>Ga0265314_10001158_pt1 | contig 30417 bp, 30 predicted proteins | sample 4126metaG_FD_203106 | JGI IMG/M metagenome (GOLD analysis project Ga0265314, IMG submission 203106) | Rhizosphere microbial communities from Carex aquatilis grown in University of Washington, Seatle, WA, United States - 4-1-26 metaG | ecosystem: Host-associated > Plants > Roots > Rhizosphere >... | reverse complement strand
CACAAGATCGTCGAAGGCTTTGCGGATACCCACCAAGTCCGGCATCAGCGAGATTCTCATCCGACTCGCCTCGGCTCATAACAGAAGCCGACTCCAACGCTCCATCGCTCCGAGTGTCCGGCCAATCAGCGCGCCAAGAGGCCCCAAATCCCCCGTCCAGGGCACATTCCCTAGACGGGAGGACGGTCGTGACCAAGTCAGTTCACCAAATCGGCATGGTGACCTTCCAGGTAGCGTTCGTCGGCTTAGTGAGCCAGAAGCCCTCCGCCATGTTGAGCGGCACCACTGTATTCGTCAGTGAAGTCTGCCAAACGTTGTTCGTAAGGGTGTAAGTCCGGTAGTCGCCCGCCGAGTCGATCATCTTCTGGATGGTCGCTTGCGGATTATAGCCAGGCGATTGCACCGGCAGGAGCGAAAAACCTCCTAACCGGTTGGTGTTCAACTCGTCCACTTGCATGTAGCCAGATCCAACTACTTGGTAAAGCGGCGAGCAGAGGATGCTGTAGCCCTTGCCGATGTTCATCCAAAGTTGGTTGGTGTTGAAGATCCCTTGGACCAGGAAATGTTGCCAACTATTGCTTGGCGCAATGATGAGCGTTCCGATCCCTTGCCCTACCGTGAGCGGCCCATCCCACGAACCAGACGAATAGCTGTCAATCGAGTAGTTTGTCGTGGAATTGTTGTACAGGTATACCGCGGTTCCCTCCGCCGGCGCGGGCAGGATCTCGGAGATGTCCTGGGCCACAAAAGGCTCTCCGATCATGGAACGTCCAGCGCCCAACATTCCGTGGCATGCACCGAAAGCGTTGGTCGAATAGTAGATCGTGGAATTGGTTCCCACCGTATTAGTTCCGTAGGCGCGGTAGATGCCATAAACCGTGTTATCGAGGTTTGCGGTGACGGTGGCTTGGCCGGCCCAGTTGAGGGTGAAGCTTTTAATCACTGACCAGCCTGGCATGTTCCGGTCGTAGTGTTCGACCACGCCCACCGTGTTGGTCGGGCCGTGGATCGTTAGAGTTACGTTCGTGTAATTGGTGACCACTCCACTTGAAAAGTAGAGGGAATCAGCCCGAGCTATACAGAGACTCGCCATGATGGCGATTGCTGCCATGGTTCGTTTCATTGAGCGCTTCTTTCTCCTGTTCGTGTGTTATACATCGCAGCCCGCCTGGCGCCGTAAGTGGCAAGGAGCGTCCTGGCCCCTACCAAGTTGAGCTGCTCTTCCCCCGTCGTTGGCAGGGAAATTGTGAATGATGCCCCCGTTTTCCTGAGCAAACCCTGACTTAGCCTCCAGACCGGTTTCCATATGTGTCCTGATTCGGGGGTCTGTCTCCGCAGACGGCCTTTCCATGGGCCAACCCGTCGCCTCGATCCATTATTTGTGGTTGTTGTACTCCATCACATGATAAGGCTAAGCGCTAACGTGTGGTCGTGTCAATCCAAACCGTCCCCACGTCAACCGAACCCTCGGCGTGGACACAATCCACCAGACACAAACTGAGAATGGCGCGACAAACACTTTCTTCGGTCACTGACCTATCTCTTAGCTCGTCGGCTTCGACGCCTAGGTTCTAGATATAACTGGAGGGGGGTACACCCTACGAATGTTCGTAGCTTGATGATGGACGAATGCTGCCCGCTAATACGCGCTTGATGCATGTTAAGCACCGTATTTCCCGAGGGAAATGTGGTGCTGCCTTCAAACAAGCTCCCGCCTCCGTGACGTTTTCGCTAAATCCCATCCGCGCTGCCACATCTTCTGGTCGCCCTTTTTCTCAGGCTTGGGCCCACGGCCGAATTCGAGACGGCTCAAAGGGGTTCTTTTCAGGAGCACGTTATTGCCGCCTCTCTGGTGCAAATGGTTCACAATGTTGGCCCTGCGCTTGTCACGTAGAGCCGTGTCCAGTTTCACGAAAGTGCAACGCCCGTAGGTTGATCACCCTCAAACGTGACACCATTTATCTGTGGCCAAGATCAGACACAATAACCTGATTTACCGCTGAACACGCGACGTAAATCCGGGCACTGTCTGGACTGGCGATGATGGCCGTGGGGCCAGCCATTCCCGATCAATTGCATCACTCGGAAGGCCCTCCATCCATCCGCTCGGTGCGACAAGGATCGCCCCGATGTGGACGGACACTGCCTTTTCCACAATTGCGGCGCCGTTTATGATTACGCGATGGGCACCGGAACGCCGCGATCCGCGATTTTCTCCGGGTTGTGCTTGGAAGCCCATTTGCCAGTGCCTGTTTTCGAATGGGCAGTAATCGCCGTTTGCACCGCGAACTGGTTGATCGGGATCTGGGCGTTGTTCTTGATTGCTTATGTGTCACCCATGGGTGACATCCTCACTCCTCCTGGCTCGATAGGCGGATCCGAGCCGTCGTCTTTTGCATCGGAATGAATTGTGTCTTGACAGACCATCCTCTCCAAAAGAAGTCGTAGCTTGGCAATCACGACCAGAGCTTCCTCAATGTGTTTCTCCGTGAGACATTTACGGAGCCGTTGGATGGAATGCAACGCGCTCACCGCATAGGGATTGGAAGTCTCCGGCGTTCTCGTGAGATCTTCGGCATGAGCGTTGAGCGAATCCTCTAGTTGATCGCGTGCGTGCGTTACATCGCCCGAAGTGGGTTCCGCCTCCCCGGCAAGCGCATGAGCTCTCCGCCACACTTTGCATGCAAATTTGGGCTCCAGCCCGACCAAAGGTCGGATTTGTCTTTCGTTGGTCGGCGGAGTAATGTCGCGCAGGGTCAACAAGCGCTCAAACATCCCTGCCGCGCCGATTAGGCGATACGCGTGGGTCCGAGACAGCCCCCATCGGTGCCGGCAATACTCCTCAAAGCTGGGAAACTGAGCGCGATATAGCCGTTTGGTTTGAATGATGACAAGAGCAGCAGCAACTTCGTAAAAGGCCTTGAAGCCCGCACCAATGACCCGCTCGCACTCAACTAGCTGTTCTGCTTCCGGTCGAGACAGAGGCGAGGAGTCGGGCGGAACCATCAATCGAACAGCGGGTTCGGCCGGCGCTAGGCGATCACCGCCGCCAGTGCGCACCTGCTTGGGAGAGCACTCTAAAGCTGAGTCAGTTGAGATCATACGAGATGTCTTTTAGTTTGCGAGAAGAACGTTCAAGGAAATGCGCCCAACCACCCACCCCAGGATTCGATTGTGATATCTGCTGGGGCAGACAGCGGGGCTTCAATTCCCGTTTCGGCGATTTATCCGCGCCTTCCTGACGCTTAGAGAGCTTCCCTGCTGATTACCTCCCGCGGCCACGCCCGGCCACCAGACCAGGATGTCTCAACCCAGTTTCTCGTTCCTACACCAGGGGAATCTCCCTCGACTCATTCCGTATTTGATTCCACAACCGTCAATCGTTCACCCTAGCGGCACCCGGGACTGTTCCGGCAGTCGACGAGAAGAATAGCCGCCTGCGACATCTTGCTGCCTACGCTTGTCTCCGAACAAAGTCAAGTGTATGTCTAATGAATCTTGGCCTCTGGATGAGATTCTCACATCACTTATCCCAGCCATGCGATATGCTGCTCAGATCTCAACTAGATTGTCAGCGACTCTTGATTTCCAGTCCTATTTCCAAGCTGTTCGAACAGAGAGGCATAGTTCTTCTGCTCAGGCACCACGGAGGTGAGAATCCCGATTAGTAAAATGTGCGTACTAATGTTGTATCCAAGAAATGTGACGTTTCAGTCACATATCCGATTCCGGCACTAAGTTCCGCCATCATGAACTGAAATCGGCCACCAGCGCAAAAAGCCCCGAAACACGGCGGACACGTGACCAAAGTGTCCGCCTCGGTTGGGGGCCCCGGTTCCGTTTTAATTGCCGGCGCTGCATTCGATGAACTTGCGCGGGTGGGGCCCGCTGAAAAGATTCTTCCGTGAAAATCGCAGAAACGCCGGCTGACAGGAGACGCTGAGCGCCCCAATCCTATCACGATCGCTTAGACAGGCGCCACGTGTCCGCTGCTTTGGCGTGAGCGCTACCAATCTTTTGCAACAGTTGCCAATCGGCAACAGTTTTAGATCGAGGCATCACGCAGGTTTCCTCGATCCGCTTTAGCGGCCGCTGGATTTATCCTTGAGCAACGCCAGCACGCTTCACGACCCACATACATCATATGTAGGGGCTCACGCCCATCACGATTTCCCTTTTTCGGCTTAACCGCCGCACACTGGCTCCCCCAACGTGTCGTCGGCTAGCGCCCGACTTAATCGCTTTTTCCCACGGGGGGCTAGCCGGGTAAAGGACATCCTATCCGTTTGTCCTTTACCAAAAATCGATTAAGTCGGCCGCATCGGTCTATCCGCCCGAAGCTCCGACACGTTGGGGGGACTGGTTCTAGATGAGAGGCTATCGCCCCCACTACAGTTTTGTTATCACGACCGGTTCACGCCGAAGCGTGGAGGACTACGGGCTTCCCTACTGAGGGCGACTTAGCGATTGCAGCGCCCCCACGACTGGTTGGAAAAAGCGATGCCGCCAAAGCGGCCCACGAACCAGCCGCGCCACCAGGCGCGTCCGCAACACGCGACCCAAACCTTTACCATTCCGGCATATTTGCACGTCTTTGACTGATGCTCCCGTGCGCTAACATGGACGCATATGAAAAACACAAAACAACAATCTGGTGCGTCCGGGACATTTCAAGCGAAGCAGATTAAAAAACTGATGGTAAAGCCATTGGTGCGCCAAATCAAGAGCCATGCCGATCGGAACTTCAAATTGGGCCTAAAGACCCTCAAGAGGTTAAAACGTGTCCAGGATCTGATCGAAATCATGGCCCGCCAAATGGCGCGCCAACTGGACGGGAAAAAGTGATTTTCGTGTTCCAAGACCAGTCGCTATTACCTCGACGGCTCGCTCCCAATAGCGTTTGCCGGTCGATGTCGCAGGAGTGGCGGCTGGTCCTGGAACCATGAACAACGACCCTGACATCATCATCGGTGAGCGCGTCGGCTGGGGTGATCCCCAGCCCTTTGGCATTTCCGCTGCCGACAGCCGGCAGCACATTTACGTGATCGGAAAGACCGGCTCCGGCAAGACCACCCTCCTCCGCAACTTGATCGTACAGCACATTGCGCTTGGCCACGGCGTCGGATTGATCGATCCACACGGCGATTTGGCACTGGAACTCCTGAACCACATTCCGCCCTGGAGGGCCGATCACCTGGTATATTTCAACCCTGGCGACATCGAGTTTCCGATCGGGCTCAACCTGCTCGGGAACGTTGCACCAGATGACCGCCATCTGGTGGCCTCCGGCATCGTGAGCGCCTTCAAGGGGATATGGCGTGAATCTTGGGGACCACGTTTGGAATACATCCTCCACAACGCCATCTCGGCGCTCCTCGATTGCCAGAACGTTACGCTTTTGGGCGTGAATCGCTTGCTCACGGATGAGCGATACCGTGCCAGGGTGATCCGCCAGATCCGGGACCCGTTCATTCGCGCCTTTTGGGCCGAGGAATATGCGGGCTACGAGCCGCGCTTTCAGCGCGAAGCCATTGCTCCGATTCAAAACAAGATCGGCCAGTTTCTGTTCAATCCGGTGGTACGGAACATTTTGGGACAAGTGAAAACGAAGATGAGCATCCCCTTCGTCATGGACTACGAGCGCCTGTTCATCGCCAACCTCTCCAAGGGGCGCCTGGGCCACGACAAATCTAATTTGCTCGGCTCCCTACTCACGACCCAGTTCCAGTTGGGCGCCATGGCCCGTTCCGATCGTCCCGAGGACGACCGGCGTGATTTCTACCTCTTCATAGACGAGTTCCAAAACTTCACCACGGACGCGTTTGCTGCGATCTTGGCCGAAGCCCGCAAATACCGCTTGTGCCTCAGCCTCTCGCACCAATACATCGACCAACTCCCCCTTCCAGTCCGCCAAGCTGTCTTTGGCAACGTTGGAACCCTTATTGCCTTTCGTATCGGCTATACGGATGCCGAGGTAATCGAAAAGGAACTGGGCAAAACGTTCACGGCAGCTGCCCTTGTCGACCTTGACCGATATGAGGCGGCCGTCAAGCTGCTCGAGTGCGGGACCAACAGGGAGCCATTCCGAGCGAAAATGTGCCCGCCGATGGAGAACCGGATCGGGCGGAAGGAAAAACTAATCGTGCAATCACGAGAGCGTTTCGCCACTCCACGCGCCGTTGTTGAAGACAAGATGGGACGATGGATGGTTAGGGTTGACGCTGATGTTTGACAGCAAGGATAGTTGCGATTCACGATCTCCTTGGCTGCCGCGCGAACCAATGGAGGCATTTCAGATCCGAAACGTTACTGCCGATGCTCCATTTGAAATCATCGATCGCTGGGCAAGGGAGATTCTCTCGCAAACTAAGAAACTTATCGCGAAAGTCGTTGAAGAACTTGGCGCCCATATGATCGGCGGCCAGCGACAACAAAACTGAACTCAATGTCATATCAGCGGTGGGAATCCGTGCATTCTTGAAGCAACAGAAGCCATCGCGGTCAATTGGGTAAGCAAACTCAGCCTTGAGTGCGCCCTCTGGGAGAATTGCCTCATCGCCAAATTGTGCATGAAATACCGGATGCTGCTCATCTTTGGGCGGGTAATTATAATCGTAATGCACACACTCGATGAGTCGCGCGCGCTCATCTTTCACAACGAAGTAGTTTAGCTTAACAGTAGATTGGGTAAGAACGAGTGGATCCAATTGCAATGTCTCCTGTGCCTTTAGCAAAATATCGATGGTATCGCTGGATCGGGATGAGTTTCGCCATCGCCAACGCTGGAGCAGGAGCGTACACCCAAACGTTGCGTGCTCAGCACGGGCGTCACAAGTGAATCCCTTTTTCGGGGGTGGCGAAGAGGATACCGGGCCGCAATTCGAGTCCTCCCCAGCGCTCCGGAAAGCCTCAACCAAGGATTCATAAGCGGAGGACATCTTATTCGACACACCCATAACTAGATTCAAGCCGTTAGCCAGGGACCTAGTTCATCGTACTGGGAGAGACTCACTCGAGCTAAGTCCGCTCCGCGTGGAAACCAGCTTAACCCTCCTCGAGAATTATCCAGACTGACTGGCTTTTTGCTCAACATACAGTAATAACCAGCCGGAACAGTTGCTTTCTCACAACATTGGCTCTGCGGTATATCCTTCATAAGTGCGCCGGATGCGAATCCACGGCCGTCACTCTTTTTTGAATCAGAAACTATATCTTCAAGCATTCCTCGCCACCACATCTTGCCCTTCGCAGCCTCGAAAGGGCCACTATACCGTGCTTTCTCAAACAGCGATTGCACGTCCATATGGTCTCGAAACAGTTCCTCTTGAATATTGAGAAAGCTGGAGGCGGCCACCTCGTTGACCACAACACCGGGATAACGAAGCACCGAGTCCCAAAGCCAGTATCCAAGCAGGCACGTGAGTTGCTGCTGTTGTTCTCCCTCTTCCCCGCGCACCCGAAGCACGCTTGCAAGACGATTTTGGTCCCCGGAGGCATATAGGCCGATCTTGTCCGCGTATTCTGGTTTTCCTAGAATCTCTGCGAGTATCCTCCCAGGGGATTTCCTCCCAGATGCTTCCTTTGCGCCGGGCAGTTTTTGCGCGATGAGCGCAAACCCGGAAGCGACGGACGCGACCTGTCTGGCGAATGGTACAGCTCCCTCCTTAACAGAGACGGCGATGCGTCCTTCTCTTTGTTCGGCCTTGCGTGCAAACTCCTCAGCTTTCTCTCCTCGAGCGTACCCGCATTCTGGAATCCCTACCAGATCTGCTACCCGTTTGATCAGGGACTCTGACAACCCACGGTATTCTGCCGTCTTGGAAAGATCCCGATCCGCGACAATGAGAGTGGCATCCTTGTAAGCGGGTTGCCGCAGGTCTTCCACAAGCCTTTCCTCATAAAGGCCTTCGGATTCAACATTCTTTGTCGGCGTAAAGTGCACTACCTCGCCTGTCGCGATCTCTGCACGTAACGCGGGCAGAAGTTCGTCGGCGAACCGCTGCGTATCCTCTACCAGAATGATTTTCATTTTCTCGTCAACGGGAGAACAATGCGAAAACACGTTGTGAACCCGGGTGGCGGTTCCCTTACTAGGGACACCGAACCACCCAATTCTGTCGCCACTTGCTTGACAAGCGTGAGTCCGAGCCCCATGCCGGAACCGAGTGGGTTTCCGGAGTCGGAGGTCGTGGTGTATAAAGGTTCCCATATCCGTTTTTCTAGCTCGGGGGGAATTCCTATGCCATTATCAGCCACTTCAATCACATGTTGCTTCCGCTCGTTCCACGCGCGGAAGGTAACATGCGGAGCTGTGGTACTCGATCCACTCGCCACTACGGCTTTGAGAGCATTGGTAAAAAGATTCAACAACATGCCGCTATACGTGGTGACCGGCAAGGGCGGGGTTCTCAGGTCAGTTGGTATATCGGAATCGACAGTGATTCCATGCTCAACCGCAAACGCCTTGAAATGCTTGATAACATGACGAACCTGGCCCGCCACCGAAAGTGACTCTTCCTTTGGAGAACGTACGTTCTCGACAAAGCGTTTTACATAGGTTACATAATTCTCGAAATTATCCAACCGCTGCGCAAGCTGCTCAGACACCTCGTTCAATTCTGGATGTTTTCGCGCAATAGCCCTAACTTGAGCGACGGCTTGCTCAAAATCGTGCATCACAGCCCTGCTTTCGTGCATCATGAACCCGGCAACCACGCCAAGCAAGCCCATCGTAATCAAACTCTGGCGCGCTTGTGCAGAATATTCCTCCTGCTCGTCCAGGCGTTCGGCAAGCCGCCGATACTGTTTAACGACGCGTGCCTTGTCGCCGGGAGTGAGGGTAGGGCTGCGCTGAATGTGGTCGATTGCTTGCCGGATTTCCTCACGAGCAGTGCGCGCCATCTCCCTCGCTTCAGCCTCGGCAAGACGGTCAAGCTCAGCCTTGTCCTCGTGCGCCAGAAATTCCACTCCGGCCCTCAGAAACTCTCGGAGTTGAAAGAAAGCGTCGTTTTCGAGTAAACCTTCGCGGTCCATCGCAGGGATCAGATCTGTTTCGTCCTTCCCACCAAGATTGCGCCTAGTTCTTAAAAACACAGCCCCAACCAACTGCAGATTGTAGGGCAGGTAGAGAACAGGATTTGATGCAGGGTTCGCTTTTTCAAACCTCGTTACGGGGAAATAGTCCTTCGCAATCGCTGTCCTCCAATCCCGCCCGCTATGGACCTTGTCTCGGTCCAGTTGAAGCCAGTCATCGTCTTCGAAGCCATATGGGTGAATGTGGAACCCATGGTCGACAACCTTCACTCCACAGTTCTCGCGGACCCAATGCCAAGCTTTTTGTCCGTGAACTCCCTTGTTTTTGAAAATGCCCTTCCGCCGGGGAAAAAAGCGAATGTCCGCAAAGAAGCCTTCTGAAATATTGGTCGGCACTTCCAAGTCCAGCTCTTTTGGCTTCTTGTGGGCAGGGAACCAGATCTCATAATGCAGTTGCTTCCCTTGGAGCTTCACGGTGAGCCGGGCCCAATAGCTGTCAAGCAATAGCCCAGCAAGGTTGATGTCCCCCACTTCATTCTCTCCAGGCAGCACGACTTTGAATCCCGGGTCTATCCTTCGATCTCTCTCAATGTCCTCGAAATGACCCCGTGCTAATCCTTGCATAGGAGACACTATGCGTAAGACATTGTCTCGGAGTGCTGTCGCCCGAGTGAAGTCAGAAGAACTGCGCAGCTTCCGGATCGTCAACGTCGTTCCTGTTGCCGCTGCATCCGGCAGTCGAACCAACTCATAGTCAACTCCAGCTTTCGATATGTCGTTAACAATGTCAAGTTTTGGCCAGTCGAAGACAGCTGTAAGGCGGGTTTTACATCTACGTTCGCGATCGTAGCCCACAGATTGTAGCGTAAGATGATCACCAAGATAGCGAACGGCAAATCTTCCGATACCCTTGGCACCGGTCAAAGGACGCTCGAATTGCGCCGAACGTTCCTGCCCAACCTTGCTGGAGGTGGCTATCCGCATCCACTTCGTTTTGAAATCGGTAAAGTTCATGCCCTGTCCTGTGTCCTCGACCACCACAGTCTTTTCGTCATCAGTCAAGCGAACATTACAGTCGGTCGCGTCAGCATCATACGCATTCTTTATAAGCTCAACGAGTGCGACCTCTGGACTCGCGACCAGTCGGAGGCCAAGTTCCTGTAACAGGCGACCTTCTGCCTGGAAGGGAATTCTGTCTCTAGCGAGAACTTCGTCCATTTGTCCCTTCCTGGAGAGCAAAAGCGTTTAGAACTGAATTGATTTGCCTGATCTCTATCTTTTTTAATGTTTTGGCGTGGGCAACGACCTGCTTCTCAAAATCAATACCTAAAAGATGGTGCAGGAGGCGAGGCGACGTCAGCTGTTCTTTGCCGTGGATACCAAACACGGAGCCAACTGCACACGCGCCGATGCTGTTCATTACAACCTTCGGGCCAAATGTGGTGAAACCTGAACTGATCAAAAGTTGTGGAACCGGGTGTGGTAGAAAATTGTACCAGGGCTTTTGGTTCCGGCAAGTGTAATTGTTGAGTCGTTCTCGCGGTATGGATGCCAAATAGATGTCAAGCTCTGGACTGCGCTTCTCCTTGTACGATTTTATGAGCCAGCAACGTTCGCCCGCATCAATGAAGTGCTTCTTGAATGTCGCCCTCGACAGCACATGGATACCTCGCGGGAAGTGCTTTAATGTGGTCACGCACGGAACAACGTCGGACCCGCGGAGTCCGCTGTGAATGCGTTCACCTTCCGTCAGAGTGAAAATTGCCTGCGACCCGGGACTCAACCCACGCATGGCCCAAATACTTCCTCGTTGCTCATAGGGCAAAACGCCATCCGGGCCGTCCGTGACTCCCCTCCGTGCCTGGATCTGAAAATCAGATCCGATATCAAAATAAGACCACTTTCCCTGCCGACCTCGCTTGTCGACAATACTAATCGAAGCGGTGGTCAACACGTCCTTGAAAATAGGCGTTTTAAATCTGTAAACAGCCACGTTCCATTGGCGGGCTCGGATGTAGTCACGAACGGCACCGGCAGAAGGACGAGAAACCCACTCATAGGGGATGACCAGCGCAACCAAACCATCCTCGTTGGTCTTCAATAGGCCAAGGCACATGAAGTAGACAAAAAGGTTGCAGTGCTTGTTGAGCTGGATTCCGAGCTGATTTTCAATCTGCGTGACCGTGTCCTCCTTCCATGGGGATTCGATAAAATGATGGCGCACGTAAGGCGGATTCCCGATGCAGGCATCGTAATCGACCCTGCGGTGCTTGAATGCGCAACCGTTGATCAGCCGACCATTTCTCAATGGGCCGGCCGGCTTGGCGCGCTGCCGATCAATCTCGATGCCAACGTACTCGTCAAAGTTTCCTCCGGTAGCGAAGCGGCAAGCGAGGACATCCTCCTGGCAATCACACGGCATCAGGCCGGTGATTGGGGCGAACTGTCAGAGGAGGACCGCACTACGAACGATCAAGCCTTGATCCAGGGCGACCGCATCCTATCCGCGTATCGCTCCGCCCGAGGCGTCAAGTTCTGGGTCATAAGCGAGGCGAGCCGCGAAGTGACGACCGTGCTTCTGCCCGAGGATTACTGACACTCAACGGCCTTTTTCTCTGAAAGCGGCCGTTTTCACTCCCGCTGGAAAATCAAAGGCCGTCCCGCCTCCAGCGAGAGTTACCAAACCAGAGGCAACCCGGGATCAACGGGTGGACGGCCAGGAAGAGAGTTACATGAGAAATGACGCGTATCAAGTCGTTACAGATAGAATCATCGCCTTGCTCGAATCAGGAACTGTGCCCTGGCGCAGGCCATGGAAAGGAGGATCGGAGGCGCCGCAGAACTTCGTGAGCCGGAAGGCGTATCGAGGGATCAATTTGTTCCTCCTAAGCGCATCGGGATTTCAATCCCCGTTCTGGTTGACCTTTAGGCAGGTCCAGGTGTTGGACGCCCGCGTAAAAAAGGGCGAAAAGTCGTTTCCAGTCGTCTTTTGGAAGGTGTTCGAAGACGAAGAGGATGGCGAATCCAAACGGGTTCCATTTCTGCGCTATCACAGCGTCTTTAATGTCGCCCAGTGCGAAGGAATCGCCCTTCCCACCTCACCCGAAGCGAGCAGGGAATTCCAACCCATCCTGAAGTGCGAGCAGGTCGTTGCCACAATGCCCCGTCGCCCTGCGATCGAGCACGGAGGTGGACGAGCCTGCTATTCCCCGCTCCGGGACATGGTCAGTATGCCGGAGACGAACGTGTTTGAATCCCCAGAGGCGTATTACGGGACCTTGTTCCACGAGTTGACGCACTCCACGGGGCACGTTTGCCGGTTGAATCGCAAGGAAGTCACGGACCCGGTTCACTTCGGCAGTGATCCCTACAGTCGCGAGGAATTGGTCGCCGAAATGGGAGCCGCATTTCTTTGTGGCCACTGCTCGATTGAAAACAGAACCATCGACCAGTCAGCCAGTTATATCCAAAACTGGTTGGGACGATTAAAGGATGACCGGAAACTGGTAGTTCACGCCGCCGCACAAGCTCAAAAGGCTTGCGATTTCATCCTCGGCGTTCGGGCCGAAGACGGATTGCCAGTCCAATACACGCCAAAGGAGTTCAAAGTAGTGGCGTTACGTGAGTGTCCGGTTCCGGAGAGCATGATGATCTGCGACACGCCGGAACGGGCGGCCGAATACTGGCATCTCCATGTAGCGACCAGTCGATACTTCAGCCCGGAATGCGAATGTTTCGTCGTCCTGATGCTCAACACTCGCCGCCGAGTCAAGGGACACCAACTCCTGACCATTGGGACCATGGATACCTTGTTAGTGCATCCACGTGAGGTCTTCCGGGCGGCAGTTATATGCGGAGCATCAGTAGTTTTGTTAATGCATAATCATCCGAGCGGAGAACCACAACCATCCGAGGCGGACATACGGGTGACGCGAGAACTTGTTCGTGCGGGAGAGGTTCTAAAGATCGAAGTCATGGATCACGTAATCATGGGCAACCCAACCCACTGCTCCTTGAAGGGCCTTGGCTATCTCAACATCTAATATACAGTTACAGCCCCCGTCCGCTTTTTCCGGACGGGGCTTTTCTAACCGTTGCCAACCGGCAACAGTTTCTCGCGACAGGAACACCCCGGACACTGGAGCGAAGCCGGGCCGGCGCGGGCCCTGTTGATGAAGCGTACTAGGGTTTGAACCAAGCTCAACAGAATGAGTCTTCGATCTGACGGAGCAAGGTACTGAACAATTTTAAGATTTTCGCTTGCATCCCCCCCTTTGCCGGAGTAGACAGAGAACATGGCCTTGGAAGACTCATTCGATCCACCGAGCATCTCCACTCACCGCCATCTTGAGCCAGGGCCTAAGCCAGCGCTAGCCAAAAGGCCCAGCGTAGGCATAGACCAAAGCCGTGCGACCAAACTAGAGGTGGCCTCAAACATATTCCCACTACCGGTCCAGTTTCGCGCACAGTCAGGCTTGGCAAGTGCGGCCATGTTGGCGGCGTTTTTGCTCACTTTCTTGTCGGATTCAATTTCGCTTCTCCGCGCGCAGACCATCCCTTTCGGCGCGAAAGTGTACGCGGGAACCAGCGGAGCTAGGGTGCGATCTTCAGCGGGTGGTTCAACGGTGTACTATACCGTAAACGCTTTCACCGACGGCATTGTCAAGTCAGCGCCCACGCTCAACACTCCAATCACGGGTAGCGGTAGTTCCACCACCTACGATTGGTACTTGATCGACTGGAACTATCCTGCTGATGCGAGGGACGGCTGGAGTGCCACTGTAACCTTCATCTATCGCGCTCCGTTGCCTCCGGCCCCCTCCTCCCCCGGCACTGAAGACCCGAACAATCCTGAACTTCTCGGCTCTCCGAACATCATGATTGTTTGGGCGCCGGTGAACTCCCTCGAAGCCAGCATCACAACCAGCTACCTGCTCAACGTCAGGGACTTGACTGCGCCGGGCCAGCCGGTCAGCAACTACTCAACCTCAAATACTTCCTATCCGCTTTCACTGATTCCCGGACATGACTATCGATGGAATGTCTTCTCCTCGAATAACGGCCTGCTGGGTGATGTCTCCCCTACCCTCTATTTCAGAGTCCTGCCGCCGGACATCAATCTTGTTCCCTTCGTCCCATCCGGTTGGTCCTACCCAATCGTGCTCTCCCGACAACCCGGAACGAGCATCGACGATGCTCCGTTTGTTTTAGGGGAAGATGTCTACGCAGACGTGGCAATGAAGAACATCGGCAGCCAGGGCACAGCCGTCGGCTTCACCATCTCGGTTTCGGTCAACGAGCTATGGCTGACCGATTTATTTTCGATTGCTCTCGACGCAAACGAGGCGATCGTTTTCCCCGACATCCACATACCGGCCGACCGACTTCGGGCCGGCCAGAATGACGTCGCTATCAATATCGATAGCGGAGCCGTGATTCTTGAGACCAACGAGTCAGACAATGACTCGATCCGGACTTTCAACGCGTCCTCCTCCTTGGACGCACCTACGAATCTCACCGCCGAGAACCAGAACGGCACGCTTCATTTGGAGTGGCAGTACTCTGGCACGGCCGCCACGGGCTTCGTCCTCGAGCGAACGCGTTCAGACACCTTGGACGTTGTTACCCAATCAGTTCCCGCATCTGCGCGCAGCCTGGACGATGCCGATGTCCTTCTGGGCAAGCAGTACTGTTATCGCCTCCGAGCCACCAACAGCCTGCTTCTTTCCGATTTCACGGCCTCGGTGTGCGCCACGCCGCAACAAGCTCCGCCTTTGGATGCCACCTTTGCCGCCGACAACCACACGCCGCAGCCGGGCCAGTCAGTGCGGTTCTACGCCACGTCGCCTGTTCCCGGTGACACTTACAGTTGGCTAGTAGATGGCGAATTACGAGGAAGTGGTTCCCCAGTGTACTTAACGTTCAATTCTGCCGGCATCCGGCAAGTCGTCTTGAAAGTCACCGACGGATCGGGCAAGACCGCTGCGCAATCTACCGATATCAACGTCCAGTCGAATGTGTCGGGTACCGGCCAGGCTGGCAGCAGCGGGAATGTGACCCCATGGTATGGTGCCGATCCAGTCAATCTGGCCAGCGGGAACTATACGTACCAGCACGCCGATCTCAGATTGCCGGGCATCGGCCTGCCGGCAGAATTCATCCGATTCTACAACTCGAAGTTCAATGATCAGTCTGGCTTGCCGCTCGGTTACGGCTGGAGTTTCGCACCCTTCATCAGGATAATGGATAACGTCACGAATGCTGTGGTCACCTTCGGCGACGGCCATGCCGAGACCTTCACCGTGCATGGTGCTGATTATGCGGGCGATGCTGGAGTCTTCGATCTCTTGGTAAAGAACCTGGACAACTCCTGGCTACTGATAACCAAAGAGCAGACAACTAACCACATCGATGTCACTGGGCATCTCGTGCTAATCCAGGACCGGAACGGCAACCACATCACACTCGAATACGAGGCGAGCGATCCTGCAGCGCGGGGACGACTGAAGCAAATCAGCGACACGGCTGGCCGAGTCATCGCCTTCGCGCCTTCGCCCGATAACCCTGCGGTAATTGGCAGCATTACGGACCCAATAGGACGGCACACTCTTTTCAGCTACGATCCTGCCACCACCAACCTCATCTCTGTCACGGACCCCAGGGGCGGCGTCACCCAATTCGCTTACGATGGCCAACATCGACTCACCAACATGGTGGACAACCTCCGACACCGCGTCGTCCACAACGACTACGATACCAATCTGAACGTTGTTACTCACCAACTGGACGCTTACGACCACGATGTCTGGTTCGTTTTCGACCTGACGAATCACATCACCGTCCAGACAAATGCGCTAGGGCAGCCCTCCACCTACTACTTTGACGATAACCTCTTGCTGACCAATCGCATAGACGAGGCTGGATTTACCACTTCCTACGCCTACGATGAGGCCAGAAACCAGATCCTAATTCGCGACCGCAACGGTAACGAAACCCATTTCGCCTACGATGCGCGAGGCAATCTCTCCGAATGGACTAATGCGTTGAATGGAGTCACGACGGTCGAATACGACACGCGCAACAACCCAGTCCGACGGACTGACGCCCTCCAAGCCGTCACCTCCTTTGCCTACGACTCCGAAGGGAATCTTACGGACACTACGAATGAGCTGGGCCAAGTCACTCATGTAGGTTACGACGCTCGGGGCTTGCCAGTGCTGCGGACCGATGCGCGGGGAGTCGCGACGACGAATCACTTTGATGCTCAGGGGAATCTCGTGGCGGTCATCGATACCAAAGGTGGCGCCACCAGTTTCGAATACGACGGGGTGGGCAGGAAGCAGCGCCAGGTCGATGCTCTCAGCCGCACGAATCAGTTCTATTACGACAACAACGACAACGTAATCGGAACAGTTGACCCACTCGGGCACTCCAATGCTTTTACTTTTGACGCAAATAATAATTTGACATCAAGTATCGATTCCCGCGGCGCTCTAACAACCAATCAATTCGACATCAAAGACCGTCTCTTCCTCACAACAAATCCGCTTGGAGGCACGAACCTCACCGTCTTTGACGCCCTTGACAGACGAGTGGCGAGCATCGATCCGAAAGGTAACCGCACGAGCTACGAACTAAGCCCTATAGATTACCTACTCTCTGTCACCAATGCCATCAGCCAAGTCACCAGGTACACATACGATCCAAGCGGTAACCAGCTCACCATCCAGGATGCTGCAGGTAACACTACCACCAGTTGGTTCGATCCACTCAATAGGCGCTTCGCCGTCACCGACCCATTGGTTCACAACACTTTTACAGGTTACGATGCTTTAAACCGTATCATCGACACCACAAACGCAAGCGGGCAAGTCACTCTGTTTAAATATGACGCGCTTGGTCATCTGACAAACGTCCTGGACACAGCAGGTGGCACAATGTTCTTTGCTTATGACGAGAATGGGAACAGGACAGTAATTACCGATCCGAACGGCCATTCCTGGACGAACCACTATGACAACTTGAATCGGCTCATCGAGCAGGACGATCCCAAAGGCAAAAAGAGTCTCTTTTTTTACGATGTCGTCGGAAATCTCACGAACCGAACTACACCCAACGGGACGCCTATCAGTTATCAGTACGATCCTCTCAACCGGGTTACAAATGTCGTCTATCCGGACGGATCATCTGTAGGCTTTACGTTCGACGAGGTAGGCAACCGCACGCGGATGCTTGATCGAACGGGCGTTACAACGTGGAGTTACGATCTTATGCGCCGTCTCGTTTCCTCCACCGATCCCTTCGGATTGACGGTGTCTAATACATTCGATTCCGTTGGAAACCGTACGGGCTTGCGCTACCCTGATGGGAGGGCTGTTCTTTACGGCTTCGACGCACTAAATCGCATGAGATCGCTCACCAACTGGCTCGGCGGAGAGGTTCAGTATTCCTTCGACGCCAGGGGTCTGTTGACCCACGCGGTCAATGCCAACGGTACCTCGGTGGACTTCGGCTACGACGCCGCAAACCACCAAACTAACGTCCAGAATTGGTTGTCGACCGCCACACTCATCGCGAGCGAGGGCGCGGCGCTTGATGCGCTGGGCAACCAAACCAGACTCTCCGGGACCAAACCGCTCCTTCCCATCGTCCAGACAACTAACGTTTCGTATGTCTATGATCCAGATAATCGCCTGACTAGCATCAACGGCTCTGCGGTTGAGTACGATGATGATGGAAATATTACCGTGCTCGGTAAGGACTCCTACCGTTATGACTCTGAGGATCGTCTTCTGAGCTATGCAGTTGGCGATACTTTTGGGGGTCAGCTTATCTACGACGGCCTAGGAAACCGCCTTCAACGGACAACGAACGCCCTTCCTCGACGATATGTTCTCGATCGACTTGGCCCGCTTGTTCAGGTGCTTGCAGAAACAGACACTAGTGGTTCGATCAGTGCCTATTATGTCTACGGTTACGGTTTATCTCAACGTATTACACCTGACGGAAAGACCGCAACTTACCACTTCGACCTCAGAGGTAGCACGGTCACGATTACAAGCGATGGCGAGGACACGCTCGGCAGTTTTGCGTACGATGCTTTTGGCGTTTTAGTAGACGTTAATGACTATACTGATCAGCCGTTTCGCTATTTGGGTCGGTACGGAATTGTCGATGACGGAAACGGTCTCTATTTCGCACGCGCACGATATTATCATTCACGGCTTGGTCGCTTCCTAACCAAAGATGCCCTTCCCAACGGGTTCGCAGATACTCAAAGCCTTGATCAATATGTCTATGCCTTGAACAATCCAATGATTCGAATAGACGTCAACGGTCACTTTAGCTTAGGCACTCTGGCAACATCAGTGGGCCAATTAGGCGCCACTCTTGGCTATTTCGCGCTTGGAGTTGCCGAAACGATTGGCACCGGCGTAGCCGTCGCGGCCTCTAGGAATCCTTTGATACTCGCGAGTGGCGCCATATCTTCCCTCGATACTCTAAATAACGCCTTCAAAAGCATCGATGCATCGGCCGCGAATCTAGTGGGTGCATTTAGGGATCAGTCCGCTGTTTCAATTGCGCAGGGCCAGGGACCTTACGACCATTTACTGGCAATACCTACGGTTGCTGCTATTGTTAATGCAAATAATATCATCTCAATAGTCAAGGACGCTTGGGATCTTCCTGAGGTGCCTGAGAAACTCATGGACGCACGAAAAGCCATCGTCACGTACCAATCCCTGCTTTCGAGTGATACGAAACTATTGGCTGCGTGGCAAGCTCTTCAACAATTTGTAACGGGCGTAGAACTTGGCCTGGGCATCAACCAAATGACTGTAAATGGCTCCGGTCGAGCGGGTACTCAGGACCTACTGAGCTTGATCAACACCTTACAGGCCCAGCACGCCCAGATTGGCCCAAGCACGAAGAAGTAGCTGTCCACAGTTGGACTATTGCACCGCAACGAGATGATATGCTAGCATATATGCATGCGCGAGGATGTAATGATATTGTCTGGAAGTACATTGATCGTATTGTCAATGTTTGTTCTAGCGTTCGTTGGACTGGCGGCGTCGTTCGCCATCCAGGATCCGAAGAAGCGAGCACTAACGCGAAAGGTGGCACTCACCATGTTTCTAACGCCATTCGGTATTTTCATCGCCCTGCTCGCTTTTTGGTTCCTAAAGGGATTATTGGTCGCTCTTCTGAGCTGAAGGCGACTTTTCTTTTACGCATCCTGCTTTTCTTGCGAGTTTGTGATGTTCCTTTGAGTTTGGCTGCTGAGGGAGGCATCTATTCATACGATCAGCTGAGCCGACTTGAAGGGACGCTTTACTCATCAGGATCAACGCAAGGGTTCACGTATGACGCCTCTGGTAACCGACTTGGATTCATGTCTAAGGCGGCATTTACTGTGAACGCCCTACCCGACCGCCAGGTTGAGTTGGACGGAACCGCGTCGCTCGCCCTTGGCACGACAGGTTCTCTTAGCCCGACCGCCGGCCATTGGACGGCCCGTTCCTCAAATCGATCTTTGGTTCCCAACTCCGGCCTCTCCATACGGGCGGATGGCTCAGGGAACCCATTCTTATCAATCACGTCCGTCTCAGGTCAATCCGGTTCCACGACCATCACTGTGCTTGTTGACGATGGCGAAATAGCCGCTGCCTCGACCTTTGTCCTCACGGTGGGCAGTAACCATCCTCCTCTCGCGGTCAACGATTCTGCTCAACATCCTCCCGGAAATGGAGTGAAGATCGAGACCCGTAAGCTGCTGTTGAACGATAGTGACCCCGACGGTGATCTGTTCAGCCTAACCGGCTTGAGCGCCACGAGTGCCCACGGTGGTGGCGTCCGACTCTTTGGTCCATTCGTTGCATACACTCCGCCGGCGAGCTACGATGGCCCAGACTTTTTCACCTATACGATCACCGACAGCCACGGGGCCTCCGCAATTGCGACCGTGAGCCTTACAACACAGCCGGTGTCGCTCCCGATTCCGATTACTGTGGTCGGCCTGAATGTGCTACCGAACGGAAATCGACAGGTAGCCTTCATCGGCATCCCGAATCTTACCTACACCATTCAGGCCTCGGCCGATCTCTCGACATGGATCACTGTTGGCTCCAGCACCTCCGATAACCGCGGAAGCTATCTCTTCGAAGACGCAAATACCGATCTTTATCCGACGCGCTTTTACCGATCCGTGTATCCCTGAGGGGCGCCGGACTTTTCTTTGCCCAACCGGCCATTTGAACCAATCCTGCGAACATGAAAACTAGCCTGACCATTGCCTTCGGCGCTTTTGTGACAGTTACCATGCCTGCCTATGCGCAGGTTTTCTCAACTGATTTCACTCCCAATGCATCCATCCCGGATGGCTTGATCACCGGTCTAACGGATACTCGGATCGTATCGGCCCCGAGCGCAGCCATCGCAAACTTGACCGTAAATCTAGTTATTGCGGGAGATTCAACTGCGGCGAATGGGGACTTCTACGCCACCTTAACCCACGGCACTGGATTCAGTGTGCTGTTGAACCGGGTCGGCCGCACAGGCACAGAGCCTGACGGCTATCCAGACAACGGATTCAACATTACTTTCGACGATCATGCCGCGCACGGGGATACGTGGAGATCGGAAAAGTCTACGGCCGACTCCCCATTAGCGTAGGCTTCGTGGATCCCAACCATTACGCCTACTATGAGCAGATCCTGGCGCTCTGGAATGACATAGGAAATCAATCCAAGGTTCTGAAAGACGACCGGCTCAAACTCGAAAGCCAGTATGCGGAGCTGACCCGCGTGGGCGGGCAGATTGCGGCCAGGAATGGGGCGCAGAGAGTCCAGCAGACGGCCTATAACAACCAGGTAAAGGCCTACCAGGCCGCCCAAAGCGCCTTCAACGCCAAGGCTAAACGGGTCAACGCCATTCAACAGGTGCTCAAGTGCCAGTACCTGACCAATCGCTTCGCCAAGGCAAGCTATTACTGCTCACTGGGTCAGGCTGAGGCGTTCGAGCAGCAAGATTCAGGCAGAAAAGCACCAGCAGAAATATGGACCAAGCCCCGCGAGGAGAAGAAACAGAACAGAGTAGAGTGGCGCAGACTCGCCCAAGCCGACGCCATCGTCAAAGCCTTCCCGCTTAAGCCCACCAGTGACGACCTGCTGGACCTGTACGAGATCAACAAGAATCTCAAGAGCCCATCCTGGCCAATTTGCTGGCCGAGAGGAGCAAAGCTTAGGGCCAAAGATGGAAAGAAAATCCAATCAAGCCATACCTCCCCATCCTTAGAATAGAAGTAACTGAGGGCTCCGCCCAGCCCACACATGCAGTAGTGGCAACAACAACATCAGACGACCAGATTACAATATGGAAAAAACGTATGTTCTAGATACCTGCGTCCTTATGCATGATCCCCGGGCGTTGTTTGCGTTCGAGGATAATAGCGGGGTGGTGCCCGAATACGTTCTGCAGGAGTTGGACAATCACAAAGGGGGGTACGAGGAGAAGAATGAGAACGCGCGTGAAGCTACACGGATGCTGCGCTCCATCGGACAAATCGGCGTCAATGGCGGGATGGAATCCCAGGCCGATCAACCGGAAGCCCGGAAAAGTAAAAAACGGTTCAACGGTCTTCGCCGGGTTCCCATTCCCGGAACTGAGGGGACCTTGATTATCCTGATGGATGATCCGAAGGACCGGGTGAAGGAGGAAAAAGGGGACGACCAGATTCTTGCCCTGGTGCATAAGAACCGGAAGAACTTCAAGGAACCGGTGATTATCGTGACCATCGATATCGTCATGGCGATCAAAGCCATGGGACGGGGTTTCGCCAGCCAGGATTACAAGCGGGACCGAGCCAAGACGCATATGGTGCAGTTACCGGAGCTGCGGCTTTCGGCCGAGGAAGTTACCAGTTACTTCCCCGTAGAACTGTTTTCTGGCCCAAGCATGAACGTCCAGGCAACTGGCATTCTGAATAAGACTTACCGGAAAGGAGACAAGGAGATCGCCATCCATCCGGGCTATTACCTGGTCAGCTGCGACACCAGAGATATGTTGATGCACATTGGACATGACGAGCGGGTGCGTGTGATCAGGAACGCGCCAACAATGAAGGGGGGACTGCGCGCCAAGAACGCCGAGCAAATGGCTGCCATCGACTCCCTCTTGAACGAAGAGAAGACGTTGGTTTGCATTAGCGGACCGGCGGGGACCGGAAAAACTTTACTGGCGATCGGAGCGGCGCTGCAAATCGTCCACGAAGCCAACAAGAACCTCCCTCAACCCAACGGCGACGCCCTGTCCGAGCGCGCCCCTGAAGAAATGACGCGCAACGAGCGCAAGCAATTGCGCAAAGGTGGCCCCCAGAACGCCGTGCTCGGACACCAGGTGGCAAACGCGCCGACCAACGGGGACAACCGGATGCAAATCCTCATCGCCCGGCCGATGGTTTCGGTGGGCCGTGACATGGGTTACCTGCCGGGCAGCGCGGAAGAAAAAATGGCACCTTGGATTGCGCCGATTCTTGATAACTTGAAACTTATCTTGGGCGAGAAGCAGATGGAAGCAAAGCTGCAGGACGGCACCATCGAGTTGCAGCCTCTTCAATACATCCATGGACGAAGCATTAACAATGCAGTGCTCATCGTGGATGAAGCTCAGAACTGCACGCCCCTGGAGATCAAGACCATCATCACCCGGGCCGGAAAACGCTGTAAGATGTTTCTGACTGGCGACAGCGATCAAATTGACACGCCGTATCTCGACCGGCTCAGCAACGGACTCACCATCGCCGCCGACCGAATGGGGGGTGAGCACTTCACGTCGGTAATCCCCTTGACCAAGTGCGAACGCAGCGAAATGGCCGCGCGCGCCGCCGAGCTGCTCTAAGTCATGAATTACCTGGGCATCAGGCTCGTGCATCGAAAGGGGGTCCCCGCCACTTACTACATCGGTGGCAAGGAAGCTGGGACCTTCGAAGGCAGCAAGTTTACTTGCACGCTGAGCCATACCCGCGACTTGATGGATCCGTTTCCTCAAGAGGCCAGCCAGCGTATTCTGCTCAGTGCGGCTTCGATTTTCGACCGTATCCCCGCCTCGTTGGACGAGGACTATTTTTCCGTCATGGTCATGTTTTGGACCGATCGGCACGCTGAGGTTTACAAGAACGGTGTCCCGGTGCCAGATAGCCCAGGCGGTCAGTTCCCCTACCCCATGCGGGAAGTGATCAATCCTATTACGCTCTTGGAGGAGGAGACCCTGCCCCATCCTTCCACCGACGACGCTGTCAACCGCATCCAAGCGCAGCTCACCGAGCTGCTCAAGACCAGCCAGGCGATCGAGATCGAGCGCCTCCACGCTTGCTTGAGACAGATCGGCCTCATGCCCCTGGTCAGTGAGGAAAAGCTGCGCGAACTCGCCCTCGAGACCAAAAACAGCAATCAGGAAGCGCTGCAAGCCTTAATCCTTGCTCAGCTGCGCCTGACTGCCGCAGCGGACAAGGAAACGGAATAGATGTCGCGCCGCGTACCCATCGAGATTCGCCAGATGGCTCTGGAAGATGTCCAGGCCGTGGTAGATCTTGGGAATGCGTTGTTCACTTCTAAGAAGGCGCCGACCCTTTATCGTTGTTGGGAGGAGACAGAAGCTCTTCGCCTCTACACCACGTCCCCAGAAACCTGCCTGGTCGCCAGCCGGGAGGGAACTGTGGTGGGATTTGCCTTGGGCACCCTGTTGGCCAAGCCGGGCAGCCCTTGGAAATACGGCTGGCTGGATTGGCTGGGCGTGGCGCGCTCCTGCAAACGACAACACGTGGCCCAGCGGTTGGTCAAACAGCTGCAACAACGCTTCGTTACCCAGGAGGTTCGCATCATGCTGGTGAACACTTACGAGGGCAATAAGCCCGCCCTGGGATTTTTCCGCAAATTCGGTTTCGGGCACGAAATCAAACACGTTTACATGTCGCTCAACCTGGACAACCAGCTTCGTTCGGTGGAGCGTCACTTCCGAGTTAAGGCGTTTGCAGGTTAGTTCTTCGACCTCGCCACGCAAGTTTTCCTGGGAATCCACTTCCGCTCCGCGGAACGCGATCGTGAGAAAACATGTCCACGGAAAATCTGCACATCGCCGCCTATTACAACAAAGAGCACCAAACCTGGGTAGGCCACCTGGCCTCTGGATCAAGAGGCCTTTGCCGATCACCTGATGCACCTGGTCCGGGGCGATCGCCATGGGATGGTGCAAGAGGAGCTGTTCATAAAGATCACCCAGGCCAAGGACTCGACAGCTCCGCTTACCAAATCAAGCGCAGCGTGATTATCAAGCGCATCCTGTGGATCATTTTTTACCTGGCGTGCTATCCGTTCCTGAGGCTGATCATGGTGGGGACCTAATTCCCGCGCCGGCTGGCAGACGGGCTGGTGGTGGTTTTCAGGCGATGTGGCGCCATCCTCGGAGTTTACCTGACCCTGGTGTTCATTGGGGCAGGCTGGACGGGCGTCCCGGTTTTGATTCTCTGGTATCTGGGGCGGCACGCTTACTGGGACTTTTACCTGCCACGCCTGCAAGCCCTGCACCAAGACTGGTACCGATATAGCACCATCTGAGGAGGACAGCATGCGCAAAGATCTCTTGCTTCGCCACCAACTCGAACGGCTCGATCGGATCATCTCCGCACGGAACCATCGAACCGGCTTCGCATTGCCGGGAGACCTGCTCTGGTTCAGGAGGGCCTGTGCCATCTATCACGCCGCGATTTGCCGCTCTCTTCGCCGACACGTTCAAGCCTTAACCACAGCCAGTTGACATGAACGCCCAGTTTGTTCTCCCTTACGCTGCCGGCGCGATCAAGTTAACCGCCAAGCAAGCCGCTCAATTGTTCACCGCCGACGAGATCGCAGCCGGTCAGAAGCGTGGCGAGATGGAGACGCGTGGCCATTGGCAGATCCCCACCGCCTATCCGCCGCCCAGGCAGTAGGAGCGCCCCATGGCAGCCTACATTGTTTATACCGACGCGTCGGTAAGGCACGCGGGCCTGGAGCACAGTGGATCCTGCTACGCCGTGGCGCTCACCTCCTCCAGGGGAACCATCTTAAACCTCCGGAGCGGACGCATTGCCCAGGAGGACAATCCGCTCTACAGCAGTCTGATTGCGGAACTCCATGCTGTCCTGCAGGGAATTCTCGCCGCCCAGCATCTGGATGGAAGCGTCTTGATCCGCACCGATTGCCTGGCGCTTGTCCGGCAGATCGACGTTTACCGGGCCAGTGCCGCCAGCGGACGGCTGATCTCCCCAGGACGCAACCCGATTCTCCGGCAGCTTCACGCCCTCATCCCCCAGGTTGGAAACGTGCCGGTGAAATGTGAGAATCGATCGCCCCTGATCCGAGTGGTGGATCGCCACTCCAAGATGGCCCACGGGTGTCCGGAGGAAAAGGTAAAGGAATACCTCGACAAGGCCCGGTCCGGCGATTACGACCATCTCCTGGCCACGACGACGGAGTATTGCGAAGTCCATTAAGGTGAAGACTTTCGCCATCGCCACCTGCTAGATAGCTTCTACAGTAACTTGATTCTTAACCGATAACTTGCTAAGTTACTGAAACCATGACCGTTTTTGCCGCCGATTATGCTCGGGCGTACCATATTGCCCCCCAACGAAAGGACGAGACCGACATCGGGTTTCGAGAACGCGTGGGGACAGAGTTGCGGCGACGAGGCCGGCTGATTAGCGCTTGTGAGGCCTATTTTGACGAGGGATGGCATGTGGCCGGAGGGCAGGTGCTTCCGGCGGTCTTCGGCGCTACCGCCAATGATGCGGATCAAAAACCCCCCAGCTTGGATGCGGATATTATCCGGGGAACCCTGCTGTGCGGACGTTTAGGGCACCCACGTCCCGCATGAGACGACTAATCCTCCTATCCTGGATGTTGCTCGGGTGCACAGTCCAGGCGCGCGACACCAACCTAGTCGACTACGCTGAGTTCCGTACTCCTACCGAATCATTCAAGACCTTTCGCGGGAACGGGATCAGCATTAAACACCCTCCCGACTGGAAGGAGTTACCGAATAAGGGACAGGCGGCAGCGACATTCGTTCCCCCCAGCGGGATGTGCAGCTTCCAAGTGATGCTGAACCCGGCAACGTCCCTCGATGACACGATCGACGGGGCTATCCAGGTCATGGGCGCAAGCCAACCAATGCAGCTCCATGTCAACCAACGCGCATGGTTTGGCCCCTCGGAGGCACGTTACTTGGAGTGCAACTCCACCGCAAAAGGGACCAATCTCAAATGGGCTTTGTTAGTCTTTAATCAGGATGACAAACAGGTGGCCGTCAGCTTTTGTTCAGACGTGTCCCGTTGGTCCGAGTATTACCCCAAGGTCCGTCAAATGCTGCCCAGCTTCCAGCGCACAGACCGCCCGCAGAAGAAAACAGCAACCGCACCGGCTGATCCGCAACGTCCCGAGAAGCGTCCTTGAATCAGACCGCGGCGATCCGGTCGTCCACGATGTAGGAGAATCCCTCGCAGATTTGGTCCCGGAACAGCAAGCCCACGCGCACCGATCCTTGTTCCCAGTGCAACAGAGACAGACCGTTTTGGGCTGGCAACACCGCGTTGGGAGGGCCAACGTGTTTCACGATCTCCGCTTGCTGCATGCCGCGCATGTCCTGCTGACTGCTCAATGACTCAAAGCGTTGCAGCAGCTGCCCGCCAGCCGGCATGTAACTCTGGCGAAAGCGCACTTTGCCGGTACCGAACAGAAGCGGGCCCTCGCGCAGGTAAAGCACCAGGAAAGCCAGCAGCACCAGACCGACCCAGAAGAAGTCCATGCGCTATTATATGCCGCTGGACCTGGCCACGCCGAACGACGAAAAGCAAAAGACCGTATGGAAAACCGCCCTTCTGCAACCCGTAAGAGTAAACAGATCCGCGTCGTCATCGAGGCATTGCTAGGCAAGGTGATTCACGGAGGCCAGACGGCTCTGCAAGCCTACCGGGAGGGCAAGCCCCAGACTTGGGAGGCAGGCGCCAATGAGGGAGAAGCCTTGACCAAGTTGGCAGTCACCTTGAGGTGCCCGGTTGCTGACCTGCATGTTGTGCGCAGGGCTACCAATGATGCCACCCGGCGTCTGGCCGAGTGGGAGAAACTCGCTCCCGGACTCCTGAAGCCTCAATTCGGGTTCGCCTGATTCAACGACAAAGTTATCCGAACGGGTGGTTCGGGAAGGGGGTTGAGGTTCTTTTCCAGGATTGACTTATGCTCAACCGGTGCCATAAGTTAACCAGGATCAAAAACGTTCGGTACAAAACTTAAGCTTTTGAATTTGGAGCCCACCTCGCCGCAGCCTACGCCGCGATGGTGCCGCCAGTGGCGCAGCGTCGGTGGTCGAGATCGTTAGCTGAATGCGAGGTCCCTATGGAAACAATCCAACTGCACAAAGAAGCTCGCCCGGCATTCCGCTGCATCGCTGGAGTAATCGGAGTCCTCGTTTTGATACTCGCACTTCCGATATCCGTCGTTGTCGCGGTGAGTAGCGACTCCAGCATGTGGTCTGTTGCGTTCGGTACTCTGGTGGCGGGGGTCGGGTTTGTTACGCTTGCCATCACCGGTCGGTTTCTTTGCTTCAGGAGAGACACCCAAGAAAGGGTTAGCTAACGAGCCGTGGCAGCGGACGCCGGGTAGCCGCCGCCGCCGTTTTCTATCGCTTTTGGCCCGGCGCGGCTGCACGCGGGGTTACCCGAGTTGAAAATTCTAGTCCGATTGAAGCGAGGAGGATAAAATCGACTCGCAACCAAAGCGCGCCGCTGTTCGGCGTGCCAGGATTGCCCACAACTGGCCGCCCGGGCAACCGGGCGGCTTCTTTCTTGGGCGCGTTGGCCTCGAAAAGGTGTGCTACCGTTGACTTCGGCATGCCAGGGGTTACCGCGCCTTTAGGTTGGGGCGTCGCTGATCCCGACGTCCTCTCCTTCACCATCAGACAAGGGTAAAACGGCTGGACCGTTTGGGGTAGGTGTGGCAATCTGACTTATGCGTAATGGCACGCCGTCGAACGGTGCAGTCATCGCTACGCATCTTAAATCAAGCAGGCCGCTCGCCGTGTGGTGGGCGGCCTCCTTTATTGCCCGATTGCCCCGTCGCTGCGATCTAGATTGCTGCCCACTCCTCGGAGGATCCATCCATGGCTGGTCTGCCGTCACTTCGCGCTGAAGACATCATGGGAGAGAGAAAGGAAGCGCGCAGCAGAGACTCGTAGCGCGAACGTGTTTCTGAACCAGTTCTTATCCCGAACATTACGTCCGTAGAACCGGTTGACTTCGGTGACGAGTTCGTCTCTTGTTCGCGCAGTTCCGGCCTCACGAATAAAACCCATGACCTCCTCAAAGAATGACGGGCTCAACCGGGTAATGAGCGGAGCCAGCAAAACCGCGTGGCGATGCAGGCAAAGCCCGAACACCCGCTGTTGGTATTCGGAGGCAGGACAACGATGCTTCTCGCACCAGAGGGTTTTGAACGACCCTTTCACTTGACCCAGAACATCATGGGTGAAAGTTTGCAGAGGTGAGTTCTTCCACGCTTCTTAAGGATGGACAGGCGTGCTCTCGATACAGCGTCGGGAGAGCTTTAACGCGCCTAGGCAGTGTGCTCCCCGTGGCCGGCCGCCTCAGTAAGCGTCTTCAAGAGTTGAGCGACTGCGACCGGCTTATTCAGAAACGCGCACACATCGAGTCCCTTCAACTCGGCAACCGAGGTTTCGTCCAGGTACCCGCTGGCAACGACAATCGGGATGTTGGGGGCTTCAGTCCGGATCGCGTGCACCAACCCCACGCCGTTCAGTCGCGGCATTTTGAGGTCGGTGATAACCACCGAGATGGTGGTTAAATGCTCTCTGAAAACCTTGAGGCCATCAATCCCGTCGTTCGCAGTAACCACACGATAGCCACTCGAAACAAGCAGTAATTCAATTATTGCCTGCACCCTTGGGTCGTCTTCAACCACCAAGACCACCTCTCCCTGCGTTTTTGGCGATGATTGAACTTCCATCACAATAAGCGCGCCTCGTCGCCTAGAAGTGCGATTGGTTGCCTCACAAGCATGAGCTCAGCCAATAATGCGGCTGGGTTTTCTCTGGAGGGAACCGGCACTAACCTAGGCCAGGTTGTCCATCCGCAAGCGACGGATCGACACTAAAACATGGATTAGTCCGATGTCCCCGCCCCGCCCGGGACCAAATGGGCCTACTTCTTCGCGCCAAGAATCGCGTCCTTGGCGGCCTTGGCCACTCGGAATTTAACCACTCGCTTGGCGGGGATCTTAATCTCCGCCCCAGTCGCTGGATTTCGACCCATCCGAGCCTTGCGGTTGACCAGGACCAACTTGCCCAGACCCGGCAGGGTGAAGGAATTCTTGGCGTTCTTGTACGCCAGCTCCGCGAGCGCTTCCAGCGCCAGAACGCCTTGCTTCTTCGTGAGACCAACTTTTTCGGCGAGCGCCGCCGCCACTTGAGATTTCGTTAAGGGTTTTGCCATATGACGAAAGGCTGACGGCTCATGCGCCTGGGCACAAGTCAGAATCGGGCTCGAGAGGTCATCGACCTGGACGGCTCTCCCCCCACCCCTTCCTGATCTGGGACCAGGACTGGCGCGCCTTCGAACATGGTGCGAGGCAGAGTCTAAAACTGATGCCGAACCAGCGCTAAGAACGCCTTCAACCAGCCACATCGCGCATGCGATCATCGATTCAGCGAAGGAGGGTTGCGCGGCCACGTTGGGCAATCTTATCTCACCTTCCCATGCCCCCTCGCTCAATCCCTTGCGCCAGCTCGACGGGCGCTCTCACTGCTCCTGGGACGGCAACCCGGCAATCGCCCGGTCCCCATGTGGCCACGGGTGATAACCCCGCAGAGCCTCTCCACCCGGAGATTGCCGGTCGCGATATGGCCCCATTATTCTTCGGAGCCGAATAGTCCATGGGTTTGCTCTATGCCGAAATCCTCGGTTATCAAAGTTGCCCGCTGGATGCTTTCCACATAACGCTTGTGCCTCCGCAAGGAATAAACTGTGACCATGCATCCACTGCCACCCCCGTCTGCCGGTGAAATGTTCGATGGGCTTCAAAAACGTTAAGCCTTACCCATCCACGATGATGCTCGCGCCTTCAAGGATGCTAGCGGAATCACTGGTCCCTGAAGGCTGAGTCCCGCACAAGACGTTTACATTGTCCACTATCAACGCGTCAAAACTTCCGCTCCTACTAGACCTGCTGTCCTTCTCGACAGCGGCGCTGAGATGACCAATTTGCCGTCCCAATGGTGGCAACCCGTCGCTGGTGCGCGTTAATGAGAAGCCTGCCAGCCCCGGACATACTCAACACG
>Ga0265314_10001157_pt1 | contig 30503 bp, 27 predicted proteins | sample 4126metaG_FD_203106 | JGI IMG/M metagenome (GOLD analysis project Ga0265314, IMG submission 203106) | Rhizosphere microbial communities from Carex aquatilis grown in University of Washington, Seatle, WA, United States - 4-1-26 metaG | ecosystem: Host-associated > Plants > Roots > Rhizosphere >... | reverse complement strand
TTTCTCCTTGGCACTCTCGCCGGGTTTCAAGCGATTTATGACACTTACGAAAAGAGCTACGGGCGAGCGACATTGCAGGTTTGGGGAATCCTTTATCTTCTAAGCCGTGGTATTCTTCCAGCCGGACTTTATGCACTTCTGTATTCTCAGGGCGTATTTAAAACAAACCTACCTTGGTGGGCTGCAGGTTGTGGCGTCTGCTCCGAAGGGCTTTTGCGTTCCAAATTTTATTTTTACAGCAAGAAGAAGAATAAAGAAGAAGGGATCGTTGAGGAAGTATTGTGGGGTGGGGTGAATTTATTTCATTGGTATCAAAACTTTTTTATGAAGCAAATCGCAGGAAGGAGTGCCATTTCTAAGAGAAAATTCGTAGAGAAGCATCTGGAAACGGACAAGTTTTATGATTTGTTCGAATGTGCTCGAACAAATCTGGGGGCAATTCATGCCTCCGAAGACAAAGACCATCTAGAAAATAAAATGGCTACTATGCGAAACGAATTTGAATTAGAAATCAAAGAATCGGTGATAAATGCACAAACCCTCAATCGAATATACTGCATGAACCTAGGATACCTTGCTTTGGACACGCTTGGAAATAAAGGATTTGAAGCTTTGTTGAAGGGATGTGTCCCATGCCAAGCCGGACTGGATAGTGGCACCGAAGCCCCAATCCCCTCTCCGCAAACAAAGGGTAATTCGGTTTCGCTTTTCTTTAAGAGTACTGACGACTTGAAGAAATTCGTTTTCGGCGGCAAGGGATGGTCAATCCAAGGGGATGAGTTAGTAGCCGAAAAATGCGGGGGAGAAAATAATGGCCCAACTAATTACGCTACCTACGCCACCGCATATAAGAGTATCACTAGTGTAGTTTTTATTGTCCGCATTGTTCCGCCAAGCAAAAACAACATTCGCATCTTCGTAGGACAGATTCATCTTCTTTTCAATTGGGAGTGCGAAGACGAAAATCACTTCAGAAACGGAACGGCTGAACTGGTCAAACGGCGTCCTCGTGCGCTAACGCCAGGCGCGGAACATAAGATAACGATTAAGCAGGATGCGCAAGAAATAGTTACTGATGTTGATGGTAAAGAATGGTATCGAACTCAAGGGTCACTAAAGGGAACGATTTCGTTCCAAGGCTCATTGTTCGACACAGTTGCTGTCAGGACTATCATCATTAACGGCGAGCCAGACACGCAATTAAATGTTGTTCCAGAAAATCGGCATATACCCTAAAAAGCTTCACCCGAAATTTCGTGACAGCGAACCGGCGACGGTAGCGTTCTTGCATGGGATTCGCCGGTTGGCACTGTTAGGGAATATCGTCAGGACTTCAGCTTGTTCCGGAAGTGCGGGCCACTGGGGACTTGTCTCCCAGCGAGGACTGTAACCTCTTTATCGCCGTTGCCTGGTTGTGGCTGTGTTGTCGTCCCGAAGGGACGGGAAGCCAATAGCCGGGCGATGAGAAACGCGCGGCGTTAGCCGCTGCGTTTCGCAATCCCCGGAAGGCGCCGCCCCTATCGACCGCGGCCCTGACAGGGCCGCAAGAGAAAGTCGAGACAAGCCGATCTGGCGGCCGCTTTCAGGGCCGCGTTGCCGTCACCCCGCCCTTTCCCCGCACCCCGCCGGAGTGCGGTCCTTCTTACGCGTCTGTTCCGGGGACTGCGGGCCGTTTTGCGTCCCTTGCGCCCCGGCTTCTCTCCCACCGTCCCCCAAGACGGGACGACATTGGCCCACTCGATTTCCCTCAAAATTCTTTTCAGATTCCTTGACACACCCGCGCGAGAGTGGTATATTATGTACCGATTATTTGGATGCCAGAGTGTGCATCCGTGGAGTTGTTTCGGGAGAAACTAGACCGCGAACCAAAGAGGCGAGCGGACGTTTGCATGCAGAAGACGCGCCTATTCTTCGCTGTTCACACCGACTCAGATGCCCTTATAAATACCGAATCATTGCACCACGAGCACAAAATTTACAAATCTCTTCATAGGGAGATTGACCTTAAATTCAGGTCATTTTACCGCAATTCGAGGTCAATACGGCGGGACGGGTCGTGGGATAAGACTTCAAGGCCGGCATGCGTGGTACACGAATTTTATGGGCATTACCTGATCGCCAACTTCAACCACGCGTGTGATGCGGCTTCTTGTCGCTTCGCGACCCGGGCCTCACTTCGTTCCGGCCCGGGCCACCCACGACCCGCGTCGTCTCTTCCACGAGCTACGAGCCCAGATTCGCGAGCTTGCTCTGCCGTTCGCGCCGGCACTCCCAAGCGCCAACCACTAAAAGCAAAGCGCCGCCAGCTACCCCTTCAGGTACGCCGCGAGCAGATCGATCGCGGCCTTGAGGTCCTTTTTGTGGACGGTCTCGGTGGTGGTGTGGATGTAGCGCGTGGGGATCGAAAGCGTGAAAACGCGCTTGGCCTGGCCCGAGCGCTGGATGCTCGACGCGTCGGTGCCGCCCAGCGGGAGAATCTCGAGCTGGTGCGGGATCTTGTGCTTCTTGGCCAGCGCTTTGAATTCTTCGAGCAGGCTGTGTGTACTGATCGAACCGCTGTCCATGACTTTGATCGCCGCGCCCTTGCCCATCTTGGTGACGGACAGATCGTCGCTCACGCCGGGCGTGTCGCAGGCCAGCGTCACGTCGATGGCGATGCCGTCGTCGGGTTCGATGCCTACCGCCGCCGGACCCGCGCCGCGGCAGCCGACTTCTTCCTGCGCCGCGCCGACGTAGTAAATTTCGTGCGGCGATTTGCCCTTTACCTGGCGCAGCGCTTCGAGCGCCACGAACGACGCAACGCGGTTGTCCATGGCCTTGCCGGTGACGACGTCGCCGATTTCCACGGTCTGCTGGAGCAGCGTGACGGGGTCGCCGACCGAGACGAGCTTTTCGACTTCCTTCTTGGGCATGAACAGGTCGACGTAGAATTCCCCGACGAGGTACGTCTTGCGGCGCTCTTCCTCGGTCGCGATGTGGATCGGCTTGCCGGACGGATTGAGAATCCCGGTCAGGTCCTTGCGCCCCTGCACCAGCACGCGGCGCGAGAAGAGATTGCGCGTGTCAAAGCCGCCGACATTTTGCAGGCGCAGAAAGCCGCGGTCGTCGATGTGCTTCACGTAAAAGCCGATTTCGTCGAGGTGGCAGGCGAGCATGACTTTGCGCGGGCGCTTGCCGCCTTTGGTGGGCTTGCCCGGCTTGCACACGCCGATCACGTTGCCCATGGGGTCTTCGCGCCATTCGTCGAAGAGGTCCGCGGTCTCGGCTTTAACGAGGGCGCGGATGCGTTCTTCGCGGCCGGGTACGCCGGCGGCTTCGGTGAGGCGCTTGAGCAGGTCGATGTTCATGGGGGCTCCGGGAAGCGGTTAAGTTTGAGGAAGCGAGTATCGAAATATCCCGAATCGGGCGCGGGACAAGGCGACTTTCGCGAAGGGTGCCCGATTGATCTCCTTGGGCGCGGGCTTAAGCTGAGAAAAGTTGGAGGATGTTTGATGCGCTATGGAATCTTCGGCGATATTCACGCCAACCTCGCGGCGCTCGAAGCGGTGCTGAAGTTTCTAGACGGCCAGCGCGTCGACGCGTTGCTGTGCACGGGTGATGTGGTCGGTTACTACGATGAACCTGGCCCTTGTGTGCAGCTTGTCCGCGAGCGCTGTCTGGTCTGTGTGGCAGGCAATCATGACTTTTTGGCCTGCGGGAAAATGAATGTCGAGGAATGGAATCCGTTCGCCAAACAACTTGCACAAAGACAACGCGACCTTTTATGCGCAAAAGAACGCGAGTGGCTCGCCGGGCTGCCGTTGGTGGCGCATTTCGAAGGATTTACGTTGGTACATGCAAGCGCACGCAATCCAGAGGCCTTCAACTATGTTACTGTCCTTGAAGATGTTGAACTTTCTCTAGATTACCAATATCAGCCGCTGCTTTTTTATGGGCATACGCATATCCCGATCGTCTACTTTGGCACTGCTCCTTTGACCGTTTCCATGGAACCGACAATTCAACTCAACGCCAATGTCCGAACGATGGTCAATGTTGGCGCTGTTGGCCAGCCGCGCGACGAGGATCCCAGGGCCTGCTGCGCGATCTATGACACGGAGGCGCAGGTGGTGCGTTTGCAGCGCATCGAATATCAAGCTCGGCCACCCGAGCCTGCCGGCGCGCCCGTCCCGGCGCCTCGAAAACCGCCCCACCTCGGCACACATTCTCGTGCGTAACGCCATTGACCGTTTAAGGCGCGTACCTATACTGCCGCTTTCGATGGAATCGGGTTCCGGAATTGGGAGCAGGTGCGTTGCGCTACGGCATCTTTGGCGACATTCACGGCAACTACGACGCGCTTGAGGCGGTGCTGAGCTTCCTCGACCGGCAAAGCATCGACGTGATGCTCTGTACCGGCGACGTGGTGGGCTACGGCGCGGAGCCTGGACGCTGCATCCAGACCGTGCGCGAACGCTGCATCGTCTGCCTGGCCGGCAACCACGACCACGCGGCCTGCGGCAAACTCGATACCGAATTCTTCAACATCTTCGCGCGGCAGGTCGCCAACTGGACCCGCCAGCATTTGAGCGACGAAGAACGCGGTTGGCTCGCGGGCCTGCCCTTCGTCACGCATTTCGAGGAATTCACGCTGGCCCACGGCAGCGCGCACAGCCCGGAAGTCTTCAACTACATCACCACGATTTTCGACGCAGAACTGTCCTTCGAGTGTCTCGACAAGCCGGTGCTCTTCTACGGCCACACGCACATTCCGCTCGCGTTCTTCGACACCGTGCCCATGACCTACACGATGGACCAGGAAATCCGGATCAACCCGGACGGCAAGACGCTGGTCAATGTGGGTTCGGTGGGCCAGCCGCGCGACGAAGACCCGCGCGCGAGCTGCGCGGTCTACGATTCGGACAAGAACATCGTCCACCTGCACCGCCTGAATTATGACGTGAAGACCGCGGGCAAGAAGATCATCGAAGCCGGCCTGCCCGAAGCCCTCGCCATTCGCCTCGAGCTGGGCAAGTAGTCCGCGCCCCATATCGCGCGGCTTTTCATTACATATAAGGAAGCGCTTTGAGCTGGGCCGCTGATTTTCAGCCGGCGCGGCGCGAGCGAAATTCCTTCGGCGTCAGGAAATCGTGGTCGCGTTCGTCGAAGAGCGTTACGCCAAACTGCTCAAAAAGCTGCACGTATAGCCGGTAAAAAACGCGCGCTTCGGTCGAGCTTTGCGCACCGATGGTCAGCACTTCGCCCGGACTGGGCGGGCCGGTTTCCGCGCGCACCTTTAGGATCACGCCTTCTTCGACGGTCCATTTCAGGTTCAGCGTCTCGGCGCCTTCTTCCTGCTCCCACGGTGCCGTCGGGACTTCCGCTAAATGGGGGACTTCAAAGAGTTTCTGTTTCACTTCGCTGAGCGTGCCGAGGGCGTGCAGCTCGATGGGCATGATCGTGTTGTTTTTGGGCGGAACGGGATCGGGCTTCCAGAAGGAGAACACCAATGGCGTGGACATGCGTAATCTCCGCAGCCTGCCCCCAAGCCCACATCGAAAGTATACCCCATGAATGCTTAGCCAACGGTATGCCGAAAAGCAGTTAATGAGGCGTTGCACATGCGCATTAACGCTTATTTCGCCATTCGCCCGGGGCTTGGCCGGTGGCGGTCTTGAACGCGCGATAAAAAGTGGAGAGGTCGTCGAAGCCGCACTCAAACGCGACCATCGGGATCGAGCGCTCCGTCGTGCGCAAAAGATGCTGCGCGTGCTGGAGCCGGAGCGCGCGCAAATGCTCGAGCCACGAACAGCCCGCGGCCTTGCGGAAGAGTTGCGTGAAGTGCCGGCGGCTTAGTCCCAGGCGTTCGGCGACGCCGTCGAGTTTCTCATCGACCCAGAATTCGCGCTCCAGCGTGCGCACGTAGGCCTGTACGCGCGCGAGCGGGCCGGCGAGATTCGCTTCGTCCGAACTGGCGTGCGGAGACTTGGAATGCTGCGCGCGCCCGAGCGAAGCGAGCATTTGCAGCGTCACGCCAATCATCGCGGCGGCGTAGCCCGGCCGGGCGGTGGCTTGTTCGAAGAGCAAACGCCGCATCGCGCTGCGGGCTTCGTGGCACAGCGACGGATTGCGGAAAATGCGGCACGCTCGGAAGCCCGGGTCGGCGTCGGGCGCGGTTTTGACGACGCGCGCCTTGATGCAAAGCACCAACAGCGCCAGCGCATGGTCGGGATCGTCTTCGATACGGTGCGCGAAGCCTTCTTCGACGATGGAAACGTCGCCGGCGCGCAGGGGCCATTCGGCGCGGCCCGCGGTCACACGTCCCGAGCCGCCCAGCACGTACATGACTTTGAGAAAGTCGTGCGCGGTCACGGGCATGCGGAAGTCGCGCGCATGGTGGCTTTCGAGGACGTAAATCCCGAAGGCCGGAATCGGCGCGGGCACGGGTTTGGACGCGCGCGGGTCAAACATGCGCTTGAGCCTACGCCCGCGCCCCACGCGTGTAAGCAGCGAAAACGCGGGGCCTGAGCTACTCCGTATTCACGAACGTGCGCGCGTGGAGCTGCCGGAACGCGCGCGGGGTCAGGCCCACGTGGCGCTTGAAGATGCGCCGGAAATAGCCCGCGTCTTCGAAGCCGCATTCGCGTGCGATCTCATCGACGTTCCAGCGCCCTTCGATCAAGAGCGCCCGAGCCGCGCGCACGCGCTGGCGATGCAGGCCGTCGGTGAGCGGATAGCCGTAGACGCGCCGAAAAACGCGGCCCAGGTAGTCCGGGTTGCAGCGCAGCGCTTCGGCAACGCGGGAGGTGGAGACAGCTTCGTGGTAATGCACCGCAAAGTAGCGTTCGGCGCGCGCGGCCAGGACGCGCGCGGTGCCCTGCTCATTTTTTTGCGGCGCAGGCGCGCGGGCGGCTTCACTTAACGCGAGCTGAATCAGCGCGGCGGCCTGCAAAGGCTGCAACGCGCCGGCTTCCTGATCTTCAAGGAACTGATGCAGGATCTCCGTGAGCCGTTCGGGGCGCTCCGGATGGCCCAATTGCGGTACGCGCAGGGCTTCGCGGACATGGCCGCGCGGCGCGCCGTGCAGGCGAAAATGAATCCAATAGAAGGAAAGGTCGGCTGGGTACGCAACCGTTCCGTAGTGACGCCGGTGCGGCCACAGCACCAGCGTCTGGCCGGCTTCGATGCGCCACGCGCGGCGCTCTTCCTGCATCCCCAGCACGCCGCTGCGCACAAAGATCAGTTCGTACGAATCAATCTTGCGGTCCGGATGGATGCCTTTGCCGCGCGAGATGAAGAGCCCGCCGTTGAGTGCCTGAATGCGTACGCGCGGGTCAAGTACGAGGGCTGGGGTCTGGCTCATGTCATTTTCCGGACGATTGTGGGTAGTCGGAATCGTCTCGATATTCTCCCAAGGCGTAATCTTGTCAATGGCCTGCACGTATGGGTAAATGAAGGCGCAGTCGGAAAAAGACCACCCCATAGGAATGAACCCATGCCCTCCCAGTCCGCCACGGTCTTGAACGCTTGCGTCGTCGATACCTCAAAGAGTTCACATGCGCGGCTGCGGCCCGTGCCGCTGAACGCGGTGAAGCTCGAAGACGGTTTCTGGGCGCCGCGCCGCCGGCTCAATCGCAGCCTCACGATCCCGTCGCAATTCCGGCGCTGCGAAGAGACCGGGCGCATCGATAATTTTCGGCGCGCGTCCGGCAAAAAAGACGGCCCGTTCCAGGGGATCTACTTCAACGACTCCGATGTCTACAAATGGCTTGAAGCCGCGGCCTGGGCACTGGCCGAAGATCCGAACGATGCGGAACTCAAGCGCATGCTGGACCTCGTGGCCGATGAGATCGCCGCCGCACAGCAGCCCGATGGCTACCTGAATACGTACTTCATGTTCGAGAAGGCCAAGGACCGCTACTCCAACCTGAAAGACATGCACGAACTGTATTGCATGGGCCACTTTATCCAGGCGGCGGTCGCGCATCACCGCGCGACGGGCGAGGCCAAACTGCTCGACGTCGCCACGCGCCTGGCCGCCCACCTGTGCCGGACTTTCGGGCCGGCCAGCGAAGGCAAGCTGGAGTGCGCCGACGGGCACGAAGAGATCGAGATGGCGCTGGTGGAGCTCGCCCGCGAGACCGGCGACGCGAAGTACCTGAAGCTGGCGCAGTTCTTTGTCGATGTGCGCGGGCATGGGAAAATCGGCGGCAGCCATTACGTGCAGGACCACGCCTGCTTCTGCGGGCAGGACCACATGACCGGGCACGCGGTGCGGCACGTGTATCTGGCCTGCGGCGCTGCCGACGTGTGCCTGGAGACCGGCGACGCGCAGTACCGCGTGGCACTCGAAGCGCTGTGGACCAACATGACGCGCAAGCATCTGTACCTCACCGGCGGTGTTGGAGCGCGCTGGGAAGGCGAAGCCTTTGGGCGCGACTACGAATTGCCCAATGAACGCGCGTACACGGAGACTTGCGCGGCGATCGGCGGGATTATGTGGAACGCGCGCATGCTCGCACTCACCGGCGAGACACGTTTCGCCGACCAGTTGGAGACGATGCTCTACAACGGGATGCTCGCGGGCCTGGCGCTCGATGGGGAACATTACTTTTACCAAAACCCGCTGGCCGACGACGGGACGCACCGGCGCGAAAAGTGGTTTGGCTGCGCGTGCTGCCCGCCCAACGTCGCGCGCCTGCTCGCGTCGCTGCCGGGCTACTTCTACGGCAGTACCGGCGACGCGATTTACGCGCACCTGTATGCGACCTCAAGCGCGACGCTCGATCTCCCCGGTGCGGGCAAGGTCGAGCTGGTTCAGCGCACGCAATATCCCTGGGACGGGCGCGTGGAATTTGAAGTGCGCGGCGCGGGCGCCTTTGCGCTCAATTTGCGCATCCCCGCGTGGTGCGAAGCCGGCGCGCGGGTCAGCGTGAATGGCAAGCCGGTCGACGCGCCGGTGCAGGCGGGCACGTACCTGGAACTGCGGCGCGCGTGGAAGCGCGGTGATACGGTGGTGCTTGAACTCCCGATGCCGGCGCAGCGCGTCGAACAGCACCCGTTTGTGGAAGGCGCGCGCGGGCAGGTCGCATTGCAGCGCGGGCCGCTGGTGTACTGCGTCGAACAAGCCGACAATCCGGGCCTCGATCCGCGCGAAATCACGCTGCCCGACACTTCGGAGATCAACGCGCGGAAGCTGTCCGAACTGCTGGGCGGGGTGGTGCAGTTGGAATTCGAAGCGCATCGCGCGGCGCTTGGCGCGGGCTGGGAAAACCGGCTCTATCGCAGCGTCAAACCGGGCGCGGCAGCGACGAGCGCCGCGGTAACGGTGCGCGCGATTCCCTATTACGCGTGGGCCAATCGCGAAGCCGGGCGTATGCAGGTGTGGTTGAAGCGTGGCTAGCCGGCGGATTCCTTCTTCAGCGCTTCCAACTCGTCGGCAGCTTTTTTGCGATCGTCGCTCCATGGGACCACGACGCTCGTATACCAGCGGTTGGCGAGGAAGCGGTTGACGAAGCCGAGCGTGAGCGAGAGCGCGCCGAAAACAATCAGCAGGTTCAGGTACGGCTGCTGAAAATGTTGGACCACGCCGAAGGCCAGAAACATCACCGCGCCAAAGCCGCAGGCCATCGCCGTCGCGCCGGTGAGCAGCGCCGAAGTTGGGAGTTTGGGCTGCTCGATGAAGCGCGCGTTCCACTGCGCCTCAAGGTGCGCTATCCGTTCCGCGCGGTCGGTTAATTTATCTTTTTGCGGCGCGTTCATGCACGTGGTGATAGTTCCCTATGACGTAGATGCAAGCACTCCTCGTGCATGCTCGTAAATGAAACATTACGGAAATTATTGCTCAATTAGATTTGCTCCAAGCTCGTTATTACGTGTAGAGTAACTTGCAAGCCAATAGAAAAGACCAAGGAATAGTTATGACAATGCGTCTGAAAGATGCGCTCTTTGTAGGCGGCTTTATGATCCTGGCAGCGATTTCGACGCTTTATGTTATGCAATATTTCGTGGGCTAAACGGCTGCGCTATTTCTTCGACTTCGCGATCATTTCCCGGAAATTCATAAACAAGTAAAAGCTGTCATGCGGCCCGGGTGAGGCTTCCGGGTGATATTGCACGCTGTATGCGGGCACATCCTTGCACGCGATGCCTTCGACGGTCTTGTCGTTCAAGTTTACGTGGGTCACTTCGACATTCTTGGGCAGCGTTTGCGGATCGACGGCAAAGCCGTGGTTCTGGCTGGTGATCTCGACCTTTTTTGTGGCCTGGTTGAGCACCGGATGGTTCGCGCCGCGGTGGCCGAACTTCAATTTGTAGGTCTTCGCGCCCAGCGCCAGGCCGAGCAACTGATTGCCGAGGCAGATGCCGAAGACCGGCGTCTTGCCCAGCAGGCCGCGGATCGTTTCCGGCGCGCCTTTGACCGCCGCCGGATCGCCGGGCCCGTTGGAGAGAAACACGCCGTCGGGCTTGAGCTTCAGGATTTCGGCGCTCGTCGCCGAAGCCGGGACGACCGTGACTTTCGCGCCGGTTTCGACGAGGCAGCGCAGAATGTTCTCTTTGATCCCGTAATCGACGGCGACGACGTTGTATTTCGGACCTGTTACGGGCGCGGTGCGCAGCTCGGGGCGCGAGAAGCCGTCGATAAAGCCTTTGTCCCAGGCGTACGCGGTCTTGCAGCTCACCTTCGTGGCGAGGTCCAGGCCTTCCATCTTGGGGGCCGAGCGCGCGCGCTGGACGAGGTCGTCGTCGGAGAGCTTCGCGCTGGCTTCGCTGCAGGCCAGAATTGCGTTCATTACGCCGCCCACGCGCAGCTTGCGCGTCAGCGCGCGCGTATCGACGCCTTCAATGCCCGGCACGCTAGCCTTGTCGAGAAATCCCGAGAGGTCCGCGTCGGAGCGGTAGTTCGAGCGCAGCGAACTGAGTTCGCGGATCACAAAGCCTTCGACCCAGGGCTTGGAGGATTCGTTGTCGTCGACGTTGGTGCCGTAGTTGCCGATCAGCGGATAGGTCATCGTGACCAACTGGCCCGCGTAGGACGGGTCGGTCAGGATTTCCTGGTAGCCGGCCATGGATGTATTGAAGACGGCTTCGCCGATGCGGTCGACGCGCGCGCCAAAGGCATTGCCGCGGTAAACGGTGCCGTCTTCAAGAACCAATCGGGCGGGGGCAACGGTGGGGCTCAAGCGGTGGTCGTCCTTCCTTCTGGGCCGGGCGCGGATCGCCCGACCGTCTTTCGCAGAACCGTCTGTACCGGTTTTTTGTGCCCGCCGCAAGCCGAGAGCGCTCCTTTATTGGAGCCTCCCGGCCGCGGCGGAGTTCCTTCGCTAGACCGCGCAGGTCTTGATCGCGGCGGCCAGGGCCGGCAGTACGTCGCCCTTGGGCGCGAATTCCTGGCCCAGGAAGCCGTCGTACTCGGTCTTGGCGATCGCCTTCACCACGGCCGGGTAGTTGATCTCGTTTTCTTCGTCCAAGTCCTTGCGGCCCGGGTTGCCCGCGGTGTGGAAGTGGCCGATCAGGTCGATGTTCTCGCGGATGTTGCGGATCAGATCGCCTTCCATGATCTGCATGTGGTAGATGTCGTAGAGCAGCTTCACGCGCGGCGACGCGACCTTCAGGACCACTTCGGCGCCCCACCACGTGCGGTCGCACTGGTAGCCCTGGTGGTCGATCTTGCTGTTAAGCAGCTCCAGCACCAGCGTGATGCCCGCGGATTCGGCGTCCTTCTTGACGCGGTTCAGGCCGTCGGCGCAGATCTGGATCGACTCGGCGTCCGGTGTGCCCCAGCGGTTGCCCGAGAAGCAGATCAGCGCGTGGATGCCGTTCTTGCGCGCCTTGTCGATATTCTTCTTCAGCTCGTCTTCGATGCGGTTGTGATTGCTGCGCTTGTTGAGGCCATCGACCAGCGACGCGTGCCCGCCCATCGTGGCGATGGTCAGTCCGCAGTCCTTGACCAGGCTCCAGTGTTCTTCGGCGATCATTTCGACGCCGTGGTAGCCGAGCTTTTTGGCGCCTTCGAGCAGGGCCTTGGGCGCGAGCTCCTTGCGGGCGAAAGCCCACCAGGCGAATGAATGACGGATCTTGGCCATCGTTTTAAGCTCCTTTGGGTGCCGTTCCTTGGGCGCGCATAGTGTTCAAGATGCGGCGCGAAGCGCAAGCCGATCTGGCGGGGCGGGGCAAGAACCGCTGAGTCGCGCTTGCACGGTGAAACGCACCCGCTAGGCTCCGCGCTCCCAAATGGCTCATTAAGGAGAAAGAACTTATGGCGAAGCGCGCCTCCAATTCCGGCAAGTCCCAGCGTGGCCGGAAGCCTATTTTTTCCGAAGCGCAGAAGCGTGTCCTGAGCAAGATGCTCGCCCGCACTCTGCAGGATCAGTTGCGCAAGCTGGCCCGCTCGCTGGGTAAGTAAATTAGGCGCCTGTGGTTTATCCGGCAGCCCATATTCTGTAATCGATAACGCAAACGGCGAACGAGTGCCTCGTTCGCCGCAGCGTTTCCCCCAAAACCAAATACGTTCGACTACAGCTTGCCCCAGCGGCCGGTCATGCCGCGGTGCTGGTGCTCCTTGCGCAGCGCCTGAAAGCGTGCCGCGTCGCGCACGACTTCACTGGGCCGCGCCGGGCTGCGCACCAGGAAATCGGCCTCCGGCGGATAGCACGCGATCGGGGCGCCGTTCTCGACGGTGGGAATGCTTTCGCCGGGCAGGCGCGTGATCTTAGCGTTCGTCGGCAGCGCGGCGCTCTGATAGCGCAGATCCATGCTCCAGCGCACGGTTTCGGTGTCGTTGCTGAAGCTCGCATGCGGCGTCAGGTTGTGCAGGAAGAGCGCGCCATACTTCTTCACCGGCACGCACACGGGCGGGGCGGTCTGCGGCAGCGCTTCGTCGGGGATGATCAGGTACGGCTTGCCTTCGCGCGTACCGTGCTTCACGACTTGCCCGGTCTTATGCGCGCGGGGGATCACCCACATGCAGCCGTTTTCGCGCGTCGCATCGACCAGCGGCAGCCAGACGGTCAGCACCATCGCCTTGTCGCAGAAGGGTTCCATGTACCCCGAGTCCTGATGCCACGGCACCGCGCCATAGGCGTGGCCGGGGACCTTCGGGCGCAGGCGGTAGACGCTGCTGGCGATCAGCTCCGGCCCGCAGAAGGATTCCGCGATATCGAGCAGCCGTGCACAGCGAATCAGGTTGAAGAACGCCGGGCCGCACAGGTTTCCGTTCCAAATTGAAAACGCCAGGTCCATGGTCTCTTTGCTGATCAAGCCCAGGCGCGTCTCGAAGGGCGCGTCGGCGTAGCTCTGCGAGAGTTTGCCCTGCTTCACCAGCGCGTCGGCGCGTTCGTCGACTTCGACTTTGATCTCTTCAATCACCGGCTGCAGGATCGCGTCGTCAAAAATATTGTCGACGACCAGGTAGCCCTCGCGTTCGAATTGTTCGCGCTGCTCGGAAGTGAGCGAAAACTTGGCTTGCGGGGCGGCTTCAAGCGTCGGCATTGATTTGGTCTCGCTAAAGGTTCGAGGTGTGCTGCACTGGTTATAATTTACCCCATCGTGGGAGATATCCAGTTTGCCAGGCTCCCCACTAGTGGTATAAATTCACCATGGACGGCACCGAAGCCCGCATTTTCCTTCCTTTAGAAGGCCGCCCGGAGCTGGTCAGTTCGGGCGAGTACATCTATCCGGCTGACACCGTCGGCACGTGGCGCCTGCTCGATTTCTGGAGCCTGCATCTGTACCGCTATCGCGCCGAGTTGACCGTCGATGGCCAGACCTTTCGCGTCGAGCCGGGGTATGCGAGCATCGTCAAGCCGCTCGTCGAGCAGCGCTGGCATTTTCTGACCAGCGCGCCGCAAGTGCACGCGCATTACCGCTTTCCGGCGAAGCCCGGCGCCCCGCTTGTGGCGCTGCCAGTGGTGCAGGACCTGGGCAAGGACTTCGACCGGCTGTACCGCGGCATGCACGAGGCCTTGGGCTGGTTCCAGACCAACCGCCTGCGCGCGGAGATCCGTCTCTGGGACACGCTCTGGGAACTCGCCGAGCGCGCCGCACCGCTGGCGCCGCAGCCCGGTTCCACTGAAGCGCGCTGGCATCCGGTGCTAAAGAGTGCAGTCGAATTGATCGAACGCCGCATTTCGCAGAATCTGCGCGTCGAAGCGCTGGCCGCGGAGGTGGGCCTATCGCAAAATCACCTGATCCGGCTTTTTCAGGCGCGCTTCAAAACTTCGGTGGTGGGCTATATTCGGCGGCTGCGCACCGAACGCGCGCGGCATTTGTTGGTCAACTCGACGCTGCCGGTTAAAGCCGTCGCGGTGCAAGTAGGGCTGCCGGACTTGCAGCAGTTCAATAAAGTGATCCGCCGCGAGCTGGGCCGTTCGCCGCGGCAGGTGCGCGAACAAGCTGAAGCCGGGCACGGGTAAGCGCCTATATAAGGAGGGCCGCGCGATGCCGTATCGCTTCCTCGTCGAAAGCTACGAGACCGAGCGCCTCAAAACGCTCGGCGTGTGGGCCGAATTCCGCGACGCGGACCTGCATTGGCGCCCCGCCGATCCGCAGGCGCGCGGGCGCAGCGTGCTTGAACAGTTCGTGCATCAGTGCGTCTCGGAAGACGGCTGGTTCAAGAACATGCTGGGCATCGATCTGGGCGCCATGCCGCTGCCCGAAATAGAAACGCGGCTCGCGTTTCTGGAACGCTACGCCCAGGCGTCCGCCACGCGCTTGGAACGCCTGCGCGTGCAGACGCCGGAATGGTGGACGGGCGAAGCGCAGTTCTTCGAAGTGCGACGCTCGCGCGCGTGGATCGTCGTGCGGCGGCTCGTGCATTCGAGCCACCATCGCGGCCAGCTCACCGCGTACCTGCGCATGCTCGGGCGCGAGCTGCATAGCACCTACGGTCCGACCAGCGATACCGGCGGGCTGCCCGCGCACCAGGCGCCCGTGATTTACGCGTACGATTCCGTGGACCAATTACTTCAAGGCGAGTGGCGCGGCGGCACCAAACATGCATTGCCGGGGCCGCCAAAAGACAAGCAGTACACCGAACGCCCTTAACACGGGCCGAGCCATAATCCGGTTTGGCGCTGTCGCGGTTTCAAGGGGCAGGTAGCCTTTTGCGGTCACGAGAGGGATTTACCGTGCAAGTGTTCGTACCGACAACCTGGCCGCAGCGCTGAGCGTGTGAGTCGTCTGCGGAGCGCGTGCGCTCCGCCCGAACTCAATGCCAGTCTGGCCCCCTTCCGGCCCGCCGGAACCCCGGCAGGCCCACGCATACCGCGTAATTCGCGCGGATTCAGGTAGTACATTTTCTAACAACAACTTCGACCGTTTGAATTTACCCCGCGCGGCGTTCGCGCCGGGGGCTTGCCTTTTCACGCATATTCACACCCCCATAAAGGAGCATTTCGTTATGCGTACATTCGTCCTGTTGTTGTTGGGCGTTTTAAGCTTGGCCAGAAACGGCTTAGCGGGCGAAGACCTCGCGAAACTCGAAGCCCCCGCCGGAGCCGAGCGCAAATTCTTCTTCAATTACACGGTCAATGTGAAGGAAGTCCCCGCGGGCGCCAAGAAATTCGAACTCTGGATCCCCGTGCCGCAAGACACCGCACACCAGGCGATCACGAACCTCAAGTTCGACGCGCCCGCGCAGCCGGAAATCGGCGTCGACCCTGCCACCGGCAACAAGATCGCGTACTGGAAGCTCGAAGGCGACGCAGTCAAACCCTTCAGCGTCAAGCTGACCTTCGATTGCACGCGCAAGGAAATCGCAGCGAAGCTCGACGGCGCGCGCGACTTGAATGCGGAAGAGCAGACTGCACTGGCCGAGATGCTCAAGGCCAACAAGCTCGTGCTGGTCGGCGACGAAGTGAAGGACCTGGCCGCCAAAGCCACCGGCGAAGCCAAGTCGACGCAGGAAATCGCGAAGGCGACCTACGAGTACGTCTACGCGAACATGAAGTACGACAAACCCGCCGACAAAAAAGGCTGGGGCCAGGGCAGCACCAAGTGGGCCGTCGAGCAGTGCTACGGGAACTGCACCGACTTCCACGCGCTCTTCATGTCGATCGCGCGGACCAAAGGTGTGCCGGTAAAGTTCGAGATGGGCTTCCCGGTTGCCGCCGATAAGCAGGAAGCGCCCGTCGGCGGGTACCACTGCTGGGCCAAGTTTTATTTGGGCGGCGTGGGTTGGGTGCCGGTCGACGCCAGCGATGCGTGGAAAGCCAAGAAGAAGGACGAGTACTTCGGCAAGCTGCCCAACGACCGCGTGCAGTTCACCACGGGCCGCGACGTAAATTTGGTCCCGAAGCAGGCCGGCGAACCGCTCAACTATTTCATTTACCCGTACGCGGAAGCCGACGGCAAGAAAGTCGATGCGGGGATCGAGCGGCTGTTTGCGTTCCAGAATAAATAAGGAAATGAATCGCGGCAGTTCGGCGGGGCCTTACAGCCCGCCGAATTTGCCGCCGCTGGGCAGAATCTTGGTTAACTGCGCGCGCAGGTAGTCGGCGATCTCGTTCGACTCGTCCATCGCCATGACCTTCTTCGCGATCTCTTTGCAGTCTTCGGCCTTGACCAGGCGCGCGATCTTCTTGATCTCCGGGATCAGCGGCGGCGCGACGGAGAACTCCGTCAGCCCCAGGCCGATCAGGAATTGCGTGAAGATCGGATCGCCGGCCATTTCGCCGCACATGCCGATGGGCTTGCCGGCTTCGCGGGCCGCGTCGATGCTTTCCTTGATCAGGCGCAGCACCGCCGGATGCGACGGCGTGTAAAGATGCGCGACGTGTTCGTTGCCCCGGTCCACCGCCAGCGTGTACTGGATCAGGTCGTTCGTGCCGATCGAGAGGAAGTCGCATTCCTTGATCAGCGCGCGCGCCTGCAGCGCGGCGCTCGGCACTTCGATCATGATGCCGATCTCGATTTTCTCGTTGAAGGGCATCTTCTGCGCGCGCAACTCGGCCTTCACTTCGTCGATCAGACCCTTGGCCCAGCGCAATTCGTCCAGGCTGCAGATCATCGGCAACAGCAGCGTCAGTTTGCCCAGCCCCGACGCGCGCAGGATCGCGCGCACCTGGACCTTGAAATTCTCCGGGCGCTTCATCGATAGCCGGATCGAGCGCAGGCCCAGGCACGGATTGTTTTCAAAGCTCGCGCCGTCCGGGTGGACCTTGTCCGAGCCCAAATCCTGCGTGCGCACCACGAGCTGCCGCCCGCCGAGCATCTGCACGCTCTTGCGATAGGCCTCGAAGTGGTCCGCTTCGCCCGGCATCACGCCGCTTTTCAGGTACAGGAATTCCGTGCGGAACAACCCGACGCCTGCCGCGCCGGATTGCAGCGCGTTCTGGACTTCCTCGGGGAACTCGATGTTGCCCATGACGTGGATCTCGACGCCGTCCAGCGTGCGCGAATCGAGGTCTTTGTCCTTGCGCAGCGAAGCTTCGAACGCTTCGAATTCTTCCTGCAGCTTGCGGTAGCGCGCGAGCGTGCGTTCGTCCGGCCGCACGATCACGATGCCGCGGTTGCCGTCGATGATCACGGTCTCGCCGCCGACGACGTCGGTGGAGATCGTCTCGAGGCCCACGACCGCGGGAATCTGGTGCGCGCGCGCGAGGATCGCGGTGTGCGAAGTGCGGCCGCCGACGTCGATCGCAAATGCCTTCACGCGATTGCGGTCCAGCGCGGCGGTCTGCGACGGCCCCAGGTCGTGCGCGATCAGCGAGACCGGGCGCTGCAGGTGCTGCAAATCTTCGAGCTTCTCGCCGAGCAGCGCTTTCAGGATGCGCTTCTCCAGGTCGTAGATATCGCTGGCGCGGTGCTGGATGAACTGGCTCTCGCTCGAGGTCAGGCGCTTGGCCAAATCGCGCAAGGTTTTCGCGGTCGCGAATTCGGCGCTGTGGCGTTCGGTCTTGATGCGCGCGACGATGCGGCTCTTCAGCGACGGATCGCTGAGCAACTGCGTCTGCACGCTGATGATCCCGGCCAGGTTCGAGCCCAGGTGCGCTTCGGTGGCGGACTTGATGTGGTCGAGTTCTTTGGCGACCTTCGTGCAGGCTTCCTCAAAGCGCTTCGATTCCTGATCGACCAACTCGACCAGGACAAAGCGTTCGGGAATGCGCACGTCCTCGCCTTCGAGGACGAATGCTTCGCCGATATATACGCCCGGGGAAACCGGGATGCCTTTGAGGATTTCCATTTACGTTCCAAGCCGCTCCGCGGTCGGAACTTATACGAGATTAAGACGCAATGTGCAAACGCGCTCTGGAGAGAGTTTCAGCGCGCTGAAAAGGCGCCGTCTACCGCAACGCACGCCGGTAGCGCAGTGGAAGACGGATCGAGATTCACCAAGCAGTTCTTTGTGCGGTCAGTGGGAGAAGTCCGCCGTTACGCTGAGATCCCTACCGTTCGCGGCCGCAAAGACCACGCGCCAGAAATTCCCGGGCCTCGTATAACAGTGGCATGGCCGATGATCCCGCGTCCAAGCCTAACTCCGCGCCCGCCCCGGTCAGTTCCCGCTTTCGCACCTTTCGCGAATCCCTCGGCCTGCTCGCGACGCGGCGCTTTGGCACGTTCTGGTTTGCGAGCCTGCTCTCGAGCATCGGGACGTGGGCGCAGCAGGTTGCGCAGCCTTGGCTGATGCTGACGCTCGGCGCGTCGTCATTTCTGTTGGGGCTCGATTCCTTCGCCATGAACGCGCCGGTCTGGGCGCTGACCTTGGTCGGCGGCGCGCTGGCCGACCGCGCGGACCGGCGCCGCGTGATCCTCTTCTTTCAGTCGATCCAGATGCTCTGCCCGACGGCCATCGTGGTGCTGCTGATGCTCGGGCGCATCGAACCGTGGATGATCATTGTCTGTTCGTTGATCGTGGGCATCACCGACGCGCTCTCGATGCCTTCGTTTCAATCCATCGTTCCGTCGATCGTCCCGCGCGAACAGATCGAAAACGGGCTCGCGCTCAATTCGACGCAGTTCAGCCTTTCGCGCATTTTGGGGCCGTCGATCGCCGGCGTGTTGATGTCGAGCGTGGGTACGCTGGCGTGCTTTGTGCTCAGCGCGCTTTCCTATGTGCCGTTCATCGGTGTGGCGCTCTGGATTCTCCCGCGCTGGACCCCGCCACCGGCGGCGTCGGCCGCGCCCTTGCATGCGCACGTCTGGAGCGGCATTCGTGAAATCCTGCGGCAGGCGCATCTGCGCGGCGCGTTGCTGACGGTGCTGACGACGAGCGTGCTCTGCGCGCCCATGGTGACCTTCATTCCCGTGATGGTGAAGGAAGTTTTCGAAGGCAGCACCGCGCAATTCTCGATCGCCATGGTCGCGTTCGGCGTGGGCGGGCTGTTGGGCGCGCTCTGTTTGCTGGGCGTGCCGCGGCGCATCGACCGGCGCTACATCAGCGCGGGCTTTGCGGTGAGCTACGGCGTCTTGCTCGTGCTCGCGGCGTTTAATCCCTGGTACTGGGGCTTGCCGCCCCTATTGGTTCTCTCCGGCGCCGCGATGACGGTCAGCAACACGACGGCGAATTCGCTGATTCAATCCACCACGCCGAAAAACCTGCTGGGCCAGACCGTCAGCCTGTACATGCTCGCGGTGCGCGGGGGGATTTCCATCGGCGCGCTGCTGACCGGCGTTTTGGTGAGTTATCTGGGCGTGCAGAACGCGCTTTTGATCAACGGTGTGCTGGCCATCGTGCTGCAATTGGCCTTCTGCCGCGGTTGGTTCCGCGCGCCGCTGCCCGAGAAGCCGCCCGAACAGGCATAAGAGGGTTCGAGATTTCCTTACCGCTATGTACGCCGCATCGCTCAAGTTGGCTTGCAAGCCTCACAATCTCAAGGGTTTGCATGGATAAGATGACACCTTGAAAATATTTACACAAAACACCCGTAAAATTTGACTTCTATGGTACTTTACTGTATATTTATATCGGTATGGTATATAGCGTGCAAACACCCCTCAGTAGTCCTCCGCACGGTCTGCGGAAGTCCGCAGCACGGACGCGGGCTGAGACATTATCTGAACTGGCACTCATGGGATTTGCACAAGTGCATCTTTTTTCACGTCGAATAGAAGAGGCGACAACCGCACGGCTCATTTTTTCCGGGCCGCCACAGGATTAACGCACCACGTGCACATTTTTGCAAGAAAATTCAGGGCCGTCTCGGTAGCCTGATGGATGTTACATTATTTGTACCAATGAGCGTTTCTGAGGTCCCCACTTCGGCAGTCATCGCTTGAGGTCAGATAAGGAGGTTTATATCGTATTCCGCGCTCGTCCATGCATGCGGCGCGGCCCGATTTTCTCAATCTCTAGTCATTCCTTCATCGGAAGCAGACATGGCCCGGCTATCCAGGGACCCGTCAACAGTCGTGCCGGGGGTTTTCAAAATGCGTCGAGGCGCGCTACTGAGGTCTTGACAACGCTATCCCTGAGGTATCCTACTTGGCCGGGGAGTACCATATGCCGGATGACCACATAGGACGGTCATTGCTGACGGAAAAAGTCCTCGTGCTGAACCGCACTTGGGCCCCGGTAAACATCGCTTCTGTGCGCCGCGCGTTGACGCTGGTTTATGTCGACATGGCGCGCATCGTCCACCCGCACGATTTCTCCACCTTTAGCTGGGAAGGCTGGCTGCAGACGGGCGAGACGGAGTCCTTCGCTCCGCGCCTGCGTTCGGCGACCTTTGAATTCCTGCTACCCGAGATCATCGTGCTGACCGCCTATAACGGCGTCTTCATGAAGGAAGTGAAGTTCACGCGGCGCAATATCTTCGAACGCGACGGCAACGTGTGCCAGTATTGCGGAAGACGGCGCGATCCGCGCGAAATGACGCTCGACCATATCGTTCCGCGCAGCCGCGGCGGGAACAGTTCGTGGGAGAATGTGGTGCTTGCCTGCCTGCCCTGCAACAGCCGCAAGGGCTGCCGCCTGCCCGACGAAGCGGGTATGAGCCTGCTGCGCCCGGCGGTGAAGCCCGAATGGGCCACGCGCGTGGGCGTGAAGATCGGCCCCAAGCGCAAGAGTTCGTGGCTGCCCTTTATTAATGGCAAACGCGGCGCCCAAGCGGGCGACTGAAGCTACTTCCCCAGCCAGTCCTTCAAGATCCCCGATATCTCCCGCGACCAGATCTCGTAGCCCTTCTCCGTCGGATGCAGGTAATCGTGCATGACGTCCTTTGAGATCGAACCATCCTCGTCGAGGAACTTCGCGCCGATGTCCAGAAACTTCACCTGCTTGCCGTCATCAAGCTTCGCGATGATCGCATTGACGCGCGCTACCTTCTCTCGCCTGGCATCTGGATGCTCCGAACGCGGGAAGACGCCCATCAGCAGCAGCTTCGCGCCGGGGAATTTGCCACGCAATTCGCTCACGATCAGCGCGATCCCGCCGGCGATCTGCTCGGCGCTGTTCGTGTTGCAGTTGTTCGTGCCGATCAAAAGCACGATGGCTTTGGGCGTGTAGCCTTCGCATTCGCCATTCTGAATGCGCCAAAGCAGATGCTCGGTGCGGTCGCCGCCGACTCCAAAATTGGCGGCCTTGAGCGGGGCGAAGTCACGGTTCCAGACTTTCTCTCCGGGACCCTCCCAGTTGTCGGTGATGGAATCGCCGATGAAGAGCACGTCGATCGCCCCGGCCTTGGCGCGCTTGAGCAGGTCTTCGTGCCGCTTGCGCCAGCCGTCCTTGTCTTCTTTGGAAACCGGGATCGCGGCGGGATTGCCGGGCACGGGTTGCGCCAGTTGTGCCGGATACACGAGGGGCGGCGGTGCTTCCGCGGGCGGCTCGGCGGCCGCAATCGAATTAGGGCTTAAAAAGGAGAGCATAATTCCCGCGGCGAGCAGGCCGGCACAAGCACGTCGCGGCAGGGCAGGGGAGCTCACGCAGAAGGTCCTTCGGCCAATGCAAGAAACGGGCACGCCTTAACCAGACGCGCCAAGCGTACCCGCATTCACGTTAAATTGAGTTCGTAAATGTAAGCAGAAGTTCTGCTTATTTGGCGGGATTGCTGAACGCAAAGGTCTTGAAGAACCAGGGTGCCGGCGGCGCGGAGGCCAGCTTCCCGGCCTTCACCGTGGCTTCGAGCAGTTGGGCTGCGCGCGATGCCGTCCACGGATCACAGCGCACAAGCCAGCGCCCGCGCACCACCGTCCCCGGGCCGGCATTCTGCGGCAGATTGCCTTCCACATCTTTGAACAAGGCGTTCAGGCTGGCTTCCAGTTCGCCGCTGTTCACCCCGAGTTTAAACGCGGGCCTGAGATCCAGCACATAGGCCGCGGCCGGCAGGTGCATGGGCACCTTTTGGGTCATGAGGAGGATTCCATTTGAATACACCAGGCTTGCGTGGGCCTTCGCGCATATCGCCACCAGGGCCTCGCGAGCCGTCTTGGCCTGGATACTTACGGATGGCAGGCCTTCTTTCAGGAGCACCGGATCGACCAACAGTTCGCCTTGGAAATTCCTGGCCAGGCGGGCGACGACCTCATCCGCCTGCACATTTTCAAAGTTCAGCGCCCGCGGCTCGTCGAGTTGCGCTTCGTAGGCCTGGATCCATTGGGGGGCCGCGGCCTTTAGCACCGGCGGATTTTTAAAGGCTTCGAGCAGATTCTGCAGGAGGTCCGGCTTACTGCAGGTGACGGCCACTTTGCCGGCCTCCGGGAATCGGACCGTTGATAAGGACAAGGAATCATCCCCCGAATTCCAATCGTGGGTGATGGAAAGCGGCGGGAGCGTTTCCCCCAGCGCCTTGGTTTCGGAAACGGTCCAGACTTCTTCACCTTGCGCGACCGGAAGTTCAAAAACCAATTCTTCAAGGAGGTTGCCGTCGGGTGTCGACGCGGCTTTGCGGATGATCAGGACCTTGCCGCAGGGGGACATCGTGAGATCAGCCACTCGGTTGATCCAGGACAACGCAAGCTCGGCTGACATATCCTGAACTTTTAACGAAACGGGCACCAGACCATTTTCAATCGCGGGATCGATTAAAATGGGCACATCGACATACTTTGAGACGTGTTCCAGCGCGTCTTTCACGTTGGTGTCGACGAATTCGAAGCTGATGCGGCGGCTGAGCTTCAATTTCAAATGTTTGTCCCGCGGGCCCAGGTTGCCAGGATGGCGGTTGAATTGGGCGAGCGCGTCATCGAGGTACATTTCGCGCTGGCTGAGGCCTTCCTTCTCGCCCGCGCTGTTAATGCCTTCAACGACTTGCTCCACTTCACTGCGCAAAGCGGTAGTCAGTTCGTGATTATCTTCCAAGCGCTTGGCCCACGCCTGCAATGATGGCATGCAGCGGTAGCCGAGTGCCACGAGCTTGGAATTGGCGTCCTTGCGAACCTGGTAATCTTCGGAGTCCAGCGCGTTGAACACCGGCGCCAGCGCTTGTTCTTCTTCGGGCTTAAGCGCGGCCGGACCCGGGCGGTCTGCCCAGGGCAATTTCTCAAAGACCGGCGAAGCCAGGGTGCGCGGGCCGAATTGGGGATCGATGTAGCTGTACTCGCCGAAGTGCAGCAGCGCTGGCTTGAAGCCGGCAAAGGCCTTCAGCGTTTCCTCGCCGATACGCGCCCCGCTGAGGTCGAGTTGCGTCAGGTGCTGGAGTCCGAACAGATGCTTGAGGCCCGCATCCGTGAGTTTGTCGCTGTGCGAACGCAGGCTGGCCAGGTTGGGGATCTTACCGATGAATTCCAGGCCTGCGTCACTCCACAACGGCAGTTCGAGTTCTTGCAACGTGGGATGCCCGGCCAGTCCCGCCAGCACTTCGTCGCCGGAGGTTCTAAAGATATTGAGCCGTTTCAAAGGGAGTGCTTTTAATTTGGCCAGGCCCGCTGCGGTAAACTTGCCGTACTCGATTTTCAAGTCTTCCAGATTGGGGATCTGCGCTACCAACTCGAGAGTCTCATCTGAGGCGTCACAAATTTCGAACGAGCGCAGCGATTCAATCCCAGCCATGGGCTTCAGCGCATCCGCGCCGCCGACCAGTGTCCGTTCTGGGTTGGGCCACTGCTCCAACAGCGATACCGCGGCAAGCTTCCGGGCCCGAACCTCGGCGGCCAGGCGTTCAAAAAAGGCTCGATTCAGTTTTTGCTGCGGCTCGGGCGAGACCTTCCAAACGGCACCCGCGGGAATGCGTATGCCCTGCCAATGCTCGCTGGGTGTGTGCCCTTTGAGTTCCCAGAGGCCTTCTGCGTTGCGAATCCAGACCAGCAAGGGGAGGTCGGAATCGAAAACCAGCGCCGCCGTGGGCTCCGGCGGATCGGCGCTGACCGGCGGCAAGGGTTCGGGGAAGCCGCGTTCGCGCAGCAAAAATACAAACGCGCTGACACTGATCAGGGTCATGGCCGCAATCGCGGCATAGCCCAGCCACGGGCGACGGGCATCAACGGAAGGAGCCGTCTGGCGCAAACCGCGGGCAACACCGTCGCGTACCCGCTGCACCGAAGCTTCGGAAGGCTGCAGGCCGTCCTTCAGGAGATCGTCAAGTTTCTGATTCTGGTCCTTCATAGGAAGCTCCTCAACTTTTCCTGCAACAGCGGCCGTGCACGAGCCAGCCACGCGCGCACCGTGCTGCTGGGGACTTCCAAGCGCGCGCCGATTTCCGACGCGTTCAGGCCTTCCAGGTAGCGCAGCGTGACGGCTAGTCGATACGGCTCTTCCAGTTCATTCACCGCGGCGCGCACCAGCGTGCGGCGTTCTTCATCGGCATTCGGCGGCGTGACCGGATGGAGTGCATCGGGGCGCGGAGCGGATTTGGCCGCCAGTGCCCGGCGTGCTTCCCGCAGCGCGATGCGATACAGCCAGCCGCCGAATTTCGCGGGCTCCTGAAGCTGGGAAAGGGCGCGGTATGCCAGCAGCAAGACTTCCTGCGCGACGTCTTCCGCGGTGTGCTCGTCCTTCAACACCTGCCGCGTCAGGCCCAGCACCACGCGGGCATGCCGCGCGGCAAGCTGCTCAAAAGCCGCAACTTCCCCCTGCTGCGCGCGCAAGACCAGCGCGGCATCCGGTGACGGCGTTTCGACCGTGCGATTGGGCATGCTCAGCCCGGGCCAGGTGGCGGTTCTCATGCAAGTCTCCGGACAACCATATAGAGGGAGACGGAAGACCCAAGTGTTGCAGGAAAAATAACTTATGGCACTTTATTTAAGCGTGGCCGTTCTCTGCTTCTATCTCGTTATGTAGAAGGCAGTTGAAAGCAGGCAAGCGAAGCCGGGATCATGGCGATCATGACGAGGCTGGCAAGGGCACAGAGGCGAAAGAGCCGCAGTGGCGAAAGAGACTGGAGAAGCGGATGCGCGGCAGAGTGGCTACCGCTGAGAAACGAAGGTCGAGTTGCGAAACCGCGCTGTGAAGGTCGATTAGGGTTGGTTGTCCAATGAAGGTCGAGTACGAGAGCTAATGCCGGAGGAGGGAGTTGAACCCTCACGCTCTTGCGAGCGGTGGATTTTGAATCCACTGCGTCTGCCGTTCCGCCACTCCGGCTTTTCATTTTCCCTATGAAGAGGGTCCGACGAAGTCCGTGACAATCTCCCAAAATCCGTGAAATAACGCCCAGCAAAACGCCCAGACAGGGTGCAGTGGATTTCTATAAAGATCCACTGGCGCGCTCTTCGTGATTGTCGAAATCTGGCAGTCGATCAACCGCTTCCGAGCGTTGGTCCAGCACCGTATGGGAGTAGCGCGATAAGGTCAAGTTGACGTCGCTATGTCGCGCCAAATCCTGAGCCACCTTCGGATGCACGCCACTGTTCGCCAATAGGGTGAGAAATGTGTGGCGCAATGCGTGGAAGTCGACGACTCGACCTGCTGAATCAACAGCTGCGATGCCCGCCGTAACCAGATCGGCCCGAAGCATTCTTGCCGTCTTCGTTGAGGGCGGCATTCTGAAGGCATTACTGCCTGGCATTTTGTCCTTGAGGTGTGCACGCAGTATCTCAACAGTCGCCTTGCGCAGCGGCAGTTCCGCATCCCGCGCGTTCTTAGTGGCACTTCCTGGCACGAAGACAGTCGGAACCTTAGCGTCCAGGTGGAAGCTTGATCGGGTCAGGCTACCAATTTCGGATACTCTCAGGCCGGTTTCTACCGCCAATCGATAGACCAATGCGCGCTCCTGTCCAGGCATGTCGTAGCGGCTTGGTTCGGTCGAGGTGGCAGCCAGAAGTGCTTTAACTTCCTCGAGCGACAAGGCCCTGCGCCTCTTGCGGGAATCTCTGGCAAGTGCCTTAGACCCAAGCCCAGACAAGTGCTCCATAGGATTTTCTCGGGCACGGCGGGTCCGGATCAACCACTTGCAGAATGCTTTCAGGTCACGGACATAGTAACCAAAGGTCTTTGCGCTGATCTTCTTTTCCTTCCACAGGTTGCTGAGAAAATCCTTAACAGCATCATCGCGCATATCGGCAATCGCGAAGAAGCCACAATGGTCGATAATCCGCTTGGCCCGAGCATGAGTTACGGTCGCATGCTTGTCCGAATTGCCGCCCATTTCAAGATCCCGCTGATATTCATCCAGGTGCTCTGCGAGTGTCTTGATTGCTGCCACACGAGTTGAATCGATGATTCTCCATTCGGATAGAAGTTGGGTAATTTGCGCCGGGCAAGTAAGCAGCCAGCGGCTCAATTCAAGGTCTGGCGCTTCGCCAGAAGCACGAAGCGCCACGAGACGTTCGATCTTACGGCCAGCTTCGTCACTGGCGGTCTTATCGGACAGTAGCGGTATTCGCCGCACGACCTGCACTTGGTCTCTAAATTCGCAGTACCATTTGTTGGATTCCCGTGCCTGACCATGACGGTCCCTGTACGTGTTTTTGTATAATCTCATATTCATTCTCCTAAATAGTGAATGCCCTGATTCAGGTCTCGAATTTCCAATGGTCGCGTGGTGGGCAGCCGGCGCTTACCCAAGCCTGAAGTTCCTCCCGACGCCACCGAACGACGCGGCCCCCAAGCCGCACCGGCAGAGGGACACGACCTGAGGAATGAAGTTTCCAAAAGGTGGATCTGCTTACGCCGACAAGAGCTGCGGCTTCGCGGACTTCCAATAGTAATGTTGCGGAAGGTGGCGGTGTCATGGGCGCACTCCAGCACGTCTCAGACATGCCGAAATTTGCTTTGCGCCTTTAGCTCGGCCCCGATAGGTCGGGGGTGTGCCCTCGAAGTGTTTGGCGTACAGTTCTTTCGCACGCAGGCGGGCGCGGTCACTGGCCAGATCAAGTTTGCCATCGCGATGGGAGTCTAATGCCCAAGTCACTAGGGAGTCGATCCGGGGGAACTTGCCGGGATTTTCGTTCCGGCGCCGTACTTCGACTACCAACGCCAAAAATGAAATGAAATCGTCTTGGCCCGCATTGCTTGCGAATGTCATTAGCCTTGGCGCTTCCTTCGACTTAACCCCACCAAGCTCGTTCAGGGCTAATTGCAATTCGTAATACGCTTTGGTAGGGGGCGTGGGCTTTGTCGTTGCCGTCGCGTTATTGACGTTCCTATTCGAGTTTTTGAATTTTCCTGCTGAGACTTGGTTGTTCTTATCAAAATTTAGTTTCTCCTCCTCCTCGCCGTAGCTGTGCTTGGGCCGCTTGGCCTTTTGACCAACGACCGTCGCGGTACTTCTTGAAGAAGAGTTATTATAAGTATTTTTTAACTTCTTAGGCGCACTATGAAAACCGTTGCCCAATTCAACAACAGAACCGTTGCCTACTTCGGCAACCGCACCGTTGCTTGATTTGCTTTGTACTGTTGCTTGGATAGGCAACAGTACGCTCCACCCTTCAAATCCAACTATTTCGATTCGGGGGTGTTTCCGAGATGCGCCTTTTTCGTCGGGCTTCCCTAGTGTCAACCGGACAAGCCCTATTTTGGCAAGCTTCGCTAGGATGCGGGAAACCTCTCCGCGCCTGCCAAGTTTCCATCCTAATTCTTGGCACCAATATTCTAGCGGCTCTTGAGTCCAGCCCGGACCTTGGTGGTCGAGCGCCTTGCGGCACAAGCACAGGTAAAGTCTTGCAGTGTTACCAAAACCTGGGGTTGTGATAATCCGCGTCAGTATCGCGTGCTGAAGCATGAGAAATGGAGGGGTGCTTGAACGATCGCTCATTTGCCACCGCCCGTGCGTCTCGTTGGACTCGGGGGTCATCGACAATCCTCTTGAGCGGATTTATTAGAGATATTCGGGGATGCACCGCGAATCTGAGGCAAAGCTTCCCTGCGAATAAGCCACCGATTGCCGAGTTTGTATGCTCCCGGTAGGCGGTGACCTGCCCCCGTTCTTTGTACCACACTCACTGAGAGTCCGAACGGTCTTTCGTCGTGTTTGAGCTTGGGTGAAGCCGGAGGGGCGTAGCCCCGAAGGCTTTACCCAAGCTCAGTTGCGCAAATGCCTCCGGCGCCGGCGGTTTGTAGCCCAGCGCCTGATGCGGTCTTTGCTGGTTGTACTCCTGACGCCAGTTTTCGATCAAGGTCCGCGCTTCCAACAGCGTTTCGAACAGCTCGCCATTCAGCAATTCGTCCCGCAATTTTCCGTTAAATGATTCGATGTAGCCATTCTCCCAAGGACTGCCCGGCTCGATGTACAAGGTCTTCACGCCCACCCGCGCCAGCCAATCACGGACCGCTCGCGCCGTAAATTCAGAGCCATTATCCGACCGGATGTATTCCGGCACACCCCGCCAAACGAACAGTTCCGTCAACTTCCCAAGTACGTCATCCGCTCCCAGCTTGCGCCCCACTTCGATGGCCAGGCATTCCCGGGTAAACTCGTCGATGATCGTCAGCATGCGGATCGGACGACCCTCGCGCGTTCGATCCTGCACGAAATCGTAACTCCACACGTGCTTCGGCCGCTCTGGACGCAGGCGTACGCACGAGCCATCGTTGAGCCACAAGCGCTTGCGCTTCGGTTGGCGTTTGGGCACCTTCAAGCCCTCCTGCCGCCAAAGCCGCTCGACCCGCTTGTGGTTCACACGCCAACCCACTTGCAGTAACAACGCCGTGATGCGGCGGTATCCGTAGCGCCCATAGCGCGTGGCGAGCGCCACGATTTGCTCCACCAACCGCCCCTCGTCGTTTCGGACTTGTGGTTGATAGCGCTGCGTTGCACGCGCCTGTTCGAGCACCCGGCACACTCGACGCTCGGAGACGGAGACCCGCTTCAGCACGCATTGCACCACTTTCCGCCGCTTCGAGGGGCTTATAAGTTTGGGCGTGCCGCCTCCTTTAAAATCGTGATGTCCAGCGCTTGATCCGCGACCAACCTTTTCAAACGGGAATTTTCCAGCTCCAATTCTTTGAGCCGCTTGGCCTGATCCACCTTCATACCGCCGTACTCTTTGCGCCAACGATAATAGGTCTGCTCGGTGATACCGATCTTCCGGCAGGCCAACGCAACGGTTTGACCTTTGGCCAATTCCACCTCTGCGGCCCTGAGCAATGGAATGATTTGCTCTGCACTGCAACGCTTTCCCTTCATGGTGCCCCCCTTTTCCAGGATCCAGGCTACCAACCTATCACTACACCTGGATCAGTTTTTGGGGGCTAGGTCAAAGAACTGCGGTAGTTGTGTTTGCGCGTGCTTCATGACGCCAACCAGTGGCCGAACTGCTTGCATAAAATTTTGGCGTTTTCTTTCGGCTTCTTCATGGCTTCTAAATTCACGAAAATCCAGCCAAATCTTAATAACTGCCCAAAGGAACCCTACGGCGAGTGGAGCAAACGAAAATCCGATTTCATATTTCTCTATGAATTGTGGCGACGAGTAGAGCTTTACTAAACTCAAGAGTGGTGGAATCAATAGAATTACGGTCCACCCTAGGGCCTTCAATTTCTTCCCTTCCTGATATCGTTTAATGAACTCAGAACTGCTTCCCAAGAATTCGAATAAAGGATTCGTTTGTTCCATTTTCCCCTCCATAGAATTAGAGAATGATATGTCTTTATCGCCTACTTCCAAGGGGAATTGTTTTCAACTTGTACATTGGAAAAAACTTTTAAACTGGTTTGCAGGTATGGGAGGGTAACAGTGGAATTTGAATGGGTTAGGACGAATTCGCCGCTTGGGAAATTCTGGCTCGAAAATGGGGAGTCGCACGAGTCACTCGTGACGATTCTTACACTTTGTGAGCAACACAAGGTTACGGTTGAGGCGCATTTGTCTCTTCCTGAATTCCAGGCTTCATTGAAAAATGGAGAAGGTCTTCGCAGCGATTTCGCCGAAATGGTTTTAAATGGGAAGAAGAAGGTTTTAGCTGCTTTGGGGAAGGAATATTACAATGAGTTTAGCTCGAAGCTTGTAGCAAAAATTAAGGCCGAAGTTGAACTGAGTGGTAAAAATCCTTTTACAATCGCAGTGGGGTTCGCAAAGGAAGTAAAGGGTGAGGGCCTAGATGAAAATTCTAAGTCTATTGTCCGGATAATGTGTCTGCTTTCGGCTGTCGATTACATAATGGTTACTGCAAAAGAGAAGGCGTAAAGATTCATGAAGCGCATCAAGAAGCCACGTGGCCGTATGCCGATTTTTACCGCGCAACTGAAGCGAATAGTCCAGAAGCTCCAAGCCAAG
>Ga0265314_10001156_pt1 | contig 30514 bp, 24 predicted proteins | sample 4126metaG_FD_203106 | JGI IMG/M metagenome (GOLD analysis project Ga0265314, IMG submission 203106) | Rhizosphere microbial communities from Carex aquatilis grown in University of Washington, Seatle, WA, United States - 4-1-26 metaG | ecosystem: Host-associated > Plants > Roots > Rhizosphere >... | reverse complement strand
CAGGGAAAGGTCGTACTTTAATTGAGAAATTTGAAGAAGAGGCGAATAGAGCTGCTTTTGCTTTTGTGTTGCTGACGCCTGACGACAAGATTCAAAAAAAAGATACTGACTATCTGCAAGCACGTCCAAACGTGATTTTTGAGTTGGGATGGTTTTATGCCCGGCTTGGTAGAAACAATGTCTCTCTCCTGATAAAAAAAGGAACAATAATCCATAGTGATTTGAATGGGATCAGCAGAATCGAATTTTCCAATTCGATTGAGGAGAAAGTTATAGAAATTGAGAAAGAATTAACAGCGAAGAATCTAATATCTAAAAACCATAGCTAAAAGTGATCGGAGCTCGCACGGGTTTGACTAAACTACTTTGCCCGCTCGATCTCCACTTCCAATAAATCGCGGGCGGCCAGGGTCGGGCCGTTGGTGAATTGCGCGGCGGCTTCAGCGACCAGGTCGGTGATGCCCGGCGTCCCGGGTTCCTGCGGGCCTTCGTAACGCGAACTGAAATGCGTCAGGATCAGTTTCTTTGCGCCGCAGGTCTGCGCGAAGCGCCCGGCCTGCGCCGCTGTCGAGTGCGAGTGGTCGCGCGCCTTCTGCGCATCGGTGCGTTCCAGAAACGTGGCTTCGTGAACCACCGCGGCGGCGTTTTGGGCGCGTGCGTGCAGGCACGTCGAGTCATAGGTGTCGCTGACGAGCACCAGCTTGCGCCCTTTGCGCGGCGGTTCGACCAGCGTCGCACCGTCGATTGTACGGCCGTCGGGAAGCGTGACCTTTTCACCGCGCTTGAGTTGCGCGTAAATCGGCCCCGATGGAATGCCCAGCGTCTGCGCGTCTTCGACTTTGAAGCGCCCGAGGCTGTCCTTTTCGGCGATGACCCAAGCGAATGTGCGAATCCCGTGTGGCACGCACCAAGCTTCGACCACGCAGCGTTCGTCTTCATGCGCGGGGCCTTCGGCACTCAGTTCGCGCAGCAACACAGGGTAGGGGAAGTGCATGCCCGTGGCCTTGCGCGTGGCGTCCACATATTCCTTGAGGCCCGGAGGGCCGATGATTTCGAGGGCTTCCGTCGCGCCCTGCATCCCGCGCGTGGCCAGCAAGCCCGGCAATCCCAAGCAGTGATCTCCATGCAGATGCGAGATGAAGATTCGGCGCAGCTTGGCCAGTGTGACCGGCGCACGGATGATCTGGTGTTGCGTGGCTTCGCCGCAATCGAACAGCCACCATTCCGAAGACTGGTCAAAGAGCAGCGCCAGCGCGGAGACGTTGCGTTGGCGGGAGGGGCTGGCGGCACCAGTGCCGAGGAAGAACAGGCGCATGCGAGTGCGCTTGGTTTAGCCCAGAGCGCGGGACTTCGCAACGCGAAGGCAACTTTGCGCGGACTTACTTCGCGGCGGCGACTTCGAGCTGGTTCAAAACTTTGTGCGCCAGGTTGCGGACCAGCGCACGCGGATCTGCGGCCCACTTTTCGGCGAGCGCCGCGGCTTCCTCTGGCGCGTTGAATTTGGCGAACGCTTCCGCCGCGGTGAGTTCCACCATGAAGCGGCGGTCTTGCACGATTGGACGGCCCGCCGGCCCCATGCTGGCCTGCAGGACCAACTTGCAGTCGATGTCCGTGCGCGCCAGGACCGCGCGCAGCGCAGGGAGGACTTCTTCCGCGCGGCCATGCCGCGTCAGTGCGCGGATTGCGGTGACGGCCTTTTGGTGGTCCAGCGGCGTATCCTTCAGCAGGTCCTGCGCGAGGTCCAGCGCCCCGAATTGGCGCAGGCCCAGGTAATCCAGCAGGAAGAACGCAGACTTCCAGCGCAGTTGCGCGCGATACCCGATGTTGGGCCAGTCGCCGCGGCGCGCGCGCACGGCGTCCTTCAGGATTTCCGCGCCTTCGGGGCGTTTGTGGACCGCGAGTACCTGCGCCGCGATGAACCGCGCGTCTAGGTTGTCGCTCTTCAATTCCGCGACGAGTTCCCGGTGAATGTCGGCTCCGCGCCGGACGAGCTCCGCGAATGCATCGGTTTCGCGGTTGCTGCCGAGTTCGGCGCAGAGTTCCGAGACGCTCTTGGCGGCAAGCGGCGCTTCTGCGGGAAGCGTGGAGCCAAGCCCCCGCCCGCCGAGCGCGCCGGCGTCCAACGCGTTCCGATCGACGAGGCGCTTTTGGATCGATTTAACGTCGGCGCCGCGCAGGGTTTTCGCGTCGCGAATCGCGACCGCGCAGGCCACTGCGGCGGCTTCGCCCAGGGCCTGAATATCGCGCTGCATGCGAAAGAGATTGTGCGCGTCATGCGACATGCCGGCGGCGCGACAGGCCACGATCAGATTTTCAACGCGCTTGGGCAGCAGGCAGCGATAGGGAACGTCGTGCATCATGAGCGTGTGCCACGCGTTGAACGCGCCGACCCACAATTGCGCGTCGACCGATTCATTTTCGTAGTCGAAAGCGTGGTTGTCATAGTGCGCCTTGGCGCGGGTAACCACGTCGGGGAAGCGCGTACAGGCGCGTTGGTCGGCGAGCGTGACGACATATTCGGCGTCGATGAAGCGGCTTTCGCGCAGGCCCAGAATCGGCGAGACGTAAAGCATGCGCGTGGCGTCGTCGTACTTTTCGAGCGCCAGGTGCGAGCGTCCCTCGAGTTGCGCGCGGGTCTGATCAAGCGCGTTGGTCGGATCGACGTAGCCCGCATCGAAGTTGCGGAAGCTGACCGCTTCGGCGTTCTTGAGCAGTCCAGGCGCGAGAGAGAACGGCTGCGGCGCGCCATCTCCATCTCGGCCAAACGCGAAAGGCGCGCCCGCGGCGGCGGCGACATCGGCATCGCCCGTGGCGTCGATCACGGTCTTGGCTTCGAGCCAGTACAGGCCCGCATCGTTCTGCGCGACGATGCCCACAATTTTTTCGCCGTCGAGGACCGCGCCTACAAAGAAGGAGCGGTAAAAGCACTTCACGCCCGTGGCGTCGGCCAATTCCTGCAGCGCGAGTTTCTTCGCTTCGGGATGAAAGCCGCTGGCTTTGCCGCCGATGCGCTTCGTCCAGGCGTCGGTGCGCGCGTCGATTTCGACCTGAATCCCGGTCTGGAGGCCGTGGTAGTACATGTGAATGCCGCCGCCGGTGCCAATGCCCCCGAGAAAGCTTTGTGGTTCGATGACCGCGGTCTTGAGGCCTTCCTGGCCCGCGACGATGGCCGCCGGCGCGCCGCCCGTCCCGCCACCGACGACCACCACATCAAACGAACCGCGCTGGGGGATCTCCGCGAGCTGAAGTGCTGCGGCGCCTTGAGAGTCGTGCGTGGGGAGGCGATTGGTGCGAATGGTCGGCATCGGTGTTCCTTTCCGAAAAGTTTTGTACTTCATCTACCGCAGAGCACGCCGAGTGTGCAGAGAACGTCACATGAAGTCGTTCCTCTGCGGGCTCAGCGGTGGATTTATTTCGCAGCTACGGCGCGAAGATGGCTTGTCAGTAGGGTTGCGGCCTTCAGGCCCAATTCCACGCGCTCTTCGAGCGACGGCTTGCGGCCCAGCACGGCGGGGCCGGCCACGGCCAGATTCTCAGGCAGGCTGTGCGGGTCAAGTTTGGGCACGGAAAGCGCGAAGCCTTCGTGGCTGCTGAGCGCCAGCGAAGCTTTTTCGAAGCCCGGGCGCGCGCGCAGCGCTTCAATGGCTTTGGCGAGCGCGAAGCGCGTCTGGGATTCGGATTCCGCGCGCACGCGGATCCGCAGGTGGGCTTCGTTGGCCCAGAGCGTGGGGCGCACGTGGACTTCTTCGAGGCCTGGGACGGCGAGCGTGAAGCTTTCCGCCGGGGCTTGCACCGCGCAGAGCAGCGCGGCGCGTTCTACTTGTGGTTCGGCATGTGGCGCGGCGAACTTTGCGCCAGCATTGCGAGCGACGCGCGCCGATTCGGTGGCATCGACGAAGCTCTGCGCTTTGAAACTCACTGGCCCGGACTTGGTTGCGAGGCACGCAACGCCTGCGGCGAGGTCCACGTGCGCGGCGTGCATGCGGAAGTGCAGGCGCACGCCGGCGGCTTTGGCGAGCGTGTCGCAGGCGAGTTCCACCGCTACGGGGTCAAGCGTCTGGCCGCGGAAGGCGTTCTGCGCAGCGAGCGTGCGGGTTAGATCGGCAAGCAGTCCTGCGGAAGGATTCCGCTCCAGGAAAATTTCAAGGCCATGGGGGATCTCCCAGGCGAGCGCGCCCCGCTCCTCTATTAGCGCGGTTTTGCAGCCTGCGGCGCTGCCGGCCAGGGCGGCGCTAAGGCCCGCCAAGCCGCCGCCGATGACGCACACGTCGGCTTCGCCCAGCAGATCGAGTTTTTCTGGCAGACGCAGATTTGACATGTACGGCTCCTGGAAGGTTCAAATCACAAGGGCATTGAATCACTAAAGGGGGCGCTTGGGAATGGAGGCAGCGGTTGTTGTTTCTGGACTTTCAGGCTGTTCGCAAAGCGTGCGCGCGGGGACTTCCCGGTCTTTCCATTTGATGCGGCACCGGTATCTTCAATAAATCCATTGGAGCCAGCCCGGTTGAGCGCGCACGAAACGATTTCGGCCCTGACCTATGCGTTGATTCGCGATGCGTGCCCCGCGCATGCGGAGGCGGGGGAATTTCCGCAGAATCGGGTCTCGAATTTCATCGAGGGCCAGGTATCGCGCATGCCCGACCATTTGCGCCTGCCGATGCGTGTGCTTTTGTGGGCCTTCGACTGGTCGGCGCTGCCGAGCACGGGTTCGCGCTTTCACCGGCTGCCGCATTCGCGGCGCAAAAGTCGTATCGAAGCCTGGAAAAGCGGGATGGGCGTGCAGCGGGACTTTGTGAAATTCTACGAAAACCTGGCAATCTTTGGCTGGCATGTGGAGCGCTATGAGCGCGGCCGCGCCTAACGTGATCGGTGCGCCCAAGGCGCTGGAGCAGGCCGATTGCGTGGTCCTGGGTTCGGGGCCCGGCGGCGCGGTCACGGCCTGCACGCTGGCCGAAGCCGGACGCGAGGTGCTGTTGATCGAAGAAGGTCCGTACCTCAGCTTGGATTCCTGCGCGCCATTTTCGCGCGAAGAAATGCTCCAAAAATACCGCAACGGAGGAATCACCGTCGCCTTGGGCGCTCCCAAAGTCGCGTACGTGGAAGGACGCTGCGTGGGCGGCGGGAGCGAGATCAACAGCGGCCTGTACCACCGCACGCCGCCGGAAATTCTGGAAGAATGGGCGCGCGAATTCAGACTGAAAGAAGCCTCGGAAGCGCAGTTGCGCCCGCATTTTGAAGCGCTGGAGCGCGAGCTGAGTGTTTCGACAATGCCGGACGCGCCACCGAGACCTTCGCAATTACTGCAAGAAGGGGCTTCGAAATTGGGCTGGAAGGCACTCGAAGTCCCGCGCTGGTATCGCTACGAGAAAACCAGCGACGCCAAGTCCAAAGGCGCGCGGCAGTCGATGACAGAGACGTTTGTGCCGCGCGCTCTAAAGGCCGGAGCGCGCTTGTTGCCTGCCGCGCGGGCCTTGCGCATTCGTGGACAGGGCGGCGACTGGCGGGTGCGCGTAGAGCATTGCAACGCCGACGGAGTGAAAACCGAACTGGAAGTGCGCGCAAAGAATCTGTTCCTGGCCTGCGGCGCGATTCAGACGCCGGCATTGTTGCAGCGCAGTGGACTGGGCAAGCATGCCGGGCACGCGCTGCACCTGCATTCGACGGTCAAGGTCGTGGCGCGCTTCAAAGACGAGATTAACGGCCTCGATCTAGGCGTCCCAGTACACCAGGTTAAGGAATTCGCGCCACGCTTTTCGTTCGGATGTTCAATCGGGACGCCGCCGTACCTGGCGCTTGCGTTGGCGGATTCTCCCATGGAACTACAGGCGCTTGAGCAGGACTGGAAGCGTCGCGCGATCTATTATGCGATGATCCGGGGCGGTGTGGGAAGCGTGACCGCGTTGCCCTTCTGGCGCGATCCCTTGGTGCGCTACAAACACGAGGCCAAGGACCTTTCGGACTTGGCGGAAGGGTTGAAGAATCTCTGCGAATGCCTGTTTGCAGCGGGCGCGGAGACACTTTGGCCGAGCCTCGCTGGAGTGGCGCCGTTGAAGTCGCCGGCGGATCTGGCCGGGCTGCCGAGTTCGCTGCCGGCCAATAAAGCGATGTTGATGACGATACACCTGTTTTCGACGTGTGCGATGGGCGAAGACCAGACACGCTGCACGACGGACTCCTTTGGACGGGTGCATGGCGAAGAAGACCTGTATGTTGCCGACGCAAGTCTGCTTTGTGGTGCGCCCGGCGTGAACCCACAAGGTTCGGTAATGGCTTTCGCGCGGCGCAATGCGCTGCATTTCCTTGGCAAAAGCAGCGGGTAAATAATGGAATTTGGGACCAATACGATTCTCGTGACGGGCGCCGCAGGCTGGCTGGGCAAAGGCCTGCTGGATGCGCTCGTTAATGGTCTGGCGGACTGCTCCGCGCTGAAAGCGCCGCAAAAGGGGCTTAAAATTCGGGCTTTTGTGCTGCCCGGACAGGAAGCCGAGGCGAAAAAGATCGCGCCGGAGGCTGAGATCGTGGCCGGCGACGTTCGCAACGCCGCTGACTGCGCGCGTTTTTGCGTTGATGCCAAGGGCGCAATTCTCTTCCATGCGGCGGGCATAATTCACCCCAAGAAGGTGCGCGAGTTCTACTCCATCAATCTGGATGGCACGCAAAATGTACTCAACTCCGCCGCCAATGCGGGCGTGCGGCGAGCGGTGGTGGTGTCGTCGAATTCTCCTTGCGGGTGCAATCCGTTTCCGGAACACCTGTTCGACGAGAGTTCGCCGTACAACCCGTACATGCATTACGGGCGCTCCAAAATGAAAATGGAGCTGGCCGTGCAGGCGTTACAAAAGTCAGGCAAGCTGGAGACCGTGCTGATCCGGCCGCCCTGGTTTTACGGACCGCACCAGCCGCCGCGGCAGACGCTTTTCTTCACCATGATTCGTGATGGCAAAGGCCCGCTCGTGGGCGGCGGCGCAAATCTGCGTTCGATGTCCTACATCGAGAACCTCTGCCAGGGATTGCTTCTCGCCGCACTGACGCCGAAGGCCGCGGGCGAGACCTACTGGATCGCCGACGAGCGGCCGTACTCGATGGTCGAGATCATCGACACCATCGAACGGTTGCTCGAGAAGGAATTCGGGATGGCCTGCAAACACAAGCGCATGCGTTTGCCCGGAATTGCAAGTAGCGTGGCGTGGCTGGTCGACAAAACGCTGCAAGGCGCAGGGATGTATCATCAGAAAATCCACGTGCTCTCGGAAATGAACCAGACTATCGCGTGCAGCGTAGCCAAGGCGCGGCGCGAGCTGGGCTACGCGCCTGCGGTGGCGCTGGAAGAAGGCATGCGCCGCAGCTTGCGCTGGTGCAAGGAACAGGGGCAACTGTAAGGCCGTGTTGAACGCATCCGCCACACTCCCGCCACCTGTCGAGGCTTCGCCCAAGCCGCTGGGCGAGTACGCCGTAGCGTTTGTGCTGCTCGCGGGCGCACTGGTGGCGTCGGGTTTTCCGTGGTCGTTTTACGGCATGAATTGGTCGGACAAAACGTGGTACTTCCATTTCGGGCATCGGCTGCTCGCAGGGGATTTTCCGTATCGCGACTACACGTTCCAAGTGGGCTTTGCACCGATATTTTGGGACGCTTTATTCCAGAAATTGTTCGGCACGACCCTGTTTGCCAGCATATTGGCGGGCTTGGCAATCAAGGGCCTGACTCTGCTGGCGCTCTATGGGATTTTCAGCGCGTACGTGCGTCCGATCTTTGCGGCGCTGGGCGCGGCGGGTTTCGCCTGGTTCTTGAGCGGTGTTTATAATTCAAGCTATTACCACCAGGATTTACTGATCGTGCTGGCGCTGCTGGGCCTCGTGCGCGGCTTGCGCGATCTGGAGACGCCGGCGTCGCGGCGCTGGCTTTTTCTGGTAGGCGCGGCGCTGACCCTGCAGGCAACAGCGCGGCAATCGACGCTGATCTTTTCGCTGGCCCTGTTTCTACCCACGTTGGTGGTGGTGGCGCGCAGCTATGCGGGCAACCGCGGCGCGCTGGTCAAGCCGATCTGCCTGGGAATGTGTGCTGGATTGGCCGTGGTTGCGGGCGTGCTTGCGCTCAACGGGGCGCTTGCCGATTACGTGCAGCAGATTTTTATGGAGTCCGCGGAAAAGAAGAACCTTACGCCGTACCGCGCGGTGCTCGAACTGCTTTCGGGTGGAAATTACGAAGGTGACTCGCGGAGCCTCCTGATTTTCCACGCGGGCACAATCGTGCCGGCGTGCCTGCTGTACGTGTGGGCGCGCGCGACGAGCACCTTCACCGGCGACAGCACGGGCGTTCGATTCGCTGGCGTGGCCTTGGCCGCGTTGGTGATCCTTGGACTGGGCTTGCCGCTGATCAAGCCGCTGGCGATTTCGTGGCTTGAGAGCGCGCTGGTATACGACATTCCGCGCGTTTTCTTTCTGCTGATGCTTGTTGACGTGATCTTCACGTACGGGCTGGGCGGCAAGAAGCTTGCGTCGGAGGAACTGACCCTGTTGCTCTGCGTGCCGCTGATGGTGGGGTATGTCTGGTCGTATCAAGCCTCGTGGAGCGGGCGGCTGTATCTCTCTATGGGCTGGGGGACGCCTGAAGACCGCGCGCTTGGCGGGATCAATCTGCTCCTGGCGCTGGGCGTGCTGCTGGTGGGCCTGCATGCGCTGCGGAATTATCTGCGTGGCGGCGCGATCCTGTTGTCCTGCTTCTTTCTCGTAGCGCTGGGGATTTTTATCCGAAAGTGGAGCAAGGACGAGCTGCCGGACTTTTCGCACCAGGAGCCGCATACCGCGTACTGCACCGCGGAGATCGACGCGCCTGAAGTCCGCGGCATTCATGTGACGCCGGAAAAAAAGAAGCTCTTTGACGCGTTGCGCGCGGAAATTCAGCCCGGACAGACGCTGTTCATCTATGGTGGCGCACCGGCGCTGTACACACTGCTGGGTGCGAAGAACCCGACGCGCCTGGATCTGTGCATCTTTGATTTCTGTTCGACAAGGGACATTCACGACGCCATTTCGCAACTGTACGAAACGCCGCCGGACTTCATTCTGATTGCAGTCAAGCTTCCCCGCGAAGAAGGCTTTGCGCAGCCGGAGCGCATGCAGGAAATGGACGCGGCCATTCTGGAAATGCTTTGGCATTATAAGCTGTGCGTTGATGCCGAGGCACTCCTGGCCGATTCCACGCTGCGGCCCGGGCAGAGCTTCGACAAGCTCAGCAATTTCCTCCTGTTCAAGCGCAAGGACTTGGTGAAATGAGCGTCCGCGCGCCGCGTGCCCTGGTAAAGGAAGCGCCGCATGCTTAAGCGCGCGCTGATCACCGGCGGCTCCGGCTACTTTGGCTCGCTGCTGCTGCGGCGGTTGCTTGCGCAAGGCCTGCACTGCCGCGTGTTCGATATTCGCGATGCCGCGGACCGGCCCGCGGAGGTCGAGTTTCAGCAGGGCGACATACGCGACCTGGAATCCGTGCGCAAAGCCTGCGCGCAGGCCGACTGCGTGTTCCACAACGTTGCGCAGGTGCCGCTCGCCAAACAGCGCAAGCTGTTCCGTTCGGTGAACATCGATGGTACGCGTAATCTGCTCCTGGCGAGCAAGGACTGCGGCGTGCGCAAGGTTGTGTACACGTCTTCCAGTGCGGTGTACGGCGCGCCGGAGCACAATCCCGTCAACGAAGAGACTCCGCCGACGCCCGCCGAAAGCTACGGCCAGGCGAAGCTCGAAGGCGAGCAGGTCTGCCAGGAGTTCTCCGCGCAGGGCCTCGACGTCACGATCATCCGGCCGCGCACGATCATGGGACACGGACGGCTGGGCATCTTCCAGATTCTGTTCGAGTGGATCCGGCAGGGCTCGAACGTCCCCGTGCTCGGCAAGGGTGACAACCAGTACCAGTTCGTGCATGCGGAAGACCTGGCCGAGGCGGTCTTCCGCGCCGCGCAGCGTCCGGGGTCGACTTCGTATAATTGCGGCACGGACCGTTTTGGGACGATGCGCGCGGCGCTGGAACATCTGTGCAAGTACGCGGGGACCAAGTCCAAGGTCAAGCGCGTGCCGATGGGCCCGGCGGTGCTGGGCATGCGTATGACCAGCGCGCTGGGACTTTCGCCGCTGGGGCCCTATCACGCGCTGATGTACGGACGCTCGCTGTACTTCGACATCTCCAAAGCGCAGCGCGAACTGGACTGGAAGCCTCGTTTCTCGAACGAAGAGATGTTCGTCGACAGCTACGAATGGTACCTCAAGCATCGTGAGGAAATCCTGAAGAGTAAGGACGGCAGCCACCACCGCTCGGCGGTCAAGCAGGGCATCTTAAAGCTGGTCCAATGGGTCCTATAAGAAGCTGAAACAAAATTACGTCTGCGTACTGGCCCGTATGAAAATCGGTGGTATAGATTAAAGACCCTTCACAATTGCGGGCGAAAGTCGCTTGGTGGCAACCCGGTGCAGTCATTAAGGCCAGGAATGTACGGCCATGATTCCGATGTCCAAACCGAATATCGGCGCGTCGGCCCAGCGCTATCTTTCGCAGGCGCTCAAGCGCAACGAAATCGCGCAAGGCGTCTTCATCAAAGAATTCGAAGCTCGGTTTGCGAAGTTCATCGGGATCAAGCATGCCACCACTGCGGCCAACGGCACGCTGGCGGTATACTTGGCGCTGCGCGCGATTGGCATAGGGAAGGGCGACGAAGTCCTGCTGCCTTCGCTGACCTTCGCCGCGCCCGCGGATGCCGTCCTGCTGACCGGTGCGAAGCCCGTGTTCGTCGACACGGATGCCGATAGTTTCTCGCTCGATCTGGCTTCGGTCGCGAAGTATCGAACCAAGCGCACGAAATGCATCCTGGCCGTGGATCTGTACGGCGTGCCGTGCGACATCAAGTCGCTGCGGCGCTTCAAGCTGCCGATCATTCAGGATTCCTGCGAAAGCCTGGGCGCGAAAGTCGGCGACGCGGACATCACCTGCTTCTCCTTCTTTGGCAACAAAGTCATGACCACCGGCGAAGGCGGGATGGCCTGCACCGATTCGCCGCGCTACAAGAACTTCATGGACCGCTACCGCAACCACGGTCGCGCGTCCGGCTATTGGCATGAACTCAGCGGCATCAACGCGCGCATGAGCAACCTGACGGCGGCGCTGGGGCTTTCGCAGCTCGAAGACCTGCCGGCCAACCTGCGTCAGCGCCGGAAGATCCTGGGCTGGTACGGCTTCACGAACCCCCAAAAGGTCGGGCCTTGGGTCATGTGGGTTCGGCGCCCCGACAAGGCGCGCGTGGTGGCGCGTTTGAACACGCACAAGATTCAGGCGCGGATTGGCTTTCATCCGCTGCACACCATGCCCGCGTACCGCCAGAAGAAGCATCTGCCCGGGGCCGAGCGCCTGGGCCGGGAGATCGTCCTGCTGCCGCTCTTTCCGCAGCTCACTCAAAAAGAAGTTCAATACATTCTCTCCAAGCTGTAGCGGGCGCTGGCGGCGCCGCTTTTAAGCCTCGACAAAGTTCCCGCCGCAAAATATGACCGCGCGTATGGCCAGTTTCATGGACAACCCATTGCCTTGGATTTTGGTGCTCGCCGCAGGCGTAAATTCCTGCATTGGCAATCTGATGCTCAAACAGTCGCGCATCGTGGCGCAGGCCGCGGGCGACGCGGGTCTACTGACGCTGCTCCTTTCGCCGTGGTTTCTCGGGGGCCTCGCGTTTTATGGCGTCAACGTGATCCTCTTTGCCAAAGCGCTGGACAAGCTGCCGGTTGCGGCCGCGTATCCGGTGCTCGCGGGCGTGGGCTTCGCGCTTTTGACGGTCTCCGCGAGCTGGTTCTTCGGCGACAGCCTGGGCTGGAAGCAGTACGCGGGCCTGGTCGCGATCCTGTGCGGCATCGTCCTGATGGCTTCGCAATAATGCGCGCCTATCTCAAGTTGCTCCGGCCGCACCACTGGACCAAGAACGGGTTTTGCCTGGCGGGGCTGGCGTTCGGCGGGCATCTGCGCGATCCCGAAGCCTGGACGCTGGCGCTCGCCTGTCTGGGCGTGTTCTGCGCGGGTGCGTCGGCGATTTACATCATCAACGACATTCTGGACCTCGAACACGACCGGCAGCACCCGCGCAAGAAGAACCGGCCGTTGGCGAGCGGCGCAGTGGGCATTCCCGCGGCGCTGGTCATCGCCTTGATTCTGGCCGGCGGGGCGGGCTATGGCGCGTGGCTTTTGGGGCCGCGCGTGCTGGCGTGCTTGTGCGGCTATCTGGTCAACAACCTGGCCTACTCGGTGGTCCTGAAGCATCGCCCGATTGTGGATGTGCTCTCGATCGCGGTGGGATTCTGTCTGCGCATTCTGGCTGGCGTGTATGTGCTCGGCGAACTCCCGACGACGTGGATCGTGCTGTGCACGTTCTTCCTCGCCACGTTTTTGGGCACGGCCAAGCGCCGCGCCGAAATGGGCCGCGCTGCGACCGACGAAAACGCGGTGCAGCGGCCCGTCCTGGCGAATTACTCGGTCCAGTTTCTGGAATACATGCTGAACAGTTGCGCGATCATGGCGCTGGTCTGCTATGCGCTGTTCACGACTTCGTCCGGGCGCAACCCGAGCCTGGTGGTGACGGTGCCTTTCGTGTTCTACGCGATCATGCACTACAAGCGCATCGTGGTGGTGCTGGACGAAGGCGAGGAGCCGGAAACGATCCTGTTGAAGGATTGGCGGTTGCAGTTGGCGATCCTGTTGTGGGGAGGGGCATTCTTCGCGGTCGAGTTCTTCAAGCCCGAGTGGTTCAAAGTGCCCTAAGCGGTCCGCCAACTCCGAGTGGTACACAAAATTATCAAAATGAGTGCCCGACGTGCGTGAACAGGCCTCGAAGCCAATAAAATGTACCGCACAGTTATCGCGCTGCATACGCCTAGGATACCGGTGAGCGGACAGCATTTTTAAAAAAGGTGCACTAGGTGCGTAAGGCTGGCGCTGGCGGGGGACTGTGTACCGCTTTTTTAAAATCCATGCACTACGTGCATAGAATGATAACTGGTGAGCGGGAAGTCTCTTTTCATTCGAGGTGTAAAAGTACGCACCAACGTGCATCAAATCACCAACCGACGCAACCTACGCCAACAGGCTCGGAATGCGGTTAGCTCGCGCCTAGGGAATCGCGTCCAAGTCCTAGTGTGCACTAAACCATCTATTTTATAGCACGTCAAGAAGAATAGTGGTATATTTCGAATATTTCAAGAGCGCCGTGGAAGAGATGGAAATGTGAGAACAGGCTGGAAACCGCACGAGGCCCTTCGAGCCGTTTGCAGGCTGTACGCTTATAGCGTATAATCTGGATATGAGGTTGATCGCGCTGCCAACCTACATGGCTCGAGCAAGCATTCTGCTTGGCGATTTGGAGCAATGGCGGCTCGAGGACTATCTGGCGGCAACTCCGCATGCCGGTGACGCCATTCCCGGTGCGCGCGGGCTGCGGAAATTGCGCTGGGCGGTGAAAGGGAGGGGCAAGCGCGGCGGAGCGCGGGTGATCTACCTTTACGAGTCTTCGCCGGACACGGTTTATTTTGTGGCGATCTTCGATAAACGCGAGCGCGTGGACCTAACCAAGGCGCAGTATGTCCAGCTAAGGAAAGCGTTGGAACGGAAATAGGCGAGGTGAACCATGGACGAAAAGAACTTCAAACTACTCCTGCAGGGCGTGCGGGAACTGAAGGCGGTGAAGGGTGGCAAACTCAAGCGAGCCCGGGTGCGCGAAATTACACCCTTGGGAGTCAAGAAGATCCGGACGCGTGTGGGCTTGTCGCAGTCCCAATTTGCCGAAATGATCCGTGTGCCGGTGGCGACGCTCCAAAACTGGGAGCAAGGCCGTACGCGACCTGATGGCCCCGCACAAGCCTTGCTTGCCGTAACTGCCCGGAATCCAAAAGCGGTCATGGAAGCGCTACATTAAGCGGTACACAGGCCCGACAACCAAGATTCCTCGGCTGGTTCGCCTCGGTTGCCCGACAGCCACGGCCAGCGGTTTTCTTTTTATGAACGGCCATACCCAGGCCGACGGGCGCTTCGCGTCCCTTGGCCTGGGCTATTTCCGCCGCGGCCTTCAGCCGCGACGACCAAAACGCGACCTGTGACACGAGCACAACGAGAGGTGACGACCCGCACTGGGGGACAAGCCCCCAGTGGCACGCACATCCGAAGCAAGCTGACGTCGGAGTGTTATGCCCTGACAGTGCTAACCGCCGTGAATTGGTCGCTGTTGAGTGGGTTGAGTACATTAGCGCGGTGGCAATCGATCCAGAATGAGATTGCAAGGCACGATCGAAGCATAAGACGAAAAAAAGTCTCCGTCCGCTCCTCGAAGAAATAGACGTTCACGGGGGCCTTTAATGGATCTGTTTGACCACTCGATGCGCGCAGACACACAAGGAAAATGCCTATGCGGCCTCCTTTGGAAAAAATAAAAATATACACCTACTCTATAATGCGTCCCCGATTTTAAGTCGAGCATGCGCTCAATATAGGTGTCTTTCTCGGCCAATTCGCAAATACGAACAAAGTCCATCTTGAGATACTCGCGAAGGATCCCATCCAATATGCCTTTTGTCTCATTACGTCCCATTAGGACCTCTTTTATTAACAGCGGTGCAATAGTCGAAGCGAAATTCTGATTTGGAGATAGGCCTAAAGCAATGCTGAAGGTCGCGAATTTTACCTAGAAACTACTTCGCCGGGGCGGGTTGCTTTTCGGCGAGCGGGTCGGGGAGGTCGGCGCGCCACGGGGTGACGCGGTTGCGGCCGGACTTCTTGCTGCAATAGAGCGCGCGGTCGGCGCGCGAGATCAACTGTTCCGCCGTCAGGCCGTGCTTGTAGAGCACCGTACCCATCGAGATCGTGACCGGAATCGCCTGACCCTTTTCGCCCAGGAACGGGTGCTTCTGGATCGACGCGCGCAGGCGTTCAGCGGATTGCTCGGCGGCTTCGGTCGGCGTGCCGGGCATGACGATGGCCAGTTCTTCGCCGCCATACCGGAACGCCATATCGCCCGCGCGCAAGCCTCCACGCAAAACCTTGGCGGTTTCTTTGAGCACCATGTCGCCGGACAGGTGGCCGTGCGTGTCGTTGACCTTCTTGAAGTGGTCGATGTCGCAGAGCACCAGCGCAAAAGGCCGCGCGCCGGCGGCGACTTCGGAGCGCAGGCGTTCCAGCGTTGCCAGGAAGTGCCGCTTGATGAAGAGACCCGTGAGCTGGTCGGTGATCGCCTTGAGGTCGTCTTCGTCCTTCTTGACCGCGAGCGCGATGTGCTTGGCCGATTCGAGCAGCAGTTCTTCGAGCGTTTCGGCGACCGGGCCGTCGAAGCCTTCGGCGGGGCGTCGGATGCGCAGGACGCCCAAACCGCGCTGATCCGCCAACAGCGGGACGCAGAGCATCAGGCTGTCGTCGCCGCCGGTCTGGCTTCCGTTGAGCTGGTTGCGCGAACCGCTGAACACCGAGCCGCTTTCGCGCTGACGCAGCGTGCGGCGCTGTTCGAGCGCTTTGGCCACATGCCGGCAGGCCGTGGGCGACGTGTCGAGCTGGCCCAGCAGGCGTTCCAAAATTTCGGTGGGGTTCTGGCGCGCGAGCCCGCCTTCATAGTCGGCGACGGTGCGGCGCCACTGCGCCTTGGCCAGGATCGCTTCGCCGGCCATCAAGGAGCCTTCGACGAAGACGCGGCAGCCTTCCCAAGCCAGCGCGGCGTCCTTGATTTTGGGCGCCTTCATCAGACCACTGCCTTCCTTCTCGAGGCCGCGTTCGTAATTCTGGGCATCGAAGGTGACGAAGAGTTCTTCTTCCACCGAGACGCGCAAGTATGCCGCGGGCGTGACAGGCACCGGTGAACCGGGCGACGCCGCGAAGAGCACGACTTCGCGCGCTTCGAAAAGGTCGCCGACGAGGGTCAGAATGCGGTGCAGGCGTTCATGGCGTTCGGGGATGCCAGTGGAGCGGTGGATTTCGCGCATCAGGGCCAGGCCTTCGGCCTGTGCGCGGGAGCGGCGGGCCTGCAAGAGCGCCAGATCGCGTTCGGCGTTCGCGCGCTGCGCCTGGTGGCGGACTTCCACGATCGCGCGGCGCGCGCTGCGCGCATCCCAAAGCGCAAAGAGGATCGCCGCGCCGGCACCGGCCAGCAGCAGCGCGACACCCAGCGGGACAAAACCAAAGGGGAGGGGAGGAAAGCCTTCTGGGTCCAGCGCATGCGCCGCAGCCAATGCGCCCGCCAACAAGAGGAGCACGCCGCTCACGTATGGCGCGAGGGCCTCAACCTGCTGGAAGGGGGAACGCGTTTGGGCGGGGGTTGGGGTCAAGGCGTGTGGTGTGCTTCCGGGCTGGGCGGCCGGGGAGTATTGGGCTGTGCCGAAACCGGGTGTCCGCTACCCAGTACGGCCCAGAACGCCAGGAACAGCAGCACAGAAGGCAGAACCAGCAGAAACATGGCGCGCCGTACGGTCAGCGCGAAGCTGGATCTACCTTGAGCAGCGGTGTTAATCGTTCCACCAACGCTTTCGAAAGGCCGTGTATCTCGGTGAGTTCCCATGGTGACTTGTATGGCCCTTTTACGACGCGGCGTTTGACGATTTCCTGGGCTCTTGCAGGCCCAATCCCCGGCAGCAACTCCAGCTCGTCGGCACTCGCGCGGTTTAAATCCAGCCGCACGGGCGAGACGCTCGCGTTTTCGTTGCGCTCCAGCTTTGAGACGCGCACTACGTCAACGGAGGCTACCGACGTACGAGAGAGCAATAGCCATGCCATGGGCAAGGCCAGCATCAAGAGCGCCCACAGGAGGACTTCGGCTCGTGAAAGCGCCCAGAAATCGACAGAATCCACGTCCTTCTTTACATCGTGCAGGGGGGCTTCAGACTTGAGTTCATTCATAGCCAACATCCCAAAATCCGACCTCATTTACACTTAACGAAGGTCAACATTATGGCCGAAACAAGTGCAGAGCGCCAGAGGCGGCTTGATTCAAGCCCCATCTGGAGTAACTTGCGACAGTCTCAGTTTGAGGGTTTGGCTCATGTCGGAAGCGATGCAGAAACTGAAGGCGGAGCGCCTTGCGGCGGCGAAAGCCAAGCTGGCGGAACTCTGTGCCGCGCAACCAACCGTCGCCCGCGAAGAACACCTCAAGGCCGCCACGATGTTTTTGGTCACTGCGTTTGAATTGCCGCATCCGCTGGCCAAGAAATACACTACGATGCTCGAAGAACGCAAAGGCGAGATCACGCCCGAACTTTTGGCGAAGCTGACCGACCACGACGACAAGCATGGCGCTTCGTTTATGGTGCTGCAGGGCAACGTTCAGCAGCTTCTCAAAGGCAACAAGCTCATGTCGCGGCGTTTCCGGCGCTGGGTGGATGTGGGCGACACGTTCAGCGTGCAAGGCAAGCGCTTCAAGGTCGTGCGCGTGGACAAGATCAAGGTCGGCGACATCACCGAAGAGGACATAAAGAAGGAAGGCTACGCGAACAAAGCCGACTTCGAGCAGATGTGGTATAAGGCGCATCCGAAGACGGTCGCCGCGGGCAAGACGCTCGACCCCGAACAGAATTGCTGGTGCCACGAGTACGAAGAGGCGTAAGGCCGGAGCACTTTTTAACTGCAGTTCAGGAGAAGCACGCATGCCCGTCCGCATTTCGCGATTCATTACCGGCCACGTCAAGCCTGACATGGTCTCCGACGAAGGCTTCCGGCCCAAAGAGGGCATGCAGCCCTACATGTGGTCGTTCTCGCGGCAGTACAAGCCGGTGATGACGTGGAACACCACGCGCTCCTGCAACCTGCGCTGCGTGCACTGCTACTCGGACAGCGAAACGAAATCCTACGCCAACGAACTGAACCACGAAGAATCGCTGCGCATGCTGGACTCTTTGGCCGAATACGGCGTGCCGATCCTGTTGTTCTCGGGCGGCGAACCGCTGATGCGCCGGCGCGTCTTCGAATTGATGACCTATGCGAAGAAAGTCGGCGTGCGCCCGACGCTGTCGACCAACGGCACGCTGATCAACCGCGACATCGCCGCGAAGATGAAGCAACTCGGTCTGGGCTATGCGGGCATTTCGATGGACGGCTACGAAGAGACTAACGACAAGTTCCGCGGCAAGGCCGGCGCGTTCGCCGAAATGACGCGCGGGATTGAAAACTGCCTGGCCGAAGGCGTGAAAGTGTCGCTGCGCTTCACCGTGACCAAGCACAACGCGCCCGACCTGCCCAAAGTGTTCGACTATATGGAACGCAAGGGCCTGCCGCGTGTGTGCGTTTACCACTTGGTTTACTCGGGCCGCGGCTCGGACATGATGCAGGACGACGTCGCGCACAAGTGGTCGCGTGAAATCGTCGATTCGATCATCGATCGCGCGGAGTACTTCCACAAAAAGGGCGTTGAGAAGGACATCCTGACGATCGACAACCACTGCGACGGCCCGTACCTGATTACGCGTCTGCGCGACCGCGGCGAAATGAAGCTGGCCGACGACATTTACGCGCTCCTGCTGCGCCAGGGTGGGAATCGCTCGGGCATCGGCTTCGGCGACATCGACAACCTGGGCAACGTGCACCCGGACCAGTTCTCGTGGGACGAGACGTGGGGCAACGTGCGCGAGCAGCCGTTCCGCAAGATCTGGGACAACATCGCGCAGCCGTCCATCGCGGGCTACAAGTACCGCCGCCCGCTGATCAAGGGCCGCTGCAGCAAGTGCAAGTTCTTCGAAATCTGTAACGCGAACTTCCGCGCCCGCGCGCGCTACGCCACGGGTGAAATGTGGGAATCCGATCCGGCCTGCTACCTGACCGACACGGAAATCGGCGTGACCAAGGACGCCAAGGGCGAGTACCACTCGACCGACGCGAAGCTGGAGAATTACGTCAACACGCTCAAGCAGAAGGCCGCCGATTACGCACAGCGCGGCTACAATCCGGCGCTGGCGCTGGCCGCGGAAGCCGACCTGGGCGAAGCCAAGGCGCTCAACGCGATCCCCAAGGCCATCGGCGAACTGTACCTGAAGAAGGCGCAGGAAGTCGGGCCCGAAGCCGCGGCGAAGATCGCGTGCGACGAACACACCAAGCCCGATCAGGCGAAGCTCGGCGAAATCGAGCAGAACCGCACGGGCAACATGGCCGAAGCGCTTTCCGCGGCGATGCCGACCCCGGAAGTCACCGCGCCGGTCCCGGTGGCGGGCGGCCCCGCACGCGGGCATTAATAAGTGCGGCTCGCAGCTCTTAGCTCGTGGAAGAGACGGCCGAACGACAAAACCGAATGCTAGAGCAGAACGCGGCGGGGGCGACTTCGCCGCGTTTCTTTTACCGCCCATAGGCGCCGACAAAGCCGCCGCGGAAATCCTGGCCCGAGCGGTCCAACGGCACCGCGTTGCTCAGGTCGCCCAAAGGGCAAGGCGGCTGGAGCGGGTCCGCCGGGTCGAAGTCTGGAATCGGCACGGCCTTCAGTAGATGTGCGGAGGCTTCGGGCGACGGCGCGTAGTTCCCGTTTTCGGGATCGAGCAGCACCGGCTTGAGTTTGTTGAGCGTGTTCAGGCGCGCGAGCTCGGCGGCGTCGAGCGTCGGACGCGCGGCCAGGCCCCAGCACTTCTCCACATCATCGAGCACCGCCTTCTGCGGCCCGCCATTCCAAACCAGATTATTTTCGATGCGAATATTGGTTACCGCGACGGGATCGGGCACATTGCTCCCAGGCGCCGCGGGCGCCGGACCGGTGACGCCAAAGTGCGCGCATTCGGATTCAAAGCCATCGGGATTCAGGAACAGGTTGTTGTAAATAGACAGATTGCGGTTGGGGATGAAGCAGCCTTCGGCGCCGCGGTTGCACCAGCCTCCGGACTGGTGGAATTTCTCGCAAACGGCTGCATGGCCGTCGCCGACCCAACCGCGTCCGCCAAACGCCACAACGACCAGATCGCGGTTCGTCCCAACCTGGTAGCAGGTGTTGTGCGCGGCCAGAATGTTATAGCCACCGCCAACGCCGATGCCGCCGCCGGCATGATGTACTACATTATTGACGATCTTGATGTCGTAGGCTTCGTAGTGCAGCCACGGCGGCACCATATACGCAAAGCCGGTGCCTTCGCCCGCGTTGATGCCCACATGCCGGGAATGCGAGACTTCGTTGCCCGCCACCAGGTGGTACGCCGAACCGCCCTTCAGGCACACGCCGGACATCCCGCCACGCGCAAACTTGCACCGGACGATATGCCCGTACTGCACCGCAACGTACGCGAAGATGTACGCATAAGAGTCGGAGAATTCGCTGTCTTCAATGTACATGTACGTGCATTGGTTGGCCTTAAAGGCCAGGCGGGGTAGGCCGCCGGAGCCGTTCACGCCGCGCGCTTTGACGCCGCGCACCAGGGTGTATTCGCAGTCGGCGAAGTGCAGCACGTTGTCCGTGCTTATGGGCACGGTATTCAACTGAGGCGAGGACAGTTCCAGATCGAGCAGGTAAAGATGGCTGCAACGATTGAAATCAAGTTGCGGCAAGCGGGCGGGGGAATTGGATTCGACGGATTGCAGCAGAATCGGCGCGGACTTCGTACCGCGCACGTCATTGAGCGCAATCTGACCGATGGTTTCCGCGCCATGCACGCCAGGGCACAACAAGAGTCGCCAACCGTGTGCGTTGGTTTGCGAGGGCAGCTTTTTCCAAGCCGCACCGAGGGTTTTTAACGCCTGCGCGCGCGAAGTACCGTCGTTCTCGTCGCACCCGTGAACCGGATCGATCCAGAGGTCTTTGAGAACCGGCGAGCCGATGTCGTAGCGTGGTGTGAGGTTCATGCCGGAGAAAATATCCCCGGCACGGATTTAGGAAAGCGTATCGGCGCCGCCGCCAGTTACTTATAGACCACGATCAACTTCGGGCGGAAGATGGGGTCTTCGTATTCGCTGGAGCGGAAGTTCGAGATGGGGTCGTGGCCCAAGAGCACCACGCCGAAATTCTGCTCGGGTGTCTTAACCCAAATGGCGGCGAATTCGGTCAGGTCCCAGGTCACCCAGGCTTTGGCGACTTTATCGTTCGGCGTCTTGGCTTGCGTGCACGCCGAGAGCACTTCCTTCGGATCGAAGTCGACACCGGCTTTGCCGCAGCCCGGCGCGCCCCATGCCGTTTTCGGAAACGCGCGCAGATCCCACGACGGCTCGCCGTCGCGAATCTTCCCGACTTTCGGGTCGTACAGGTCGCCGATGCCGATCCCTTGCGCCCACGAGGTCAGCACGCGCTGCGCTTTCAGCCCCAACGCGGCGCCGTCGCGGAGCTGCAATTTTAGCAGGACCTTTTGCACCGTCGCAGTCTTTGGAACCTGAGCGAGATCGAATTTAACGAGGGTGCGATGATCCATTCCGTATTGACCGACTTGCATGAGCGTCGAGCCGCCGAAATTGATCGCCGATAAATTTCGGTCGGGCACCGCATTCGGCGCGTGCAGCTCGCAATCCTGTGTACCGCCATATTTATCGACTTTCCACGCGGGTACGGGCGCGCCCTGCTGCAATAGCGCCACCGTCGAGCCCGCGAACTGGCCTTTCAGCGCTTCGACATCCGCATCGACGGGCGGCTTGCCGTAATCCGGATTGACGATGGTCAGCGTGTAAGTCTGCTGTGCGAGTTTCTGCCCTTTGGGAAACTCGACATCGACCGTGACTTTATGTTCTCCCGGCGGCCAACTGCTGTTTACGCTCACGGCGTAAGGCATGGTCCCGCCTCAGCAGGCGCCTTTGGTGAATTTGATCGTTTGGATTTCCTCGCCGTCTTTAACCAGGTGCAAGGTCGGTTCAGGCGCGGGAAAGGATTTGGTGCTGAGCTTGAGCGGTATGCCCACAATGCCGACATGGAATTGCATGTCGATGGTGTCGCCGACGCTGTAATTGGCAAGCAAGGCTTTGGAGCTGAAGCCGCCTTGAATCTCGTACTTCCAGTCGCGGCCTTTGGAGAGCGCCTGCAGTTCGGCGCCGTCGGCGATCTGGCCGGGGTAGGCGGTCTTGGGTAGCTCTTCGGCGTGCAGCGCCAAGCTTGCCAGACTGAGGATCACCCCGGCACACAAGCGCCTTCGAAACTGATGCATCGTGATTTCTCCGCACTCGTTGCTTCACTGTACCCTGGAAGAACGAGTAGAGCGCGGAGTGCGTTGATCGGAAAATGATCGCGAAAGGCGGCAGGAATTTTGTGAAATACGAGGCTTAATGGGCAGAGGTAAATACACACGGGCTGCGAACCTGCGCAGCCCGGGTGCAGCTTCGATTAGGTTTTGCGGGCTGGCGCTACACTTTGCCCTTTTGGAGCGCGTGGACGTCGCTGGTCGTCAGGCATTTACCGCCGATGCCCCATTCGCCGCTTTCGACTTCTTCAATCACGCACCAGGTCACCTGGCGCATGCTCTCGCCTTCGATGGAGACCATCGTATCGGTTAGCTTCTTGACCATTTCCTGCTTCTGCTCTTTCGAGAAGACCCCCTTGAGTAGCTTGACCTGAATCAGCGGCATACCGGCTCCTTTCCTGGATGCGGGTCGCGGTGCGCTCCCCGTAGGTTTTTACTGCTCTGACAATCCATGTGCTTCGCGCGCGTCCCTATTCGAGAAAAATCGAAATTTTGGACTCGTCGGCATGGAAGCTTGCAGCCCACCTGCAAGCACGCGAGTAAGAATAGCGCATGAATGAATGTTTCGAAAACAACGCGCGGGTTGAATCGCTCAACTGAAAAGTTTACGCGCGTTATTTGCCCGAATCTTTTGGGGTGATGCCGGCGGGGACTTCATCCACGCTGACCGAGCGGACTTCCGCGTACAGGCCGATTTCATTGAGTTTGATTTCGCGCAGTGCGGGCACCAGGCCCCAATTGTCTTCAAACGGGCCGGCCTGTTTGTCGTAGCTGTAGCCGTAGGTTCCGCCCGAGCCGTCGGCAATCGTAAACGAGCCCGCCTTACCCACGGACTTCTCTGGAATCATCATCCAGACATCGTCCTTCACGCCACCGCTGTAGGTTCCGTGGCCCGTGGCGTGCACCAGCAATTGCTTGGAGAACTTTTTCTTGGGGCAGATGTTCTTATCGATGCCGCGGAGGATTTCGATATTCGCCTGCGGATTGTAATAAGAGGAGAAGTCCAGGCGCAGGTACACATCGTGGCCTTGGAATTTGCCGCCGATCAGTTCTTTGGGCGAAGCGGTGGGATGGAAGGTCCAGTGCAGCTCGGTCAATTCGGCGACGGCGGCTTTGATGGCTTCGCTGCGCTGATAATAGAGCTTGTTCGCCGGCGTGCCTTCGGGCGGCAGGATGCGCAACTTTTTGGCGGGCTGATCGCTGTTGCCGGCCCACAGCACATCGCGCTTGGCGAGCGGGAGTTTGAACTGTCCGACCGTGCAGACTTGCAGGAATTTATCTTCGACCAGGCAGACCACGTAACTCGACTCTTCCAAATCGCTGACGTTCATGGTCCCCGGCGCAGGGCGATTTTCGACGCTCTGGTTGTGCCCGCCGTCGGGCAAGCCGTCGAGAATCCACGAGCCGATGCGCGCGCCGCAGTAGTCCGCGCGTCCCTTGACCGTATCCGGCTTGTCCGCGCCATATTGCAATGCGCGCAGGATCGTCTCTCCGGTGACGGCGACGGTGCCCAGGTCGTCGAAGTACAGGTTCGCGCCTCCCCAGTAGGACGCCGTCATCGCCGCGAAGATGTGGTAGAGCGGGCCCATCTTGTCGTAGTACTGGTTGCGCACGATCTGGGAACCTTCGCGCCACGGTGCCAGTTTCTTGGACGCGCGGCCAATGTCGGGCGGAATGTTGTTCGCGCCGTCGTAGCTGTCGCGTCCGCGATAGGTCAGGTCCTTGAGGTAATTGTGCGCCGAGAGCACACCCAGTGGCACGTTGCCGCCGTTGGCATCGATGCAGACTTTAAGAAACTGCGCCGGCGTGAGTTGATTGGGGCTTGAAAGCACCGCCTGGTGAATCGAAGGAATGCTGTCCTTGGTGGCTTCGTAGTAATAGCCGCCGGCCTGTTCGGGCGTTTTGGCGGCATGCAGGAACAGGCCCAGTTTCGTCTTCCAATTCTGGAGCGACGAAAGCGGCGGGAATTTCAGGTTCTGCGGGTCCTTGTACTGACGCAGCACGCCGTCGAATTCGCCGCAGAGCGATTCGATGCTTGCGGGCGCCTTCTCGCCCACGCCGAAGAAAGCTTTCACATCCGGCGAGGAGGCTTCGATCTTTTTGATTTCGTGCTGCTGGAGCTTGGTGGGGTTGTCGAGTTCCTCGATGGATTCCGCGGTTTCTTCAGAGCGCGCAATGATGCTCGTGGAGAAGTGGCGGATCTCGAATTTCGCGCGCTCGCCCGGCGGCGGTTTGACGTTGCGCCAGGTCTTGCCGTCAAACTGCGCGTAGCCGTTGGTGCCTTCCGGAATCGGCAGTTCGACCACCACCGGTGCGGCGAGCGAGTCGGCGGCGGATTCGCTGCGGATCACGTAGGCCGTGACTTTGCGCGTGCCAAAGGCCAGCCCGCTCACATCCAGTTCGACGATCACCGCGGTCAGTTCGTTGGGCTTGGAGAAGGCGCCTTTCGGCACCTGGATGCTCGCACCGTCGGTCAGGCTGAGGCTGGCGGGATTGTCCGGGCCTACCTTAAGATTTACCGGCCGGCTGACGACCTTGGCGAGGCCGCCCAGGGGTTTGAGCTCGGGCGCGGCGCTCTCGACGGAAGGCATCGCAAACGGGCCGATCTTGAAATAGTTAAGCGTGACCAGCCCGCCAATCAGGACGCTCAGGATCAGCACACTTAAAATTGCGACCATGGCAAAAGGGAACGGGCGCTTGGTCGCGGCGCTGAGAGGTGGCGGAGCCGGCGTAAAGGCATAGCCAGGTCCGGTCTGCGGCCAGCCCGGGGGCATCGCTTGGGGCGGATGTTGTTGGGGATACGGCGCTTGCGGGCCGGAAATGTAGCCGGGCGGCGGTCCACCTTGAGGCGGGTAGGGTGCTTGCGGACCGACGGCGTATCCTTGCGGGGGTGCACCCGGCGGCGGCGCGAATTGGTTGGCGTATTGCGGTTGCATGTACGGAGCAGGCGATTGTGGCGGCATCTGAGGCGGAGACGGTGCTTGGGGCGCTTGCCCCGCGTAATTGGGGAGCGGCGCATAGGCGTTCGTACGTGGAGCCGGGTGACGACCGCAACGCACACAGACACCGCGCGCGTCTACAACCAGTGGCGCACCACAGAATGGGCAAGGGGGCGATGGCTGCATGAGAACTCCCGCCGCAGATGGTTCAATAGATAAATATAAGCGCCCAACCATGACAAAACGGTTATTAAAAGGAGAGCTACCCGCGTTTCACGCCTTTGTCCAGAGGCCATCCTTCGAGTTACTTGCACTAAGTGCTTATTTTTAAAGCATGGTTTTGCCCTGCGGTTGCAACGCGCATAGCGGCGCCTAGACTCGGCGCCGGATCGACCACGACAACTCATCATAAAGGGGTGCGCCATGCCTGTGTTTAAGCAGCTCTCGGTGTTTCTCGAAAACAAGCCTGGTGCGCTCGCCCGTTTGTGTGAATCCTTCACAGAACAGAAGATCAACATCATTGCGATGTGCGTATCCGACACCGTCGATCACGCGGTGATCCGTCTGATCGTCTCCGACCCGGCCAAGGCGCTGTTGATTTTGGAACAGTACGGCGTCCTGGTGGTTGAGAACGAAGTCCTGGGCCTGCGCATGGCCGACAAGCCCGGGGTACTGATGCAGATCGCCAACAAGCTCGGCAAGATCAAGGTAAACATCGAGTACGGTTACGGCACGGCAGGCTCAGGCAAGAACAGCCTGATGATCCTGCGCGTCAGCAACACCGAAAAGGCCCGCAAGGCCCTGAAGGCATGAAGCTGCACTTATTCTGCGTCGGGAAATTACGCGGCGCGGCCGAACGCGCGTTGTGCGAAGAATACCTGGCACGCTTGCAGCGTTATGGGCCGGTAGCGCTGACCGAAACGAGCGCGGCCAAGTCCGCGGAGCCCGCCAAGGGCCGCACCGAAGAATGCAATGCGCTGCTGAAATCCATGGACGCCGCGAAGCTTTCGCGCGTCTGGATATTAGAGGAGCGGGGCAAACAGGTTACTTCCAAAGGTCTGGCCGAGAAGGTTGTGGGCCTTGAGAACCAGTCCACCAAGAGCCTGGGACTGGTGCTCGGGGGCGCCTATGGGCTGGACGAACGCGTCAAAGCGCGGGGCGAGCTTTGGGCGCTGGCGAGCCTGACTTTCCCGCACGAACTTTGTCGCGTGGTGCTTTTGGAGCAACTTTATCGGGCGCGAACCATCCAACGAGGCGAGCCATATCACCATTAATTGGTCTGGCCATGTGCACCAAGTGCAAAGATTTGCACAATTCTTAGGTCTCATAGATGACCCAAAACGGGCGCGGGTTGTTTAACCGAACACAAAGCAGGCCAAGAGCTTAAAGCCAAGATTAAACGCCATTTGGAAAGCGCCGTAAAAGAGTGAACGAAAGACCTTGGGGCGCGCTTGAGAACTTCGGCGCCTCGGCTAAGAACGCGCAGAACGCCTCGCGAAAGATCAGGAGTCAAGGCATGAAGAAACGGCTTCGTTTGGGTCTTCTCGGGTTCCCGCTGCTGGCCTTGGGCTTCAACACGACAGTCGTAAGCGGCGAAGAGCCCAAGGGCCCCGAGCACGACGTTTCGCTCAATGAAAAGCCCGAAGTCCTGGCGTTGCTGGCCCGCGCACAGGCCACCCGCAAGAAAGCCGAGACCGAACCGGCGCTGTGGCAGGAATGCGTGCGCCTCTACACCGAAATTCTGAACAAGTACGGCGACGCGGTCTTCCTTTCGCGCTGGGAAGGCGACAAGGAACCCGAAGCGAAGAGCTACGGAAAGGGTCTGTACCGCTCCGCAGCGGAGCGCGTCATGGAAGAGCTGGCCACGATGCCCGAAGCGGGCCTGGCGATCTACCGCGCGGCGAATGATTCCGCGGCGCAGAATCTGCTCATCGACGGCGCGCAGCGCCTGGACGTGCGCCAAGTCGAGAAAGTCGTGGGCAATTACTTCGTGACCTCCTACGGTGACGACGCGCTCGCGTGGCTTGCCGAATATGCGTACCTGGATGGCTCCTACCGCCAGGCGCTCTCGAGCATCAGCCGCCTGTCCAAGTATCCCAACCCGAGCGTGCCGAAGGTTCCGCTGCTGGCGCGCACGTTCCTGGCGCAGCTTAAGGTCGCACAAGTAGCCGAAGCCGAGAAGACGCTCGCAGATCTCACCGAAGCAGCCAAGGACCCCAAGAACGGCGCCTTGCGCATCGGACATGCGGAAGGCGATGCGGCGCTGGCCAACCTCAAGGAACGCCTGGAAGCCGCGCGCAAAGCCGCGCCGGCCAAGGTCATCGGGCAGGGCGGGTTGGAGACTTACTTCGGCAACGCCCAGCACAACCAGATCTTCCCGCCGAAAGGCGAAATCGGCCTGCGCAAGTGGAGCGAAGCGACATTGCGCCTGCTGGGCGCACCCAAGGGCACCAAAATCGAAGGCGTGACACAGTATAACGACCCTTACACGGGTCAGAACGTGCGCGTACAGAAGTTCGATACGTTTCTCGTCGCGCGCGATTCGTGGTTCTTTGTGACCGACGGTGCGGTGATCGCGTGCCATTCGGTCAACAACCCCAACCCGGACCGCCCGCAATTTATCTTCCCGACCGAAGCCAAGCCGAACCTTCCGCACCAGAACAACGGTAACGCCTGGCAAAACATGATCTCCCACATTACCCCGCACTTCGCGACGCTGGGGGGAGACCATCTTTATGTGGTTCTGGGCCCGGATTTCGTGATTAGCAACCCCGGCATGGGCGTCCAGGGCGAGCAGAAGCCCAATTTCATCGTCGCCTTGGGCCGTAAACGCGGCGGCAGCCTTGGCGTGGAATCCGGAAGCCTGCTCTGGACGTTGGAGCAGAAGGAAGGCAAGGATCCGGATCTGCGCATCAATACAAAGGCCGATTGGGAGTGGCTCAAGGAACGCTACTTCGCTTGCTCGCCGACCTACGTGGACGGCACGCTGTACTGCACGCTGGTCAGCGGCGGTGCCTCTCGCGATGTCTCGGCCGCGGCGATCGATGCGGATACCGGACGCATTCTTTGGAAGGCAAGTCTCTGTTCGGGCTCGATTCTGTCGACGAGTGGCGGACAGCAGCCGGCGCTGGGCACGCCGCCGGCAGTCAGCGGCGGAACGGTTTATTACACCACCAACGTGGGTGCTGTCGCGGCGCTTGAAGCCAGCACCGGCAACGTGCGCTGGATCCGCATCTACGACCGCGTGAAGTCCCAGGGCGCCAACCCGTGGGGCCGCCCGATGAGTCCGAGCGCCGACTGTTGGGGTCCCAATCCGCCGATCCTGTTCGACGATCTGGTGATTGTGGCGCCGCAGGACTCCGATTTTATCTATGCCTTCGACATGCAGACCGGGCGCCGGCGCTGGCAGACCGAACGCATTACCTCGATGGGCGGCGCGATGGGCGAGAACGATAAGGAACGCCTGCGCCACATCCTGGGCCTGTGCAACGGCCGGCTGGTGGTCAGCGGCCGGGACGTGATGTTCATCGACGCCAAGAGCGGCCGCCGCGAAGTCCAGGTCCCGCTGCGCGACACCTACCAGATCATGGGCCGCGGCGTGGTCACGCAGGACGACGTGTGGGTCTCCACCGATAAGGGCCTGCTGCGCATCGACGGGCGCCTGACCGAGAAAGGCAAGCCCATCGGCAAACTGGCCAAGGAAATCCCCTGGACCGATCCGGCCACCGATCCGGGCAACCTGTTTGTCGCGGGCGACGCGTTGCTTTCCGTCTCCAATACGCACGTCAGCGCGTTCTTCGACATGGACCTGCTCGAGAAGAAGCTCAAGGACCGCATCGCGCAGCATCCGGAAGAACTGCCCAATTACATTGAACTAAACGACGCCTACCACCGCGTGAAGCGCTTTGACGAAGGCGTCACGATCCTGGACGCCGGCATCGCCGAAGCGGACAAGCGGAAGGACGATTCCAAAACCGCCGAACTGGCCGTGCAGATGAAGAGCCGCAAGTTCGAAGCGTTCTTCTCCGCGGGCGAAGAATTCCTGCTGGGCTCCAAAGAGACCCCGCAGACCGATCCGGCGAAGGCCTACGAGTATTACCTCAAGTCCACCACCACGGCGCAGACCCCGGATCAGCACATCCGCGGCCTCTGGAAGCTGGCCGAAGCGGCGCTGGCCAAGAAGGACACCTCCGACGCGATCCTGGTCTTCCACAAACTGCTCGCCGAACAAGGCGAAGCGGTCTTCTCTTTTGAAGCCCGGACTTCGGCCAAGGCGGCGTTGTACGCGCAGTACCGCATCGCCAAGCTCAAACAGCAGGAACCCAAGGCCGCCGAAGCCTACGACAAGCTCGCGCGCGAAGAATTGGCCAAGGCCCAGGGCGATGCAAAGAAGCTCGAAGAATTCGTGCGGCTCTTCCCCAATTCCGAAGCGTGGGGCGAAGGCGTCTGGGCACAGGCGCAGACCCTGCAGGAAAAAGGCGATCTGGACAATGCACGGGAAGGCTTGCTGCGTTTCCTGAATGCATTCCCGGGTTCGGACAAGGTTGCGGAAGGACTGGCGCGGCTGGTCTTGATCGCCGAGCACCAGGATGATCGGCTGCTCGCGAAGGGCTATCTGCGCCGGTTGCTGCGCACGCCCAAGCTGGCGGATATCTCGATCACTTTGCCGGGCGAAGGCGCGCAGAAGGCTGGCGACTGGGCCAAGGCGCGCATGGCCAACGTGGACTACAGCAAGCCCGTCACGCGCGCCGTGCTTCACCTGGGCAACGGCAAGCTGGCCGAAGCCTGGCAGGCGGCCGGCAACGGTATGGCTACGCTCAACCCGTCCGGCACCATGCCCAACGAATTGCACCGCTACGGCCTGTTGCTCGATGGCGGCACACGGATTTCGCTGCGCTCGCCGTTGAACAGCGAAGACATGCTCAAGGCCAACGCCTCGGTGCCCAGCGGCTTTAACTTGGGCCAGCGCGGGCCGAACGGAGAATCCCAGCTTGCGGCCTGGATGGGCAACAATTTGGTCCTGGGCGGCGGGCAGGACATCCTGGCCTACAACCTGCAGAAGAACGGCGAAGTGTTCTGGAAGTTCCGGCTCAATGGGAACGTTGAGAACGGCGGCGGCAAGGCCCTCTCCGTCCAGGCGCGCGACAACCGCATCGCGGTGACCCAGGAAGGCGGCTTGTTGACGGTGCTCAATGGCGCCAGCGGCGGCCAGGAAATGTGGCACGTGCAAGTGGAGGGCGGGATTTTTGGGGCGCCGGTCATGGGCGACGGGTTCGTCGCGGTCTGTGCCGGCGGCCAGCAGTCCGGCAGGGTGATCCTCTATAACACCGAGACTGGGACGCGGCGTCTGGAACTGCGCGTCCCCGGAAACCGCCTGATTCTGCCGCCTTTTGCGGCCGGCGACCTGATCTTCGTGGTTGGCGGCGACAATAAGCTGGGCGCGTACAGTTCGATCAGCGGCAAGA
>Ga0265314_10001154_pt1 | contig 30523 bp, 19 predicted proteins | sample 4126metaG_FD_203106 | JGI IMG/M metagenome (GOLD analysis project Ga0265314, IMG submission 203106) | Rhizosphere microbial communities from Carex aquatilis grown in University of Washington, Seatle, WA, United States - 4-1-26 metaG | ecosystem: Host-associated > Plants > Roots > Rhizosphere >... | reverse complement strand
TGCGGGCCGAAACGCCAGCCCAGCCAGATCGAGATCGGGCAGGTGATCAGCGCGCGCATCAGGTCCCAAAAGAGGAAGCGATAGTACTTCAGCTTCATTGTGCCGGAGAAGAAGTACGTCGTCGCGCGCACGCCTGCCACAAAGCCCGCCAGAAAGACGGTCATGGAACCGTGCTTTTCGAAGAAGTGGCGCGACTTCTCGATGGTCTTTTCGTTAATGAAGCGCCGGAAGGGCCAGCGCTTAAGCAGTCCGGGACCAAAGTACCTCCCGAGCACATATATAAGGGAGTCGCCGAGCAGCAGCCCGGCCACGCCGACGCAGATCATCAAGCAGACACTGCCACCGCCTTGAACGGTTGCGATGCCGGCAGCGATAAAGGTGGCTTCTTCAGGCAGGGGCAGACCGACGCCGCTTAAGACCAATACAATAAAGACCGCCAAGTATGACCAGTCGGCGAACCAGGGGTTTAGTTGGTCCAACCATTCCACAATGCGCATGCTCCCGAATTAAGGAGTCTTACTGAAGATTAATAACCGCCGAGCGGAAAGCAACGAGCGGTACTTTAATCGGTTCGGCTATTTTACATAAGACATTGAGCGATAAGGGTGTTACGAAAACAAAAATGCACGGGAATAGGTCGGGGTCGAAACTTGGGGTTGCACCAGTGCACTTGGTGAATGATTATTTTAGCCAAACCCAAAGTAATCTCGCGCGTACTGTTGACGAATGTGGATTTGATGTTAAGCGGGTCCGTGCCTGAAACACAAATAAGGGTTAATTGAGCCATTGACCGGCTTTTGGGTCGTTGGGGTTGCGCGCGTGCGCATTCATGCCCGAAGAGCGGAGTGGACCTGTAAAGGAGCATCTCATGCGCAATCGTAAGACAGGCTTCACGCTAGTGGAGCTGCTGGTCGTAATCGCCATCATCGGCATTCTGGCAGGCATTCTGCTGCCCGTGTTGTCCCGCGCGCGCGAATCCGCGAAGCGCACCAAGTGTCTGAGCAACCTCGACCAGATGATGCTGGCCTGCACCATCTATTCGAACGATGCCAGCGTGTTCCCGTTCGTCGCGGGTGACGCGGGGCTGACCTCGCTCAACCGCCTCTATCCGCAGTACGTGCGCGACCAGAAGCAGTATCAGTGCCCGTCGACAACGGACAAGTTATCCACGGTCGATTTGAAGCAGTACCTCCCCAGCGGCACTGGCGGCGCGACAGCTCTTGCTGCGGCCAACTGCGATTACGGCTTCGACAATCGCCACGGTTCTGAAGACAACGGCGGCCTCGCCGGCGACTTCACGGGCGGTGGTGCGGCGGCCAGTTCCACGAACCACGGTACGGTGAGCGGCAAGGGCAACGGTCAGAACATGACCTTCTGTGCCCGTGGCGACCAATTCTTCTCAGACTACAAGCGCACAGTTCAGGGCAAGGACGACGCCTTCTTCGCGGATGACTCCGGCACGCTGGGCGGCATCTCCGACGACACGTACCTGACGCAGTAAGTTTCCGTACACACCGGCATGCGAAACGCCCCTCCCAGTCGGGAGGGGCGTTTTATTTGACGAAGGTCCACGATACGCTTTACGTCATATGTTCATGCACCCGCAACGGGCTTTAACCGTTCTGCTGGCCCTGCCGCTGTTGGGCTTGGCCGGCTGCCAGCTCGATACTCAGGTCCGCACCCGCGTGGCCGCCGACGGCAGCGTGCACCGTGAGATCGAACTCAGCGCCAAGGACGTCGAAGCGGGCAAGGCGCGCGAAGCGGTCCCCCCCAAGGAACTGCACCTGCCGCAGGCTTCGGTGTGGAAGATTCGCGAGCAGAGCGCCAGCCATGTGCTCGCAGAAGTGGACGTGCCGCGCGGCCAGCCGCTTCCCGGCGGCTACGATTTTGAACTCAAGGCCACCGGTGCGCACGCACACAACGAAGCCCACGTAACGGTGCGCGATCATTTCCTGGCGACCTCCTACCGCTACGAAGAGCGCTTCTGCGACACGGTCAAACCGGAGGCCGGACAGACCGCGATGCTCGCGGAATTCGACCGCGTCAGCGCGGCATTCCTGAAGCGCGCGCAAAAGGATTTTCCGGAGTACGATTTCGCGGCCGCCGAACGCTACGTCACGAAGGACCTGCGCAAGCTGGTTGCGGACACCAACAACACGATCGCGAAGTCGGGCGTGATGCCGGCGCTTCTGCGCGCGTTCGTCAGCCTGAGCTTTGGCGGCTTTCACATGAAGCTGGACGACGTGTTCAATGCCGATCCGCGCGATGCGCTACGCTCCTTCTTGGCGTTCATGCTGCGCCGCGCGCAACTGCGCCCCGATGCGGACCTCAACGCGCAGGACGGCGTGAGCGATGAAGCCTTCGCCGCACTGGTCAAGACCCTCGGTACGGGCAGCCCTGAGGAGCAGGTCGCAGCTCAGAAAAAACTCGAAGCCGCGGGCGTGAAGGTCGTGCGGCGCCTGGAAGCCGAAGCCAAGCTGGCGCCGCGCAGCGAAAGCGGCGTGCGCTTCCAGGCCCTGGCCAAATCGATTCGCGAAGCCGATGCCGCGCGCGTGGACACTCTGGCCGCCGAGACGACCAAGGAACTCGAAGCGTATTACCTCCACCCGCCCAAGGAGCAGGCCGCCGAGCGCGATAAGTTGCTGGCCACGATCCTGGGAGCGCACATCGAAGGGAATTTCGCGAGCATCGATTACACGTACCTGCTGCGCGTCGAGCTGCCCGGCGAACTGGCCGCGCATGACGACGACGCGCAAAGCGTCGAAGGCGGCGCGCGTTGGAACTTCGGGTCGCTCTCCTTTTACATGCGCGACATGGTCTGCTGGGCGCGTTCGCGCGTCTGGAAGGCCAATGCCGTAGCAGGCCTGGCGGTGGCGCTGGCCGGAAACGCCGAGGCACTGGGCGCGGCGAAGCGCGATGGCATCGAAGAGGCGCTCGCCGAACTCGACGACGCGCCGCTCGAGCAAACCTGCGCCGCGCTCAAGGCCGCCGTGACACTCAAGAGCCGCAAGCCGATCGAAGAACTCGAAAAGACCGGCGGCCAATCCGGCGCCGCTGCGAAGAAAATCCTGGAACTGGTGCCGGCGAAATAATCCCGAGCTATCGGCCCGCGCGCTTGGGCGTCGGGTCGGCATCGAGGTCCAACGCGTCGCGCTCGCCCCTGCTCAACCGGTGAAATGCCAGGCCCGCGCTCATCGCGCCGTTGTCCGCGCACAGGGCGGGGGGCGGAAAGAAAATTTCCGCGCCGGCCTTGAGCGCACGTTCGGCGAACAGAGCGCGCAGGCGTTCGTTGCAGGCCACGCCGCCGCCGATCCCCGCGCGCTTGATTCCCGTAGCGCGGCACGCGGCGAGCGTCTTCTCGACCAGCACCTCGCAGGCGGCTTCCTGAAAACTAGCGGCGATGTCCGCGCGTTCCGCTTCGCCGAGCGGCTTGTCCGCGCCGCGCTTGCGCAAGTGATACACGACTGCGGTCTTGAGCCCCGAAAAACTAAAGTCGAGGCGGTCCGAAGGCTTCTCGTTCGGCGCAGAACGAGGGAAGGCGATCGCGCTCGGGTTGCCGGAGGCGGCGCAGCGTGCGAGCGCCGGGCCGCCTGGAAAACCCAGTCCGAGCAGCTTTGCCACTTTGTCGAACGCTTCGCCTGCGGCGTCGTCGGTGGTCTGTCCGAGCACGCGCAACTGCATCGGCGCATCGACTGCGTATAGGCAGGTGTGCCCGCCGGAGACGATCAGCGAAATCTGCGGATAGCGGTCGAAGCCTGCCAGGTGCGCGGCGTACACGTGTGCATCGATGTGATCGACACCCACGAAAGGCAGGTCCCACGCGAGCGCCAGGCTTTTGGCCGCGGAGAGGCCCACCAACAGCGCGCCGACCAAGCCCGGGCGGTGCACCACCGCGATGCCGCCGAGGTCCTCTGGAGCAACCCGCGCCTGCGTCAAGGCTTCTTCAATCACCGCGCTGACGCGTTCGGCGTGTGCGCGCGCCGCGACTTCGGGCACCACGCCGCCAAAGGGGCCGTGCAGCGCATGCTGGCTCGCGACGATGTTGGAAAGCACCACGCGGCCGTCTTCGACCACCGCGGCTGCGGTTTCGTCGCAGGAAGTTTCGAGGCCCAGGACCTTCATTTCTTGTTGATCGAAGCGGTCAGGACTTCGACGGCTTTCTCGAGCTGCAAATCGTAGAACGTATCGGGCGTATCCGGCGGAGGCGTGACGGGTTTGCCCGCCGCAGCCTGGTTTCGCGCGATGTGCCGGTCGCGGCGCAGTTGCAGCAGTTTGTTGACTTGTTCGTTGGTGAAGGGCACTTCGTAATTCGGATCGATGCCCTTGCCCTGGAAATTCTCGCCGCCGGGCGGCAGGTAGCGCGCGGTGGTGATCTTGAGTGCGCCCTGGCCGTCGGGCCCCAGGTCGACTGGGATGATGGTCTGAACCAGTGCTTTGCCGAAGGTCTTCTCGCCGACCAGGTACGCCCGACCGCGGTCTTTAAGGCAGCCGGCGACGATTTCGGACGCCGACGCGCTGGTGTGGTTGACCAGCAACACCACGGGATACGTTTTGTCTTCGTCGCTCGGGTGCGCCAGGTAAACCTTGGTCACTTCGGGGGCGGCGTTGCGGCCGCGCAGCGTCACGATCGTGCCGTCCTTCAAGAACATGTCGGAGATTTCCACCGCCTGGTCGAGCAGGCCGCCATGGTTGTCGCGCAGATCCAGGATCAGGCCCTGCAAGCCTTGCTTCTCCAGGTCCGCCAGCGCGGCGGAAAGTTCCTTGGCAGAATTGGCCTGGAAGGCGGTCAGCGCGATATAGCCGATCTTTGGCCCTCCGTCCGGAATGCGCGCGTTGGCCGTCGATGGCGCCTCGAGCATGTACGATTCTTCGATTGAAGGCTTCTTGATCTCGCGGCGCTTCAGGTCGAACTCGAGCGCCTTGGCTTCGCCTTTGCGTTCCACGGTCAGGTGCACGCTGGTCTCGGGTGCGCCGCGGATCAACTCGGAGCCTTCGTCGTTGGTCATGCCTTCGAGCGAAATGCCGTCGACTTTCAGGATCACGTCGCCGGGCAGGATGCCGGCTTCGATGGCAGGCGAGCCGATCAGCGGCGTCAGCACGAGCATGCGCTTGTTCTCGTCGCTGGAAATCTCGATGCCCACGCCGGCGAACGAGCCGCGTGTTTCATCGCTGGCGCGCTGCGCGTTTTTGGGCGGCAGAAACGCCGAATACGGATCGTTCAGCGCGGCGGCCATACCTTTAAGCGAGCCGTAGAAGAGTTCCTTTTCGTCTACCGGGTCCACGTAACCGCTCGCGATCATTTCGCGGATCTGTTCGTAGGTGGCCTGTTCGCGGGCGGTGTTGCGGCGGGTGGTTTCTTGAAACACGCTCTGCACGCGCAGGAAGAGCACGACGCAGAAGCTCATCAGGATCAGCCACGCCAGCGTTCGAGCGGACATCCGCACCTCGTTTCGTTCCGGGCTGCCCAGCTTACTCGACGGGCAGGTTAGGCGTAATGCTCCGGGCGTACCAGTACGTCCATTCCTTTGCGCGCACGCTCTTGGTCAGGAACGCCTGCTGTGCGTCCTGCAGCGGTTTCTGGAAATCCTTGTTGGCGCTGTAGCGCTGCAGGCCCAGCCAGCGCACCAGTTCCCAGTCGACTTCGGAGAAGACCGTGCCGGGCCCGAGGCGGCGCAGTTCGGCTTCGTATTCCGCCGGCGGCGTCTGCCCCAAAAGGAAGCGCGCGGCCAGCCGCACTTCTTCCGGCTCCTTGGAGTCCAGCAGGTCCTGCCAGAGCGACTGTGGGTCGAGGTGGTAGGGCTCCATATACAGCGCGCCCAACCGCAAGGCCAGTTGCGCGTGCTGGGGCAACGCGATTTCCGGAGACTTGAAATATTCGTGATACACGGCGCGCGCGCGTTCGAAATCGCGCAGGCCCATATGCAGGTCCGCGCAACTAATGCGCCAGGCCGCGCGCTTGTCCAGCGCGAGCTTGTTGAAGATCGTCTCCTGCATGTCGACCAGCAGACGTTCGCGTTCAGCGGCATCGATTTTGTCGAACCCGACGGCCGCATCCGGCGCGAGGCTGCCTGCAAGAGGTCCAATCGTCTTGCGCAGCTCGACGAACAGGTTCGCGGCTTCGTGCGGGTCCTTGGCCGCGAGCTCCTTCATGATTTTAGCCGCGGACTCGACCAGTTTTGGCGTCGGGAACGCCGAATACACCCGCAGGAGCCATGCGGTCGGCTTGTCGAGGTTGGTCTTGAGGCGCTTGTCCGCGAGACGCACCGCTTCCACTTCCAGCGAGGCCCCCGCTGAAGGCGCGAAACGCGAAGCGTAGTCGAGCAGTGTCAGCGCGTCTTCCAGACGCGCGGGGTCGCCCGATTCCGTCAGGGTCTGGATCGCGGGCGCAAAGACGGCATGCATGCGCTGATCGGGCGCGGCCTCGTACTGATCGATTATTTCGGAGACCTTGCCCACTGCGGCCAACGCCAGGCACAGCGCACGCCGCCCATCGTTGAATTCGGCCAGCGCCGTCGTCGCCGCCGCACCCTGGCGGCTGTACTCGCGCACCAGGGTCACTATCGGCTTGAGGTCCGATTTGCTCAGGGCTTCCGCGGCGGACTTCAGCGCCACGCCGCACGCGCGCAGGCGTTCGGCGGTCGTGCGCAGGTTTTCAAGCACCGTGCGCGCGGAGCGAATGTCGCCGTTGCGCAGCGCGACCGCGGCCAGCTCGCCGGCGGGGTCTTTTAGACCGTCGGGCGTGCGTGCGAGTTCATCCCGCAGGTAGGCGTACGCGGCTTCAGCGCCGGAGAAATCGTTGCGCTTGCACGCGGCATAGAACGCGGTGCGGAAGCACTCGGCCAGCTTGGGCGTCGGGTAGCCTTTGTTCAGCTTGACCAGATCCTGGAAGGGCCGGTTTTCGGCCAACTGCCGGCCCAGCGTGAGCGCGGCGTTGTCGAGTTCATCCATGCCGGGCGGCAGGCCGAGCACGCGGAAGAGCGCCAGCGCATTGTCGAAGTCGTGCTTCTGGACGAGCGCCAGTGCGGCTGGTTCCAAATCCCAGGCCAGCGGCGCGCCCAAGCCGGCTTGGTCGGGTGTTTCAGCGATAAATTGTCGCAAATGCTCCAGCTCGCCGGAGAGGTTGTAGGAACTTTGCCCCGCCAGTGCCGCGCAGGAAACGCGCCGCGTGCGCAACAGGGCCATGGCGTCGCGCACCTTCTCGCTGTCGCCGCACGAGCCCAGCAGGTCCACGGCCTTGTCGTAGGATTGCTCGGCGCGCGCGAACTGGTTTTGCGATTCGTCGATCAGACCATGGTAAATATTCGCCAGCGCGCCGTTAAAGCGCTCGGCTTCGCTGGGCGGCGTGCCTTTTTTTGCCTTCTCGTCGAGGTCGGCCAGAATCGCCTCGAAATTTGTCGCGGCCCAGCTGTACTCGCCGTTGAACAGGGACGACAGCGACTGTTCGAGCTTGTCGAAATTCTGCTGCGAGCGGAATTTGAAGACTCCCCACGCCGGCTTGATCTCGTCGGCCAGCAGGTTGGGCGCCGCCCGAATCACGATGCGCGCATACTTGAAAGCCCAGTAGCTCAGGTTGAAGTCCCAGACCGAGAGCTTCACTTCGGCGTGCTCGTCAGAACTGCCGCCGACCCGCGCAAAGGTCGCGCTCAAGGTCAGCCCCTTGCGTTCCAATTGCAGGCGGTAATCGCCCGCTTCGAGGGCAGGCCCGTTGCCTGTGGCTTTAATGTGCATGAAGACGACCGGCTGCAGGCGTTGGGGCGTGACGAGATCCACGCGACCGCTGGGGTGGAAGACCAGGATAAAGGCACACGGGCCCTGCTCGTTGCTTTGCAGCGCCACTTGGAAGCCTTGCCGTGCGGCGGTCTCGCGCAAGTGGAACTGGAAGTCGGCCTGCACGTCGCCGAAGAACGGTTTGCGCATCGGCGTCGAAAGTTGTGCGACCGCGGCAATATTCTGCTGGCCCGGCCCGATCCATTCCGTAACGCGGTCGTTGACCAGCTTGAAGCCGTCGAACGTATCGCGCTCTTCGTCGCGCACCGGAATGTCAACGCGGTCGAGGGGGAACCACCAGAACGAAATCCAGCCCGCGGAGTGGGCGGCTTCGTCTTCTTCGGATTTTTTCCTGCGCTCTTCTTCATCCTTGAGCCGCGCCGCTTCGGCTTCTTCGCGCGCCTGCTGCTGGAAGCTGTGCACCTTCCAAATCGCGATGCCGATGGCCGCCAGCACCGTCGCGACGGAGAGCAGCGTGAAGGCGTGCCGCCGCGCGAAATTGAACATCAGACGGCCCGGGCCCGGCGGCTTGGCGCGGATCGCTTCGCCCGAGCGGAACCGGCGCAGGTCTTCACGCAGTTCGGCCGCGGACGGATAGCGGTTGCGCGCATCCTTCTCCAGGCACTTCATCACGATCGTTTGAATGTCGCGGTGGATCTTTGGATTGAGCTGGCGCGGCTGCTTCACCGGATCGTTGATCACGGCGATGATCACTTCGAGCAGCGATTTGCCGCTGAAGGGCGGCTCGCCCGTCAGCATTTCGTAAAGCACCGCGCCCAGAGAGTACACGTCCGAGCGCGCGTCGATGCGGTCGATCTCGCCGCGCGCCTGCTCCGGCGGCATGTACGCGGGTGTGCCCAGCGTCGTGCCGGTCTGCGTGTACTGCGTGTCTAAGTCGACCTGCTTGGCCAGGCCGAAGTCCGTCAGGTGCGCGTTGCCGTGCATGTCGATCAGAATATTCGAGGGCTTGATGTCGCGGTGAATCACGCCGGCATGGTGCGCGGATTCGATCGCATCAGCGAGGGACTCGGCCAGCGCCAGGGCTTGCGGCGTCGCGATCTTGCGGCCTGCGATCATCTTCGAGAGTGACTGGCCTTCGACGAACTCCATCGCGAAGTAGTGGTGCCCGTCCTGCGTCCCGATGTCGTAGATCGGCACGATGTGGGCGTGCTTGAGGCGCGCGACGGCCTTCGCTTCACGCTGGAAGCGTGCCACGGCTTCGGTGGACGCGTGTGTGCCTGCCAGCAGGACCTTTAGTGCGACGATGCGTTCCAAGCCCACCTGTTTGGCGCGGTACACGACGCCGAAACTGCCGCGGCTGATCTCTTCGAGGATTTCGTAATTGCCGAAGACCTTGCCCACCACCGGCGGCGGCGCGGTGCGTTTGGACTCGCTGGATTGATCGCCCTCTTTGGCCGGCTCCGCGGCGAGCGGATCGCGCGCGGCGTCAGACTCGGCCTTGGGCTCGCTGCGATAACGCGCGGCGGGCCGGATCACCGTCGTGCGCTGGGAGAGTTCATCTTTGTTGAACGGGCGGTCGGCGAGCTTGGCTGCGCAGCGTTTGCAGAGGGGTTCGGCCGCGACGGCAGGGGCGCCTTCGCGGGGCGCTTCGGGGGGCGCGACGGCTTCCCCGCAGACTTTGCAGCGCACTTCGCTCAACCGATGGCCTCTTTCTGGAAGCCGGTTCTATCCGTTTTCGGGCCCTGCTGCAAACCGAGCCAGCGTGCCTGCCACAAGTTACGACGTTTGTGTTGCGCTGCGCGCTTCATGAACCTGCGACAATCGACGGCAATTCATGCGCGCGAAATTTTCCACTCGAGTCATCTTTGCAGGCGAAGCTGGTATTAAGACAAACCGCCCAAACCCTGCGAGGTTCCAACGTTCTTTTAGAAGCAGGCTTCTTCATTTAGGTATAGAGTCGTGTTAGGTCCCCGACGAATGACAATTTTTAGCTTATCTGAAGTATGTGGATGCAAAATCGGACAATTTTATGCTCATGTGCATTCTAATTTGCCTAAATATTTGAATGGTTTTTCAAGTTTTACGTTAACAATGTAGGTATATTGCGTCCGACGTATACATTAGATAGGTGTAGTCAAGATGAGTGATCTAAAGTAGGCCAGAGTCAGTAAATGCAATGCAGTTCATGTAGTGTTGCTGGGGCGGTAGCCCTACAGGTTGGGCCAAAGCCTGGAGGTATCGGATAAGAGAGGGTGGGATAGAGGCTTCAGAAGGTGAGCAGCTGATTCGGGATACGTAAAATTTTAGGACCTTTTTAAGTTGAAGTTTAAGAAAACTGAATAAAGTGCCGATGCTCAATACAAGAAGTTTAACTGGCATTAGGTTTGCCCAAGGTTCCTGTGCGAAAGGAGGAGTTAGCCATGCGACGCCGACATCAGCACGAAAACCGCTACTGCAACTTGTGCCACATGACCACGCGGCACGAGACGAAGGAGCACGGTTGCGCCTGCCTGCGCTGCGGCACCCAGAAATACGCCCAGCCCCGCTTGGTTGTAAAGCGCGCCAGCTAAACTAATTGCACGTTCGCGATTGCTTGCGTGCGTGCACGAGCCAACATGTCTTCTGACGTTTCTCGCAGTTGCAGACGGTCCATCTGAATTCACGCCTAGTAACTTAAGCGCTCACGCGAACTCGTTTGTGCGTTGCGACTGTATTGTGTTTGCACCGCTGCTTTGTTTTGCACAATGCGATTAGTTTTGAATGTCGAAAATCAGCCGCCCTTCCGCCAACTGTAGATTTGAATTCGTAGGTCCGCTCGAATTTGCGGAATGCACTTCGCGAACAATATTTGTGGCTGAGTGCCTCAGAGCGCTATGCCTGTTCGAAAAATAGAGTGCTTATTTCTTTGTGGGCGCACCACTGGCGCCGTTGGGTGCGGAAGTTTCTTTATCGGCGGGCGAAGTCCCGGCGCTCAGTTCAAGCTGCACCGCGGGCGCATGGTTGCCCGCTTCGTCGACCAGCGTCGCTTTGGGATTGCTGCCAAAGCCGTACACGATCTTCACCGGTGCTTTAAGCGCGCGCTCAAAGGTCAGCGCCACGCGCGTGTTCTCCGCGAGCACCTTCGCGCATTTTACATTTCCACCCGCGTCAATGGCTCCAAAGTCGCTCGCTTCCACGCCGCCCAGCTTCTTTACTTCGGCAAAGTGTATGAGCACGGTCTTGGCGTCGCCGCCGGGGACGGCCTGATCGAGCACCGGACCGGGCCAGTCCACGTCCTTCTTCTGGTAGCGCGTGTGCAGGAGCGCCCGAGCGATCTGGTGGCCCAGTTCAAAGTAGCCGTCGCGGGTCAGGTGCACGCCGTCGCAGGGCAGGCCCAGTGCAGGTACGAGGAGCGCATTGGAGTCCGCGGCGACGACCAGCCGTTCGGCTTCGCGAATCGGCATCGCGTCCTGGGCGGTATTGCTCCACGATGCAATCTGGATCACCACCACCAGCATCTGCGGATTCTTGGCGGAACCCCTCACGCGCGCGATCAGGTCTTGGAGCTTTTTCTGGTACTCCTCGCATTTCATGCCGCCGACGGTGTCGCTCTCGCCCTGATACCAGAGAAAGACCTGCCCGCCGCCCGCGCCTTTGATCGCCGCTGCAAGCCCCAGCCAGCCCGCCCCCTTTTCATCCCAGATCGAGATCGGCTGACCGCCCGAGGCCCAGCCCGCGAGATGCACCGGCAGGTTGGCTTTGGCTACGTCGAGTGCCGCTGTGTGCCACGGCCCAACGCTGTTGTCTTGCGCGCCCATATTCGCGAGCGGCTCTTTGGCTTCGACCCAGCTCTTGCCGTTGAACATCTGCACGAGCGGGTTGGGATCATTGCCTGGCCCCTGGCCGCGCCCGCAGGCGTTCGACTGACCCGAGAGAATCCACGTGTCGGCGGCCTGGCCTGCATGCACCGGCCAGGCACAGCACAGGACCAACGCGGCCGCCATGCAGGTTTTCATCGCAGATCTCGCTTTGGGCCGAGTCTAGTGTTTTCCGACCAGCATGTAGCGGTAGTAAACTTCCAGGCACAGCGCACCGATGGCCGTGGTGAAGACACGCCCGCCGATGCGTTCGCAATTTTCCGGCGAATCGCCGAGGGGATCCCACGAACCGTCTTTGTCGCCGCCTTTGCACTGCGAGTCGAGCAGCGTCTTTTTCATCGCTTCGTTCCACTGTTTCCAGACGTCCCCGCCCATCTGGAACGTGCACAGCGTACCGTAGTACCAGAAATAGTATTGCGGCTTCTTGGTCCCCGGCAGGCCACCTTCTTTGACGAACCATTCGACCGCACCCTGCAGTTCATCGGGCTTCGTGCCGAGGAACAGTTTGCCCAGGCAACCGATCGCGGTGTTGTTGTGCGCACATTTCACGCGGATGCCGTTGGGACCATTGCCGTCGGCGATGTAGCCGTACTTATGGCCCGAATACGGGTCGTCCTTCTTGGGCTTCTCGTATTCGACCGTGTCGATGTATTTGTTCGCCCCCTCGAACGCGAGCTGATCGACCTTCAGGCCGGCCATCTTGGCGCTCTTGAGCTGCATGATGAACCAGCCGCTCACCGAGATGTCGCCCAATTCCTTGGGACTGTAGCGCCAGCCCAGCTTCTCCGAACCTTTGCCTGCCTGGAAGATTTCCGTCGAGTAGTCCACGGCTTTCTGCGCCGCAGCCTTGGTCTCTTCGATGCGCCCCATGCCAGCGGCTTCGGCCAGCGCAAGCCCTGCGATGCCATGCGCGTAGCCGAGTGTGCAGTTGTCGCCCGCCGCGAAGAGCAGGCCCTGCGCGTTCTGCTGTTTGATCAGCCAGGCCACGCCACGCTTGACGTTGTCGCGGTATTTGCCGATTTTTTCCGTGTGCCCGGCGCCGAGGAAAGCCAGGAGCGCGAGCCCGGTGATCGCGGTGTCGCCCTTGATGCCCTGGCCTTCGAGCTTGTGCGCGTCCCAGTGCCCGTCGGCGTCCTGATTGCGCGCGAGCCACGCCAGCGCGCGGTCGACGGCGGATTCCGTGGCGCGGTTGCCGCCGTGCTTGGCCAGCAGATTCGCGCGGCCGGCGCCGTTGCGCGAGCCGAACGAACCTGTTCCCGAGCCGGTGCCCGTGCCCAGGCCGGTTCCGTTGCCGCCGCCAAACCCGCCGCCCGAACCCACCGTGCCCGCGCCGCCCACGCCGATCAGATCGTCGGAGGCCAGCCCGTCCGTCCCGCCGCCGCCGGATTCCGTATCGTTCGAAGGCGTGAAGACTTTGGAATCTTCGACGCCGTGCGCGGTGTTGGTGTTGGGCAGGTCTGGATTATTCGTTTCGAAGTGGTCGCTGAGCTGGAAATCCGGCGGCACGACGACCTGGATGTCCGACAGGTCCTTTGCGTTCGGATCCGTCGGCGTGACTTCGCGCGGATTGTTCAGCGCATCGACTTCCTTCTGCTTTTCTTCTTCGGCCTTCGGTTCGGGCTGCTTCTCGAGGTGCGTCACAACGATCACGACGCTCGAATTGTCGTCGATGATCGCCAGCGAGATCAGCGCGGCCAGCAGCAGCACCAGCGCGTGCAGCGCCGTCGAGACGATCCACCACGGCGCGCCGCCCAGGCGGATTAGGAACGGCACACCGTTCGTCTGCGAAACGCCTTCCAGTTCCCCTTCAATCGGTTCGAGTTCCGCGAACGAAGTGCTGGTCGTGTCACGCAGCGGCAAGGCGACCGACCCCGTCGTGCGCGCGCGTGCCGCGGCCAGACGTTCGTTGGCTTTCTCCTCGAAGCCGTCGCTGATGCGCTTGGACGAATAGGCTTTGTCGAGCATGCGCACCAGCCGCCGCTGCACTTCAAAGCCCGTTTTGCAGGCACCGCAGGTTTGCAAGTGGTCGGCCAATTGGCCCGCATGCGTGCCGTCGAGCGTGCCTTCGATGTACGCGCGGAAAAAGCCGGCCGCCGCGGCGCATTGGAGTTGCGCGGGCATCGCGCCGGTAGGGGCCTTCGCGGACATTAAATGCCCTCCTGATTCAAAAGCAGGCTCTTGAGTTTCTCGGCCAGCAGACGGTCGGCGCGAGTGAGGCGGCTGCGCACGGTGCCTTCGGGAATGCCGAGGCGCAGGGCGATCTCGGGCGTGCTCAGCTTTTCGAGATAGCGCAGCACGACCACTTCGCGGTACGGCTGGGCGAGTTCATCGACCGCGGCGTAGATGTGCTCCTCGGGCGAGAGCGGCGTGCGCGGGGGCGGCGGGGTTTCCGGCGGGCGCGTGTCGGCGATCTGGTCCTGTGCGCCAGTCGAAAAGCGTTCTTCCCGCCGGCTTGAGCGCGCCTGCCGCACGCGCAGCGCGACCCGGAAATTGATGCTGCGCAGCCACGTGCCGAGCTTCTGGGCGTCGCGCAGGCGGTTCAGGTTGAGGAACGCCTGCGACAAGGTTTCCTGCGCCACGTCTTCGGCATCCGCCTGGTTGCCCAGCATCACCAGCGCCTGGTGCACAAGGTCCGCGCGGAAGCGCTCGACCAGCAGCCAGAACTTGTCGGCGGGCAGACCTTCTGGCCCCTGCCGCATGTTCATCAGCGCTTCGACCATTAAGGCGGTGGTGGGCATCGTGCATCACGCTCCGGCCAGCCCCGGCTTACCGGGGCTCCACTGGGTATGTGCGGAGCGCAGGGCAAACGCTCCCAACTATTTTCGAAATAGTTCAAAAATGAGTCAGCGATACGGCTAGACTCTCCCGCTTATCAGTCCCCGCGGAAGGCCGGCGTATTCGGATTTAACCTCTGGAATAGTGAGAAGTTGTAACGTTTTGGCGGAGCCAAATTTGTGGCCGCGAACGCTGCATTTTCCCGCGTTAAAACATCGATACGATCACCCAATTGGTGCCGTCGCTGATAATCTGGATCGCGTGTCCACTCGTGATGTAGCGGTAGGTTCCGCCTTCCAGTTTGCAGCCGGTCGGCACCAGTTGCACTACGCAGCCCACGCATTTCACGCACAGGCGTTTGCCGGTCAGCGTGTTGGCGTTGGGCAGCGTGAGCTTGAGGCTGCCCGTGGTCTTCACCACGATGTAGCCTTCGTTGCCCGTAAGGGTCGTGTTGGCACTGATGAACGTCGTGGGATCGCCGCCGCCTGCCGGACCAATATTGCCCTGAGGTCCCTGCGCGCCTTGCGGACCCTGTGCGCCGGCCGCGCCTGTGGCTCCGGCCGGGCCTGTCGGACCCGCGGGCCCGGTTGGTCCGGTGGGCCCCTGCGGGCCTTGCGCGCCGGTGATCCCGAGGGTCGACGGATCGACCCAGTCGGCGTTGCCGTTGCCGTCGGCGGCCAGAACATTCTTGTTCGAAGCCGTCTGGCTGTTGATCTTTGCCGCGGTGACATTCTTATCCGCGATCTTCGCGGTGGTCACGGCGTTGTTGGCAATGGACGGGTTGGGGTAGTTGCCCGACAGATCGCCGCCCGCGCTTTTCGTGAAGGCCGTCGTCTGCATCGTGGCGTCGGGGAATTTCACGCCGCCCGACGTGCTTTCGATCACGCCGGCCACGCTCAGCGGCGAGGCGGGCGAAGTCGTCCCGATGCCGATCTTGCCATTGCTCAGCACGCGCAGGCGTTCCAGGTTGTTGGTGCGCAGGACAAAGTCCACGGCATCCGTGGTACCGATAAATTCGCTGGCCGGATCGGTGCCCGCGTTGCCGGCGAGATTCCAGCCGGAGCCGCCTCCGCCGCCGCCCGCCGAAACCGTGAACAGGACCAGATTCGATTCCACGCTGCTGCCCAGTGTGCCGGGCGCATGGTTCACGACCTTGATCGCCAGCGTCCCCGCGCTGGCCAGCGCCGCGGTCGAGAGCGGAATGCGCAACTCGGTCTGCGTGGCTATGCCGCTGAATTGCGGGTCCAGACTGTCGCTGGAAAGCGGCTGCAGCTCGACGCCATTTACGCTGACTTTCGAAATAAAATTCCCCAGCGGATCGTTGAAGCGAAAGCCCGAGCCCTGCACGATCAGGACCCCGCCGAAGGAGCCTTGCGCCGCGGATGCCGGGGAGAGCGCGTCGATCTGCGGCGTCACGATGTTGAGCGGCAGGTTCAACGTCCCGCTCTCAGGATTGCTGTTGGTCAAGTTGCGGGCCTTGAGCACCACGGTCCCCTGGCTCAGCGCGCTGGACGGCACCGTCAACTTCACCTGATTCGACGAGACGTACGTCACGTCCATCGGCGTGCCGTTCCACAGAATTTTAGTGAGCCCGTTGGGCAGGAAATTACTGCCGTTGAGCGTCAAGATGCCGTCGAAATTCCCCACCAAAATCGGATTAGGCGAGACGCTGGTTAAAGTGGGCGTTAATTCTGTCACGACCACCGTTAATCCGGCTTGATCTTGCGACAGCCCGTTATCCGCCTTGAACGTGAGCTGCGTGCTGCCCGCGGTGGTCGGTGTGCCGGTGAGCTGGCCCGAACTGACGCTAGTGGGAAAACTCAAGCCCGGCACGCTTCCGCTTAGCACCGTCAGCGTGGGCGGTGGGAAGCCCGCCGCAGTCACCGTGTAAGGCGTGATTGGCAGGCCCGCCGTGTAAAAAACGGTCGCCGGGTACCCGGAAAACGCAACGGTGTCGTCCGGACCGATTTCGCGGATGCGAAAATTGGCCTGATCGGTCACGTACAGGTAGCCGTTCAGGTCCACCGCCACCGCGGCGGGCGTGTGGAGTTGCGCAGCGCTTGCCAAGCCGCCGTCGCCGCTAAAGCCCGCGGTCACGGTGCCTGCAACGGTGCTGATGGTGAGCGTGGCGTCCACTTTGCGGATGCGCGCGCCCGTGGAATCCGCGATGTACACGTTGGAGCCCTTTACGGCCACGCCCACCGGTAGCTTCAGTCCCGCGCTGGTCGCAGGGCCGCCATCATTTGGCGCTGTGAGGGCGCTGGTGCCTGCAAATGTGCTGATGTTGCCCAGCGTATCGACCATGCGCACGCGCGCGTTGTTTGCGTCGGCGATGTACACATTGCCCGCCGCATCGACCGCCACATCCTGCGGATTGTTCAGCGAAGCCAGCGGCCCTGCGGCGCCGTCGCCGCCCAGCGTTGCCACGCCATTACCGGCCAGCGTGTCGATATTGCCCAGCGTATCAACCACGCGTACGCGTTGGTTGCCCGTATCGGCGATATAGATTTTGCCCGAACCCGCGATCGCAACAGCGGCGGGCAACTTCAGGCTTGCGTCGGTGGCCAGCCCGGTGTCGCCGGAAAATCCCGCGGTGCCGTTGCCTGCAATGGTCGTGATCTGTTTGGTCGTGTGGTCCACGCGGCGGATGCGGTGGTTGCCCGAATCGGCAATGTACAAATTGCCCGCGCCGTCGAGCGCCACGCCCTTGGGCGTGTTCAGCGTTGCGTTTACGGCCTGGCCGCCGTCGCCGGTAAAGTCCGCGCTGCCCGTCCCCACATAGGTGGTGATGATCCGCTGCGGATCGATCTTGCGAATGCGGTGATTGTTCGTATCGGCGACGTAAATATTACCCAGACCGTCGACGGCCAGTTTGTTGAATGCAGGCGCGCCGAATGTCGCGGCCGTGGCCGGGCCGCCATCGCCGTCGTAGCCCGCATTGCCCGTGCCCGCGATGGTCCCAATGTAATCCTGCGCCCGCAGCGTGTTCTGGGTGAAGCATAACGCGGCGCCCAAAGCCAAGGCGCAAACCAGTCCAATACGGCGCATGCTGGAGCCTCCCGGGTGCAAAATCGCGCTTAATGAAGCTGTGAAATAACCTGCTTGATTCAAGGTTCGATTGAAAAGCCTACAAGAACCCGTGGGCCAGGCAATCGGAATCGCCGCACCGGCGCGGTCCAGTTGGTTTTCTATGCGGTTGTAATGATGTCTGCTGCGAAGGGCTAGAAGTCCAGCCGGAAGCCCTGGCCCAGGTAACGCGCGCGCGCTTCAGGGTGGTTGACGATTTCGCGCGGCGAGCCGTGAATCCAGACTTTGCCTTCATCCATAATATATGTGCGGTCGGTGATGATCAGGGTTTCGCGCACGTTATGGTCGGTGACCAGCACGCCGACGCCCGCGCGCTTGAGGTCGCGCAGGATGTCCTGAATTTCCGTGACCGCGATCGGGTCGATGCCGGCGAACGGTTCGTCAAAGAGCACCACGCGCGGCTTCAGGGTCATGGCGCGCGCGATTTCCAGGCGCCGGCGTTCGCCGCCCGAAAGCGTCGAAGCCATGCTCTTGCGCACCGCGCCCAGGCCCAGCGATTCGATCAGTTCTTCCAGCCGCGCCATGCGCTTGGCTTTTTCAGGCTCGTGCAGCTCAAGCACCGCGAGCAGGTTCTTCTCGACTGTCAGGCGCTGAAAGACGCAGGGTTCCTGCGCCAGGTAACCAATGCCGCGGTTCGCGCGCTTGTACATGGGGAAGCGCGTGATCTCGCGGTTGTCGAACAGCACCGTGCCCTTGTCCGGGCGCAGAATGCCCATGACCATGCGGAAGGTCGTGGTCTTGCCCGCGCCGTTGCGGCCCAACAGCCCCACGATCTCGCTCGGGCCAACTTCCATGTCCACGCCGCGCACGACTTCGCGGTTGCCGAATTTCTTGACCAAGCCCTTTGCTTCCAGGATCGGGGCCTGGCGCACCGGCGCCGGCTCCTTTTCCTTGAGCATGCGCTGGTAAAAAATGCCCGAAGACTGCGGCAAGATGCGCGAAGCCACGAAATCGTTTGGCAGCGGCTGCAAACGCGCGCTGGAACTTGTGAACGGCGAATCCGGCGCCGGAAGGAAAGATGTCTCCGAGCGCGATTCTTCGCCGGGTTTGAAATTCTTTGGATCGATCGGCGCGGGCTTGTTGGTCACGAGCGGCGGCGGCACGAGCGCATTGAGCGGTGGCGCGGCTGGCGCAGCCAAGGGAACTGGAGGCGCAACTGGAGGCGGAATGGGCAGCGGTGGAGGCGGCTGGGCCGGCGTGTACATCGAAGGCATCACCGGCGGCATCGGGAATCCGCCGGCCGCGTTAACCGCCGGAATACCATGCGCTGAAATTGGGCGTTGGCGCCCGCTGGCAGTGGGCGGCGGCGGCGGAAGTTTGGGCGTTTCGGTACTGCCGCGCGGCAGCGGAGCGACCGCCGGATGCGGCACGCCGCTTCCGGTCAACGGCGGCGGAACCGGCGCCTGTGGCGCAACGCCGCCGGGCACCGTTCCGATGACCAGCCCCGTTGAAGTCCCCACCGGCCGCGGTAGCGGCGGCGGGACGGGTGCCGAAGATGACGTTTCGCTCAAACCCTGGCAATCCTCTTCGAAATTCGAGTCTAAAAGCCTACCCGAAACCAGCCGATCCTGCACGCCGAATCAATGAATGACCCGCCAGCGCGACGGCGGCCACCAGATCACCGACGCACGCCCGACCAGATTGTCCCGCGGCACCGGACCCCACACGCGGCTGTCGGTGGAGTTCGGCGAGTTGTCGCCCATCATCCAGAAACCGTCGAAATTCATCTTGGCATCCACCGGCAGATTGGGATCGAATTTCGGCACACGGAACGAAATCATCGCGGGGCGCTGTTCTTCGGTGTTCAACAGGCACAGGTCGCGGCGCGTGCTCGGCTGCGGCCGCGAATCCAGCTCCGTACACCAATAATTGTCGCGATACAGGTCCATGCGCGTGATGCGCACCTTTGTGCCCGCGGAAAATTGCACCTTCGCCAAGCTTGTGCGGCGCTTGTCGAAGATCGGCTGCACGGGCAGTTCCTTGACCCAGTGCGCGTCGCCGTCCACCGAAGCGAATGCGGTCCCATCTACGTAGCTGACCATCAGCATGTGCTTGCCGGGCGCGAGGGCCGGGGCCGCGTCGAGGTCATGCCGCGACGGGTCGGGCGCCATCTCAGGCGCCGCGCCGCCCAACGGCACCGCCCAGCCTGTGCGATGCAGCGTCGAACCGACTTCCAGAGCCAGTCCGCCGCCGGACGCCAGTACTTCAAATTCCATTTCGACCTTCAGGTCGCCCACAGCCATATCGCGCGGTGGCCGGGCCGGATGGTCTTTCTGGACCGTGCAGCCCGGTTCGAGTTTCTCCGGTGTCTCGCCATACAAATAAGGCGTCGCGTCGTCGGGCAACACGCGGAACTCAATGCTCTGGCCTTCGACCGGCGCCTTGGCCAGCCGGCCCCAGATCTCAATCAGGCCTTCTTCTTCGGTCGAAAGTTCGTCGGTGCTGCCTTCGCCGGTCGAAGTGCGCGTCACCGCGCGCACAAATGGCGCGCCTTCGGCCTGCGAATCCAGCTTGTCGCCGGCGCGCACGTAGCCCGACTCCACCTTGACCTTCAGCTTGGTGACTTCCAGGCGCGGGACTTCTACGCTCGTGACCAGAAGCTTGACCGAACCCGCCGCCGAAGACGCCACGATGTCGGCCTGCGCCGGCGGCGCTTCGTTTTTAATCAACTCGCGCCCCACGGGAAAACGCAGGCGACCACAGTTTGGGCAACGGATCCCGCTCCAACTGTTCGGCAGGAACGGGCGGATGTACGGGCTCTTGGCGTTCGCGGCGCGGAAGACCACGCCGTCGGGGCCTTGCGTGGAAAGCGTCGACCAGGGGCAGTTGATGTGCTGGAACGGCCAGCGCCCCATTTTCACGTACATGTTCGTGACCGGGTAGCCGTAGGTCAGCGTGACGGCGCCATTGACATCCAGGCCCCACTGCTTGCTCTTTTCGTCCTGCGTGCGCTTGGCGCTGCCTTCGCCGGTGGCGTCCCAGGGAAACGCGGCGCGGTTTTCGTCCTGCGGAACCAGCGCCTTAAGCTGCTCGAGCGGCGCCGCGTCGGCGGCGACTTCCGGCACCGCAAGTTCCTTGAATGTCGGCCGTGCCACTGGAATCCAGAGCGTCTCCTGGACTTCGGGGCCCGCTTCCTTCCATTTGCGGATGATCTCGTAGGTCGGCTCGTCCGCGCTCCCGCCGATTTTGAACAGGTCGCCGCCGCACAGGCCCAGCTTGTCGCCGGGCAGGCCGACCAGCCGCTTGATGAAGTTGCGCTTGAGCGAGACGCTGTGGAATTCGCCCACATCGCCCCACGTGCTGTCCTGCACAAAGACCACCACGTCAAAGCGCTTGGGCTCCGACCATTTATACGCCAGCTTGTTGGTGACGATGCGGTCGCCGTAGTCTTCGTGCCCGATCAGCGTCGGCTCCATCGAGCCCGACGGAATTTTGAACGGCTCGAACACCAGGAAGCGCAACACCAGGATCAGCAGAATCATCAGGATGAAAACAGTCCACGTATCGAAGAACTTTTTCTTCTTCTTGGGCGTGGCGGTTTCGGCGGCGCCTTCAGGCGTCGTTGCGGCGTCGGCAAGATACGGCGCCTTGGGTGGTTTCTTGGAGGATTCGGCCATGCGAAACTCGTGTTGTGGGACGTATCTTAAGCGCGTCCCTTCAATCCTTTAGAGGTTTGGCGTGCCAAAATTCCCGCGGCAGGACAGCACGATAGCTGAGCGTCCGGGCGATGCAATGCACGGGAATTTCACTCGCTGCGCCGCGTTGCGTTAGCGCTGCGCTTCCAGACTCCCGAGCAACCCGGCCAGGTCCGCGGCCAGCGGCGCTTCGATGCTCAGTTGCACTTCGGGCCTCATTGGATGCGGCAATTCCAGTTTCAACGCGTGCAGCGGGACGCGCGTGAGCAGGACGTCGTCGCCGAGTCCCCAGTCGCGCGTGCGGAGTTCGCTGCGCGTTCCATAAAAGGCGTCCACCGCCAAGGGCCAGCCCGCGTGTGCCAGATGCACGCGAATCTGGTGCAGGCGCCCCTGCCGCGGGCGCACATGCAGCACGCTCCACGTCTTGCCGCCCGCGCTGAACTGCGCGCGCACTTCGAACTCGGTCTGCGTGGGCCGGCCTGCGGGGTGCACCGCGCTGCGGCCCGGTGAAGGCGGTTCGGGCAGTTCGAGCTTCGGATTGTTCTTGCGGTGCCAATCCATGGCCACGCGCACGCGTTCGGGCTTTTCGGAGCGATGATCCAGGACCGGGGCGTCGATCACGCCTGTCGCTTCGCTCGGCGCGCCTTCAACCAGCGCCCAATACGTTTTGCGCGCGCGCTCCCAGACATTTTGCGCGGTCTTGAGCGCCGCTTTATTTCGCGCCAACAGCAGCACGCCCGACGCCTGCTTGTCCAGCCGGTGCACGGGCAGCAGTTCGCCAAAGCGCGCCTTCACTTCGCGCAGCACGTGCGAGCCCGCCCCGGGCCCGCTGTGCACGCTCAGGTCCGGCGGCTTGGCCACCGCGACGAACGCGTCGTCCTGGAACAGGACTTCCACTTGAGACGGCGCGTCCGCCATGGGCTGTGGGTCTAGATCTTGACCGCGGTGGACTTGGATTTCTCCAGCACTTCGGGCGCCGTGACTTCGCGCTTCACCGTCTGCGAGAGGTAAATGCCTTCGCTGATCAGCGAAGTATTCAGCGCCAGGCCTGCCGTGTCATACAGCGGCACCTTGCCTTGCAGCGCGGCGATCCAGTGCACCTGCGAGCTGGCGTAGAACGGATAGTCCGGCTTGCAGTTGGTCCAGCGGTTGTTTGGGATGCCCGCGTCGATCTGCGCGGAGTACTCCACGTCGCCGGCCTTCGAGAAGAACGTCAGCGGCTCGAGCTTGATGCCGCCCAGAGCGCCGAGCACCTTGGTCGATTCGCTGCCGTCGTAATGCATCGCCCAGCTTTCCTCGATCGAAAGCGTGATCCCGCCGCCCAGCCGCGCGAAGCCCAGGCCCAGCTCTTCGACGCTGTAACCCGCGCTTTTCTGGCGGTCCTCGTACATCGGGATTTCCTGGTGCGTCGCGCCGCTGATCGTTTCGACGCTCGGATTGCCCAGCAAATCCAGCGTCTGCGCGATGTGATAGATGCCCATGTCAAAGAGCGCGCCGCCGCCGGCCGCGGTCTTCTGCACGAACGGAGGCGTGCCGTAGCCGTCGACGAACGGACGTCCGCGCCGCCGGAAGCCGTACGAGCGTGCGTAGTAGAGTTTCCCGAGCTGGCCGGATTCGATCAGGTGCTTCGCGACTTTCTGCTCGCGCGAGTACAGCGTCCCGATCTGGATGTGCAGCTTGCGCCCGCAATTCTTCGCCGCATCGGTCATCGACTTCGCGTCGATGTAGCTGCCCGCGATCGGCTTTTCGCAGTAGACATGCTTGCCGGCTTCCAGCGCCAGCACCGTGGCCGGCGCGTGAAAATTGTTGTGCAGGCACACGTCGACGGCGTCGAGTTCCTTCAGCGCCAGCATCTTGCGGATGTCCGAAAAAACCTGCGGCACCTTGTATTCGTCGGCGACGCGGCGCGCCTCCGTCTCGTTCACGTCGGCCAGCGCGACAACCTGCGCGTCCGGAATCTTTGCGTACTCGGCCAGATGATGCTTGCCGATCATGCCAACGCCAATCACGCCAATGCGCATCGGGGTGCCCAAGCGACAGCTCCTTTCGGGTGAGGTTCCTTTTGAGTGCAGCGGATAGATTGTTGAGGCGGGCGGGCTCCGCGTCAAATAAAGGGAGGCCCCCCTGTGCGGTTGGGCGACCCCATGGTTCGCGCCATGGTCCATTAATAAAGGAAGCTTTTTTAGATGCGGATCGTCTTTGCCGGAACGCCTGACTACGCCGTGCCCAGCCTCAAGGCGCTCGCGGCGCTTGCGCCGGCGCACGAAGTCGTCGCCGTCGTCACCCAGCCCGACCGCGCCAAAGGCCGCTCGGCCACGCCCACGCCGCCGCCGGTCAAAGCCGCGGCCCTCGCACTCGGCATCAAGCCCGAACGCATTATCCAGCGTTCGATCAACAAGCCCGAGGCCCTCGAATTTTTACGCGGCCTCGCGCCGGACCTGCTCTGCGTCGTTGCGTATGGCGGCCTCCTAAAAAAGGACGCTCTCGAACTCGCGAAATTATTTCCGCTTAACGCGCACGGTTCGATCCTGCCCCAGCACCGCGGCGCCGCGCCGATCCAGGCCGCGCTTTTGGCGGGCGACGCGCAGACTGGCGTCTGCATCATGAAAATGGAAGCGGGCCTCGACACCGGGCCGGTGCTGCTCGAACGCGCCATCCCGATTTTGCCCACCGACACCGCCGGCACGCTGCACGACAAGCTGGCCGAACTCTCCGCCGCGTGCTTCGTCGAAGCGCTTAAGCTGCCCGACCTTGCCGGCGCCACGTTCACGCCGCAGGACCACGCGCACGCGACCTACGCGGGCAAACTGAGCAAGGATACCGGCCGCGTCGATTGGTCGAAGGATGCCGTATTTCTGGAACGCTTCGTGCGCGCGATGAGCCCCTGGCCCGGCGCGTGGACCAGCATCGCCTTGCCCGATGGCAAAAACAGCAAACGCCTGCGCATCGCCAAGGCTGCGCTGCCGCCCGGCACGCCGCGCGCGGCCTCGTTAACGCGCGTGATCTCGCTGGCCGACGTCCAAAAAATGCAGAGCACCGCGGGGCAAGCCGCTGCGGACTCAGCGACCGAAAGCCGCGCCGCGGAGTTGGCCCCGCCAGCCGCGGTGCGCGTGGTCTCGGTCGCAAACGCTCCGCGCGAAGACGGCGCCGCCCGTTTTGAAGTAGAGTGCGGCCAAGGCGCGCTGCAGCTTTTGCGCGTGCAGGCCGAAGGCGGCCGCGAAATGTCCGTCGATGAATTCCTGCGCGGCCAAGGCCGCCTTTACGCCAACGGGGCGCGGGTGGAGTAGGGGCGTCACCTCTCGTGTGGTGCCACTGGCTGAAGTCGTTTGCAGCCATTGCGAAGCCGTTGGCCCTGTCCGCCGCATCAGCTTGCGATCTGTGGGGTGCCATGGAGGAGCTTGCTCCTCCATGCGGCGTCAACCTGCACATTTTAGCTTACTAAAATATGGCCGGCCCAATCGACGCTCCGTGCGTTGTTGTCGTCGCGGCTGAAGTCCGCAGCGAAAATAGCCCAGGCCAAGGGACGCGAAGCGGCCCTTCGGCCTGGGTCAGGCCGTCCTAAAATCCAATCCTCACGCCGTGGTTGTTGGGCAAGTGCGGCGAAGCCGCGCAAGCCGTTGCCGTGTCCTTCGGTAATTCAAATTCCACACGCACGATGAAGCTTCTTGTTCGCGCGCTTCGCGCCGCGAACCCGGCCCTCGCTTACGCTCCGGGCCGGGCCACCCACGACATGTCGTTGTCCTACACGCTGAAAGCGTGAAATCTTTTTAGCCCAGGGCAAAGGGCCCAATGCGAAGACATCGGGACCGACGCCCTGGGGCAGGCCGTCCCAAAATCCAAGCCTCACGCCGTGGTTGTCGGACAAGTGCGGCGAAGCCGCGCAAGCTGTTGCCGAGTCGTGGTCGTGTCGTGGTCGTTCCGTTTGTTTGCGTTTGTCCGTTTTGCGTTTCTTGGAGCTTGTCGTTTTGAGTTTGCTGTTTTCCGTACGCCGCCCTCTCGAAAAATATACCACCCAACCTTCAATTCTCGTAAATTTCTCCCAACTAATCCTTGCCTCCTTCCTTTATATAGGGTAAATTCTGAACGTCGGATTTGGCGATCACCTACAGCGTTTGCGAAACCGCCAAGTCTTACAACCCGAGGCTCAACCCAGACAACCTAAAAACCGCCCTGCGAGAATTGTCTCGCCCGCGCGCCTGTGTTTTCACGCTTCGACGCTGTGTAGCCGATTCATGGTTTTCCGCCGTGTGATGGCGAAACACCACGTGAGCCCATGGCCTGCGCGCATAATTTAATCGACAGAATCGCCTCTAAATGCCGCGGCTCCCACCCGCGCGCACGCAGAGACGTTCTGTCCTGATGCGAACGAAGGCGCAAGCCTTCGCGCGCGCAGAGAGCCACTGTCTCCTGGCAAAGCTTGCGCGCAGTGCCGTGGTGGCACTGGCTGCGGTCGTTTGCAGCCAGTGTGAAGCCGTCGGCAATGCGTGTTTGCGCAGGCTTGCGCGCCGTGGCCGTGGTGCCACTGGCTGAAGTCGTTTGCAGCCAGTGTGAAGCCGTCGGCGAGCCGCGTGGCCCGTTGGATTCGATCCGCCGTTTGGGTGCCATGGGTCGCGGTTGTTGGCGACCCATGCCGACGTTGGGATTGCAGCGATGAGCACATTGTCGTTAGCCCCGTTCACGGGGCTTCGTTCGAGGCGCGTAAGCGCCGAGTGTAACCCCCGGCTTCAGCCGGGGGCCAAGGAGCGCAGTGGTGGGCAAGCCTCACGCTGTGGCCGTCAGGCAAGCGCGGCGACGTAGCCGCGCAATCTGTTGTGGTTGTCGTGCCGTATTGTTTCTGTTGTCCTTCGTTCATGTGCCGTAATGAAAAGGAAGGGTGCACAACGGTGCATACTTTTACACCTCGAATGAAAATCGCACTCAATGCGTGCGCAGCGCCACGTTTGGAAATTTATCATCCACGCACCGTGCACATTTTTTCGCGAGGTTCTCGGCGCGAATTGCCGTTTTCGTCAGCCCCGTTCACGGGGCTTCGTTCGAGGCGCGCAAGCGCCGAGTGTAACCCCCGGCTTCAGCCGGGGGACGAAGAGTGCCGTAGTCGGCAAGCCTCACGCCGTGGCCGTCGGGCTAGCGCGGCGACGTAGCCGCGCAATCCGTTGTCGTGTCGTTGAAAGGAACCACGTGCACATTTTTTCGTGGGGCCTCGCAAGCGTTGAAGGAAATGGGAGCAATAAACTGGGCACGCAAGGACTTCGATTGTGCAAGCTGACCACGCACGGAGGAGCAAGCTCCTCCGTGGCACTCCCAACTTTGCAAGCTGTTGTCACGCCGAGTTCCCAACGACGCATTCGGAGGACATCGTGATGGAGGTCCGCGCCATGCATATAAGTCTTCCAAAAACAGCGCCGATGTGCACCTTTTTGAAAAATCGTATCCGCTTTGCATCCCATCCCATGCGCATGACTTGCACGAAAAATTTGGCGCATGTCACCAATTGCCTTCGAAAATGGTGCATAACGACTTACACGGACGTGTGTACCACCGTCATTGTGCTGTTCTCGGCGCCCGCTGCGTGCTTTGCAGTGGACTTGATTTGTCTTTGCCGTCCCGCCGGGCCGTCCGCCTTGGAACGGAACCGCCCGGCGCTACCAACCGAGGAGGCGTGCACCATCGTGCACATTTTTTCGCCGTATTTGTCGGTGAACGCGTGATTAAAGGAGCAGCCATACCCAGCAACTAATTCGGATGTGACATAACCGGGAGGTCGTGGGCCTCACCAGCCCAACGGAGAAGGCTATTGATCCGGCGAGAGCGACGGTGCGGGTGCATCGGTCTTTTTCGCTGACGCGGCTGGCAGCGTCGAGGCCTTCGGCGTGGGCATTGAATCGCGCAGTTTCTGCCACTTGTCTTCCTGCGAAGGCGTGGGCGTCTCGAGTTGGAATTGCATGCGCTTGCGTTCTTCCGGCGAACGACGCTTCGGTTGCGTGCTCTCGTGCCAGAAGTACGCGCCGAGGCCCAGTCCCACGAAAACCAGCAGCGCGAGCACGGACCAGAACAGTCCCGCGCGGCTGGGTGGCGGATCGGGCGGCAACGTCCAGTCGATCTGGCCGGGCGCGAGCGCCGCATCGGCGGCTTCGCGGCGCGCTTGCTTGGCCGCGGCATCAGCAGACTTGGGCTTGAAGCCGCCGGGCTTGGCCGCCGCGTCTGCTTTTTCGGCTTCGCGCGCGTCGGCGGCTTCGGTGGCGGCTTCGAGTGCGGTTTTGTTGAGTTGAATCCGTTTCGCACGCGGCGGTCCGCCGGGTTTAACGCCGGTGGGTGCGGTCGGGACCGCAGTTTTGGTGACCGGCAATTTGTCGGAACCGGAACTCGGTTTCGAAGTGGGCAGCTTGTCAGAACCCGAGGCGGGCTTGGACGCCGGCGATTTTTCCGGCGCCGACTTGGCGGCGGGCGTGGATGCTACTGCGGCCTCCGTGGCGCTTGGCTTTTCCAAAGCTTCTTCCGGCGAAGCCGGCGGGCTGGGCTCCGGTTTATCCGCGGGCTCCGGATGGGCGGCGGGTTCAGGCTTGAGCATAGGTTCAGGTGCGGCTTGGGGCTCTGTCGGCGCGGCATCTTCGGAGGCGGCGCGCGCATTGGTCTCCACGGCGGCTGCGGCTAGTGCGGCTTCTTTCTTGTGGGCCGGCGCGGGGGTGTCTGGTCGCGTGGCGGTTTTGGAGACAGCCGGTTCCGGCGGCGCGGCATCTGCCGATGCGGCGGTTTGCGGTTCTGGCTTCGCCGCGGCGACGGCTTCGAGCGGTTCGGGCGGGGTGGGGGCGTCGGCGGAGAGCGACTTAGGCGCGCTAAGATCGGGCGGACCGGTCTCGCTCTCGTCGGGAATTTTGACCCGCTCGCGGCAGGTCGGGCAGCGCCCCCAGCGTCCCGAAGGGCCATCGGGGACGCGGATCTTCTTACCGCATTGTTTGCAGTAAACGATAATGGGCATGCGCGGAGCGTAAAACCTGGAGCAAAAAAGGCCAAGTCCGATAACCCGGTGCGCCGCGGCGCGGCCAAGCCGCCTTGCATCCCCCGGCGCGACGGATAAGTTGCGGCATTCCCAGATCAACCTGGCTAAGGAAATCGCCCATGGCTTTCTTCATTGGCATCGACATCGGTACGTCCGGCACGCGCGCAATCGTGATCAACGAGAAAGGCGCCGTGCTGGGGAGCGCTTCGGCCCCGCACTCTTGTCAAAGCCCCAAGCCGCTGTGGTCCGAGCAGAACCCGAGCGAGTGGTGGGAAGCAACGAAGAAGGCCGTGCCCGAAGCCGTCGCCGCCGCGGGCGTGAAGCCCAAGCAGATCGCCGCGATTGGGCTCTCCGGGCAGATGCACGGGCTGACCCTGCTCGACGCGAAGAACGCCGTGCTGCGTCCCGCGATTCTCTGGAACGACCAGCGCACCGCGTTGGAATGCGAAGACATCACCAACCGCGCGGGCGGACGCAAGGCGCTCCTGGAACTGGTCAGCAATCCGGCGCTCACCGGCTTCACCGCGCCGAAAATGCTCTGGGTGCGCAAGAACGAACCGAAGGTTTGGGAGAAAGCCAAGAAGGCGCTGCTGCCCAAGGATTACGTGCGCTTTCTGTTGACCGGCGAATACGCCACCGAAGTCAGCGATGCCTCCGGCACGCTGCTCCTCGATGTGACCAAGCGCTGCTGGTCCAAGAAGCTGCTGCAGAAACTGGAACTTGATGAAGCGCTGCTGCCGAAAGTCTTCGAGTCCCCCGAAATCACGGGCATCGTGAGCATCGAAGCGAGTGAAGCGCTGGGCGGCTCGGTGTTGGCCGGCACGCCGGTGGTCGGCGGTGGCGGCGACCAGGCCGCGGGCGGCGTCGGCGCGGGGATTGTGCAGAGCGGCTCGGCATCGGTCTCGCTGGGCACCTCCGGCGTGGTCTTCCTGCATGCGGACAAAGTCAAGACCGACCCCGACGGGCGCCTGCACACGTTCTGCCACGCGGTGCCGGGCAAGTGGCATTTGATGGGCGTCTCGCTCAGCTCGGGCGGCTCGTTCCAGTGGTTCCGCAATGCACTCGGATCGCCCGAAGCCTCCGTCGCGGCGCTGACCGGTGTGGATGTCTACGATCTGCTGGTCGAAGAGGCGAAGCGCGTCCCGGCGGGCTCGGACGGCCTGTACTTCCTGCCGTATCTGACCGGCGAACGCACCCCGCACGCCGATCCGTATGCGACCGGCGCGTACATCGGGATTACGCCGCGCACGAACAAAGGCGCGATGGCGCGCGCGATCGTTGAAGGCGTGTGTTACTCGCTGCGCGATTCGGTCGAGATCTGCCGCATGCTCAAGCTGCCGGTGGAAGGCATCCGCGTGACCGGCGGCGGCGCGAAGAACCCGTTCTGGCGGCAGGCCATCGCGGATATTTTCGGGCAGCAGACCATGGCGCTGCAGGCGTCGGAAGGCCCGGCGTTCGGCGTGGCGCTGCTGGCCGCAGTCGGCGCGGGCGCGTTTGCGAGCGTGGAAGAAGCCTGCGCGGCCACGGTGCGCACGACTTCGCCGCTGGTCCCGAATGTCGAAGCGGTCAAGACCTACGACCGGCTCTACCCGCTCTGGCAGGGCCTGTACCGCGCGCTCAAACCGGACTTCGAAAAACTGGCGAAGGGGTAAGGGCGGGCCAAGGTGCGCCAAAGGGAAAATAGGGCAGGGAAAAAGCACGATTCAGAGAGGAAGCAACGTTCACTTGCAAGCGCTGGGGCAATCGCGTATTAAAGCTCGCTCACGCGGGTGTAGCTCAGTGGTAGAGCGCAACCTTGCCAAGGTTGAAGTCGAGGGTTCGAATCCCTTCACCCGCTCCATTTATAACCAGCAACAAACCAAAGAGTTGTATGAACGAGCAGACGGTGTGTCAGGCCGTCTTCTCGCCGGTTTTCGGAAAAGTGGCCTTCGTTGGTCCCACATCCTGTGACTTTTCCATCTCCTGTGCCTTGTTTTGCGCCGGCGAAACGTACTTTCCATCCAGAGTTCGATTTCCTGTTAAAATGTCCCACACAGCTTGGAATGAAACGCCAGGGCCCACCAGGTCGAGGTAGTGACGCTCTTCAACGTCACGTCCGGCGTGTCCAACTTGCAGCCGCACCGCGTCTGGACTTACCAGCCGACGCGCCCACGAAATGTGGGTCTTTCGAAGGCAGTACATGTCTCGACCGACCAGCATGCGTTCGATTACAGGCCGCAGCTTTTCAGCAACTTCAGCCGTAGCTTTAATGCGGGAATCAACGTCAATCAGTTGCCGGCATGCAGGTCTTGTCTTCACGCATTAAATAGGATAAGGTATCTTTCGGGTTCATAATCCAGGCGCTCGCCCATGCCAAACAATTCACGCCAGAAGCATCTTGGTGACCTTGAGAGCCTGAAGGCCTTAAAGCCATATGTGCTTAAGGTTTTTTCCCAGAAGAGTAA
>Ga0265314_10001153_pt1 | contig 30543 bp, 33 predicted proteins | sample 4126metaG_FD_203106 | JGI IMG/M metagenome (GOLD analysis project Ga0265314, IMG submission 203106) | Rhizosphere microbial communities from Carex aquatilis grown in University of Washington, Seatle, WA, United States - 4-1-26 metaG | ecosystem: Host-associated > Plants > Roots > Rhizosphere >... | reverse complement strand
GTTACTCTTGGGTTTAGAAGATGCTCTCTTGGGTTGTCATTGCGGTGTCATAATGACGACAACTGCGTCCGAAATGGAAGCTTTTATCCTTACAAAGTCGAATTAAGCCAAACGCGCTTTGATATTCTTGATTATCGCCCTCCAAAGAATATGGACACATCAATACCGCCTTTCGACAATGGTAAAGTACGCAATATTCCTCCCCTAACGATTTCAGATGCTCCAACTTGGGACTTCCCTATTGGCAATCTCAACTGGGATATGGAAGACTGCGCCATTTGTCGCTTCACAGATGTAACCGGGTGGACACACGATACCGTCCTCGGTTGCGTAAAGTTCCACTTTACCATAGTTCAAGGGTCTCCCGCTACAACCAAGCTCTCCATTCTGGTCGGAGGAAAACGGACGAATGGTGGAGTCGTTGCCTCCGAGGTTCCTGGAGACCTTTGGAAGAAAGCCTTATTGGATTGGCAGAAGTAACATGAATCAAAGCTCCATCCCGCGCAGAGGACTATTCGCGCTTGCAGTCTTGGTCATCTGTTTTGGGGCACATTTCGTACTGACAAGCCACTCACCCATGCCTACGTGGTCCACAGTGATTAATATTGTGCCCTGCCAATCCACGAACTTGTCGTCGAGAAGGTGTCTGGTCGTGGTCTCCAACATATCACGCTTCCCGATTGTCCTGGACTGCGTCTCGCTTGAGACTAGTTACCTTACGAACGGACTCTGGCTTACCGAGACCGACTTGTTCGCCGGCCACTGGCTCAACGGCTCATTTCTTGCCCCCCACAGATTAACTGAAACCGAGGCTACTATTAGATCCGACACCCGCAAGGCGAAATGCTCGATTCAGTACAGGAGTTTAAGCTGGCGAGAGCAAATCCCCTATTGGTATGTCAGGCACCACGGCAGCCCCCCTGATGCCCTGCGTCCACTGGTTACCTCCTTCTGCTGGCGATACCAAGCGGAGAGAACGAGGGTTGAACCATCTAAGGAAGTCGACCTAACCCGTTGAGGTAGGCAGCGTCCGAATTGGAGCCGAGACAGATTAAGACATCGGCGTTCTTACGGTATTCGCCTGTGATCGTTTATAGGCTGAGATAGAGATCTAATCCGTCGAAATGGAAGAGCATATAAATCTTGAAGCTCTCTCGATTACGGTAACCGAGGCTTCCTTTACTAAGTGCGTCGACGCGCTATCCAACGCTCCCGATCACCACTGGACTGTTCCTCGGATAAAGAGCGAATGGTCAACGAAGTTGCAAGGCGTGAAGAGCATCAAGGACTTTGATTTCGTTGCTGTCCCGGAGCTGTGGATTGGCGCTGAAACGTAACCGTCCGGCGACGCCGTGTTGGGTGCGCGACGCGACGTGAAGTTGAGTTGGTCGAGCGAACCTGCTGAGTTGAGAGTCGGTAAGCTTCAGCCGCTGGGGCAGGGCCGCGGGGTCTTCTGAGCGAAGGTTTCCTTCCAGCCCCTGGGCGTGAGCTGCCAGATGTCCTTGTTCGGATGGCCGGGCAGCCGCCGTAGGATATCGTGGAGGTAGGCATAGGGTTCCACCCCCAGCCGTTTGCAAGTGATCATGAGCGAGAAGAGATTGGCGGCCTTCTCTCCCCCAGCCTCCTGGCCGACGTGCAGCCAGTTGCGCCGGTTACCGCAACCGGCGCGTAAACGACGTTATGCGCACCCCGCAGTTAGGCGGAGCCGCAATTCTTTTGAAGAGGATTTTGCTTTTCTTTGGCTGCGGCGGGAGTAGGAGGAAGTGTGGCGATCTCTTGAAAAGGCAGGGCCGTTTCGAAGATTGCTATGATCGACAACTACTTCAAACGCGCCTTTGCGCGCCGACGGATGGCTGCCAGCCACCTCGCCATAGTTTTCGATGCTTTCGTAGGCGACCTGCACCAGCGTGGCTATGCCCAGCACACGGTTCATTCCTACGTTCAGGCGCTTGAGCATTTCGGGAGGTGGCTGGAACGCCACGATGTAGCGGTGCGCGCAATCAAGCAGCACCACATCCGCCGCTTTCTTTACCAACACCTACCCCACTGCAAATGTCCCGTGCCAGCTGTGCGCACAATGACAGCGTGCCGTCCCGCACTCGGACGACTGATGGAGACGTTGCTGAGTCACGGCTATCTGTCCCCACCAAAACAAAGGCCGCCTGGACTGAGCGCAACCGAGCGACTACTGGATAGCTTCGATCGCTATCTGGACGGAGTTCATGGCCTATCCGTTTCCACTCGCCGGGCGCGGCGGCGATATGCGCAACAGTTCTTGTCTTGGAAGTTTCGAAACGGGCGGCTCTGCCTACGCGCCCTAAAACCAAAAGACCTACTCCTATTTGTAAAACACTTTCCTCCCACCTGGGGCCTTGGTTCGATCCGGAATCTAAGTGCCGCTTTACGAAGCTTCCTGCGGTTTCTCGAGTTCACCGGGCGAATCACCAGCAACCTGAGTCAAGCTGTCCCCAGGCTGGCCTATCCATGGCCATATATCGTGGATGGCCATCCTCGTCGGTGAATGACATCTGACTGACGGCTTTGATGCGGGCCTGGATGGTGTTGCCCGGCGCCATGTCGATGGCGCCCAGCACGCGCATTTTGAGATACGGAGTCGGATTTTTCATGATGGTTGATCTGCGTCTGTTTTGGTGGCCGCTCCCGGCGTTTGTTCCGAGACAGCGGTCTCTGCTCTAACGGTGGGCAGCCTAAACGGGCGCGGGCGGGCGGGCGCAGTGCCTTATGGTGTTGTCGCCGACCGGAAAAATCCGGACCGCGCAACGCGCGCTCGGCAATTCGGCGGTGCGGGCGAGTCTGGCGGAGTGATTTTTGGGGCAGGCTAGCCGCTGGCCGAGCGGGATTAGCCAGGATCAGGCCGCCGCGACATCCGCCCGAGCGCCTTTGGATGGCTGCGCGCAGAACAGGACCACTCCGACTCACGCGCCGGTTGCGTTTTGGGTGCCAAGGTCTACTGCCTGAGCCGCCTCATTTCAGGAGCGGGCGTTGAAAGCGGAGTTGAAAATCGGCGAGCGGACAAGGGCCCATGGGAAAAAGACTTCGCAAATGCTCCACCGTCTGGAGCAACGGAGCGGTCTGCAAACTGGCTGGAGGCTCCTGCTCCCGGTAAAGTGTCGAGCGTACTGTGGTTAGATGCTGACGAAAGCGGTGGAGCAGATGGTAGAGGGTCTCCAGCGCAAAGGGCGGGCCCAAGGCTTCAAACGCTTCTCGGACGGAGCCGCCGGCCAACAGGCGCTCGAGCACCTTCCACAGCCAAGGCGCCGTCACGGTATGGCAGGGCAACACGTCGGCTAGGAAAATGGAAAAACTCCGACCACAGCCTCCACGCTGGCCCCGAGTGGAGCACCATACCCGCTGGCCCCGCTGCACCTGATCCAACCCGTTGGTGGAACTCGGGTCGTTGCCGTAGAGCTTGCTGTGGCAGTTTAAAGTCTCAGCAGCCCCGCGGTCCGGACAGCGGAGCCGCTTGAGCGAAAAAGGTGTTCAGTGAGTTCTTTGAAGGCACTGATAAAACGGCAAAGGACACTGGGCATTTGGTTGGGGTGCCTCAACCAAAGCGACCAGTCGAGTTTTTTTTGACGGCACTTCCGACGGCGCACCTCAAATCAGAGGGATCATGCGAAGGCTGGGGAGGCGGCACTCTCCCCGCATTAAGACCGTAACGGCCATGGAAACTACGAGCCCAATGCGGCACGGAAACGACGCTTCCTACGACGGCACTCTGGAACGGAACATTTATGTCAATGTGGTAGTGTTATTTTATCGTATGCTGGAATCGTTGGCAGGAGACGGGATCACGGATGGTAAACGCAAGGCGCCAAGGCGCAGGCGGGGGGGCATAGACGCGCCGCTACAGAGGGGTGAGGCGGCGGTCGTTGCACTGCAGAGCTGCGAATCATCGGCGGGCGCGTCGTGCGAGCGGCGGGTTCGCGTCCAAGATGCCCACCCCGCCAACTGGAGCCGTTCGGAGGCTCCAAGGCCGCTGCGGCTCATAGAGACCGCGCTCCGGGGGCGCCCGGGGAGTCCTCGTCTTTGGGGAGAACAAGCCGAGGAAGGCCGAGGCGATGGGAGTCCGATGAGGCTCCTGGAAAACGCGAGCCGTTCGGAGGCTCCAAGGCCGCTGCGGCTCATAGAGACCGCGCTCCGGGGGCGTCCGGAGAGTCCGGGTCTTTGGGGAGAGCAAGCCGAGGAAACCCGAGACGATTGGAGTCCGATGAGGCTCCTGAAAATTGCGAGCCGTTCGGAGGCTCCAAGGCCGCTGCGGCTCATAGAGACCGCGCTCCGGGGGCGTCTGGAGAGTCCTCGTCTTTGGGGAGAGTGAGCGGGGGAAGGCCGAGGCGATGGGAGTCAGATCAGGCTCCTGAAAAATGCGAGCCGTTCGGAAGCTCCAACTCCGCTGCGGCTCATAGAGACCGCGCTCCGAGGCGTCTGAAGAGCCCTCGTCTTTGGGGAGGACAAGCCGAGGAAGGCCGAGGCGATGGGAGTCCGATCAGGCTCCTGAAAAATGCGAGCCGTTCGGAAGCTCCAACCCCGCTGCGGCCCATAGAGACCGCGCTCCGGGGGCGCCCGGGGAGTCCTCGTCTTTGGGGAGAACAAGCCGAGGAAGGCCGAGGCGATGGGAGTCCGATGAGGCTCCTGAAAAACGCGAGCCGTTCGGAGGCTCCAACCCCGCTGCGGCTCATAGAGACCGCGCTCCGAGGGCGTCTTGAGAGTCCTCGTCTTTGGGGAGAGCAAGCCGAGGAAGGCTGAGGCGATGGGAGTCCGATGAGGCTCCTGAAAAATGCGAGCCGTTCGGAAGCTCCAACCCCGCTGCGGCTCATAGAGACCGCGCTCCGGGGGGTCTGGAGAGTCCTCGTCTTTGGGGAGAACAAGCCGAGGAAGGTCGAGGGGATGTTCGCAGATTCGAAATGATTGCAGCCGTCCCTTCGGGACTCAGGGCGTCGACCAGCCCGGTTCCCAACCCTGAAGGGTTGGGCTATTTTCAGATGGCCCTCCGGGCTGGGGCAGCGCGAACCCGGAGTATTTGGGCGACGGAGCGTGTTCAGGATCCTCTGGGTTGTTCAAAGGTGATGCGGCGTAGTTGCCGCGGGACGGGCGGCGGACGTGGGTCTTTCGTATCACGCGTGGGTGCAAACATGGAGCCGACCTATTTTTAAAACACGCTCTCAGGCGACAAGAGGATCTCGGAGAGCACCTTGCCGTCGGCGCCGGGGAGTTCCTGGCCCAGGAGATGAGCGATGGTGGGCGCGACATCGATGTTGTCCACGATCCCCAGTTTGATCCCGCGCTTGATGCCGCGGCCCGAGGCGATAAACAGGGCATTCATATTCGGGTTGCTGGCAAGGTAGCCGTGGTAACCGAGGTTCGCGGTTCCGGTCACCGGCACAACGAAGTCATTGCCCGTGGCGGTGCGGGATACCGCATAACCATCGCGCGCGGCCAAAACCAGATCGGGTGATCCCGGGTTTTTCTCGGGCAAAGGCAGGCCGATGGCGGCATAGCCACTGGGCTGAATGAGATCGGCGACGCCCTCTTTCCCGGCCAGCAGATCGATGACTTTTTGGCGGTCGGAATCGCGGGTTTGTGGGTCGGTGAGATAGATCATGCCGGTGCCACCTTCAGGCACAACCATGGCACGGACTTTGAGCAATTGGCCGACAGGTCCTGTCTCGAGCAGACCGGCTTTTCTGAAGAGGACGTTGGGCTGCAACACGTTGGTCGCGGAGGCGAACCCGTGATCGGCGACCAGGAAGACGGTGGTATCTTTCCGGATGCCAGCGGTCTCCAGGGCGTCCAGTACCTCCCCGACGTAAAAGTCGGCCAAGGCGAGGGCGGTATAGCTGGCCGGGGAGCCTGGGCCGTAGCGGTGGTGGGTGCCGTCGGTGTTCAAGAGATGGAACAGGAGCAGATGGGGCTGACGGGCGCGGATGACCTGGCAGGCAGCCTTGGTCCAGATGTCATCGTGTCCCGGACCAGTTAGCGCCTCGAAGCTGGCCTCAGTGGCGTCGGGGAGGACGTGTTGGTCGATCAATTCCTGGCGAAGGCGAGGGGTCATGTGGAGAACGCTTTCGGGGGAATCAGGGAAATCATCGTCGAGGGTTGCGGAGTTCCGGGTGCACGGCCAGTCGATGGCCGCGGTGCGGAAACCTGCCTGGTGAAGTTGGTCGTAAATGGTGGGAACGGCGACGAGCTCGGTTTTGTCGCGCCGGGGATCAATGGTGACGGGCTGGCCAGGGGCTTCGCGAACCAGGACGCCGTTGTAGAGGACGGAATGTTTTGCCGCGCGCGTGCCGGTCACGAGGGTGGTGTGGTTGGGCCAGGTGACGGTGGGGTTGGAGACGCGCAGGCCTTCGGCGGCGGCGCCTTCCGCCGCCAGTTGACGGATGCGGGGAATGGGCGCGCGGGGCTCCCAGAAGAGTCGCGCCGGGAACCCGTCGAGGGTAATGAGCACGACGTGGTGGTTGTCGGCGGCGTGGCAAAGCCAACCGGCGGAAATGAGCAGGAATAGGGAGAGGTGGGCGCGAAGCATCCGCATAGGCTTAATCCGAGCCCGTCTCGCGGGTCAAACCAAGAATGGGGGATGGCTGAAGGCTGAAGGAGGCGGCTGAGGGCGTTCCCCCTCATCCTAACATTCTCCCTTGGGGAGAAGGAACGCGGAGCGGCGGCTCGGGTTGTGCGCGGAGGTCGGTTCCGGGCGCAGCGGTGGGAGGGCGGGGCTGGAGGGCTCGAAAAGGATACACTAAGCATGGCCGAGGGACGGTCCAAGCGTGGCTTGGGAGGCATGATGGGGTTCCCCCTCATCCTAACCTTCTCCCTTGGGGAGAAGGAACGCGAAGCGACGGCTTGGGTTGTGCGCGGAGGTCGGTTCCGGGCGCAGCGGTGGGAGGGCGAGGCTGGAGGGCTCGAAAAGGATACACTAAGCATGGCCGTGGGAGGGTTCAGGCGTGGGTTGGGAGGCATGATGGGTTCCCCCTCATCCTAACCTTCTCCCTTGGGGAGAAGGAACGCGGAGCGGCGGCTCGGGTTGTGCGCGGAGGTCGGTTGCAGGCGCAGCGGTGGGTCGGAGGGGCGCGAGGGCGCGAGAAACGGCGGGGGGTGGCTGCAGGTCGAAAAGCGGGGGCGAACTCGCGCTGATTTCCACGGCTGAGCACGGGATATACTATGCGTGGCCTTGGGTCGATTCAGGCGTGGGTTGCGAGACATGGTGGCGTTCCCCCTCATCCTAACCTTCTCCCTTGGGGAGAAGGAACGCGGAGCAACGGCTCGGGTTGTGCTTGGAGGTTGGTTCCAGGCGCAGCAGTGGGGTGGAGGCGCGAGAGGGTGCTGGAGGACCGGTCGGGTCGCGGGTTAACTCGGCCTCCACCGCAACCAACTGACGGATCAGCGGCGGGCGCGACGGTCGATTTTCACTTGGGGTTCGCGGGGTCGGCGACGGGAGGATTTCTCGGTCTTCAAGGTGACCGCTTGAAGAGATGCCTCGAGAGCCGAGCGCACCTGGGCCTCCGTCGCCGATGCGAGATGGACATTGGTAGCGCCGCGTTGACCCCAGACGCCCTTGCATGGACGGAAAGCGGGCGCTGCATCTCGGACAAATGATTGTTGCTTTTCGGGCGTCAACTTGATCATTGCCCAGGCGTCGTCGGGATAACCGAGCGTGGCGAAGACTTTCCCCGCGACCCGAAAATCCGAGTGATTCATGTGCGCGGACTCGACCGCGCCCGGAAACCCGAGAGCCAGGCCGCGGAACGTATTTGGCGTCATATCACTTTTGGGGTTTGCGGCGAGTCGCCTTCAGAGGAGGCTGCGGTGCATGGTTCTGACGCGGAGTATCCCGCCATACTGGCCAAGCGGCGGTCAAACGAAAACCGCTGGAGCGGGTCGGGGGCGGGGGGACTGCCGGCCGTAGTTGTCTGCGTGGAGGCAGACACGTGAGGCAATAACTGTAATAGGCTTTCCAAATGCCTCAAATTCCCCGCCCGAAAACTCCTCGTTCCTGGGCCCTCATTTCGCCATAGTGGCCCCATGAACAAGAGGCGAGTCGTGGCTCCGCTCGTTCTGCTTACCTGCGCTCTGGTCGTGATTGGGTTGCTGATCCGATCAACGAGTGAACCGAGATATCAGGGGAAGCCGCTGACGGCATGGCTCAAAACCCTGGAAAACTGGGAAGGCGACACAAACGATGCCGCGTTTGTGGCTTTCCGTGGAATGAGCACCAATATGATCCCAAGGCTGCTGAATGCGATGCAATCGCGCGACCAGCCAATCCAAACGAGGATTATGGAACTCAATCGGGTGCAATCAATCGTGAACCTTCCATTCGGGACGCCGTGGCGGCACAGCATTGCGGCTTCGTGGGCTCTTTACGCGATGGGCACGAACGCAAGGGCAGCGCTGCCGGTGCTGACCAATTTGCTCTTCCATACGAACGCTCTGATCACTGCCACGATAGCGTTGGCAGGGATCGGTTCTGAGGCCGTGCCAGTCCTTCTCGTAGCGCTCACGAATCGAAACTACCGAATCCGTCATTCAGTGGCTAACGGCCTTGGATTTACACACGCCGACTGGGATGTCGTCGTGCCTGCGTTGATTGCGAGGTTGCAGGATAGTGTGGGCATCGTCCGATATGAGGCCGTCAATTCCTTGGGGCGACTTCATGCTAAGCCAGAACTCGCAGTCCCAGCTTTGATGGACGCTTTTGCTACGGGCGACCCTTTACTCCGCAGCCTGGTTTTGATTTCTCTGGGTCAGTTTGAATTCAGGGCAAAGGAGGGTGTCCCGATGATTGTGGCGGCTCTAAAGGACAAGGACGAGTCTGTGCGCAGGCATGAGGGTGTCGCGCTGAAGGAGATCGACCCTGCGGCCGCCACAAAGGCAGGCGTTGAATAACCTCAAGTTCGGTGGATGGGATCGAGTCGCGATCTCTTCGCCTCGACCGGCTAATGGCTTGGAACGTGGCCGGAGGCACAGGAGGAATAGCCGGATGCCCGATTCCGCCCGACTCAAACCCGTGGGCGGGTCTATGTGTGGGACGCCCATACAGGGCTAGGAACGTTAGTACGCTGACGTTTTACCCAGGCCTTCCTCCGGCGCCAAGGCTATGGAGGACAGCCTGGGCTATCACATCGCGGGCTTTCAGCCCTTGCCGGGTTGAAAAGACAGGAGCGGAGTTATGGGCTGGAGGCAGCCATATGGTGCGGCTCGGTTCGATCCAAGGCAGAACCGGTTGCGGAGCAAGTAACTAGCCCCTCGGTGGCCATACACCGGTGGAAGATTGATAAGCACGTCTTGCTAAAGGGGACCGGTTCTGTTAACGGCTGCGGAATGAATCCACCTTATTCGGTGATAATCGGCGGCAAGCAGGGTTTGATGTTTGCGCAAGGACCCGAGCTCGCGGGGTGTCGGGGCCTGTGGGTGGCAACGGACCAGAAGCGAGCTGTCCCTTGTATATTTGCGGCTGGCTCTTCTGGTCGGTTGGAATGGCGGTACTGCCGCAGCTTGAATGAAATTGGGCTCAGCCTGGTGGAATTGACGGATTGGGTCAAACAGGTGAAGGGCCATCTTGGCGAACAATGCAAGGTGCTGGAGCTGAGCTGGAATGATAGATAGACAGGGGAGAGGTTCGCGAGCCTTCGGCTTCAGGAATGAGGATGGGTTGGTGGAGGGTGATGCTCGCCGAGCACAGGATGTTGTCCAGAGCGGGAGCTGAGACAGGAGAGCATCGAGAGAGGCGGCATACGCGCGAGTCCCCTTGGCCGCGTGGCAACTGTGCGACAGGAGGGACTTTCCCCTCATCCTAACCTTCTCCCTCGGGGAGAAGGAACGCGGAGCGACGCCTGGGTTTGTGCTTGGAGGTCGGTTCCAGGCCCAGCCGTGGGCAGGAGGAGCGAGAGGGGGATGGAGGACTGGTTGTGACGAGGGGCGTATGAACGCGGGGCCTCACTACGGCCACGCTTATTCTCAGGTGTTAACGCGGGGGAGGGGTCTGGGAATCTTCTGGTCCGGCCTAGGCCGTTTTAGGGCCCAGCGGATCGGCCTGGTGAGGTGCTTATGCCCTACCATGTTGCGCGAAGTATTCTGCTTTCTGGAAGATGTCTCGAGCATCTGTCAGGGCATCTCTAGTTGTCTCGCGGTCCAGTTGGTCGAGGGTAGGCAGTAGGGAAAAGGCGAGTTCGGCAATCCTTGCGACCTCGGATCTCAACGCGGGGGACGCTACCAAGAACCGCGAGTCAGCGCGGAGGACGGATGCGAGCAAGTCTCCCGGGTAGTAATCGCCCTCAGCCAAGGGGTCGGCGCTCAAACGCTCAAGCGCGATGGGAAGGAGATACTGCAGCCCGATTTGTTGGCCAATCATGAGGCTCAAGTCGGCCACGTTGAAATCACGAAGCGGGGTCCGGTGAAGGCGGTGCGACTCGGTCACGACGTGTGAGTGGAAAGTCGGCTCACCCCAATCGGCGCCATCGAGTGCCTGCAACGACTTTGAACGGTCGAAATCTGGGATATTATCGGGCATTCCGACGCCACTCCTTCAGCACCGTTTGTCTCTGCGTTTCTGAACGACGTACGCGACCAATGCGCAACCGAGAAGCAAGACTGCGGCCGCCATGCTAACATACCCGCGTGCTCTACTGGGCTCGGAAATGTAGAACTGCCTGGGCGATACCGACCCAGTTCCTAGCTTCCAGGCGGCATCCGATAGGAAGAACGAACCCACAAGGGCGCAGATCAGGGCGAATTTGCGCAGCCCTCCTCGGTCGATAATGCAGTAAAATGCGAACAATGAGAGGAGTCCGAGCAATGGCCCACGGGCAATGTTGTTAGGCGTCACGCCGGATTGAAACGATCGGAGGAACAATGCAAACGATGCAGCGCCAAAGAAGAGGCCGGAGGCCGCCATGATGCAATCCCACAGGTCTATGTGTTCGGTGGGTTTGTCCTGGAGCAACCGAGGTCGGAAGCAGGCCAACCAGAAGGCCATGGCTCCCAGAACGAACGAGATGGCGTTGAAGAACTGCCTTTTTCCGGTGAGTTGGAACCAGACAAACAGATTTGGGACGGCCACCGGCAGGAGGACGAACGCCGTGGACCATAGCACGTAGTCGTAGCAGTTGAGACGCCTCCGCATGGGACGCGACGGACTAAAACAACGCCAACACCATAACACTTGCCAGCATGAACGTTGAGCACCGACTACTCAATGTGTTTCATGCGTGGGCTTCAGTGCGCTCCGGCACCCGACGGACCGCTCCGTGTTTATTGCGCGAAACGGCGGTGGTGTTGCGGCCATGGGGTAAGAGCGATGACGACCATTCCGGCTCCGGGATCGCTGCGATTGTGAAAACCGCATACCCTTTCCGCCCGACGTCCATTGGCTGCGTTAGCAGTGGTGGGCGGTGAAGGAACGGTGGGTGAGGGTTCTGCCTGAGCGGGAGGTAACACAGGAGGGTACCCGAGGGGTTCCGGCATTCGTTCGATTCCGCTTCGCCCCGGGGCAACTGCGCGACAGGAGAGCCTTTCCCCTCATCCTAACCTTCTCCCTCGGGGAGAAGGAACGCGGAGCGACGGCTCCGGTTGTGCTTGCGGGGCGGTTACAGGCCCAGCTGTGGGCAGGAGGAGCGAGAGGGGGATGGAGAACTGGTGGTTGCGGAGAACCTTGGTGCCGCTAATTGCGGCGCGATTGTTTACAGAAAGACGGAGTCGGGTAGCGTGCCTTGGTGCAGAGTGTGAGTCAGGAATTACTGGAGCACGTGGTTCGACGCCTTACGGCGGCGTTCCATCCGGAGGAGGTGTGGTTATTCGGTTCTCACGCGTGGGGCGAGCCCGACTCAGGAAGCGATCTCGACCTGCTTGTGGTCGTGGGCCAAAGCAGCGAGATGCCCGTACGACGAGTCCAACGGGCACATCGCTGCTTGCGAGGCGTGGGCGTCGCCAAAGATGTCCTCGTAAAGACGCGGGCCGGACTCGATCGCTTCCGAAATGTCCCTGCGTCGCTGGAAGCGGAAATCCTTGAGCGAGGGCGCCGGCTCTATGGATGATGCCAAGCGCGACCTTGTTCACGCCTGGCTTATTAAGGCGCTGAATGATCTAAGAACGGCTCGCGCGGTTGGCAATCTGGCTGAGGGGCCGCTGGACACCGCGATCTACCACTGTCAGCAAGCTGCGGAGAAGGCGCTGAAAGGGTTTCTTGCCTCAGCCGCCACAGTAATGGGGTTCGCCAGACGAGCGCTTCACGCAGCGGCGGTTCATGGTCCAGGCATCCTTATCGGATTATTCGTTGCGCATGGCTTGGACTGGGTCTAGACGAGCGGCGCGCAGGGCTGGGAACAGGCCCGCGGCTAGACCCACTAGCACGAGGACCACACTCGAAATCGTCAGAGCGGAGAATGACACGCCGAGGTGAATGTCGCTCTGGCCCGAGCTGTCGTTGAACAAGGGGCCGAGGAGTGGAAGGGTACCAATGGCTTTGGTGAGCCCCGCGGCGAGCACGAAGCCCAGAAGCCCGCCTAGCCCAGTCAGGGCCAAACCTTCCAGGAGGATCTGCGCCAGGATGTGACGGCGGCGGGCACCCAGGGATTTGAGAATGCCGATTTCGCGGGTTCGTTCGGTGACCGAGACGAGCATTACATTCATCACGCCCACAGCACCAATGCTGAGGGTCAGGGTGCCGATAATCGTCAGGAGAACGTTGAGTCCGAAGCTGAGATTGGTGACGAGACTCCGGAATTCGTTCCAATCCAGGATGGTTACGGCCCGTTCGTCGCGTGTGCTGAAGTGATGTTCGCGCGCTAGGGCGGCGCGAACGTCGGCGATGATGCGGTTGCGAAAGTGGTTTTGGGCTGGGAGGAGGACGATGTTGTTGAGGTAGCGCCCCTCCACCTGGCTGGCCAGGACGGGGTAGGGGACGAAGACGGATTCGTCGTCGGGGCTCTCGTAGTTCGTGATCTGGGTTTTTTTCTTGAGCACGCCGATGATGGTGTAGCGCGCGCCGCCGATCTTGAGGTCACTGCCCAGGGCCGGCATGCCGCTAAAGAGTTCCTTTTTGACATCGGCCCCTATGATCGCCACCCGCTGGCGGTGAAGGACATCTTCGTCGGAAAAGAATCGGCCGACCTCCGTTTCGGTGTGGCGGATGTGGACGTAAGCGGCTTCGACCCCGGCGACGCTATAGCTCTTGGAGCGGTAGCCGTGGCTGATGGGGAGGAAGCGGCGCAGTTCGGCGGAGATGGACTCGATGGTAGGCACGCCTTCGCGCAGGGCTTGGACGTCGCGCAGTTCGAGGAGAATGCGGCGGCCCGCGCGTTCGCCACCGGCTTGCTCGCTGGTCTGGCCGGGGAAGATCACGATTAGGTCGCGGCCGATCTGGTCGAAGGCTTCGGTCAGCGCTTTTCCGAACCCGCGTCCGTAGGAGAGCAGCAGCATCAGAGAGGCGACTCCCCAGGTCACGCTGAGCATGGTAAGCGCGGCCCTCAACCGATAGTGAGTGAGGGTGTTCCACACTTCCCCGATGATGTGGCGAATCATTCGTGTCTCAACGCTTCTACTGGGGTCAGGAGGGAAGCGCGGCGTGCTGGGTAGATTGCCGACGCGATGCCGACCAGGACCAAGGTGCCGAAGGCGAGCAAACCGGTCCAAATGCTGATTGGGAGTCCGGCGAACATGGTCGGCAGGGGCAGATGGCTGACAGCCGAACAGACCGCCCAGGCAAAGAGGACGCCCACCGCGCCGCTGGCGAAGGTGAGCAGGAGAGCCTCAAGGAAAAACTCAGCGAGGATATGACCGGGCGTTGCGCCGATGGCTTTTTTGATGCCGATCTCGCGCGTGCGTTCGGCCACGGCGACGAGCATGATATTCATGACGCCGAGACCGCCCAGTCCCAGGGTGATCACCGCGACGAAGGCGAGGAAGATCTGCATGGATTGGTAAATGCCGCTGACCATGCGCGCGCTCTTGACGGTGTCCCAGGCCCAGAGGGCGCCGTCATCAGTGGGCTCGAAGCCGTGACGCCGACCAAGGACGACCTTCACCTGGCGCAAAGCCTCTTCGTGGAGATCGGCCGAGCGCGGCGTGAAGATGATATTGTCCAGGGCGCCAATGCCGACGAAGGGCCTGGAATCGGGGAAATGCCGGGCCATGGTGGAGTAGGGAATGAGGATTTTGTTCCCGTCGAAGCCGTTATAGGAATTGTTCTGATCCTTCTTGCGGAGTTCGGCGATGACGATGAAGGGAATATCCTGGATCCGCACCTGGGCGCCGACGGCTGGGCGGTCGCCGAAGAGCTGTTTTTTGACTTCCTGGCCGAGAACGCACACGGTGCGCTGTTCGTGCTCGTCGCCCTCGGAAATCGGCCGCCCGTCCGCCAGTTCCATGGAGCGAATCTGCTGGTAAACGGGAGCGACGCCGTGAGTTGGGAAAAGGCCGGAATTGTGCGGGCTGACGACTTTGAGGGGGCGATTCATTTCCGGTGTGACTTGCGCCACGAGGTAACATTCGGACTGGATCGCGCGGACATCGGCAATGTTCAGGGTTACCGGCTTGCCGGCGCGCTGATCACCGGCCTGGGCTCGAGTCCTTCCCCCCCACAGGATGACGATATCGGTCCCGAGCGTGTACATGGACTGGCGGTATCCGATTTTGAAGCCGTCGCCAATGCCCATCATGAAAATGATAGAGGCGATGCCCCAAGCAACGCCAAACATCGTGAGTGCGCTCCTGAGCTTATGTGCCCAGACATTAAAGAAGGTCTGGAGCACTAATTCGCGCCACCAGGTCATGGCAATACCAGCTCGGTTCCTTCGGTGACCCCTTCCAGGATTTCGCGGCGCTGGCCGTTGGAAATGCCGGGTTTGACCGAGACCCTGGTGAAACCGGGCTTCGCGGCGGGATCGCGCTTCTGGACGGAGGGCTTGGAATCATGGTCGTAGACCAGCGCGGCTTCAGGGACCAGAAGGGTTTTCTTGCGATCCTCGAGCACGACTTCGGCGTTGGCGCTCATGTTGACACGCAGGCGGCCCTGGGGATTGGCGATGGAGACACGGACTTCGAAGGTGGTGACGTTGTCCTTTTTTTTGCCCACTGGGGCGATTCGAGTGACTTTGCCGTCGAAGCTCTCACCAGGGAAGGACTCAACTTTGGTACGCACGGGCAGGCCACAGGTCACCTTGCCGACGTCGGCTTCATCGATCTGGCCTTCAACATAGACGTTGCTGAGGTCGCCCAGGGTCATGATCAGGGTGGCAGCACTGCCCAGGTTGAGGATGGAGGAGACGGCATCCCCAATCTCGGTGTCGCGCGTCAGGACCACGCCGCGTATGGGCGAGCGGATGGTGGCGTTGCGTCGATCCTCCTGGGCCAGGTCGAGGGCCGCTTGGGCGGCGGCGACCCGGGCTTTTGCCTGGCCCACCTGGGCGGTGGCGCTGTGAGCCTGGGCCTCGAGCAATTGCATCTTGTTGGCGGTCATTTCGTCGTTCTTTTGGGCGTCGTCGAGAGCCTGGGGTGAAGCAATCTTGGCCTGGACCAATGCTTTGGTCCTTTCGAACTCGCGTCGGACGAATTGCAGCTCGGGACTGGCGGCCTCAATTTTGGCTCTTGCCTCGGCGGCTTCGGCGGCGAGGAGGTTGGCTTCCTCGCCTTCTTTGGTGGCACGCGCCTGGCGGACCTGTGCGTCGAGGTATTCTTTGTCCAGCTCCGCCAAAACCTGGCCCTCCTGGACGGTATCGCCGACATCAACGAGGAGGGCCTGGATGATGCCGTTGGCTTTGGATTTGACCTCGACCTTGGACCAAGGCTCGATTTGGCCGACGGCAACGACAGAACGCGCGATGTCCCCGCGCTCGACGCGCACGAGCTTTTCCGAGGCTATGGCTTTGGGACGGCTAGCCAAGAAAAGGGTGATGGCAAACACTGCGACTAAGCACACACCCGCGATGCCCAGAGCATAGACCCATCTGGGGCGCTTCCGTTGATCTTTCATTCGATTGTTTCTCGGGGCGGTTTCTTGCCCGTTCCCTACTTATACCCGAGAGCCGGTCAAAAGGTTTCACTGATATTGACCGAGGAATGGGAGGGCGTATTCGGACCAGGGCCTCCGGCTTGTGGTGGGATCAGTCGGTGGGGGGCGGTTCCTGGGGAGGCATTGCAGGTTCGCAGGGCAAAGTGAGGTAGAAAGTTGCGCCTGCCCCCTTGGCGCTTCGCGCCCAGACATCGCCGCCGTGGGCCTGCATGATATGCCTGACGATGGCCAGGCCCAACCCCGTGCCGCCCTGTTCCCGCGAGCGCGCCTTATCCACGCGGTAGAAGCGCTCAAAGACTCGGGCGAGCGATTCCGGGGGGATTCCAGGGCCATCATCCTGGACCCAGGCCTCGATTTTTCCGGTCTCGCCGAGGCGGGCACCTACGATGACTTGGCCTTCATTTCGGCCGTACTTAATGGCGTTGTCCACGAGGTTCGAGAAAACCTGTTGGAGACGGTCGGAATCGGCATGAGCGACCAGGTGGGCTGGAATCTGATTCTGGATGGTAGTTTGGCGGAGGGTGGCGCGCGCCGTTAAGTCTTCGATCACGCGGTTGACCAGATCTTTGAGAACGACCTGGGTGCGCTTGAGGGGCACTTGGCCGGCCTCCAACTGGGACAGGGACAGCAGGTCCTCGACCAAAAAAATGAGGCGCTCGGTGTGTTTGGCAATGATCCCCAGGAACCGTGTGGCCAGAACCGGGTCATTTTTGGCCCCATCGAGGAGGGTCTCAGCGTAGCCTTTGATCATGGAGATGGGGGTGCGCAATTCGTGGCTTACGTTGGCGACGAATTCTTGCTGACGTTGCTCGAGGTGTTTGATCCGGGTGAGATCGTGGAACACCAGGATGGCGCCGCGGCCCTTGCCGTCGTCGCTAGCCACGGAGGCGGCCGTGACCTGGACTTGGCGGCGGGTAGAACCGGGCAGGTCCAACTCCTCAATCAAACCGTTTCCGCCCGAGAGCGCCTGGGTGGCGAGGGGCTGGAGTTCGGTCAGGCGGAAGGCTTCAATCAAGGTGAGCCCGCGGATGTCAGTCTTCAGGTCAAAGAGGCGTTCCAGCGCGTGGTTGACCTGTTGGACTCGGCCGCTTTCGTCCAGCCACACGACACCTTCGCCGATACTGTCAAACAGGGCGGCGCGCTGGGCCTCGGCTTCGGCGGTGACGCGCTGGCGTTGTTGGGTGAGAGATTTACAGTCATCCTGCGCGCTCGCGAGGGAGCGGGATAGCCCCCGCGACTTCTCGCGTTCGCGGAGCCAAGACCAAGCGAAGGCACCAGCCACACCCAGCAGGGTGAAGGTCACTACCCACCACATGAGTTTGATTACGTCTAATCCTCGACAAACCGGTAGCCCACGCCTCGCACGGTGTCCACGAAACGAGCCGCCGAGCCGAGTTTCTCTCGTAAGCGGCGAACATGAGTGTCCACGGTGCGGGTGTCAATCAGGCTATCGTATTCCCAGACATCGCGAAGGAGCTGCTCGCGGGACTGGACGCGGCCACGCCGTTGGGCCAGGAGGGCTAACAACCTAAACTCGGTGGCGGTAAGATCGACGGCTTTGGCGGCGACTAGGACCAGATGGCGGGGGATGTCGATGACCAGTTCTCCAACCTGCAGGCGCTCGGCTTGCTCGTCAGAGGCTTCGCGACGGCGCAGGAGATTTTTGACGCGGAGAACCAGTTCGCGGGGGCTGAACGGCTTGGTCAAATAGTCGTCTGCGCCGAGTTCAAGCCCTAAGACGCGGTCAACTTCGGCGGCTTTGGCGGTAACCATGATAATCGGGATAGCCGAGGTCGCGGTATCGCGGCGCAAGATCTTGCAGACCTCGAGGCCGTCGACCTCAGGGAGCATCACGTCGAGCAAGATGAGGTCCGGGGTTTCCGAACGGGCACGCCTGAGGGCCTCTTGGCCGTCGGCGGCAGAAGCAACGGTAAAGCCGCTGTTCTTCAAGTTGAATTCCAGCAACTCAACGGCATCGGGCTCGTCATCCACCACCAGTATTCTTGGTTTCACGCGAGCTTTTGTTACCATGGTGAGGATGATGGGACAACGTCCGCTCCGTGACAAGAGCGTTACGATCCGATGGCGTGAATGTAAAGCGTTGCTGCGGGGGAAGATGGGGCCACGAGAATTCGCGCAGCTTTTCCTCCGGGTAATTCCCAAGCGGCTGAAGTCGAGGCATATCCAGCGGTCGTCAGGCTGAGGGGATGGTCGGTTAGACTACGGATTTCAACCGAATGCCAGCAGGACGAGCATGCCGGCAACGGTCGTGATGATGGTGACCGGGATACCGTACTTGGCGTAGTCCCAAAACCCCACATCGAGATGACGCCGGGCTGACTCGACGACGATGATGTTCGCAACCGATCCCAGGATGGTGAGGTTGCCGGCAAAGGTGGTGGCCAGGGCCATCACCTTCCACATCAGCTCGGGGCGGGCAAAATTGTTGACCCATTTGCCAGCGACGAGGACGAAGGGAACGTTGGAGAATATGTTCGAACCGGCGGCGGCGAACCAGGCGAGGTTCCAGGCCTGGCTGGTAGCGGTCGTGCCGAAGACGCCCCGCAAGCGGGAGTAAATCTGGTCCGGGAGCCCGGTGCCGTTGATCCCCTCGACCACCACGAAGAGGGCCGCGAAGAAAACCAGCAGATGCCAATCGACCAACTTGAGCACCTCATGGGTGTCACGCCGCGCCAGAACCATGAGCAAGGCCCCGCCGGCGAGGGCAGTCCAGGGGAGATTCAACCCGGCGAAGAAGCCGACGAAGACCAAACCAAGCACGCCGAAAGCCAAGCGGATCAGGCGGCGGTCGAGTTCGCGTCCGGGGGCCGGCTCGCGGTGAATCTGGGCTTCGGCCAGGACCCTGCTAAAGGCTACGCGCACCAGGAGGTACTCTGCCGCAAGGCCGATGACAGCAACCGGCAGGAGGTGGCTGGAGAACCGCACGAAGGGGATTTTTGAGAAATGCCCGATGATCATGTTCTGCGGATTGCCGACGAGGGTGGCAACGCTGCCAAGATTCGCGCTCATTGCCAGCGCCAGGAGGTAAGGAAGCAAGGGGAGTTTGCCGCGGACGATCACCGCCACGACCAGGGGAGTGAGCATGAGACAGACTGTGTCGTTGACGAGGATCGCGGAGAGGAATCCTGAGGTCAGCACGAGGTAGAGCAAAAGCGCTTGCGGCGACTTGGCTTCGCGGAGGATCCAATCGGCCGCCCAATCGAAAAAGCCAGCGAGAAAAAGGTATCCCGAGATGATCATCATCCCAAGCAACAGCACGAGGGTGTCGTAATCGACTGCGTGGTAGGCCTGCTCGGGGGTCATGACCCCGGTGGCTACCATGAGGACCGTGCCAAGCAAAGCGGCGGCGGGGCGGTTGAGCGGAAGGATCTTGAGCATTCGCCCACCGACCAATAGGTAGGTGAGGACAAAAATGGCAATGGCGATTGGCTCGTGCGGGTTGTGCATGTCTCCTCTTGGCCGGCGTGCTGCGTCTCAGCACCGGGCTTGATCGACCCCGGCCATCAACCGCATGAGATTGGCTTGGGTCAGATCGGATCGCTGAAGTTCGCCTTGCAGCTTGCCTTCGCGCATCACCAAGACCCGGCGGCTCAGGGACATGACCTCGGGCAATTCAGAGGATATCACCAGCAACGCCAGCCCCTGGCAGGCGAGCTCGTCCAGGATATGATGGATTTCGGCCTTGGCGCCGACGTCCACGCCGCGGGTTGGCTCATCAACGATGAGGACCGAACAGTCACGGGCCAGCCATTTGGCCAAGGCGACTTTTTGTTGGTTGCCTCCGCTCAGGCCGGCCGTGGGGGATTCCAGGGAGGGTGTGCGGACTCGCAGGCGCGTGGTGTAGGCCTGAGCCATGGCCAATTCCGGGCCTCGCTGAACGAATCCTCGGCGGGTCAATTTCGGCAGGGCGGCGAGGGTGGTGTTCTCGCGGCAGTTCATTGAAAGCACCAAGCCGAGCCGCTTGCGATCTTCCGGAAGCAACCCCAAGCCGGCGGCGAGCGCGGCGTTCACGGAATAGGGTGGCAACTCTTTTCCGCCCACCAGCACACGCCCGGTGGCGGCAGGGTCCAGGCCCAGAATCGCTTGGGCAACTTCGCTGCGGCCCGCGCCGACTAGCCCTGCCAATCCAACCACTTCCCCGGCACGCAAGGAGAATGAAACGTTGGCGAACCGAGAGGGCGAGCTTAAGTTTTCTACGCGCAGTGCCTCCGGGCCCAGCTCGCGGCTGAGGTGTGCCGGTTCGTGAGTTTCCACTTCGCGGCCGATCATTTGGTGGATGACCCGCTCCGCGTTGGTGCGGGCAACCGGCTCCGTGGCCACGTGGCGGCCGTCGCGCAGGACCGTTAGGGTGTCGCAAAGCTTGAAGATTTCCTCCATCCGGTGAGAGACGTAGATCACCGTAATTCCGCGCTGTTTGAGTTGGCCGAGCAGCGCGAAGAGGTGTTCGCTCTCACGCAAAGACAAGGAGCTGGTTGGCTCGTCCATGATGATCACGCGGGCTCGCGTGCCCAAGGCAGCAGCGATTTGTACGAGCTGTTCTTGTCCGGTGGAGAGCTCGCCGATGCACACATCTGTGTCCAGATCGGCGCCGATCTCGTCCAGCATCTCGCGGGCGCGCTTTCGCACTTCGCCACGATCGACCCATCCGGCTCGTCTAGGGAAATCACCCAGGCACAGGTTTTCGGCGACCGACATGTTTGGGCAGAAGGCTAACTCCTGGTGAACCATCGCGATCCCGAGCTCTCGGGCGGCCAGAGGCGTTGCCGGATGGATCACCTGCCCGTCCAGGCAGATCTCGCCGCTGTCGGCGGTGTGAACGCCGGCCAGGATCTTGCCCATGGTGCTCTTGCCTGCACCGTTCTCGCCCATGAGCGCATGGCAACTCCCTGCCTCGACTTCGAAGCTCACCGAGTCAAGCGCCTGAACGCCTGGAAACCGTTTGCTGATGCGATCGAACGAGATTAAAGCCATGGGCGGCCTTCAAAACGACCAGGCATCATGAAACCCGACGATGGCCGGTTTAGGGAAGCGCAAACTCAGCGGAGCCCAGCCGGGGAGGCTTGGGCGTGAGCGCAGCGTTTCGGGTGGCTACCTCGCCACGGCGGCGTGCGAGTTCGGCCTCATTGATCGAAGCGATCATTGGATCAGATCTTTCGATTAGGTAGATGCGGGGGGACGGGTCTAGCCTTGGGCTTATGAAAACCAACCGTTCCGCACGCCGCATTTGCCGCAGCAAGGTCAGCGCAGTCGGGCTAGCGCTGGCGGTTTTGGCAGTAATGGAGATCGGATTGGGCGAATGGATTGCCGCCCGGTCGAGCCGGGTCAGTCCGGTTCAAGTCGAAACTGAGACGATTCCGACACCAAACGTGGGCCTGGGCGAGCTGCTCGCAGCGGTCAGTTAACGATTAGCCGAGGAAGGCGTGTCGGGCCCTCTTGGCGGGCGCAGTTTGGCGATGGTCGCGCCCCAGCCGCCGTAAGCCTCGCTGGCCGGTGCAAAGGAAATCACCTCAGGGTGTTTCTGGAGCAGGGCGTAAACCGTCCGGCGCAACTCGCCGATTCCTCTGCCGTGGATGATTCGGACTTCGACGATTCCTTGCGCCTGGCAGGCGGCCAGATAGGCCAACACCACGTCTTTTATGTCTCGCGGGCGGAACGTGTGCAGATCCAACACGCCATCGATGGGGATTTCAACTGGAGGCGCTTGGTTGAGCGATTCCGATTCCTGCACGGTAGTAGCGGCTCGGGCCGGCGGCGCTGGCGGGCCTCAATTAAATGGGCAGGGTGCCAAGGCGTAAAAAGGCGCGGTGAGCTTGCAGGGGCCTCTGGAGAACGCGCTCATTGGAGGCGGTAAAGCGTCCCGAGGAGGCGTCTTGTCCTCCTCCGCGCCAGATAATGCCACCCACGCGGCGCGCGGCGGGCCGGGCCGGGCCGACGGCGGCGAGGCGGTGGTTGGAAGGAGCATTGCTCATGATCTTCGGTCTTCTTGACGGGTGGCGAAAGGGGGTTATTCATAACTCATGCAAATGGACAAGTTGACCATCAAAGCGCAAGCGGCGTTGCAGGAAGCGCAGGAGCTGGCGCGCAAGTATTCGCAGCAGGAACTTGACGGCGAGCATCTGGCGCTGGCTTTGGCGTCGCAGACCGACAGCTTGATTCCGAACCTTCTCCAACGGTGTGGCGTATCCCTTCCCGCATTCAGCGCCGATCTGGATCGGGAATTGCAGCGTCGACCCAAAGTCCAGGGTGCCGGAGATATTTTTGCGTCTTCGCATTTGAAGAAGGCGCTCGACGCAGCTGCGAAGGAAACGGCCAAGCTGAAGGATGAGTATGTGAGCACGGAGCATTTGCTGCTGGGGTTGCTGGAGGAAGGCGGCAGCTCCCTCAAGCGCATCTTCCAGGCGCATGGCCTCAAGCGGGACGAAGTGCTGAAGGTGCTAGTGGAGCTGCGCGGCAACCAGCGGGTGAGCGACCCAAACCCCGAGGACAAGTTCCAAGCGCTAGAGAAGTATGGACGTGACCTGACGGCCCTAGCTCGGTCGGGAAAGATCGATCCGGTGGTGGGCCGCGACGAGGAGATTCGCCGGGTGATGCAGGTGTTAACACGGCGCACCAAGAACAACCCGGTGCTGATCGGGGAGCCAGGTGTGGGCAAGACCGCCATCGTGGAAGGGTTGGCGCGGCGAATCGTCAGCGGGGATGTGCCCGAGTCCCTGCGAAACAAGCGTTTGATCGCCATGGACCTGACGGCGATGATTGCCGGCGCCAAATACCGGGGAGAATTTGAGGATCGGCTCAAGGCGTTCCTCAAAGAGGTGACGTCGAGCGAAGGGCGAATTGTCCTGTTCATTGACGAGCTGCATACGCTGGTGGGTGCGGGGAAAACAGAAGGGTCGGCGGACGCGGCGAACATGCTCAAGCCGCAACTGGCGCGGGGGGAGTTGCGCTGCATTGGCGCTACGACGCTGGACGAGTACCGCAAGCACGTCGAGAAGGACCCCGCGCTGGAGCGTCGTTTCCAGCCGGTGATGGTGGTCGAACCCAGCGTGGAGGCGACGATTGCCATCTTGCGCGGGCTCAAGGAACGTTACGAGGTCCACCATGGCATCCGAATCCAGGATGCAGCGTTGGTAGCGGCCGCGACGCTTTCACAGCGCTACATCACCGACCGATTTCTGCCCGACAAAGCCGTGGATCTGATGGACGAAGCGGCCTCGCGATTGCGGATGGAGTTGGATTCGATGCCGACGGAGATTGACCAACTGGAGCGCCAGATCATGCAATTGCAGATCGAACAGACGGCGCTCAAAAAAGAGAAGGATGCGGCTTCCCAAGAGCGGTTGAAGAAGCTGGAACGAGAACTGGCCAACCTGAAGGAGCAATCCACCCAACTTAAGGCGCAGTGGCAGAATGAGAAGGCGGCGATTAACGCGGTGAGCCTGGTGAACGAACAACTCGAAGCGGTGAAGCTGGAGGAGGAGAAGGCCCAGCGTACAGGCGATCTGAGTCTGGCCGCGCAGATTCGCTATGGGCGTCTGCCGGAGTTACAGCGGAAACTGGCAACCTTGCAGCAGGAGCTTCAGGGGCAGTCCTCCGGAAAGCGATTGCTCAACGAAGAAGTGACCGAGGAGGATATCGCCCAGGTAGTGGCGGCCTGGACTGGGATTCCGGTCAGCAAAATGCTCGAAGGCGAACGGCAGAAGTTGGTGAAGATGGAGGAACGGTTGCGACAGCGGGTGGTGGGCCAGGACGAGGCCATCAGCGCCGTCTCGAACGCCGTCCGGCGGGCGCGGAGCGGGCTCCAAGATCCTCATCGGCCGATCGGCTCGTTTATTTTCATGGGGCCCACCGGGGTGGGCAAAACCGAGCTGGCCCGGGCCCTGGCAGAATTCATGTTTGATGACGAGCATGCCATGGTGCGTATCGACATGAGCGAATACATGGAGAAGCACACGGTGGCGCGGTTGGTTGGGGCGCCCCCCGGATACGTGGGCTATGAAGAGGGTGGGCAGTTGAGCGAAGCGGTCAGGCGTCGTCCTTACGCCGTGGTGCTTTTTGATGAGATTGAGAAGGCGCATCATGACGTGTTCAATATCCTGCTCCAGGTGCTGGATGACGGGCGGTTGACGGACGGCCAGGGGCGGACGGTTGACTTCAAAAATGCGGTCATCATCATGACCAGCAACATCGGTTCCCCGATCATTCAAGAGGCTTTTCAGGACGGCAAAATCACGCCTGCTCAATGGCGGGCGTTGGAGTCGCGGGTCATGACGGAGCTCAAGGGGAGCTTCCGGCCGGAGTTCCTTAACCGGGTGGACGATGTGGTGATCTTCCATCCCTTAACGACAGATCAGCTAGCGACGATTGTGGACATTCAGCTTCAAGGACTGGAGAAGCGATTGAGCGACCAGCACTTGACACTGACCGTCGATAAAGCGGCACGCACTTTCCTGGCTCGTGAGGGGTACGATCCTCAGTTCGGAGCGCGGCCACTCAAGCGTTCGATCCAGGAGCATTTGCTGGACGCGCTGGCGACCAAGCTCTTGGCGGGCGAGTTCAAGCCGGGCGACTCGATCAAGGCGGGCTTGAGCGATGGGAAGATTGCCTTCTCGCGAAAATAGCGGTTATCCGACGGTTGGTTTATCGTGAGGCGGCGATGAACAGCACGATGTTCAGAACGATGATGCCGAACACGACCAGCCAGAGCAGCCGTTTGGCCCGGTGACCTTCTTCTGGCGAGTGCATCGGTTTTTTAGAGAGGAAAGCGCCCTCGCTCATTCATCGGCAAGAGCCGTTCGAAAGCGCTGACCAGACCGCCGCGAAAGACACGGGGACGAAATTCAGGCGAGGCGAAGTCGGTTGACTCTGGGTTGCTCTGGCGCCAGGCAACCCAGGCCTCGAGCAGGAGCACGGTTTCCTTGAGTTCCCAGAGATGCGGGTAGAGGGAGTGGAGCAGGTCGCGATTATTGAGGGCCGTCATCTTCTCGTAGAGGGCTTTGATCTCAGCGGCGGTCAGACGGAACCGGTCCGCCCGCTGGTCCCACTTGTCAGGGGCGGTCGCACGAAGGTATCTGAAATCTTCCAGAAATCGCTCCGCTCTTTCTCCGTTTTGAAATGGCAAGTAAAAGAGGTCACCCAGGAGCTCCAGATCCGACTGGAGGATCGGCGGACCGGAACGCGTCTGGAACATGGGTAACCAAGCGTTGAGGGCCTCCAGGAACCGTTCGCGGGCCTCGGTTTGGCCACCCAAGAAACGGGCGAGGGACCTGACTGCAACGAAATTCGCCTCGAACTGGCAGTTGGGATTGCTCAGGATCCCGGCGGTTTCGCCGAGCAATTCCATGGATCGTCCCGCGTATGGTCCAAGGTAGAGTCGGCGCATGTCATAATCGTTGGCATGAAGGTTGTCCCAGATCACAGGTTTGCGCCTAAGAATGGCGCTCAGGTGGCGGATGGGCTCCGGGTCGATGGTCTCGGAGACAATTTCAGGCCCGGTCCAAAACACCTCGATTTCTTTCAGGAGGTTCTCGCCTAGCTCATGGAGGTAAGGGCAATCGGCCACTGAAGGCCGAGCCATCCATGCGCAGTAAGGTGTGGGGCAAAAGAAGAAAGCGGAGTCTGGCACCCGCGCGCGAACGATGCCAAGCGCCTTGTGGGTCACTTCGCAGTGGGCTTTGGCGAAGGAGCCGAACCGTGCTTTCGAATCAGGGTCGAGCTGGGCCGGGATGTCATCGAATAGGATGGCGAATCGCTTGCATCCGAGTTCGATCACTTGGTTGAGTTTGGCGGCGAGGGCTTCGAATTCTGCCGGCTGGGTATAGTGGATGTCCAGGCCTGGCGCCAGAGCGTAGACGAAGTTTAGGCGGTGGCGACTACAGTCCCGGATGAGGGCCGCGAGTTCTGCGGCCTCGGGTTCATCGTAGAGCTCACGCCAAGCCGTCCGGTGCTTGAGGTCGTCCTTAGGGGCGTAGAGGTAGGTGTTGAGGCCCCCAGTCTGCATCCAAATGAACAACTGATGGCGCTGGCGCGCGTTCCAAGGGCGACCATAGAAGCCTTCGACGATGCCGTAATACTTCTCGTCTGTGTCATTCATGATGGATGGAATTGCCAGGGCTGGGGCCACGACCGACCCCGCTGGAGGGGACATGTCCGAGCAAGGCGGTACCAAGGGTTCGGATTGGTTCTTCGCGTCAGCAATCAGGTGCCATAGTCGGACCTGATCGCGATTTCTGTCAACGGTGAGGCGAGACGGAGGGAGAGCCAAAGAAGCCGTGCGCTGCCGGGGGTTGCGATCCACATTCCTTACGTTGCTCGCCTGGACTCTGTGTCCCCGGCTCCGGCGGCGGGGATCTAGTGCTTTTCTTGTTCCTTCCGTTGCTCAGCGGCCCTAATTTCGGTTAGACTGCGCCGTTATGCAACGAAAGTGGACACTGGTTATCCTAGCAGTGGTTCTGGGCCGGGCCGTGGCCGATGACGCCAACTGGCCGGAATTTCGCGGGCCTCGCGGCGATGGCACCGCCGCGTCGACGGGGTTGCCCGTGGAGTGGAATGAGCAGAAAAACGTCAAATGGAAGACCGCCATCCATGGCAAAGGCTGGTCGTCTCCAGTGATATGGGGTTCGCAAGTGTGGATTACCACCGCCACGGAGGATGGACGGGAGCTGTACGCCATTTGCGTGGACCGAGAGAGCGGCGAGGTGAAGACGGATCAGAAACTCTTCGAGGTAGAGAAGCCGCAGTTTATCCATCAGTTCAATAGCCCCGCGTCGCCGACCCCGGCTATCGAAGAGGGCAGGGTGTATGTCACGTTCGGAGCGCCTGGCACGGCGTGCCTGGATACGCGAACGGGGAAGGTGCTATGGGAACGGCGCGATTTTGAGTGCAACCATTATCGGGGCGCAGGCTCATCTCCGATCCTCTACGGCAACCTTCTGATCCTCAATTTTGACGGGAGCGATCATCAGTTTGTGGTGGCTCTGGACAAACAGAGTGGGCGGACGGTTTGGCGCAAAGAACGCTCAATTGACTTCAAAGATCTGGAGCCGGATGGCAAGCCCTTCTCCGAAGGGGATCTTCGCAAGGCGTTTGCCACTTGCCGAGTCGTCGAGCTAGATGGCCAACCCACTTTACTGAGCCAAGGCGCCAAGGCGATCTATGCGTATGACCCGCGCTCAGGGGAGGAGTTATGGCGAGTCGAGGAACGGACCAGCCATTCCGGCAGCACCAGGCCCGTGCTCGGTCTAGGGCTTATATTCGTGCCTAGCGGCTTTTCCACAGGGGAACTGCTAGCGATCCATCCCGGGAAAAAAGGCGAGGTCGCCGACGCCAATGCCGACTCCGCTCCGGACACGCAACTGCAGGTGGTCTGGAAGGGCAAACGCAATGTGCCCAAGAAACCATCGCTGGTGTTCGTCGACGACCTGCTCTACGGGATTGACGACAACGGCGTGGCGACTTGCTGGGAGCCCAAGACAGGCAAGGTCCTTTGGAACGAGCGCATCGGAGGGAATTACTCTGCCTCCGTCTTGGCGGCAGAGAAGCGGCTGTATTTCTTCAGCGAAGAGGGTAAGGGCACCGTGGTTGCCGCCGGACCGAAGTTCGAGAAACTGGCGGAAAACCAGTTGGAGGCGGGTTTCATGGCTTCGCCATCCGTTGCTGGCAAGGCGCTCTTTTTGCGGACTCGGACGCATCTTTACCGTGTAGAAACCACGGGAGCCAAATAAAGCTCTGGCCGCTGGTTCCACCTCATGGTAGGGTGGTTCCCCCACATACAAACGATTGAGGGCCGGTTGACCTCGCACAGATCTATCTTATATTCTGTATCAAAGCCGCAAGCCCGGGGCTTGTCCGCTGATGTGGCGGAGAGGCCGGGTTGGCGACGGAAAGGGCTCTGAAATATGGCCTATTCAAAAAACACCCGCGGCCGGCTTGGCCTGGGTTTCGCCGTGGTTCTGATGTCCGCAACGAGCGTCGCGCAGTCCGATTCCGAAAAGATCTTCGACCTGCACGCCCAATTGTCTCCCACCGCCGGGGACCGCACTTTCGCCCAACTTTCGACCGCTCCTCCACCCAGGGTCTTCGCCCCAGGGAAAGCGGAGGAGGAGCAAACCGCTCCGTCAATTGCGCTGGTACCGAACACAAATTCTCTAACACAGGCCGGGACCGGGCCTTGGAATGTCAACGCCGCCAAACCAGGGCAGAGCAGCCTAGCCGAGACCGCGCCCGGTCCGCAGTCTGCCAAGCAACGGCGGAAGCTTGGGGAGCTACTGGTGCCCGGGCAACCGCCCCCTAAGGGGAGCCTTGGGGCAATCGTGCGTAAGCCCAGCGGGCGGACGTTTCTAGATGCGATCAACATTTTTGCTCCTTTGCCGGGGGGCGGAGTAGGGACCGGCCCGGCACCTTCGACCTTGCCGGTCTCCGACCGGTCACGGCCGCTAGGAGCATCCGATCCACCCGAGATCGGCAGGGCGGTGTTTATTTCGGTGGGCACCGGACCGACCTCGACGCCTTAGGCGCAGCTCTGATGAGAGCGGGCTCAACGTTAGGGGTTCGGAAGGCATGGATAGCGAGCTGCGATGCGAGGGCTCCAAGCGGCAACGAGAGGTCTGCCGCTTGGCCTAGGCTGGCGGCATATTCGGCTAGCCAGCAGTTCCTTTAGGGGAGTGTCGAGCTGAATGGTGCGCGCTGCAGGACTTGAACCTGCGACCCCTTCCGTGTGAAGGAAGTGCTCTACCACTGAGCTAAGCGCGCTGCCAGAATCGAAAGACTGATGAGACTCGTTGATTTTCATAGGCTTTCGTTGATTCGGACGCCCTGCAAAATCCCTCATTCTTCGCCGTCCCGCAAGCTCAAAAAAAGCTAAACTCAGGACAATTCTCAGGACGGAAATGCTCTCGGTGGCTCCTACCAGTCCTTGGGCGACCTGATTCGACTGGCTGATCCGTTCGCCCTTGGTTGCCTTAAGGCCGGCACTTCCTCACCACTGCCTGTCCGTCGTTCTTCAGCCCCTTGGTGACCTTCGAATTACGCGCCCACTTGTTAGCCGCTGCCTATCGTCAGTGTCGTCGGCATTGTGCGCGGCCTATGCGGACGCCATCTGGGAGGGGACAGCCAAGTCGGCTATTGGAGTTGCTGGGCGGCTTGCAGATGGAACAATCCTGTCTCAGCTGGGGCGCAAACGGCGGTTTGCCGCGCTTTGGGTCGATGTTAGACCCCGGGTGACCCAATCGGGCGTGGCGATAACCGTTAGGGCGCGGCGTAACGGTTCAGCTGAAAGGTCGCTTGGGGCTTACCACGCTATTTTCAGGTGACACCTTGGCCGCACAACTAAATCGCGGTCGCACGCGCCGCCTGTGGGGCTAGTGCTGACGATCAAGTCTGGATGCTGTCTGACGGCTGTGCGCTGCCGTCCGCTCCGTGCCGAACCTTCCAAGTCCGCCGTGGCGGCAGTGTGTCGAGCAGAAGATGTGAGGTTTACAATTCCACTTCGGCCACGGCTTCCTCACGAACCAACCATAGCCTCTTGACCGCAAGCACTTACCGGTGCTTTTCAGCATGAGCTGGTTGGTGTTAGACGCGCCACCTTCAGTAGGGCCAGGTCTTTCCCTGAGCGCCCTCCAGAATCGGCAACCGCCTAGGCAACGTTGACTACAAAGCCTCGATGCTGCCAGGCGGCTCGGCATCACCGTTGACATGATTTGTGACCTAGTGCCCAGTCCAGCTCGATATCAGAGTGTTGACTGGTTTTTCGGTGACTTCGCGGATCAGATGCCTCTTGGCTATCGCCGGTGTCGGTCACTAGGCCCAACTCCAAAAATTCTCAGGGCGGTCTGAAATCTGTCAGAAAACCAGAGTAGAAAAAGTTTACATTGCTGTAAACCGGTGGGAACGAGTGAGATCGATTGGCGGGAGCGGCGGGCCAAACTCCTGCCCGATGTTCCGCATTTTCCTCAGGAAAACACTGCGCAGACCGTTGCCAGTCAACGTGATAATTTACTAAATGTCAGTCATCCTTTTCAGCCTGAAAGGGATAATTGAAATCAGTAGCGTCCCACAGGAAGGCCCTGAAAACCCTAAGAAATCAGGCGTTTTCATCTCTTTGGCGTCCTGTGGGATGGAGTGTGGCACTTAAAAGAGGGTCTCATGTGAGAATCACCAATGAAATCAAGGGGTTCGAGCATGTTTCCTGTGGGACGCTATTGAATTGAAATCGGAAAAAGTTGTTTCATTTGCTTCAACGCCGCAGGCCCATCCAGGGAACTAAGTAGCCGCAGTGGCCACCCCAAAGCCAAACTGATTGCACCTCGGGGCGGCATGATCCAACATCGGACTGGCTCGCGAATAAACTGAATGCTGGTCCGAGAAATTGGCGCATGAAGTTGGCGACCTACTGTTTGGCGGAGGGCTTTAAGCCTTCCCATTCGAGCGGAGTGAATGAGTTGCGAAGAAGCTCTTCAAGCAGGCTGCCGTAGATGGTGTCTCCGTTTGAGCTATTTGTCATG
>Ga0265314_10001152_pt1 | contig 30568 bp, 19 predicted proteins | sample 4126metaG_FD_203106 | JGI IMG/M metagenome (GOLD analysis project Ga0265314, IMG submission 203106) | Rhizosphere microbial communities from Carex aquatilis grown in University of Washington, Seatle, WA, United States - 4-1-26 metaG | ecosystem: Host-associated > Plants > Roots > Rhizosphere >... | reverse complement strand
ACGAAAACGTCGGCGCGGTGGTGAAGTTCGCGCCAAACTGGTCTTTCGCGGTCGCGCTGTAAGTCTGCGTCGAACCGCTCGCGACCGTCGCGCTCGAAGGCGACACCGTGATCGAAGTCAACGCCTGTGAAACGGTCACGTTGGCGGTGCTGGAGGTGCTCAAACCGCCAGCGTCGGTGATCGTCGCAGTAATCGTGTACGCGCCAGCCTTGGTGAAGGTCGCGGTCGAATTCTTCGCGGCGTTGGTACCGGAAACGGAGAACGCGACGGTTGCCGGACCGGTGGAACTCCAAGTGTACTTGAGCGCCGACTCGCCCGCGTCATCCGCGCCGAGCACGGTCATCGCCGCCGTCGTACCCGTCACCGTCGCCGGCGAAGCACCGTTCGCCTTCGTCGCCGTCGCCACCGTCGGCGCCGCGTTACTCGAAGGATCGGCGCTCGCAGCTACCGAGAAAACCACGCTCTTATGGATGGGACTGTTCAGTGTCGGAACGGTGTAGCTGGTGGTGGTCGTCCCAGCGGCCAGATTCTGCGTGAAGGTTTTGCCCGTGCCGCCCGAATCGTCCCAAGTATGGGTGATGCTCATCGCGCTCGGCGCGACCGTATTATATTCACCGTAAAAACGCGCGTAGCGCAAATGCGCAGTCCAGCCACCATTGTAAAATTCAACTTTGACAAGCGCGTCGTTGACATTGGCAGCAGTCAGGTCTGCCGTGGATCCATAAACCCAGCCATAGGACAGTTCGTCGTCGGTCGGCGGAATGAATTCACCGAACTTGGTCCAAGTGGTTCCACCGTCGGTAGACACGGACAACCGAGCATAGGCGGTGCCATCGGGAGAAACGTGGATCGACATTTTTGCCGCGCCGTGCACTTTCTTCAGTATACCGCCATTGGGAGCCGTAACGTGGTAAGTCACTGCGCAGAACTTGTTGTTTGTCGATTCATACGAGGCAAAATTCCCGTTCGGGATCGGGCTGAAGGTCAGGTTGCCGCTATCGGACTGCTTAAAGAAATTGCCCGTAGCAGCGCTGGTGTCGTCGATGACCTGCTCAAAAGCTCCTGAGTTGCCCGCCGTATACGTAACCGTCGAATTGTTCGCTTTTAGTCGCGGGAAGACGCCTTCAGAAACCATCACTGCCGTGTTCAACTTCAAGCTGTCCAGTCCGGCAGTATTGCTCAACGTCAGGCGCACCAGATAGCTGAAGCGTCCTTTTACCGTATCGGTGAAGTCCAATTTGGCTGTGCCGCTCAGCGATCCAACGCTGATCCACGAAGCACCGTTGTTCACGGAAATTTCCACAGGCACCGAACCCACCGCATTAGGTACGATCCATGCGCCGCCCGTCGCGCCCGCGGTCACCGGATTGGCGCCATCGCTGGGCTTTGCCACGATGCAGTAAGGCGAGTAGTAGCTAAACACAATTTTACCGGCACCGCCTGTCGTACGCAGTTTGGGCGATGCCGTTCCAAACGTGACATTCGCGTCCTTTGAGACCAACGCGTCCAGGTGATCGCCTGCGGCTAGCGTTGGGCTCCATTCGAAGATCCCGTTGTTGTAGCGGGCGTTCCCAAGCGCGTTCGAAGCAGGCGGCACGTTCTGCGCTGGGGCCAGATTGACATGCGTATAATCTCGAAAGGGGCCACCGGCGGTATTGGAACCCCAGTATCGATAGCCTGAAGAATCTCCCAAGTAATTCGGCAGGCCGTTCCGGTCGCCAAAGCGCGTAAATTTTTCGCCACGCTTCAATACATACATGATCGGTCGTGCTTGAAAGCCTTCGCCGTACATCACATCTGAATGTCCCTTGAGACTATCGTCATTGATGTTGAAACCTCCGTTGTAATAACCAAACCAGTCCGCGGCATGCGTACCAAGCGTTAGATCGGTGCGGATCGACCCGTAGGTATATTGCGGCAATCCAAGCGGGTTATTTTTCAAAAGATTCACGTTCGCGAAAATATCGTCAACGCCGGCAAACTCGGCGGATGTGGTGTTGTTCAAGGAAATGATGCTCACGCTGTCCGTGTTCACCATCCCCCAGCGTCCGTTGTAGAACGCTTCATGACCCGTATCGCCCACCAATCCACGCCGGCGCGAGCCAAAGCCAGCGGCCTCCATGATCGGGCGTATCTGCGCGTGATTGGTTCCGCATACGCCGTAACCAAAACTGAATTGAGAAGAAAGACAATCGTATTCAATGATGTCTGTCTGGTCCGCCTTCGCAAACGGCGTAATGCTAGGGTAATAGTATCCTTCAGGACTGGCCATGTGGTAGAAATGTTCGATGCGCCAGTACCACAGCTTGATCAGCTTATCTTTGTTCGTTTCCCCGGTCAGGTTGGCCGCCGAGCGCGTGGTGTTGTACGCCGAATTGATCAGCTTGGGGATTGTCGAGTACGCGCCTTCGCCCTGATAATATGGATGGTCCGTCTGAATCTGCGGGTCGCCCACCATCCCCCAAGCCAGCCCAGTCATGCAGGTCAAGGCCGCCAGGCACAGCAACCGAGGCATATTCATTGGCGTGATCCCCTCACATGTGAAGTCTATACATTGGTTGTTTATTAGTTTAGAGTTCGGACAGTTTTCCGCACTTGCGCAATAAACAGTTAACTCAATTATGTAAAATGACTTAAAAGAATAAACGAATACCAACCACTCGCCTTCTTTTTAAGTGCACAAGTGCAATATCCTACGATTTCGACCTAAGCAGGCTCCATAGCATAGCCACGTAGCCAGCTTTCTAGGGTGACGAGGAGCCAGATTTTGACCCCGCGACGGGGCTTCAGTACCCCCACCTTTCCATCCAGCAGGCGCTCTATAAAGGAGCGTTGGCACACTCCATACTTCGTCAACCCGTCCAACAAGCGCGCACGCGCCTCCTTTAGTAGGGGTCCCTGGAACCAACCTTCGACCGGGACCAGCATCCCGCTTTTGGGCCGGCTGATGATCGATTCCGGCAGTAGGTCCGCGACCGCACGCTTCAAGAGATACTTCTCCACGTTTCCGCGCAGCTTTAGTTGCGGCTGAATCCGGAACGCAAGCTCGACCAAGTCCTGATCGAAGAGCGGGCTGCGCGGCGTCACACCGAACGGAATGCTCAGCGCATCGACCTTCGGCAAAATGTGGTGCCCGCCTTTGTAGGTCAGGTTGAGCGCCATGAGCTTGTTGACGAAGCTGGGCCAGCGCGGGTCTTCGAACCACGGGCTCAGTTCGCGCTCCAGAGCTCCGGCCGGGACAGCAGTGCGCACCGCCGGTTCGAGCAGCGCATCCAGATCATCGAAACATTTCTGGTGCGCGCGCAGATAGCTGCGTTCGCGCGCCAACGTCGCATCGGCGCCGGTCTCCAGGCCGCCTTCATAAAGCTCGGACAGCAGCATGGGCTGATTTTTGGGCCCGCCAAACGACGGGTCGCCCCCTTCCCCGTTCAACACCGCGCCCGCATCAGCGGCGGCTTCCTTGAAGAGCACCGTGTTGGGCACCGTCAGCGGATCGCCGATCGGGTCGATCAGGCGCGCGATGGTCTCGTCGAGATTCGCCAGCACGCCCGCCGGCGTAAGTTCCAGGATCCGATGCTCGGTTCCACAGTGCTCGGCGACGAGCGAACTGAACGGCAGTTCGTTGCGGTACTCCGCGCCAAAGGAGATCGAGAACGTCTTCAGCTTCGGCGCACCCAGGCGCATGGCAAGCGCCACCACCAGGCTCGAGTCGATGCCGCCGGACAGCGTTGCCGCGCGCGCTTCGCCGTCGGCCATGCGCCGTGCAAGCGCCGTCTCCAGCACCTCGCGCAATTCCTTACAAAGCGCCGCTTCGTCCGTCGCTGTTCGGGATGCCGCCTCGGCTGGCAGCGTCCAGAACAGCCGGCGCGTCAATTCACCGTTCGCGAAGCGCAGGTGCTCGCCCGGAAGCAGTTTAAAGACCCCTTCGACCAGCGTCTCGCGGCCGGGGATGTAGGCACAGGTGAGGTAGCTCGCGACCGCACGCCGATTGATGCGCCGCGGCAGCAGTCTCGTCGCAAGCAGCGCATGAATATTCGTAGCGAAGATCAGCCCGCCGGGCACCTGCGCGTATACCAGGCTGCGCTCGCCGATTGCGTCGCGCGCCAGATTAAGCACGCCGGCGTCGTCGCGCCACGCCAGTGCAAAAGCCCCGCGCAACTCCGCGAGCCGTCCAGCGCGCACAAGCTCATGCAGCCGCGCCGAATCGGAGACGCGTTCACGGCCCAGCCAGCACGCGTCGAAGTCCGCAACCAGTGCCGGGCCTGCTTCGGGTAGCAATTGGCCGTCGGCGCGCAGCAAGGCCCGCAACTTTGCGAGGGCCTCGCCGGAGACCGCGCCCGCGCCGCCGCCGATCTGGCCGCACGCCCGCAACCGGTTCGAGCCCGCCTCGATGCGGCGGTCAATGCGCGTGAGCGGATGCTTGAGCGGCGCCGCGTTATCCAAAGCCATCCACGCCACTGTCGCTTCCGCCACCATCGCCGCCGCTGTCACCCCCGCCGTCGCTGCCCCCATCGCTGCTGAACGCGCTGTCGTCGGTATCCCAGCTCCCGTCGCTTGAGCCGCCCGAATCGGAACTGCTGCTCGAATAGCTGCCGCCGTCATCACCAACGTCCATGGCCGCGCGTTTATTGATCGCCTTATAGAGGCGCTTCAACGTCTGCTCCGGACGGATTGCGGCGAGCTGCAATTGTTGCTCCGAAAGCCACGCGGCTTCTTTTTCAGAAATCCCAAAGCCCGGCTCGACGAGTCTGCTCAGCGCCGGCAGCAGCATGCCTTTAAAAGGCCCCGCATGCACGGGCCGCAGGCCCACGTCGATCACGCGCCCCTGCGCTTTGAACCAGTCGGCTTCGTTCGTCAGCTTGTAAGGCAGTTTGCAGCCGTCCGGCGTGCAGTCGTGCAGCGCGAAGATCTGCAGGCGCGGGTTGCGCTTCAGCATTTTGCGCACGGCTTCGAACGGGCCTTCTGGGTAGCCCCCCACGGACAGCACCGCGCAGTTGTTCTCGAAGTGAAAATTGTTGGCCAGAAGCAGATCGACGGTGCGCGCGCGATCGCAGATCACCGCGCGGTCGAAGGAATAATCCGTCAAGTCCGGCTCGACCGCGGCGGGCGCCTTGGCCGGCTTCTCGCGGCGGATGATGCGGCCCTGCGGCTCGCCGTGTGCCGCGACCCAGCGTTTCCAGAGTTCGCTAAACTTGCTTTCATCCAACTTCGCAAAGCGCCCGCCCTTCCACATGAGCAGCGTGACCAGCCAGAACAGGCCCAGCGCCCCAAAGACGGCAGCGGGCACGGGCGCTTTGGACAGGAAGAACAAGCCCGCTACGGCAAACGCAACCACCGTGGCCACAATATGCGCGACACCGCCCGATTTACGCCGCTGGCGACGCAGAATTTCGTAATACAGGTGCTCGACGCCCCAGCGCACCTGCCCATTTGCGGAGACCGCGTCGATTGCCGCTTTAAATAAACCATCCGTGACTGGATCGCCTTTTTGCGGCTCGAACGCGAAGGTGCCTTTGCACTTCGGACACTTGCCACCCAAACGGTCGCGGTATTTCGAATCGGTTCCGCAGCGTGCGCACTTCATCGCCAGACGCCCCCCGGCTCCTTGCCGCGCCCGTCAATGAACACGCGCATCCACGCCTCAAGCATCATCAGCGTCCACAGGCGCTCGCCGATGCGCCGGCGCCGCGTCTCCTGCGGATCGTTCTGGCCCTGCCGCAGGCGCTGCACGTAATCCGGCCAGAAGAGTCCGCGCCGCGCCAGCGTTTCCGGACCCAGCAGGACATGGCTCAAACCTTCCAGCTCTTTCAAAATCCAATCGGTGACCGGCACACTCATTCCGAACTTGCGCCGCCACACGATTTCTTTCGGCAGGCGTTTCTGGAACGAGAGCTTCATGACGTACTTTTCGCACGCGCCATGCAGTTTCATCTGCGGCGGCATGCGGAACGAACCTTCGGCCAGCGCGCGGTCGAAGAGCGGCACCCGCACGTCCAGCCCCCAGCCGTTCGCGGCGCGTTCCGCGCGCGGCAGAATATTCTGCGAACCCTTCAAGCCGATGTCCGCGAAGCGCACGCGGTTCAGGAATGTCGACGCGTCGCCGCTTTCGAGATACGGTTTCAGAAGCGCGCGGCGCTGTCCCGGCGAACCGATCTTCGCCTTGAAGTCCTCGGTGTAGAGCTGCTCCTCGAGTCCGTAAAAGCGATGGTAGCTCTTGAGGTACATTTCTTCGCGGCTCTGGTCTTCGTACAGGCCCGAATACAGTTGCGCCGAGATCATCGGCTTGCTGGTCCACCCGCCAAAGAGCTGGTCGCCGCCTTCGCCGTTGAAGAGCGTCGTCAGCCCGCTTTGCCGCGCACTTTGAGCGAGCACATATTGCGGACCGGTAACCGGGTCGCCGAATGGCAGATCCAGCTTCCAGACCAGATGCGGCAAATGCTCTTCAATCTGCTTCACGCCAAAGGGCACCCACGTCAGCGGGATCTCCAGCGACTTGGCCACTTCGCGTGCCTGGTCGCGCTCCACGCTCTGCGCGCCGAAATCGAGCGAGAAGGCCGACACCTTCACGCCCGCTTCCTTTAAGAGCACCGCGACGGCGGAAGAATCGAGCCCGCCGGACAGCGCCAGGCCGACTTCGCTTTCGCCCCCCAGCCTTCGCGCGACGGAGTCCTTCAACAGTTTCTTCGTGTACGCCACCGCGGCCGCGCGGTCGGAGAGCACCAGATCGAGTCTTTCTACAAGCTGGAAGTACGGTTCGATCTTCAGCTCGCCCGCGTAGAAGCGCGCCACGCGGCCCGGCAACAGGCGCTTGATCCCCTTCACCGGCACGTCTTCGCCGGGCACAAACGAGAAGGTCAGGTATTTGTGCAGCGCAACGTAATCGGCTTCGACCGGCAGATCCGGAATCGCGAGCAACTGTTTCAGTTCGCTCGCAAAGTAAAAGACGCCTTTGTGCCGCGTGTAATAGAGCGAACGCACGCCGAACGGATCGCGCACCAGCGTCAGCGTTTTGCGCGCATCGTCCCAATGCGCGCCGGCAAAGGCGCCGTCGAGCACCGCCATGCGCGCGGAGTCGCCCAGGGTTCTGGCCAAATCAGCGGCGGGATTCTCGACCGAAGGCGCGAATGTGCCTGCGCACGCGCTGAGGTTTTCGCCGTCTCGGTGCACGCCGGGCGACTTACCCGGACGCCCACTCCACCAGCGGTAGCCCAGCGCGCAGCTTGCATGCGCAGCCACATCGGTGCTGTCGCCGCGATACGGAATCGCCGCCAGCATCGCGTCGATCAGCCGCGCGTCGCCTTCGCCGACAAAGCCGCAGATGCCGCTCATGGCGCGCCCGCCTGCCGGGTTTGGGTGGCCAGCAGATCGTCGAAGCTCTCGCGCCGCGTGGTCAGGTGCGCGTCGCGGCCATCGAGAACCACTTCCGCCGGCCGCGGGCGGTTCAAAAAGTGGGAGGACATCGCATAGCCATACGCGCCCACATCGCAAAGCACGAGCCGGTCGCCAGGTGCCAGTGCGGGCAAGTGCAGCCCGCGCCCGAGGAAGTCGCGCGAGTGCGTCGTGTTGCCGCACAGGTCCGTGGGTATCTCCAGCCGCGCACCGCGCGGGTTGAGCACCGCCACGCGGTGATGCGGATAGTAAACGTCCTCGACCACGATGTTGCCGACCGTGCTGTCGACGCCCACGAAGCGCCGCCCACCGCGCTCCTTTACTGCCACTACGGTCAACAGCAGCGCGCCCGCCGACGCGACCAGCGTGCGGCCCGGTTCGAGGATTAGCCGAACTTTGCGCCCGCGGCGAGTACTGAGTGATTCCATTTCGCGCGCGACTTCTGCGCCAATCGAGGAGAGGTCCAGCTCGCTTTGTCCCTCTCGATAGCCCACGCCATAGCCGCCGCCCAGGTTCAGGTATTCGAGATCCGGGATCTGGGCGCTCGCTTCGAGCAGGCGTTTGAAGCACGCCAGGAAGCGCTCGGCGCTGTTGTTGTTCGTCGCGACGTACATATGCAGGCCGCTCAGGGAAAGCCCCGCCGCGCGGGCCAGCGTTACGGCTTCGCCGAGTTCCCCCAGCGTCACGCCGATGCGATTGCCGCGGCCTTCGTCGTCGATCAGGAAGCGCAGGCCCAGATCGCGGCCTTTGCCCGCCAACGGTGCGGGCAAACCTTTCGCGCGCCCGGCCCAATCGCGCAACTGATCCAGCGAATCGAGGTTCATCCCGACTTTGTGCGCCGCAAGGAACTCGAAGTCGGCCGCGTTCAGATTGGTGCCGCTGTAGACGATGCGTTCTTCCGGCACGCCCGCGGCGAGCGCGGCAAACGCATCGCCCGGTGTATTCGCATGCACGCCCGCGCCGAGCGCAAACAGTTCGCGCACCAGATACAGATTTTTGTTGCAGACGATCGCGTAATGCAGGTCCAGCGGCTCGTACGGAAACGCGGCCTTGAACGCGCGGTAGCGCTCGCGCACGCCCTCGGCGTTGTAGACGTAAAGCGGACTGCCATGCCGCGCGAGAAGCTCTTCCGCACGCACCGCGTCGAGCCAGAAGCGCGGGCTTTCGGCGCCGCTGGTGCTGGGCGCTCCCGCTTCGCGGACTTCGGGCATCGGCATTCCTCGGGGTGCGAAATAATGGACACACGCAAGCTAGCCGCGTTGGGGCTTTCTTCAAGAATGGGGAATTGTCGGGCGAAAGGCGGGGAACGTGCGGGAGTTTGCGGCGGGCGAAGCGACTTCTCTTACGGGCGCGCGGACAGGCCGTGCACCTGCAGCACCGGCAGGCCATCCGACGCGGTCGAGGCCGCGCCGATCGCGAGGACGCGCTGGCCGATGTAGCCGTCAAGCGCAACGCTGCATTCCGGGGAGACATACGCCAGCACGACTCCATTCGCATTCAAGCGCCAGCACACGCCTTGCACCGGACATTCGGGCGCGGCTTCCAGCACCCCTTCCAGGCTCACGGGCGCGAGCGCGCCGTCGCGCTCCACGTAAGGCGTGGTCGGCGCATGCAGCGTGAAAGCCTGGGGCGCGGCCGTCGCAGGCACGGGCAGCAGTGCCGGCGCTTTCTTCAGGTTCACCGGCGGAATCGGGCCAATCGCTTCGGCGGCGTAAGGCACGAATTCCGCGGCCTGCGCGTGTTCATTCAGCGCGGCCGGCACCACGGTCGGTAGCGGCATGCTCTGCGCGTCCGCCGAAACCAGCGCCATGCCCGCCGGCGTGGCCATTTCGCTGTCGCTGCCGCGCGGCGAGAGATACCCGTGCGTGTTCGCGTCGCGTTCGGCCTTGGAACCCTTCAGCGGCGGCAGCGGTTCACCGTAGCGTTCGATCAGTTCGACTTCCTGCGGCGTCAGCTTCGGCACGTCGGGAATCGCGGGCGCGGGCTTCAGCGTGTTCTGCGCCGCGACCGGCTTCTGCGGCTGGAGGTCCGGATTGACCGCGGCCGTCTCTTTAATCACGGGCACCGCCACAGGCTTCTGCGTCGGAACGGGCTCCGGCGTGGGCGGCGCGCTCACCACCACCGGGGCTCGCGTCGCAGCGGGCGCGACGGGCGCTTCGACGACCTTCTGTTCAATCGGCGGCGCGACAGCCGGCGTCGGCGCAGGCTTGGTCGGTGCCGCGATCGGGACCTGCACGGGCGCTTGCACCGGAGCCTGCACCGGCGCTTCGACCTTGGCTTCGGCGACCTGGGCCGGCGTTTCCGCAGGCGTGTTATCCCAAGTCCCGCCTGCACTCTTGACCTGCACTTCCGCGGGCTTCGCCGGCGCGGTCTGCGCGATGCGCGGGGCCTCTTCCTTCGGCGCGGGTGTGACCTGAATCACTTCCGGATGCGTCTTGACCGGCGCGGCTTCGGGCTTCGCAGGCGCGGGCTTCGGTTCCGTCACTGGCGCAGGCGGCGCGGCGGGTTTCTCCGCGGTGAGCGGCGCGAGCGCCTTGGGCTTGGCTTCGGTTTTCGCCTCGGGCGCGGAAGGCGTCACGTTCGCGGGCTTCGGCGCGGAAGGGGCCGTCGCATTCGCGGGTGGCGTCACGCCCAGCACCAGCAGCTTCGCACTAATGTAGGCATGCGCGCCTTCCGGCGCCTGCACGCGGTACCACTGCCCCTGCGAATCGATCAGCGTAACTTTGTCGCCCTTATTCAATTCCTGCAGGATCGGCGCATTCACGTCGCCGGTGGCGCGCATGCGCACCTGACTGCCGGTGATCACGCCATCGGCGGAAACAAAGTCCTTGGCGATCCACGCGGGCACGCCTTCGGGCCATTCGAGTTCAACCCAGTCGCCCTGCTTCGCGGTGGCCTTCAAGTACGCGCCGCCGCGTAGCGTGGTGACGATCGTAAATTTCGTGCCCGGGCCGCTGCGGATGTTGACCGCATCGCCGGAGATCCGCCCCCAGACCGGCTTGGCGAAAGTCTCCTTCGGTTCGGGCGCCGCGGGCGTGACCGGCGCCGGGCGCGAAGCGGGCGGCGTGGCCTCGGTTTTCTTGGCCGGAGCAGGCGCGGCGGGCATCGAAGGATGCCCCGCGCTCGCGACGACTTCACTCGCACAAGCCGCATTGATGCAGGCAAAGGGCGAATACAGCAGCAGCACCAGACCGGGAATCTGACCGACTCGTTTGAGCGACGTTTGCATGCGAAATCCTCGCGCCTATTTCCACCGTGGTATTAGGGTATCGGTTAGGGCGAGGGGTCGGCTTTACGTATAAAAGGGAGAAGTATTTCCGCTGCGGTGCGCGGCTCCTTCTATTGAATTTTTTCTCAGGCCTGTCTTTTATGAAGACCTGTCATTAACAGTGCCTAGCCCCTCCTAATGCTGGCTCGAATTTTCTTGCAAAAGTCTGCACATAGGTGCAGGACCCACGCGCCGAAGCCAGAAAATATACCACTCGGCGGCTGGCAGGCGGACAAGGTTTTTAAAAAAGGTGCACGGTGTGCGTGATTTTTGGGGCGAGTGTACCAGATTCTTAAATTTCCTGCTCGACGTGCATGAAGGCAACTTCGCGGGCAGGTCTCGAAAAGGTCGGGCGGCAACACTTTGGCGCGACTTGCAGGGGCGCTTGGAACTCGGCGGCGGTGGTGGATTGAGCGAAGCAAAGGTTGCGAAGTCCGATTCCATAGGGCGTATAAAAAGATGCACAGGTGCATTCGAGATGGCCCTGCGCAGCCCAAAAAGGCCGCGAAAAAATGTGCACCGAGGTGCGGCGGTGCTCCAGGTTCGAATCCCGGTGGGGGTAAAAGCGAAGAATTGGCGCGGCAGCAGAGTTCCAGACTCCTCACCAGACAACAGCGGCACATCACGCCCATATGGCATACTATTATTTTAATTGTGTCAAGCGGATTGGGGTGATTTTTAGAAAATTATGGGGTCTCCAGAACGCAATTAGCAGTACGACTTAGTCAACAGCTTGCGCGGCTAAATCGCCGCGCTTGCCCGACGGCCACGGCGAAAGGATTTGGATTTTGGGACGGCCTCACCTGGGGCGACGCAACGCTATCGCGTTGCTTGCCCCAGGCTATTTCCGCCGCGGCCTTCAGCCGCGACGACCACGACACGGGCAGGGCCGACGACCACTGGCTGCAAACAACCGCAGCCAGTGCCACCACCGCTACGGCGTGCAAGCCGCGTTTACGTCGCTTTACCCATGGCACCCGAACGGCGGATCGAATCCATTTAAGAACGCGCATCCGCGAGTTGGGGACCGCTGGACGGCGCACTGGGGTCGCTTGGGCCGGCGATATTTTTTTAATACAAACGTGCACGTTGACGGCGCAAGGAGGAGCTAGCTCCTCCTTGGCACACCACGGATCGCAAGCTTATACGGCAGGCAGGGCCAACGACGAACGGCCACGGGCTGCGAACGGCCGCGGCCGGCCAACGGCGAAAGGCGCGCGCAAGTTGTCTCATGTCGCGGTGCGGTGCGGTGCGGTGCGGTGCGGTGCGGTGCGGTGCGGTTTGCCTCCGGGCGCGGCACGGCTAAACTGGCTTCCGCAGGAACACCCTTCTTAAGGAATACGCATGTCCGATTCTTATTCTGGCGGGCCGCAGATCGTCAAGACCGCCGCCGAGATGAACACCTGGGCGCTCGAGGCACTGCGCGCAGGCAAGTCGATTGGCTTCGTGCCGACCATGGGCGCGCTGCACGCCGGACACGGCGCGCTGATCGAACGCGCGGTCAACGAAAACGCCGCGGTCGTGGTCTCGATCTTCGTCAACCCGACGCAGTTCGGGCCGAACGAAGACTTCACGCGCTACCCACGCCCGTTCGAAGCCGACGTGAAGCTCTGCGCCGACGCCGGCGTCGATTGCATCTACGCGCCGGAACCCGCCGAGATGTACGCCAAAGACGCGCGCACGTGGGTCGAGGTCGGCGGGCTGGCCGACCACCTGTGCGGGCTCTCGCGGCCCGGGCATTTTCGCGGCGTCGCGACGGTGGTGACCAAGCTGCTTTCCATCGTGCGGCCGACGCGCGCGTACTTCGGCAAAAAAGACGCGCAACAGTTGCGCATCATCGAAGTCCTGACGCGCGATCTGAATTTGGGCGTCGAGATCGTGCCGTGCGAGATCGTGCGCGAAGCCGACGGGCTGGCGATGTCGAGCCGCAACCGGTATCTCTCCGCGGACGAACGCCGGGAAGCACTGGTGCTCCACCGCACGCTGAAATATTTCGAGGAGCGCGTGGCTTCGGGCGAGCGCGACGCGATGAAACTATTGGGCGAGCTGGCCGAAAAGATCGAAGCCGCGCAAGGGGCGGAGATCGATTACGTCGCGATTGTCGACGCGATCACATTGGAGGACATCGCCGAGATCAAGGGCGAGGTGCTCGCGGCGCTGGCGGTTAAGTTTGGAACAACAAGATTGATCGACAATATAAGGGTGATGGTTGGATAGGAAAAAACGATAGCTCGTGGCTCGTGGCTGAAGTGGCTCGTGGCTCGTGGCTCGTGGCTCGTGGCTCGTGGCTCGTGGCTCGTGGCTCGTGGCTCGTGGCTCGTGGCTGGACGCGTCAGGCAAATATGGATGCTGCCGGAAAGGTCGAAATTTGTTCGACAAATTCAGCGACCGGGCCCGCAAAGTGATGAGCCTTGCACGCCAGGAAGCCGAACGCTTCAAGCATGACTATATCGGCACAGAGCATATTCTACTTGGTCTCGCCAGGGAAGGCGCCGGTACTGCGGTAATCGTCCTCGAGAATCTCGACGTGAACCTGCAGCATATATGCAAAGAGGTCGAGAAGCTCGTCAAGCCTGGCGCCGAAGACCTGACGACAGGCCAACTTCTCTTTACGCCGGGCTGTAAGAAAGTTCTCGAATTCGCCGTCGACGAAGCGCGCGCACTGAACCACGACTACGTCGGAACTGAACACTTGTTGCTCGGTTTAATTGGCGTTCAGACTGGCTTGGCAGCGCAAGTGCTGAAGAATATGCACCTCAAATATGAGGACGTCCGCGAGGAAGTGCTGGAATTCCTTCGAGCGGATGAGGGCGCCGCCAACGCACCGCTCAGTCTTCAACCAAAACCAAGGTGCTTTCAATGCTTATCCCTGCTTCATGAGGAGGAGGCCACTTGCCCGTTGTGCGGCTGGCCGCGGGCGCTAAACGAAATATCCAAACCCTACGGCTTAACCAAGAGTGCCTGCAATGTATTGAGTTTTGCAAACCAGGAAGCCGCGCGCCTACACCACGACTACATCGGCACTGAGCATGTCCTACTTGGATTCATGCTGGAAAATCGAGGCATCGCAGGCCAAGTGCTCAAAGCGCTCGGGCTGGACCTCGAAAGATTACGAGCGGAATTCGAGAAACTCGTCAAGCCCGGTCCGGAAGCCACGACCTCGGAGTTGCGCGCCCTCACGCCACGCGCAAAAAGCATGGTTGAGTACGCTATCGAAGAAGCAGGAACGCTAAACCAAGAGCAGGTCAACACAGAACATTTGCTGCTGGGCTTGCTGCGCGAAGAGGAAAACCTCGCAGCGCAGATTTTGCTAAGCCTGGATTTAGAGCTCACGGCTGTAAGGCAGACCGTTCTTAATGCACTAAATAATCAGTTCAATCCTGCGAGCCCAAGTGCGCCGCAAGAATTTCTTTGTTTTGAATGCAAAGCAATCATCCAGGCGAACGAAACGGCCTGCTCCAAATGTGGGTGGACGTGGAATAAGTAGGCGGCCCGCCAGCGCCGCTTTCGCCCCTTCAATTCCGGCGTGCGCGGCCTACATTTAATTGAGAAGGTTTGCGCGCGTTCGTCCGTCTCACTACCGACATTCGAGGACCCCATGTACCGACGCGAAACGATTGAACAATTTTTGGGTGGACTGTCCGCGCGCACGCCCGCGCCAGGCGGCGGGGCGGCCTGCGCGCTCGCGGGCGCGACGGCGGCTTCCCTGGGCGCGATGAGCGCGGTCTTCACCACCGGTGAAAAATACCAGGCGGTCGAAGACACCACGATGGCCATTAAGGAGCAGTTCGAGAAGCTGCGCGACCGCTTGCTGGGCCTGGCCGACGACGACGCCGCCGCGTTTCAGGCCGTAACCGATGCGCGCAAGCTGCCCAAGGCCACGCCGGAAGAGAAGGCCGCGCGCAAGGCCAAGGTCGACGCCGCGATGCGCAAGGCGACCGAAGTGCCCGAAGCGATTCTGGCTGCGGCGCTCGAAGGATTGCAGCTCGCGGAGAAACTCCTGCCGCTGTGCAACAAGCACCTGATCGGCGATCTGGCGGTCGCGGCCTATCTGTTTGAAGGCGCGGCCAGCGGGGCGGCGTTGCAGGTCGCCACGAACACGAAGGACGCGGATTCCGACAGCGCCGAGAAGGACAGCGCCGCGCGCGCGGGCGAACAGGCCGTCGAATGCCAGAACCTGCGCATGCTGATCGACAATGGGGCCTTAAGCGCGCTGGGCATTGCGACCGATACTCCAATGGAGGGCGGCCCCGAAGGCGGCCCGCCCGGAGGCAAAGCGCCGCTGTGATCGCCCGCCGTACCGCATACGCCGCGTTCGTACTCTGCGCCGCGCTACCCCTGACCAACCTGTGCGGGTGCCGGCCGCGGACCATAGATCCCATTTTGCCGGGCGTGGACCGCGCGGGCCTGGACATCGAACAGCGCCGCATGATCCTCGCGCAGATCGTCGACGACCCGCGCCGCATGGACGAATGCGCGACGCTGGAAGCCGCGCCCTACCGCTACCTGCTCACGCTCTGTACGAAGGAAGACGAAGGCGACCTGCACGGGCGAGCGGACAAGGACGTCCCGGGCGCAAAGGATGGCGACGACGAAGACAAAGAAATCGCCTACGAGCAACTCAAAGCGCAGGGACAGGCGTACCGCGGGCGGTTGATTTCGCGGCAGGGCGTGATGATCGAAGTGGAAGAGCAGGCGCTGCCGGCGGGGCTCAACCTGCCCGGCTACAAGGTGGTCGCGGCGCTCTTTGTGACCAAGACCAACGAACTTTTCCAATTGCGCATCCTGGTGAAGCAGGAATCGGACCTGGCGAAAAAGATCACCGAGGGCTTTGCGAAGGACAAGAGCCCCGTATACCGCGTGACGGGATTTTTCATGAAATGCCACGCGAAGATGTCGGCCAAGCAAGGCGACCGCCCGTGGCGCGAGCCATTGCTGGTCTGCCCCGAGCCCAGCCGCACGAAATTCGCGAACGTGGACGTGAAAACGCGCCTCGAAGAGTCGCACATGGACGTGTACCTGCCGTCGAAATCGCTACAGACGGTGCCGACCGAAGAGCGCCTGATTTTGGAATTGGCAACCGCGCCGCAGGGCCAGCAGGGCACGTGGGTGCGCGCCGAAAACAAGGAATTTGCGCTCACCGACAAGGCGCAACTGGCGCAGGCGGTGGAAGCGTTCCGCCGCCGCGTGCCGAGCGCGGCGCAGACGGCATCGGCGGTGGTCTTGCGCCCGCCGCAGGTGCCGGACGACCGCATCAATCCGGCCTTGAGCGCGCTGCGCGAAGCGGGCGTGCGCCGCGTGTTTTATAAAGATGAAGGCGAGCGGCTGATTCCGCTAAAGGAATTGGTCAAAGAGTAAGCACAACTACCGGCTGGCCGCGGCCATGCGGCCGGAGAGAAAGCGCGCGATCAGGTCGCCGCGAATATAGAGCCGGTTGGCGAGCAGCGCTTCGCGCAACGAACCCAGAATGCGTTCGCAGCCTTCCGCGCCGAAGCGTTCGGCCAGCTTTTGGGCGAGCGTGCGGCCTGCGGCGTCGTGGCCCTGCAAGAGCAGGCTCGCGTCACCACCGGAGGCCGCGACCAGCGCGTCGCGGAACGCGGCTTCGGTCAATTCCAGCAGGCGCCGGAAAACGAAGCGCTTCCAGCCGGCTTCGGTCTTGGCGCTGGCTTCCTGCTCGCGGTCGGAGAGCGCTTCCTCTTCTTCTTCGGCCGCGGCATCGTCTTCCTTTTCTTCGGCGGCTTCGAAGAGGCGTTCCCCCTCGCCTTCGGCCAGGGCCCAGAGCGAGAGTCCGAACACCGGCCCGGATTTTGGCGTGAATTGGCCGAGCAGCTTGAGCAGGGCTTCGCGCCAACGCTTGAGGTCGCCTTGCACGAGCGCGAGGGCCTGCCCCAAGCTGCCGTCGCAAAGCGCCGCGGCGAGGTCCACGTCGGTGCCGTCCGCGTGGCCCGCTTTTTTCAGGCCGCGCTTCACATCTTCGAGCGCGAGACGCCGGAAGCGCACCGGCTGCAGGCGCGAGATGATCGTTTCGAGCAGCGCTTCGGGGCGGCTGGTGGTCATGATCACCGTCGAACTGGGCGGCGGTTCTTCGAGCGTCTTGAGAAACGCGTTGGCGGCTTCGGCCTGGCCGCCGCAGAGGCGGTGGGCTTCGGGGATAATCGCGATGCGGCGCGGACCGTTGGCCGGCGAGCGGTGCAATTGCTCGGCGATGATCAGGATCGAATCGATGGGAATGTTGGGTTCCTGATCGCCGATCAGCTTGCCCGTGGGGCGGCCATTGGTGTCGAGCTTCTGTGGCACCAGCACGTCGGGATGTTCGCAGGAAAGTCCCGTACCATGCGCAAACCAGCGGCAGGAACGGCACGCGCCACAGGCTTCATCTGGAGATTTCGGTTCGTGGCAGAGCATGGTCTGTGCCAAGAGCATCGCGCCGGTGCGCTTGCCCACGCCGGTGGGGCCTTCGAAGAGGAAGCCGTGCGCGGCGCGGTTGCGCGCGAGCGCCGCGCGGAGGTACTGCACCGCGGCGGGCTGGCCGAGCAGCGCGTCCCATACGCTCACAGCATGCGCTCCACGTGAGACCAGATTTGCGCGCGGACATCTTCGACCAGGCCGCCGGCTTCAATCGGCGTCAGCTTGTTGCGGCGAAGGCCGAGGGCCTTTTTGTAGCCCGCGGAGACGGCGCGCAGAAAATCGTCGCCCTTGGATTCCATGCGGTCGGCGGAGCGGTTGCTGCGCCGGACCAGGCCCACGTGCGGCGGCACCCAGAGCACCAGGTACAAGTCGGGCGAGAGGCCCCCGGTCGCGAGCGCCGACATGCGTTCGATTTCCTTGGGAGAGACCCCGCCCGCGTAGCCCTGGTAGACGAGCGTGGAAATCGTGAAGCGGTCGCAGATCACCCACGTGCCGCGCGCCAGCGACGGGCGGATGATTTCATCGACCAACTGCGCGCGCGCGGCCTGAAAGAGGAACGTTTCGGCGACCGGCGTGAGGCGGTCCTGGCGGCGCTCGAGTAGCAGCGAGCGGATGACTTCGCCCGCGGTCGTGCCGCCGGGTTCGCGCAGGGCCAGCGTGTGATGTCCGCGTTTTTCGAGCTGTTCGGTGAGCAACTGCACCTGCGTGGATTTGCCCGCGCCGTCGGGGCCATCAAGGACGATGAAGCGGCCGCGTTTGGGCGAAGATTTTGAGGTGCGTTTGGACACGGGGGCTTTTCCGGGGGCGCTGGACGTCCGCTTACGATTCGAGTTCCAGTTCCAGTTCGGCGATGGCGTCGCCGGCCTTCACCTTCGCGCCTTCTTTGACCAGCACCCGCACGAGCTTGCCTTTGCCTGGCGCGGGCACGTTGAAGGCGGCCTTGTCGGTGACAAGCTCGGCCAGATCGTCGCCGGCCTCGAAGCTCGCGCCTTCTTCGACGTACCAGAAGTTGAGCAGCGTCTCGGTCTTCTTCTGTTCGCCCAGCGGCGGCACGCAGACGGTCTGGCGCATGATGCGAATCCCGAATGGCCTGTTTAGACGCGCCGAGTGTACGGAAGCGCCCGACGCGCGCAACAAAAGGGAATCCTGGAGACGCTTGTGCCGACAAGCCCAGCGCCTCTAACTTTCCAAAGGCGCGCGGCACGCTATGGTGCGCGTTCCATGTCCTCCCCCGATCAAGCGCGGCAGTTCGCGTACTCGTTCTCGCTCTTGGTGATTCCGACCCTCGCGGGCTATCTGCTGCGCAAGCGCATGCGCGATGCCATGGCCCTCGCACGGCGCATTCAGGTCGTCAACATGCTCACGCTGACGCCCGCGATTTGCGCGCTGGCGGCATGGATCCTGAAGCCCAACTGGAATCTGATCGCGCTGCCGGGGATCGGCGTAGGGATCTCGGCGGTACTGCTGATGCTCTCCCTGGGGCTGGCGCGGCTGCGCAAACTTCCGCCCAAACAATTGGGCAGCTTCACCGTCTGCGGCGCCACCGCGAACATCGGCACGACGCTGGGCGGATTTCTGTGTTACCTGCTGATGGACGAGGCGGCGTTCAGCCTGAGCATCGTGTACCACTTGTACTTCTTCTGGTTCTTTTTTCTGGTCTGCTTTCCGCTGGCGCGTTCGTGCGGTTCGGAAGCGGGCCAAGAACGCCCCGGCTTTTCGAGCATCGTGCTCGGCGCCATGAAAGATCCGCGCAGCGCGATCCCGCTGTTGGGACTGGTGGCCGGCTTTGCGCTGCTGTTCTCCGGCTACCCGCGGCCCGAGGCGCTCGCATCGGTGCAGGCCGTGCTGGTTCCGGTTTCGACCGCGCTGGCGATGTTCGGACTCGGACTGACGTTCCGTTTCAGCAAAATCTCAGGATACGCGCGCGAATGCCGGGATATGTGCCTGCTCAAATTTGTGGTAACGCCGTTGCTGGCGCTGGCCGCGGTCAAACTGCTGGGGCTGGATGGCGAAGCCGCGTGGGTCGTGCTGGTGCTTTCGACCATGCCCACGGCGATTTACGCGTGCCTGACCGCGACGCTCTTCGACAACGATGTGGACCTGGCCAACTCGGCGTTTCTCGTCACCACGGCGGTGTTTATCGTCGTGGTGCTGCCGATTTTGGTGCTGACGGTGTGATGAAGCGGGGCCGGCGGCGGCCCAAGAGAGCCCCCGGCGCAACTTGTTTTAGCTATAGGGAGCGGGTACAAACCTGACCCGATTGGCCCGGTGAAGAGCGCCGGGCTTTTTTCATGCTTGGAGCGAAAACCATGAAGGTCATGAAGTTTGGCGGCACCTCGATGGGCAACCCCGATGCGATCCGCCAGTGCGCGGAACTGGTCGAACGCGAGATCAAGCTCTCCGGCCAGAAACCGCTGGTCATCGTCTCGGCCTACAGCAAAGTCACGGACAAGCTGCTTGAAGCCGCCAAGAAATCCATCGACAACGATTTCGAAAAGACCTTCAACGAGATCTGCGAGCGACACACCACGATCCTGAAGGGCCTGGAACTCGACGAAAAGATCGGCTCCGAAAACCTGGCCGAACTGAAGGACCTGCTCAAGGGCATCCACATGGTCAAAGAGGTGACGCCGCGCCTCAAGGACTACGTGGCCAGCTTCGGCGAACGGCTTTCGTCCAAGACCTTCGCGGCTCTGCTGCGCAAGCGCGGGCTGAAGGAAGCGGAAGCCTTCGACGCGTACGACCTGGGATTTGTTACCGATTCGCATTTCGAAAACGCGCGCCCGCTGCCCGACACGTTCGACAAGATCGGCGCGGCCTGCAAAGCGCAGAAGGGCAAGCTGCTGGTCGTGACCGGCTTCATCGCCAAGGACAAGAACGGCGACATCACGACCATCGGGCGCTCGGGTTCGGATTATTCGGCGTCGATTTTCGGCGCGGGGATCAAGGCCGACGAGATTCAGGTCTGGAAGGACGTCCCGGGCGTGCTGACGGCCGATCCGACCATCGTCAAGGGCGGCAAGCCGCTGGCGAAACTTTCCTTCGAAGAAGCGTCGGAACTGGCGTACTACGGCGCGCAGGTGCTGCATCCGGCGACCATCGTCCCGGCGATGATGCACGGCATTCCGGTGCGCGTGCTGCACACCTTCGATCCGGACGCGCCGGGCACTGTGATCACGGTCAAGGAAGCGGGCGACAAGTCGCACCCGGTCAAGAGCGCGGTCTATAAGGAAGACCAGGTCCTGATCAACGTGCGCAGCGAACGCATGCTGGGCATGGACGGCTTCATGGCGCGCATGTTCGGGATGTTCGAACGCCACAAGGTCGTGATCGACATGATTTCGACGAGCGAAGTCAGCGTCTCGCTGACCACCGACACCACCGACGCCAAGCGGCTCGCGGCGCTGAAAAAAGATCTCGAAGAGATCGCTACGGTCGAGATTCTGCCGGACAAGTGCATCGTGGCGATCGTGGGCGAAGGCATGAAGCACGCGGTGGGCCTGGCGGCGCGGACTTTTACGGCGGTCGCGCGCGCGGGGGTCTCGTTGCAGATGATTTCGCAGGGCGCGAGCGAGATCAACATCACCTTCTTGATCAACAACTCGGAAATCCCGACGACGATCAAGGCGCTGCACAAGGAATTTTTTGGGACGGAGTAGGCGCCCGAAGAGAATCTAGCACCAAGAGCGCAGAGAGTTCAAAGTGAGCCGAGCTCAACCTTTGAGTATTTGCGTTTATTTACATCCTTGGAAAAACAAAAAAAGTCTTTAATCTAACGTCATTAATCTCTTGGAGGATAATTGATTATGTCACAATCTGGCACTTCACATGAAAATAAAAAAAGCCCTCTTGAAGCCGCACAAAAAATTGTAACTGAAATGGAAGGCATGACGAAAGAAGACCAATCCTTAGCCATTAGATTTACTATCGAGACCCTTCGACTTGAATTGGTACTACCATCCCCAATAACAAACCCGCCTCAGCAGGGTCTACAACAATTTAATGCTCCAGGACTGCATACTCAGGTTAGAGACATAAAATCGTTTACAAAAGTAAAAGACCCACAAAGTGATCAACAATTCGTCGCAGTAGTTGCATACTTCTACCAGTTCGAAGCCAAACCCGACGAGCGTAAGAATGTAATTGATCCAGACACAATGAAGGAGGCCGCTCGCCTCGCTGGGCGGCCACAGGTTAAACGATGGGCGATGACTCTCACTAACGCAAAAAACGCCGGATATCTTGATTCGGCAGGCGACGGGAAATACAAACTTAGTTCGGTTGGCGAAAACCTAGTTGCGATCACCCTGCCAGACAATGCCAATTCAATACTAACCAAGAGAAATGGGACGCGGAATAAACAGAAAAAGAAGAAGGCAAACAATTCTAAAAAGGGCGCATGATGTGGGATGTCTCGATTTCCCAAGGAGTGCGAACCTATGGCGACCATTCACGATGCCATTGAATCCGCGATTGATGAAGTCGTAAGGGCACGAAAACGAATTTCAAAAATCACTACGAAACAAGTACGCGGAATAGATCATGTAGCGTCCTTAAAGGCAACCGCACAAACGTGGTTCCATTCCCACAGACCCACTATCTCCGCAGGTGCGCCATTCTTAGATCTGGAGTCTACAGACTTATCCTATACATCTATTTTGAGAGCAACAGCAAAGCATAGTACAAAAAAAACTTACTTGGACGCACTGCAAAGTGTGAAACTAGTATTACTAAATTTGCGCGAATTAGCATTAACTCAACCTGAATCGAACAGGATTCAAAATACAGACGATCTCGCTCCTGATTTTTCGCCCTTGGCGGGAAACCAAGAAATGCGAGATATTTTGATCCGCCGTTGGCATGAATGTGCGAAATGCGTCAAAGCAGAGGCACATTTGGCGGCGATTGTAATGATGGGAGGTCTGCTTGAAGCACTGTTCGTAGCACGCGCTAATAAATTATCTGATAAATCCCCATTAATCTCAGCTACAAATGCGCCTAAAGACAAAACAACGAACAAAGTAATCAATTACCAAGAATGGATGCTTGATGCATACATTAAGGTTGGCCGTGAATTGAATTGGATTACAGAATCAGCCAAGGACGTGGCCGACACATTAAAAGAATTTAGAAATTTTATTCATCCAGCAAAAGAATTGCGCTATGGAATCACCCTGGGGTTAAATGATTCGTCAATGTTTTGGCAGGTAACTAAGGCCTTGGCGCGCCAACTCTTGCTAAGCGCAAAGTAATTAGTCAATTTTACCCATGCCTCTGCATCAAGCCAACACCCCCACATCGTGCACCACCTACAACTTGGCGGCTTGTAACGTTACATAATTCGGCTTTTCCTAGCAGCGTCGGCGGTCTATTCTTCGTCACACAAGCGGACATTTTGCCACCCGGAACCGGCGCCCTATGCCCCTGGAATCCTCTTCTTCGGAGTCCTCGCGACGCAAGCGCCTCGGCGAACTGGCCGTCGAAAAAGGTTTACTCACCGCCGCGCAGCTTGAAGAAGCCCTGCGCGATCAGAAAAAACTCGAAAAGCTCGGCGTCAACGAGAAGCTCGGCACGATCCTCTACAAGAAAAAGTGGCTCACCAAGCAGAGCGTCCAGGAGATGCTGAAGGACCAGCAACTCTCCAACCGGCGCTTGGGGAATTTCGAAGTCGGCGAGCGCCTGGGTTCGGGCGCGATGGGCGTGGTCTTCAAGGCGCGCCAGATCTCAATGGATCGCACGGTCGCACTGAAGATCCTCGCGCCGAAGTACTCCGGCGATCCCGTGTTCATCGACCGCTTCGTGAAGGAAGCGCGCGCCGCGGGCCAGTTCAGCCACGAAAACATCGTCTCGGCGCTCGATGTGGGTTTCGCCGAGCCCTACCACTACTTCGCCATGGAGTACGTGGAAGGCGAGAACCTGCGCCAGCGCCTGAAGCGCGGCAAGCTGCCTGAAAAAGAGGCCCTCGACGTCGCCATGCAAACGGCCCAGGCGCTGGAACACGCGCTGGCCAAGAAAATGATTCACCGCGACGTGAAGCCGGACAACCTGATCAAAGCCAAGGACGGCGTGGTCAAGCTGCTCGACATGGGCCTGGCCTGCGTGATCGGCGCGGAAGACGACGAAGCGGAAGAGAACAAGGGCTCCGAAAAGAAGGCGCTCGGCACGCCGCTGTATATCTCGCCCGAAGCTGCGCGCGGGCAGTCGGACCTCGACACGCGCACCGACATATATTCGCTGGGCTGCACGCTCTACCACCTGCTGACCGGCAAGCCGCCCTTCGAAGGGCGCAGCCGCGAAGTGATGGAGTTGCATGTTTCCACAGACGTGCCGGACGTGCGCGCGTTCGACGCGAAGCTTTCGAAGGCCGCGAGCCAGATCGTCTCAAAGATGACCAAGCGCGACCGCGACGAGCGCTACCCGTCGCCGAGCGAACTGATCGAAGACTTGGAAGACGTGCTCGAAGGCAAGGCGCCGCGGCATGCCACGGGCAAGCGCAGCGAGACCACCACGGGCCCGCGCGCGCCCATCAGCGGCAAGGGCACGACCGGCCCCCGCGCGCCGATCCGGCCCAAGAACGTGACGACCGGCCCGCGCACCGCTGTGCATGTGAAGATCACGAGCCAGAGCGATCCCATAGGCGTGACGAGCAAGAGCGGCCGTGGCGAAGCCGAAAAGAAGAACAACGTCGGGATGATTGTCGGCTTCAGCGTGGGTGCGGTGGTCCTGCTGGGCCTGGGCGCGTTCATGCTCACGCGCGGCAACAATGAAGAATCGGCGAAGAAGCCGGAGACGCACGAAAAGCCCGCGCCCGAGCCGCCCAAGACGCCGCGCGAACCGGTCAAGCAGCAGGAAATCAAGAAACCAACACAGCCGGCGCTGTCCAAAGAAGAGCAGGCCAAGCAGGGCTTCGATGAACTGCAGCGCGCGCTTAAAGAGCAGCCCAACGACTTTTTGGCGCTCTTCGGCGCACTCGACCATGCCGCCACGCAGACCGCGGACATGCCGCAAAGCGCGCAAGTCGCCGAAATTCGCAAAGCCGTGCAGGCGCGCTTCGACGAAGCCATTGCCAATGCGCTGAAAGCCGCCGAAGAGAAGGCCAAGCAGGCCTTCGACAAGGGCGATTATGCGGCGGCCTTCGCGGCGCTCGAAGACGACCAGTGGCCAGCCAACCTGAAGCTGGGCGACTGGCAGGCGCGGCTGGGGGGCCTCAAAAAGACCCTGGGCGATGGCGTCGAAGGGATCGCCTCCAAGATTCTGCAGGATGCGCGCGCGCTGGCCCAGCCGGGGACCTCGGCCGCTCTGACCGCAGCGCTCGCGGCGGTGGAAAAAGCCGTGGCGCTGCCGGCGCCTTCGGGAAAAGCGGCGCAGGAAGAGAAGGAGAAGTGGACCGCAGCGCTGGATGCGGCCAAGAAAACCGAAGACGCGACGAAGCTCGCACAGGCCGAAAAGTCGCGCGAAGTCATGGCCAAACTCCGCAAGGAACTCGACCCGCTCATTCGCCAGAACCTGAATGCGGCGCTGGAGCTGATCGAAAAGCGCTTAGGCGAGAAAGAGTACGCGCTCGCCAAGGACGACCTGCTGCGCGAGAAAGCCGACATCTTGGCGATCAAGGAACTGCGCCAGCAGGTCGGCGATGCGATCAAGAAGCGCACCGGCGAAACGGTGACGCTGCGCCAGGGCAAGGAAGCCTTTACCGGTGCGATCACGCCGAACCAGCCCGCGGCGTCGATCAATCTGCGCGTTCAAGACGGCTTCGAGCGCGGCGTGTCGGTCGAGCGCCTCGATTACCGCGATGTGGAGGCGAACGCGCCCAAGGAACTGACCGCGAACATGGGCGAGCTGCTCCGGCGGCTGGGCTTGCTCGCGATGTCGCAGGCCGAATACGGCGCGGCCAAGACGTACTTTGGGCTGGCGAAAGAAAAGGGCGCGAAGGTCGACGAGTACCTTGAGCGGCTCGAAGTGCTCGCGCTGGGCGAAGCCGAAGTAAAGGCGCGCCAGCAGTGGAGCGCCGCGGAAGCGCTCTTCGAAGCCAAGAAATATAAGGAAGCGAAAAGCGCGTACGAAGCCTTCCAAGCCGAGAGCGGGAAGACGAACTACGCCGCACAGCAGCAGACGCTGCTCAAAACGCGGCTCACCGCCATTGATGTGGTCTTAAATCCGCTGCAGCCCGGCCTGGCCGGCGCCTTCTACAACGGCGCCGAATTCAAGGGCGACGCGCTGCTCTCGCGCGTGGACGCCAAGCTCGACTTTGATTGGAGCGGTAACCCTCCAGCCAAGGAAGTGCCGCACGACAACTATTGTGTGCGCTACACGGGCTCGGTCAAAATTGACAAGGGCGGGCATTACACGTTTGGGACAATTGCGGACGACGGCACGCGGCTGTGGGTCAACGGGAAGATGGTCGTTGACGATTGGAATCTGCACGGCGCCGACCGCCGCGCAGGCGAAATTGACCTCGCGCCGGGAATCTATGATATCAAGGTCGAGTTTTTCCAAGGTGGCGGCGGTGCGGTCCTCAAGCTGATCTGGGGTTTGAAGGACGGCTTTAACGAAGGAATCGTGCCGCCTGAAGTGCTGTTCCATGATCCCAAAGGCGCGCCGAGCCCCGAAAAGAAAGATGCGCCTGCGCCGGCTCCGCTCAAGACCGGCGACAAGGCCACGCTTCAGGAATTGCCCGAGCAGGACGTGCAGGTGGGCTATGGAAATTTGGGCAAGGGCGGCGACTTGGGCTACGACGACAAGAAAGTCACCTTCAACGGCCAGGAAGTGAAGAACGCGCTTTCAATGCACCCGCCGACCAACGGTGCCGCGCACGTGGCCTACATGTTGGGCAAGCAGTTCAAGAACTTCGCGGGCGCCGCGGCGCTTAACGACGACGCCAAATCGGCGCGCACCGCGCTCAACTTCAAGATTCTTGGCGACGGAAAAGTAATCTGGCAGTCCAACCCGCTCAAAAAGAGCCACGAAGGCCAGGCGTTTAATATTTCCGTCTCAGGCATCGACAAGCTGGAACTGATCGTCGAATGCCCTGGCGACCATACCGCTGCGCATGCGGTCTGGCTCGATCCCGTTCTCTCCAAGTAATTCCTTGCCGATCCGCAGTATCTGCTATGCTCATTGCACATAGTGGTGAAGGTGCCCTAAATGCAGATTCTGTATTGCGATACCTGCGGTATGCGGGTCCCGGAAGTCGACATCGCTGAGAAGCGGGCCCTGAAGACCGAAGAAAAAGTGGTGTGCGCAAAATGCCACACCCCCGCCCCGGCCTCTGGCTCGCGGGTGGTGCGCAGATCCGGCATCATCACGCTTCCCAATGCACCCAAGGAACGCGGCAGCGAGAAGGCGATTCCTTCCGCAACGCGCGTGACACCCGCACGTTCAGCTTCCAAATCGGACCCTGAGAAATCCTCAGTCATGACGATCGGATTGGTGCTGGGCGGGTTGGGCGTTCTGCTGGGCGTCGCGGCGTTTTTGACTTCGGGCAAAGCCAAGCCGGAGAACACGACAACTGCGGCAACGCCGCCTCCCGCCGTGGAAACACCCAAATCACCATTGCCCAAGCCCAGCCCAGAACGCAAAACAACCAAGGATCCGGTCGGCCCGGCGGACCCCAGAATTTCGCCACGCGAAGATCCGAATGAAAAGAAAGCCCACGAAGTCCTCGACGCGCTGCTGAATCTCGAAGGCCTGACCGCGGATAAGTTTGAAGCGCGCGCACAGGAAATCGAGAAGGCCCTGCCGCCCTATGCGGAAACGCTGATCGGCATACGGGCCAAATCCACCATCGAGAAGCTCCGGCTCCCCCCCGGCCCCGTGCAGGAACCACCCAAACCCGATGTCGTTCTCGGTGGAAATCCGCAGGTTAACGCCACTGGGGAACTCGACCGAAAGACTTTGGGCGCCTGGCGCGGCGTATACGGCGCCGACGGCTATTACCTGCCGGCCTTTAAGACCCAAGGCACGGGAGAACGGTCCGAGAGTGAAGCGCTCAGCCTGATTCCGGCTTACATTTCAAACTTCAAAATAGCCGACGGCACGGCCTACGCCTGGCCTCAAAAAATAACTGAGAAAACGTTGGTCTCTCCCGACGGTCAGACACGCCGGATGACGGTTATTTTTCATCCTACCGCGTTTACCTTTAACCTGACCGCCAAACAGGCCTGCCGCATTTCCCTGTACTGCATTGACCCAGAAGCCCTCGACCGCGAAGAAGATCTGGACCTGCTGGATGAAAAAGGGAACGTGCTCAAGCACCTGCATCTCTCCGCGGCAGACTTGACCAATGGCGTGTACGTGACCTTTGCGGTGGAAGGCACGGTCGCAATCCGCTTCAAAAACACGCGCGACACGGTGGGCAATGCAGTCTGCTCGGGCATATTTTTCGATGCGCAGCCCATCGCTTTCGAATCGGACCGCAAAACTCGTGGCGCCTGGAAAGGCATCTATGGCGCGGACGGCTATTTTCTGCCCGGCTTCAAGGCCGCGGGCTCGGGCATTGTGCCCGAATCGGAAGATTTCTTTCTGTTCCCGGCCTACCTCTCCGATTTCAAGGTTTCCGAAAGCGGACTGCGCTTCGCCTGGACCAAGGGTGAATACAAGGACCGCGCGCTCCAAAGCCCGGACGGCCAAGAGGGCCGGGTCGGCTGCCTGCACAGCGATACGACATTTACGGTGCACTTTACGACGAAACAGCCCTGTCGCATCACGCTGTATTGCCTGGATCCCGACGCCTACGGCCGCGAACAGGACGTGGAACTGTTGGATGAGAAAGGCACGCCGATCAAGACACAGCACATGTCCAACGAAGATCTGCTCACCGGCGTGTATCTGAGCTTCACCGCGGAAGGCCCCATCACGCTGCGTTTTAAAAACCTCAAGGCCCTGAAAAACGCGGTATGCAACGGAATTTTCTTTGACCCGCTGCACGCGTCCACGGTCTTCGACATGGACCGCAAATCCCAAGGCGCATGGAAGGGCCTCTACGGCGCGGACGGATATTTCCTGCCCGCGTTCAAGAGCGCGATCGCGACGTTCGGCGACGCGGCCGATGCCGACGACGTGGCGCTGATACCGGCCTACATCGCCGATTTCAAGACCGACGCCGTGCGCTTTGCCTGGGGCAAGGGCCAGGAAAACGAGTTCGCGCCCTTCGGACCAAACAAAGAAGAACGCCGCTCCGCCTGCGCGTATCACCCCACCCAGTTCAGCATTTCCTTCAATGCGAAACAGCCGTGCCGCGTGACCTTTTATTGCTACGACGTCAAAAAGTGGGGCCGCGTGCAGGAAGTCGACCAACTCGATGATAAAGGCGCCGTGGTTCGGCACCTCAAGCTGAGCAATGAGGACCTGCTTGGCGGCATCGCCTTGAGCTTCCCGGCCAGTGGCCGGACCACCCTGCGCTTCAAGAACCTCAACTTGGACAAGAACGCGATCTGCAACGCGGTCTTCTTTGACCCGCCCTCCGCTTCGGCCGACGCAGTCAAGAACCCCGTCCCGGTGGCAAAAGTCTCACCTGCGAAGGAAACCCTGCGCCCGGGTCTGAACGGCACGCTCTTCAAAGGCGTCGCGCTCGAGGCCGGCGAGGTGGTCACCCACTTCAACTCCCCCAAGCTCAATTTCAGCTCGAGCGCACCGATCACGCCGGATTGTCCGGCCGAGAATTTCTCCGTGCGCTGGGAGGGCTTCCTCAAAGTCGAAAAAACCGGCGATTACGCGCTCGCAGTGCGCGCGGACGATGGCATGCGGCTCTACGTGGACGGGAAAGTCGCCATTGACGATTGGGTCGCACACCCTGTTTCGCGCAGCGCTACAACCTTGAAGCTTTCCGAAGGCCTGCACGAGCTGAAGCTGGAATTCTTTCAAGGCACCGTGACCTATGCCATCGAACTACTTTGGCAGCCGCCGGGGGCGGATTCTGAAACCACCATTCCGCCGGATAACCTGTGCTATGACGCGCGCGCGAACCTGGAAGCCGCCCTGGCCAAGTCCAAGCCGGGGCTCGCGGGTTTTTACTTTAAAGGTGATCAACCCAAACCCGAAGACTTGGTTCTTAAACGCGCCGATCCTAAATTGGACCTCGATTGGAAGGGCTCGATTCAGGAGCCCACGCATTCGCGCAAGCAATACCTGATCGCCTGGCAGGGCCAGCTCATGGTTCCGAAAACAGGCACCTACACGCTCTCCGACGACGGCGACAACACGCTCGAAGTGCTGATCGACGGCAAAGTCGTCCTGTACCATCACGACCACATGCCTTTGGGCAAGAACAGCACTGAAGTGGAACTGACCGAAGGCCTGCATGACTTCAAGGCCACATACATTAAGTGGAGCACGGGCGGGAAAGTGAAGCTATGCTGGGCACAGAAGGACGGGTTCAAGGCCCAGCCGATCCCCGCGGAAGCGTTCTCTTACGATCCCAAATTACTGGAACAAAGCGCAGACAAAGTACTCCCGATGGACCTGCGCATTTACCTCTCCGATATGCAGGAGAACGACCCCAAGGTCGGCGCGGGCGCCTTTGGAAAAAATGGCCTCGGCGGCCTGAGCGGCACGGACAAGGTCAAAGTGAACGCCATTGACTATCCCCATGGGCTCTTCATGCACGGCACGACCCGAGGGATTTCACATGTTATTTACAATTTGGGCAAACAATACCGTGTGTTATCGGGGCAAGTGGCGCTGAACGACTCTTCCACACACTCAAAGACCGCGATGACGTTCCGAATTATGGGGGACGGCCGCGAACTCTGGAAGTGTTATCCGGCGATTGGAGACCCCAAGAAATCGCAAAGTTTCTCAATCGAAGTCACCGGAGTGGATAAACTTGAACTGCAAGTCGATTGCCCCGGCGACAACACCGGCGCCCACGCGGTCTGGCTCGACCCCCAACTCTTGAAATAGCGCTCCCACCCATGGCCCTCGAAATCGAACGACGTTTTTTGGTCCTTCCCGACAAGCTGCCCAAACGCGCGTCGCGGGGCGACTCGATCATTCAGGGGTTCCTGAGTTTCGAGCCTGTGGTGCGCATCCGCATTCTCAAGCCAGCCAAAGGAAAGCCGTGCGCGTTTCTCACTGTGAAGGGCAAAGGCCTGCGCATTCGCGCTGAATACGAATACGAGATTCCACTCGCCGACGCGCGGCGCCTGCTCAAGCTCACTTCGGGCTATCTTATCGAAAAAACGCGCATCCCGATTGGCCCGTGGACCATCGACCGTTACGCGGGCCGGCACAAGGGCCTGTGGACCGCGGAGATTGAATTCAAATCGCGCCGCGCGGAATTGCCGAAGCCCGCCCCAGCTTGGCTGGGCATGGAAGTCACCAGCGATCCATTCTATACGAATTCACGGCTGGCCCGGCTGCCGAAGTGGACTGGGCATCCCAAAGCCAAATAGTTGGCGGCGAAAGAGAGTGGCGCGTCTTGGGCGCTCGGTAAGATACGCGCCAGCCTCGAGAGCCCGCGTGCGATGGACGACATCGATAAAATTTTTGCAGTGCTTCTGGTGG
>Ga0265314_10001151_pt1 | contig 30578 bp, 19 predicted proteins | sample 4126metaG_FD_203106 | JGI IMG/M metagenome (GOLD analysis project Ga0265314, IMG submission 203106) | Rhizosphere microbial communities from Carex aquatilis grown in University of Washington, Seatle, WA, United States - 4-1-26 metaG | ecosystem: Host-associated > Plants > Roots > Rhizosphere >... | reverse complement strand
AAAAGGCCAGTGCAAACGTGTGCACTACGAAGCACACGAGATCCCGCGAGCACGAGGTGGCACGCGTTTGGCTTTGCCTTACGCAAAAGCCGAAAAGGAGACACCATGAACCTCAGCCACACCATCGCGCCCGCACTTGCGGCGATTCTCGTCACCGCGTGCGCGTCCAACTCGATGCATGCCTCCGCACCCGAGCGAGCGCACCAGGCAGAGAAAGACAACCAACACGCGCAGGACGATGCGCGCCAAGCACGCCTCGACGCAGAAGGGGCCCGACTGAACGCCCAGGACGCTGCGCGAGCGCAGCACGAAGCGGACGAGAAGGCGCAATACGCAGCCCAAATCGCGGCCCAAGCCGAGCGCGACGCGCGGACGGAACGCGCCGGGGTTAGCGAACGACAGCCGGTCGATCGGCGTATGGCCGCGCGCCCCCACCGTCCTGCGGTGGCGTTCGCCGTGGGCAGCTCCGATCTCACGGAAGACGAACGGGCGAGGCTTGACGAGGAAGCCGCTACGCTGCGCGTCCACCCGTCGCAACAAGTTGTCATCGACGGCTACTCCGACGAGACTGGTGCGGACTCGACGGACTCGCGGTTGTCGCATCTGCGCGCCGAAGCCGTCGCCCACTATCTTGAGAAGAGAGGGGTCTCGAGCGAGCGGATCGTGACGAGAGTCGGCAAATGGGACACGACGGACGAAGCCGACCGCCGACGCCACGCGCACCACCGCGTCGAGATCATCGTTCAATAGGAGCGGGTTACGTCTCGTCCCCTTCGGTGACGACGCTGAGCATGAACGGTACTTGGACGTGAATATTTCCGCCCCCGTGGGGTGGCTCGAAGACTCCCTGCTCGATGCGATGAACGATGCAGGCCATCGTGGTGTTGCCTAGGATGGTCGCGCCGCTCGTGTCCACCTTGCGCACGCGCCCGTCGCTTCCCACCATGATCTCGACCGAGATCAACCCTTGTGCTTTGGGATTGACGCGCAGCCGTTTCTTGTAGCAACCGAGCAAATCGTCGGTCATCCCCGCCAAAACCGTGTTCGCGTTGTCGATCTCGCGCTGCGTGTAATCCGGATCGGGAGCGGCGCGCGCGATCATTCGCGGCGGCTGGCAAGAGAGCTTGCACTCGACCTCCGCCGGGCCGGGCGACGGCTCGGTCGCTGCGGGTGGGGCGGAGGCCGGCGACGCCGCAGGTGCCTCGAAGCCCGGCGCCGCGACGGGCGGCGCTTGCGCGGGCGCACGGGCGGCGGAGCAGCCGACGCAGACACATGTGATCAGAACGAAAACGGAGGCGGGGCGCATGGGTGAAGGCGAAAGTTGCAGCACTCGTGCCTTGCCCGTTTCGCACGGAATTGCCGAAAAGGCTCTCCTTTGCTTACGCAATTCGTTCGTCGTTCGGCAAACGCTTCACGGACGTTCGACCGCTAGACACTGCGCGAAACCGGTCGAGAAACTCCTGCCCGTGGCAGGCGGCGACGCCGGCTTCGACAGGGTCTCGGGCTCGCGGTTCCCCACCCGAGTAAACATTTCCGACGAATTGCCGTCCTACTCCTCCGCCAGGCTAGTCGGCGCGTCTTTCCCCCAAGTCCCCGATTAGCCTGGCTCCTTTCCGACGCCTGGGGTGACGAAGGCGAACGCGCGGTGGGCCTCTTGACGACCTCGGGCGAAGATTGGGCGGTGCGATTGCGATGGTCAAGCCCGAAGCCGGCGCGCCCAGGTCCGAGACGGTCTCGGCAACTTTTCCGATCGTCCAATACTCGACGATTCTCCCATCGCGGAAAGCGGTGGTATCCATGCCGCAGACGGGCGGCGACGAACCGTCAGTCGACGTTTCGGCAAACCATGGGCCGCCGACGACACAGGCGGCGACATCGACGAATGGCCCACAATTTGTGTCGAACCTGAGACACTGGAATTTGGCGCGGTGAGCGATGACCCATCGCTCGACGGCAGCTGGAGTATTCACGGTTTGCGGGTCCACGGTGCTGGGTGGCGTGAGATGGAGCGCGAAGCGCTCCGCCACGATGGCATGCGCGAGCTCGGGTTCGCCGTTCCGCATGCGGGTCCATTCGTTCCACAAATGAATGCCCGTTGCGTGGAGGTCCAAAGGTGTGGTGTTCGTCATGCGGCTGAGGATGCGGGCCCCCGTGACAGCCGTCTGTCAGGAGCCGAACAGCTTGGGCGCGAGATGGGCGTCGCGCGGCGGCGAGCACGGCGCTGACGCTCTTCTTTCAGATCCTGACCATGTACCTCATCCTGCGCCGATGGCAGGCTGTCTCGGCGATGGCGCAGGAGACGCTGCGCTTCGACCCGAGTACACCCTCAAGCTCTTCGACGAGTTCCGCCGCGTCGGGCGTACGACGCTCCTGAGCACTGTGGTGACCGGCTTGGTGCAAGGTGCGCTCGCCACGATCGGCTATTTCATCATCGGGCTCCCGCGCCCGCTCTTCTTCGGGGCACTGACCGCCGTCGCCTCCCCGGTGCCGGGCGTTGGGACGATGCTCGTGTGGGTGCCCGCCGGGATCGTGCTCGTCCTTCTCGGACACCCCGGGCGCGGCATCGTCGACCTGACGTGGGGCGTTCTCGTGGTGACCGGAATCCCCGACTACGTCGTCCGTCCACGACTCGTGGGGCGCGAGAGCGACGTGCCGGCGCTGCTCACGTTCACCGCGCTTTTCGGCGGCGCCGAGGTTTTCGGCTTGAAGGGGCTCATTCTCGGCCCAGTGTTGATGGCCATCGCAATCGCCGTTTTGCGCCTTTACGCCGACGAAGCCCGCTCGCGACGGCGAGTCACTCCCTCCGAATAGTGAAGACCTCCGAGTCGTGATGGGCTCCCGCCCCGCAACGATTGTTCTCGTTCGCTGCATGCCTGTCGGCGGGCACCTGGCACGCGGTGTTTGACCCCGACAAGCGGTGGGAAAACGTCTACGGATGCTCGAACTGACGTCATTGCGCAGAGCGGAGTCAATCATTCGTTGAGGCCTGTGTGCCAAATTCCAATGCGTGGAGTGGTCGACGATGCTCCCAGCCGCCTTGTGGGTCACGCGCTCGACCGCCATGCCCGTTCATGAGTGGCCGCGCCCGCGGGCGAGCGAACGCGCGAGACCGACGGCCGACCAGAGTCCCATGGCGAAGAGCACGAGGCCGAGGCCCCGTACCATCCAGGGCATGACATCGCGCCCTAGCTTTTCTCCGTAGTGCCGCAGTAGCAGTACGAGAGTGAGAAACCATAAGGCGACGCCCGCCCCGGCACTCAGACCGAACGGAATGGCGTCCCATTCCCAAAGAGGCCGCGGCTGCCGGGAAAGGACAACGCCGACCGCGGCGCTCCATGTGAGAAACAGCGTCGGATTCAGCGCCGAGATGCTGAACCCGAGGAGGGAAGTTCCGGCTCGCCCCCGGCGACGGTCGCCGTCTTCCTTCGAACGCCAGAAGACGAAGCGCACTCCGAGGGGCATGAGGACCAGGGCAGTTGCGCCGCGCGCCAAAGGGACCAGAAGTGTGCTTCGGCCCAGTAGCGCCGCAAACGACCAGAAGGCCATCCCGGCGTAAAGGCCTTCGGCCACCGCCGCTCCGAGACCAATGCGGAGACCTTCGCCGAACTTCCCTGCGGCCGCACGCGACAAGACCATCACGGCGATCGGCCCGGCGAGCGGTACCGATCCGAGGTAACCGAAGGCAAGCGCGACAGCGCAGTTCGCGAGCAGGCGCACGACTTCGGGACTGGTGAGGCCCATGCGAGACCAAGCCTACGAAATTTCAACTCGAGCCGAAAAGTGCCATGAAAGGTCGCCCCAGCGCCGCGACGTGCGCATCCAGGTACTTCCCGCAAGCGCGTTCTAGGCAGGGCCCTGGCCCGGAGCTGCCCGGCGCGTCGTGCCGGAGAGCTCGCCCAGCACCCTGGCCAGCCGGTCCAAATCGACGGGCTTGGTCAGATGCTCCAGAAAGCCGGCGCCGTAACTGCGTTGTCGGTCACCCTCCTGGCCATAGCCGGTGATCGCGACGAGCTTCACATCTTGGAGCGTCTCGCGCAGGCGCGCCGCCAGCTCGTAGCCGTCCATGACGGGGAGGCCCAGGTCGAGGAGCGCAACGTCGGGTGTGAATTCGGCCGCGACCCGGATGGCATCCGGACCGTTGTGCGCAATCGCGACTCGATACCCGAGCATGTCGACGGCCTCGGCCAGCATGTCGGCGCCATCCGCGCTGTCGTCGACGACGAGCACCCGCTGCTTCAGGACGGACCGCGACACGCTCGGCGGCGAGACGAGAACTTCGCTCTCGACGGGTCCCTCCACCGCCGGCAGGCGGACGGTGAACGTGCTCCCGCGACCAGGCCCGTCGCTTTGCGCCGAGACCGTTCCTCCGTGCATCCCGACCAGGTTCTTCACCAGCGCCAGACCCAGGCCGAGCCCGCCCTGCGCCCGATCAATGGCCTGCCGCGCCTGCACGAATAGGTCGAACACGCGTGGCAAGAGCTCCGACGAGATACCGATTCCCGTGTCCTGGACCGAGAGCACCACCTGCCCATCCTCGCGAACGGCGGTGACACGGATACGCCCGCTCGCGGGCGTGTACTTCGCCGCGTTAGTCAGCAAGTTGGCGAGGACCTGCGTCATGCGCCCGCGGTCGGCGTCCACCACGAGACCATGCTTGGGCACGCTCACGGTCAGCGCATGCCGTCCGCTCTCGATGGCAGGGCTGGCCGTCTCGATGGCCGCCGCGACCACGTCCGCCACCTCGATGGCCTCTTTGTCGAGCGTAACCTTGCCGCGCGCGATGCGCGAGACGTCGAGCAGGTCGTCCACGAGCCGGGTGATGTGCTTCGACTGGCGCTCGATAACGCTGACCTCCCTCGCGAGGCTCCCCTTGCTGCGGAGCTTGAGGAGGTGCACGGCCGTCGCAATGGGCGCGAGCGGGTTTCGCAGCTCGTGACCGAGCATAGCGAGGAAGTCGTCCTTGGCCCGGTTGGCGTCCTGCAGCTCCAGGGTGGCCGACGCGAGCTGGCGCCGCGCTTCGACGGCGTCCGTCACATCGACGTCGAACGTCATGACCCCGACGACGTCGCCCGACTCGTCGCGCACCGGCAGGTAGACCGAGTCCCAGTAGGTCGTGAGGGATCGACTGTCCACCATGAAGTGCGCCTTCTGCTCGCGCAGCTCGATCCGTTGGCCGGTCCGGTAGACAAGCTGGAGCCTCTCGTAAAGGGGTTGGTCGCGATGCTCGGGAATGGCTTCGAGCAGCGGCTTGCCAAGGATGTCGCGGCCCCCGAGAACCTCCCGTGTCTTCGGATGCGCGAACTCGAACACGAGATCGGGACCACGCAGGAAGTTGACGACGGCGGGCACCTGCTCGAGCAGACCGAGGAGTCGCCGACGCTCCGAGTCGCGTACCTTCGCGAGTGCGATCTGCGCGGAGACGCGTGCGACGAGCTCGCGCGCGGAAAACGGCTTGACGAGGTAATCGTTGGCTCCGATCTGGAGGCCCTCGGTCGTCGCCTCCTCCCCGGCACGCGCCGAGACGAGGATGACCGGTACGGACCTCAATGCCGGATCGTCGCGGAGTGCGCGCACCAGGCCGAAGCCATCGAGGCAAGGCATCATGACGTCCGACAGGACAAGCGCCGGCCGCTCGCGTCGCGCGGCCGATAGCGCAGCCTCCCCGTTCGACACCGCCTCGACGCGCCAGTGCGCTCCGAGCAGCCTCGCGACGTACTCGCGCATATCCGCGTTGTCGTCGGCCAGGATGATCCGCTCCGCGGCCGGGCTCTTCGCCGCATCGGGCGATGTCGTGGGGGCGGATGGTACCGTCGCGGAAGCCTCCTCGGGCGCGTGCGCCTGCGACGGAAGCCAGCGCAGGGCTTCCTCCAGGTAGGCCGCCGCACCGACCACCCGGCGCGCGGACGGAGCATCGACGACGCGCTCGCGCTCGAGATGCGCCGCGCCTGTGGGGATGCGCACCGTGAAGGAGGTGCCCTGGCCCTCGGTGCTCTCGGCGCGGATGTGGCCGCCGTGCAGCTTTACCAGCTCCGAGACGAGGGCGAGCCCGATGCCGCTGCCCTCGTGCGTGCGTGCGCGCGCTCCCTGCACACGGTGAAAACGCTCGAAGAGACGCGGAAGCTCGGCAGCAGGGATGCCCGTCCCGGTGTCACGCACGCAGAGCAGGACGCTGTCGCCGGCTGCCCGCAACGAGATGACGATCTCCCCCTCGAACGTGAACTTGAGCGCGTTGGAGAGAAGATTGAGGACGATCTTCTCCCACATGTCGCGATCCACGTAGACGGGCGCCTCGACGGGCGGCGTGTCCACCACGAAGCGCAGGCCTGCCCTCTCGATGGCGGACCGGAATACGCTCGCCAGCTCCGCCGTGAACGCGGGCAGATCCGTCCTTTCGTAGGTGGCCCGGATGCGGCCGGCCTCGAGGCGCGAGACGTCCAGCAACGCGTTGACGAGCTTGAGGAGGCGCAGCGCGTTGCGATACGCGGTGTCGAGCGCCTCGCCGCCGAGACTGTGCTCCGGGGTCGCCTGCGCGTCCTCCATCGGGCCGAGCATCAGCGTGAGGGGAGTGCGAAACTCGTGGCTCACGTTCGAGAAGAACGCCGTCTTGGCCCGATCGATCGCCGCCAGCGCTTCGGCGCGCTTGCGCTCGACCTCGTAGGCTCCCGCGGTGGAGAGGCCCGCCGCGAGCTGGCCCACGAGCAGCGCAAAGAACTCGCGCATCTTGTCGTCGCACGGGCGATGCGGGTTGAGCCCAGCCACAAGCACCCCGACCGGGCGACTGCCCTCGCCCGTGGCGCTCGCGATGGGGAGCAAGAGCGCGCGCGACGGGCTGCGCATCCATGGTCCCGTAGGCCACGGCTGGCGGGGGTCCAGGTCGACCTCGAGAGGGACGGCGTGGGAGAGGATCGAAGCCACTGGCCAAGGGGCGCTCTCGTCCGCCAAGCTGATGTTCGCCGGCGCGGCGGCGTGCGTGCCGTCGATGCCATGCGCGAAGACGCGCGTAGCTTTGGCCGCGGCGTCGTCGAACAGGTAGACGAGCGCGAGCGGGACGTCGCGCGCATCCTCTGCGAGGCACTCTGCCAGCGCTGCGAACACGTCCCCGGGTGTCTTGACGCTGCTCAGACGGGAGGCAAATCGGCCGAGAACCGCGATGCGGCGCTGACCAATCACGCGCTCGGTCTCCTCGACGACGACGCAGAACAAGCCCCCAATCTCACCGGCGGCGTCGCCCGGTGCCGCGCTGTACGAGAACGAGTGATACGTCTCTTCCGAGTACCCGCTACGCTCGAGGAAGAGGAGAAGTCCCTCGTCGTAGGTCCCCTCCCCCGTCGCCAGTACGTGGCGGATCCGCCGTTCGAGGATGTCCCATATCTCCGCCCAGACCTCGCGGGCGGGTCGGCCGATGGCCCACGGGTACTTCGCGCCGAGCGTTTGGTCTCGGTAGGCGTCGTTGCAGAAGAAAGTGAGCTCGGGCCCCCAGCCGAGCCACATCGCGTAGCGTGACGAGAGCATCAGCCGCAGCACAGTGCGCAGGCTCGACGGCCACGCATCGAGAGGTCCTAGCGGAGTCTTCACCCATTCGAAGCTCGCTATCACCGACTCGGCGCTCGGGTGCGCATCGGTCGTCCGCGTTGAGCTCGCGCCCTTTGCGCCAATGGGCAGGTCATGGGTCATGGGCGGCCCGGAATTTATGTTGCAATAAGCGATGGTTATGGCAGAAAGCGCCGAAGTACAAGCAAGGGTTCGGCCCCGAGCTTGCTGGAGTCGGCGCCTCGAGGGCTGAGCTGTCTTCTTCATCGACGTGCCGATCTTCGTCGTGCCTCCGTCCGACGCGGCACACTGCCTCATCTGAGACAAACTGACACACCGGAAAACCGCCGTGCCGGCATCTCGCGCGTTTCCTCGGCAACCGAGGAGAGGCGCGAGCTCTGCCGAGGCGCGTGGCTCAGCGGGTCGCGGTCGGCCATGCTGGGCGCGGATCCAGTCCCCGTGATCCCGTATGGTCCCGAAATTCGATCAGGGTGGATTGCGCCGGAAATTGGCTTTCTTGTTGAAAGCGGAGAGCTCGTCCCGCGGTTGGTATGGTGTAGACGGCAATACGGATGATTCGCACGGATCCTGTCTCCGGCCACCACATGTACTCGTCACTCCCGGAGACGCTCGACGTGAAACACGGCGAGAGGCATGCGCGTAACGGCCGGCGCATGAAATGGACTGCAATGGCGTGAACCGAACGCATTCGGGTATGACGTCGCCACGGCTTCGTGGAGGCAGCGTCACGGCTGTCCGCGTTGCTTCGGTGGCGATCCGAGAACCGTCCAGTCTCGTGAAAGAAGGGGAGCCCTCATGCACTGCTCACGTTGGTTGCCGGTGGTTTTGGGACTCCTGCCGATCGCAAGCGCCGCGTGTTCATCTGCGCGCGACTCTCCGCGCGACGACTCTGCGCGCGAGGAGGGTGTCGCAAGAAGCTCCGCGGCGTTGAGCTTTCCGAGTGGGCTCTTTCGCGGGCAGTTGCGCCAGACGACGACTGTAAAGAGAACGTCCGCACCGTTCGGCGCCCATCTCTCCTACTTTGGCGGTCGCGTGGTGTCCAACATCCAGGTCGTGCAAGTGCTCTATGGCACGGGCAGCTACATTCCTCAGGTGACGACCACCAACTCGCCCAGCATGGCGACATTTTACCAGGGCGTGCTCAACAGCCCCTACGTGGACTGGCTGACCGAGTACAACACCACGGACCCGGTTGCCGGGACCAACCAGATCATCGGCCGCGGCACGTTTTCGAGTCAGGTGACCATCACGCCCGCACCCCAGAACGACGGCCCCGTCATCGACGACACCAACATCCAGGCCGAACTCACTGCACAAATCCAGGCAGGCAACGTTCCGGCACCGACCCACGACGCCGCCGGCAACGACAATACGTATTACGCAATCTTCTTTCCACACGGCAAGACCATCACGCTCGGCGGCACGGCTTCGTGCTCGTTCTTTTGCGCGTACCACGGAACCATTGCCGACGCCGGCGGCGCAGGTGAGGTCTACTACGGGGTGCACCCCGATTTTCAGCCTGGGTCGGGCTGCGAGACCGGTTGTGGCGCTGCGTCGACAGTGTTCGGCAACTACACGCAGGTGGCGTCGCACGAGCTCATGGAAACCATCACCGACAGCGAAGTGGGTCTTACCTCGACCGTTGGCTTACCCATGGCCTGGTACGACCCGTCCTACGGGGAGATTGGCGACATCTGTAACGACCAAAATGCCCAGATCGTGGGTGGCGACGGCGTGACCTACGACGTGCAAACCGAGTTTTCCAACTCGCAGAACAACTGCATCGTTTCTGGCCCGCACGTCAATCCCCTCCTCGTTGATCCGAGTGACGAAGTCTGCGGCGCGACTGCGGGCACGGTCAACGTCACGGCACTGGGCGGCCCCGAAGGCTTCCCCGGCGACGTCGCCCTGAGCCTCACCCAGGTGAGCCCGACTCCCCCACCCGGCGGCGAGATCACCGCGACCTTCGCCCCGAACCCCATCTCGTCGCCGCCCGCGCAAGGTTCGACCGCCACGATGACGATCCAAGGCACGGCGTCCACGCCGGCGGGGACTTACACGCTGACCGTCCAGGGGGTCAGCGGCGGCGTGACGGCCACGGCGTCGACGACCTTCGTCGTGCGCAACCAGGCTCCAGGCGCGGTCGTGCTGCAGTCGCCGGCGAGCGGCGCGGACGGGGTCGCGTTCAACCCGACGTTCACGTGGGCGGCGTCGACACAGGCCGATTCGTACACTCTCAGCCTCTACACGAGCGGCGACTGCTCTGGCACGCCGCTCCATCAGTACACGACGTCGTCGACGTCATTCCCGGTACCGCCGGGCGACGCGCTGCCGACGTTCACCTCCCTCTCCTGGCAGGTCGCGGCGTCCAACTCGTGCGTTCCTCAGACCGTATCGGCCTGCTCGACGTTCCGGACCGAGTCTTGCGGGACCGGAACCGTCGATCTGGTGCGGAACGGGGGCTTCGAGCAGGGGCTCGCGGGCTGGAACGTGGTCGCATCGGATCCTGCGCCGGTCGTCTCGACGGCCAACCCGCATGGCGGCGCCAACGCCCTCGGCGTGGGCGAGTTCTTCTTCACCTTCGAGCCCTTTGGCGACTCGGCCGTCTCCCAGGTGCTGACGATTCCGGCGGGCGCGAGCCCCAACCTCTCGTTCTGGGAATGGCCGCTCAACTTCAACGCGTTCACCGCGTCGCAGTACGTCACCGTGACGCCGCTGAGCCCAGTCGGGCCGACCGTCACGCTGATGAGCGAGCTCAGCGACGCTCAGACGTACCTACTGAGGCAGTTTTCGCTCCAAGCGTTTGCCGGACAGACCGTGCGCGTATCATTCGGCGTCCATCAGAACGGTGATTTCGGGGGCACTGGCATGAACATCGACGACGTGAGCGCGGTCTACACACAATGCGGCCCGCCCGACTTCACGCTGCAGGTTGCGCCCGTCGCAACGGGCGAAGTCTGCGCCGGCGCCTCGCTCGGGTACACGGTTTCGGTGGCCTCGCTGAACGGCCCCAACTTCACCTCGCCGGTCACGCTCACGGCGACGGGCCTTCCGCCCAACGCCACGGCGACGTTCGCGACCAACCCCGTCTCGCCGGGTGCTTCCACGACGATGACGCTCCTCACGACGCGTCCCACCATAGGACAGACGTATGGTTTCACGGTGTCGGGCACCGCCGTCAACCCGCCTCCGACCGGCCCGCGTGTCGCGACCACGGCGGTGCAGATCGACGCCAACGCGCCCCAGGCCCCGCAGGTGCTCAGCCCAACGAACGGAGCCGTCAACGTCCCGCTCCGCCCGACCCTCTCGTGGACCGCGCCTTTCGTGCCCGATGCCATCAAGAAGGCGGCGGTCGTCCCGACGCCGTTCGCCTTCGGCGCCTCCCAGTACCACCTGCAGATCGCCACCGATTCGGCCTTCACCCGCATCGTGACCGACACGATGCTGACCGACACGACCTTCACGCCGGCGTCCGACCTGGCGACGGCGACCCAGTACTTCTGGCGCGTGACAGCCACGAACCAGTGCGGGTCGAGCCCGGCGTCGAGCGTCGCGAGTTTCATCGTCGGCGCTTGCTCCGAGGTCTGGTCGGCGCTCGCGGCCGTCCCGAGCTCGAACGGCGGCGTGGAGAATGGCGCGGCGGTGGCAGTGCCGTCAGTCGGGAAGATCTACGTGATCGGCGGGATCGACGGCTTCTTCCTCAGCAACCATACGTGGGCGTACGATCCAACGGCCGACAGCTGGACGCAGAAGGCGGACGTGCCGCCCCCCGGTGTGGGGGTAACGTACGGGTCCGCCGTCGCGATCGGAGAGACGATCTACGTCTTCGGAGGCAACTTCTCCGGGCAGACGCTCTGGAAGTACGACGTGCCGAGCGATACATGGAGCCAGGGCGCGCCGTTGCCTTTCTTCAACAACGCGTCGGCGGTCTCGGCGATCGGCGGCAAGATCTACATCGCGTACGGTACCGGCTTCTTCAACGAGACGTGGCAGTACGACCCGGCGACCGACGCGTATTCGCAGAAGGCGAACGCGCCTTTCTTGCCCGTCGACCAGGACGTTCACGCCGTCGCGTTCGGCGGAGACATGCACGTTTTCGGCGGAGGCATCGGGGGCAGCTCGCACGTGGTGTACACACCCGCGACCGACACGTGGACGACCGCGCCCCCGATGCCCTTCGGTGTCACGGATCCGGCGGTCGGCGTGCTGGCCGGCCAGATCTACGTCGTCGGTGGACAGCCCATCGCGTACACGCAGATTTACGATCCGGCGTCCGGCGCGTGGACGCAGGGGATGCCCATCGCGGGCGCGTCGAACGGCGTCGAAGGCACGATGGGGGCGGTCCTCGGGCTGCGCTTGCATGTCATCGGCGGCTTCAACAACACGACCGGCATTACCGCCAACCACTGGCAGTTCCACCCCTGCACGCTCGGCGACCTCTCATCGGGCGCCGTCCTGCCGTTCGCGGTCGACGGCGACGGGCACGTGTCGGGTGTCACCAACGAGCGAACGTCGCTCTTCATCGCAAACTCGCTGAGCAACGCGCCACTCACGGCGACGTGCTTCCTTTATGGCGTGAACGGGGCGGTCCTCGGGCACGCGCAGTTCAAGGCCGCCCCGGGCGAGGTTCACGCCGTGACGGACATCGTGCGGGTCCTGAAGGGCGCAACGACGGTGCAGAACGTCATGGGCAGCCTCGCGGTCTTCGGGACCGACCTCCTGCGGATTGAGGCATCCGTCGTGAACAACGCGACCGGTGACTCGGCGTTCGAGGACGGGCAGTCGATGAAGGGCGAGCTCGCGGGTTTCCTTCCGGCGATCGAAGAAGACTCGGACGCGACGCGGACGGTCTTCTCGAACCTGTCGCCGAACACGGCCATCCTGCAGCTCGTCGCCTATCCGGCGGGGGGCGGCGAGACGCCGTCATCGGCGACGTTGGCTATCCTGGGTGGGCACAGCTCGGTCAACTACGCGGACGTCGTGCAGCAGCTCAAGCTGCCGCGCGGCTTCGTGGGGCAGCTGCAGTTCAGCTCCAACCAGCCGGTGGCGGCGGCGGCACGGACGGTCGTCCCGAAGACTGCCTACAGCGGGTTCGAGCCCGTGCGCAGCATCTCGGATGCGGCTTCGACGGTGTACGCGCCTTACGTCGAAGATACCGCGGCGTTCAGCACCTCGCTCCTCGTGAGCAATCCGACGCTCAACCCCGCCGACGTGACGGTGACGTTCGTCGACACCGAAGATACGACGGGCGGAACGTCGGGCTCGGTGAGCAGCCGCGACGTGCCGATCGCCGTCAACGCGGACACGTCGATCCCCGACGTCGTGCGCTGGGTGTTGCGCGAGACCACGACGACGCCGTCCGGCAAGCACGGCTTCCTCGTCGTGACGACGCCGCAGGGCGTGACGGCGCAAGCGAAGCTCGTGGACAACGTGACAGCGGACCCGGCGACGCCGGGTCTCGAGAGCGCCGTCACGAGCGCATTCTCGCCGTTTCTCATCCGGGTCGAGCCCATCACTCTGCAGCTCGCAGCTTCGTCGGCTGCAACGTTTTCCGCGGTCACGCTCGCGGCGGGGGCTACGACAACGACCGCGCTCTCACGATTCGGCGTCTCGAACCCGGGCGCCACGACGGCGACCGTGGAGCTCGCTGCAATCAACGCGACCGGAGGCACGCCCACCCAGCCGTTCGTCGTAACGCTTCCGCCGAACGCCCAGTTTTTCACCGAAGACCTCGTGAGCGCAATGGGCCTGCCGCCGATCTTCCTCGGATCGCTCTCCGTCCGGTCCGACGTACCGGTGCTTGTGTATAACCACCGCCGGTCAGGCGACACGGGCGACGTCATTCCCGTTTACGCTCAGTGAGCCAACCAGGAGCGTCAGTTCTGAGTCGCCCTGGCAGCCTTCTGCGCTTCTTCGACCTTCTCCTTCAGGTCCTGAACGTTGAAGCTCGCACCAGCCTGCATTGGCGGATACTGGACGAAGGACGGTATGTAGTCGGCGATGACCTTGGCCGGAATCTGGAAGCGCCACATCTCGTGCTTGAAGGAATCCCAATAACCGATCGACCCCTCCGCGAAGCCACGGTCCGGCCAGTTCATGCGCTCGAACGGGTCATGGCGAAGGTTGGTCAGGATGGGCATGTTCGGATAGACGACCGCACCAATCCAACCCCGCGGCTGGTCGATGAACCGGTACTTGTAGTTGTCGATCCGAACTGCGCCGAGCTTCGTCTGGGCAAAGTACCAGACCTCGTGCCGCTTGGAAGGTCCCTTGCCGGTGATCATGTCAGTCTGATCGTAGCCGTCGAGATGTACCTTGTAGGTCCGGTCGCCTATGGGCTTGCCCTTCAGCAGCTCCGCAGTGACGTTGGGGTTGCCCGCCGCTGCAACGAGCGTGGGAAACCAGTCGAGGCCCGACATGATCCCGTTCGACACGGATCCCGACGGCACGCGACCGGGCCAGCGCACGATCGCGGGAACCCGGAAGGAGCCCTCGGTGACCTCGCCCTTGGCCCCGGCAAACGGGGTCGTGCCTCCGTCGGGCCAAGTGTAGACCTCGGCCCCGTTGTCTGTCGTGAAGACGACGATGGTTTCCTTGTCGAGACCGCTCGCCTTGAGCCAGTCGAGGACGACGCCGATGTTGTCGTCCATCTGCTTCATGGCCGCTTCCTCCAGCCCGAAGTCCGTCTGCGGGTTACGCATGGCGTCGTACTTGGGCGAGAGGTGCGTCAGCACGTGCGCCCGCGTGGGGTTCATCCACACGAAAAACGGTTTGCCCGCCTTCTTCGCCCCGTCCATGAAGGCAATCGTTGAGTCCGTGATCACCTCGTCAAAGGTGGTCATGTTGTAGTGGATTCCCTCCCTCGGTCCCGGCGGCAGCGGTCCCTCGTCCACGACTCTCTGCCTGCCCACCCTGCCCCAACGGGGATCCGTCGTAGGGTCGTCGCGATCCGTGGCCCAGCTATGGATCAGATTGCGCGGGCCGATGGTGCGCTTCCATTCGGGAGGATAGGTGTACCAGAATGGGTCTTCCATCGCGTTCAGGTGATACAGGTACCCAAAATATTCGTCGAAGCCGTGGACGGTCGGCAAAAACTCATTGCGGTCGCCGAGATGATTCTTGCCGAACTGGCCGGTCGTGTACCCCATCGCCTTGAGGGCAGCAGCAATCGTTGGTGCCTGATCGGGCATTCCTAGCGGCGAGCCGGCCTGGCCGACGGTGGTGAGCCCGGTCCGAATGGGCAGCTCGCCGGTGATGAAGTTGGCGCGGCCCGCGGTGCAGCTCGCTTCAGCGTAGTAGTCCGTGAACCTCATGCCCTCCGCCGCCAACCGGTCGAGGTTCGGCGTCGTCTGCAGCATGGTGCCCTGATTGTAAGAGCCAATATTGAACCAACCGATGTCGTCGCCCATGATCACGAGGATGTTCGGCCTCTTGCCGGGCGTCTGTGCAAGCGCTGGCGAGGCAGCGACGAGGGCGATGGCCGTCGTGGCCAACGTGGGGACTGTCTTTCGGAGTAATCGTCGGACTGCCGTGGTCATCCGTTACCTCCAGTGCTTTCGGATGCAATCGAATCGTGTCGAACTCTCGCACTCCGCTCGGGCGCCTATTGGCGAATGCGCCGGGCTGAATCGGGCCGTACAGGAGCATTGGCCCGGCGTCGTGCGTTTGTGGTGCCTCGTGCGGCACAACGCAAGCGCGCATAGGCGCGGTGCGGACTCGTGCACAGCCAGCGCGCGTTTCGATCTCGGCGCGCTCACGGAAGCGGCACGCGCGCTCGAGGCGCATCGGGTAGGGCGCGCTTGCATCGAAGCGACCTCCGAAGTGGGACGGCGACCGCCGCGCGGGGCCGATCCGCCCTGGGAGCTTCGCTGCTAAAACGGCGGAATGCCCGCGCCGGCCCCGGATCGTGCCGCCCTCCTTTCCCTCCTTCCCGAAGATCGGGTCGGCGTGGTCGAGCGCCTCGAGCCGATCACGCTGGGTCTCTCCGGCGCGGGCGTCTATGCCGTGACGACGTCCCGCGGCGCATGCGTCCTGCGCGTGCAGAAGCGCGACATGGACGAGGGATCCTTCGCGCAGCAGCTGCGCGTTCTTCGCCGCGCGGCGGACGCCGGAGTCGCGCCCGCCGTGCTGCATGTGAACGAGGAAGCGCGCGCCGTGGTCTCCGCGCGTGTGCCGGGCGTTTCCATCGCCGGTGCGCTCGCAGACCCCGAGCTGCGCGCGCCGGTGCTCGCCTCCGTCGTGAATCGACTGCGCACGCTGCACGCGCTCGACCCGTCGGGCGTCGACGAGCGCGACCCGGTCGCGTACGCGCGCGCTTCTTGGGTGGCGGCCCGCGACCGGCCGGGGTTCCCGCCGTGGGCCGCGTCGCTCGCGCCGACGCTCGACGCGACCGCCGACGCGCTGGCGCGCGATCCACGCCGGGTCGTAAGCCACAACGATCTCAACCCAGTGAACGTCCTGTGGGACGGCGCGCGCGCATGGCTCGTGGACTGGGAGTTCGCTGCCCTCGGACATCCGTATTTCGACCTCGCCGTGCTCGCGATGTTCCGTCGCCTGGAGGACGGCGTCGCGCTCGCGCTCGGGGCGCGCCACGACGGCGCGACGCTCGACGAGGGCGCGCGCGCAACCTTCCGGGCGCTGCGGCGGCTCGCCGCACTGCTCAGCGGCCTCACGTTTCTGAGCTTGGTCGACGACCTGAGCGTGCTCCCCGCGCCTACCCGGGCGGATGCTCCGTCGCTCGGGGCCTGCTACGAGGCGCTTCGTGCGGGCGAGCTCGACCTGCGCGGGGGGCAGGCGGGGGGCTGGTTGTCGCGGTCGTCCTCTGGGCGGCGCCGACGCAGGTCGCGTCCGGACCCTCCGACGCGGGGGTCGAGCAGCGGGATCGGGTGGCAAGACTTCGCGAAGAAGCGTTTGTGGCGTGTGGCGCGCGTCAATGGCGCATGTGCGCGAGGGAAAGCTCGGTGAGCTCGCGGCCCCAGGCGTTCACCTGCTAACTCGCCGTGGTGCCTTCGCTCTCCCCCACGGGGCCTCGACCCCCGAGCCGTGCCGCGTTTGCGTTCATCTTCGTGACCGTGGCGCTCGATATGCTGGCGCTGGGGATCATGGTGCCCGTTCTTCCAAAGCTCGTCATCGAGCTCGAAGGCGGAGACATCGCTCACGCGGCTTCGATGACAGGCGTCTTCGGCTTCGCTTGGAACGCGATGCAGTTTCTCTTTTCGCCGCTCGTCGGCGCCGCATCGGACCGCTTCGGACGCCGTCCGATCGTGCTCCTTTCGAATCTCGGCATGGGACTCGACTACGTGCTCATGGCGCTCGCGCCGAACCTCACATGGCTGCTCGCCGGCAGGCTCGTGTCCGGGATCACCGCCGCCAGCTTCTCCACGGCGACTGCGTATATCGCCGACGTATCGCCGCCGGAGAAGCGCGCGGCGCATCTCGGCATGGTCGGCGCGGCCTTCGGACTGGGGTTCATCGTGGGACCCGCCGTGGGCGGAGTGCTCGGACAAATCAGCCTGCGCTTGCCCTTCTGGGTCGCCGCGAGCCTCAGCCTCCTCAACGCGTCGTACGGCTTCTTCGTCCTGCCCGAGTCGCTTCCGCGCGAGCGCCGCGCGAAGCTCGTCTGGACGAGAGCCAACCCGCTCGACTCGTTCGCCCTCCTGCGCTCCGAACCCGCTCTGCTCGGCCTCGCCGTGGTCGCGTTCCTGGATTACGTGGCGCACGAATCGCTGCCGAGCTGTTTCGTCATTTACACCGACTATCGCTACGGCTGGGACGAACGGCACATCGGTCTCGTCCTCGCGGCGGTCGGCGTCTTGACGACGATCGTGCAGGCCGGGTTGATCGGTCCAGCCGTGAAGTGCCTCGGCGAGCGCGGGGCACTCGTATCCGGAATGGCCTTCGGGGCGCTGGCCTTCGCGATATACGGTGGAGCGTCGACAGGGACGATGTTTCTCGTGGGCATCCCGTTCGGGGCCCTGTGGGGGATCGCCGCTCCCGCCATGCAGGCGCTGATGACTCGCCGGGTCGACCCGACCCATCAAGGGCGTCTGCAGGGAGCGATCAGCAGCTTGCGCGGCGTGGGCGGCCTGATTGGGCCCATCTTGTTCACGCAAGCGTTTGCCGGGGCCATCCGCGTAGGATCACCGCTGCCGATCCCCGGGGCGCCGTATTGGCTGGCCGCTGTTCTGCTTGTCGCGAGCACGGTCGTATCGGCGAGCGTCACCAAGCCGCGCCACACCTCAGCGCCGTGAATCGGCGGAGCCCAACTTCGTGAGGTAGCGAAGCCCGACCGCCGCCGCGGCCACGCCCGCGCCAGCTCCGACGCCCAATGCCCAACGCGGACCGAACCTGTCCGCGACCCAACCGACAATGGGAGCCCCGATGGGGGTGCCGCCCAGCGCGACGGCGAGGAGGATCGCCATGACGCGCCCGCGCATGAGGGGGTCCGTCAAGAGTTGCACCGCGCCGATTGCCGTCGTCGTGAATGTTTGCGCCGACAGGCCGATGACGACCAGTGTGACACCGAACAGAGGGTAACTCGGAGCGATCGCGGCAAGCGCCAGCCCGAGGCCGAACAGCAAAGCGGCCGTGGCCAAGCGTGCGACGCGGGGTTTCGCTTGCCTAGCGGCGAGGAGCGCCCCGGACACGGACCCGACCGCCATGATCGAAGTCGAGAGCCCGTACTGGCCCGGTCCCTTGTGAAAGACGTTGACCGCCATGGTGGCGACAAAAATGGGAAAGTTGAGCCCGAACGTGCCGATGAAGAAGAGCATGAGAAGAATGGCCCTCAGGTCGGCGCGCCTCCAGACGTAGCGAAAGCCTTCAGCGAGATCGCCGCGCGCCCGGGGAGCGCGGTCCCGCAAGTGGAGCTCACCGGTGCGGAGGAAGATCAGCGAGCCGAGCACGGACGCGAACGAAGCCGCGTTGATCAGAAAGACCCAGCCCGAGCCCACGGCCGCGATGAGGACTCCTGCGACGGATGGTCCGATCATCCGCGCCGCGTTGAACGATGTCGAGTTCAGGCCCACGGCGTTGGCCACGTCGGCCTCGCCCACGAGATCGGAGACGAACGTCTGCCGTGCCGGCGAGTCGAACGCGGTGACGCAGCCGAGCATCAGCGCGAACGAATAGACGTGCCAGAGCTGGACGAGCCCGGCGACGGTGAGGACACCGAGCCCGAGGGCAAGCACGCCCATGGCAGACTGCGTGGCCAACAGGAGCTTCCGTCGGTCGAAGTGGTCGGCCGCGAAGCCGGTCCACGGCAGCAACACGACTTGAGGTCCGAACTGCAGCGCCATGACCAGACCCACGGCGGTCGCGTTCTTGTGGGTCAGCTGGGTGAGGACGAGCCAGTCCTGGGCGGTGCGCTGCATCCACGTGCCGACGTTGGACACGAGCGCTCCGCCAAACCAAAGCCGGTAGTTATACCCCCTTAGCGATCGGAACGTGCCCGTCATTCAGACACCGTACGCACCGGTTGCGCAACGTGGGGCGCAAAGATCGAGAAGCACGAAGAGCGCGTCGAGGTCGCGCCCGCTGATTCGACGTAGGGTCGAAGGAGCCAACGCCGTCGACGAAGTGGCGCCGCCGGGTTAAGACTGCGCTCCACCCATCGAAAGGAGAGAACCTCATGGCGAATCCGAGCACTGGACGATTTTGCTGGCACGAGTTGGTCACGACCGATCTCACCGCGGCGACGAAGTTCTACGGAGAGGCGTTCGGTTGGACGTTCCGCGACAACCCGAGCCCGATGGGCGGGACGTACCGAATGTTTTCGCTCGGGGACACGACGGTCGGCGGGGCCATGATGGCGCCACCGGGTGTGCCGTCGGGGTGGCTCGTCTACGTCGCGGTCGACGACACGGACTCGGCGGCGAGGAAGGTCGCGGAGCTGGGCGGCAAGATCGTGGTGCCGGCGACGACGGTCCCGGACATGTTGCGCTTCGCGTGCGCGACGGACCCGCAAGGAGCGGCATTCGGGATCCTCCAGCCGCTCGGTGCGGGCGCGCAACAGCGTCCCTACGAAGGGCCGGCGCGCCCCGGCACGTTCTGCTGGGACGAGCTCCACACGAAGGACATGGGGGCCGCGAAGAAGTTCTACGGCAGTTTGTTCGGATGGACGGGCAAGGGCGAAGCGGACGGCGGCGAGGCGTACTGGCACTGGAAGCACGCAGACAAGGAGATCGGCGGAATGACCTCGCACACAGGTGGGCCCAACGTCCCTCCGCACTGGCTCGCGTACGTAGCGGTCTCCGACGTCGATGCGATCACGAAGAAGGTCGGGTCGATTGGCGGCAAGGTGCTGATGCCTGCGATGGAGATTCCGAAGGTGGGGCGGTTCTCGGTGGTCCAGGATCCGACGGGCGCGGTGTTCTCGCCGTTCCGCTCGGCACGCGTCTGAGGTCTGGGCGATCTCTCAGAGCCCGCAGTATTTCGCCCCGACCCCCTGCAGCCACGCGCCGAACGCTCCTTGGTACGCGACCGGGTTGCAAAAGGCGGCCGCACCGGCCAGGGCTTGCACGACGCACCGGTCGGCCTGGGTGTACGCCGCGCAAGTCCCCGACTGCACCCGGGCCTCGCACTGCGAAGTCGAGGCGTTGTCCGGGCAGAGGAAGCAACTTTCGGCGGTGCAGTCAGCTATGCACGCGCTGTTGTGATTGCAGGTCGTGTCGACCAGCGGCGCGACGCACGTGCGAATCCCGATTTGGTCCACGAAGTCGAAGTCGAATTGCTTCAAACAAGCGGCGCATGCGGTGTTCGAGCAGCCGAAGAAGCTGTCGCACGAGGCTGTGCTCGCGCTCGCGCCGTCGGCGCATGCAGAGGCGGCGTTCTGAAGATCGGCGGTCGAACAGGAGTGCTGGCGTGTCGGCGCGGGCGGCTGCAAGGACGAAGGGCAGGTCGGGTACGGTCCGGGGCACTGCATTTGCGCGGCAGACGCGTCGCAGCAGCCGAAGGGACACGTCTGCGAGTCGCATTGCGGCCCCGCGTCGCTCGACGAAGGCACGCACTCCTGCAAGGAGGAACACTGCTCAGACATCGCCAGGCAGTTCTGGCAGTCGGTGCCGGTCCTGCCGCACGCCAGGCCGGTGATGCCTTGCTCGCATTGGCCAGACGTATCGCAGCAGCCCGTCGGGCACGTCCGTTCGTCGCAAGCAGCTGCCTCAGGGAGGACCACACAACCGGCGGTACCGGGGGCGCACGCGACGTCGGATGTTCCCGCGTCGTCGGCGCCCGCGGTCTCGTCGAAATTCGAGTGGCCGCAGGCGAAGAGCGCCGTGACGCACAACAGGGAAGCGCGGTTCACGCTCTCAACACTAACCGGTCACACCAGAAACGGCGCATGATGTCTCCGACGCAGCGCATTGGGTCTCACTGAAATTGGTGCGGGCTCAGTGAAAGGCGGGGGCGTCCGCGTACGCGGTTCCCAGATTCGTCAGCGCCCCACCGTCGGCATCGACGAGGTCATTGTAGGCAGTCCACTGGTACCAGGCGTAGCGCATGACTCGCGGATGCTTTGCGAACATCACAAGGGCCCCAGCGTAAAACGCTTGCACCGTCGCAGCGTTTGGGTTGCTTTTGTTCTGGCATCCCCATTCGGTGAGCCAGATGGGACGATTGCCCGGGATGGCCTCGATCCCCGCAATCCAGGATTCCAACGTGTTCGCTGCGGGATCGCAAGCTCCGGCGTTCCATCCGTACCAGTGCGTTGCGATGAAATCGACTCGCAGCAGTCCCGTCGTATCCGCATTGACCTGGGTCATGAACGCCTGGATCCAAGCCAGACCGGTGGCATTGCCCTGCGTGGCCGGGCTGCCGATGAGCACCGATGGGTCATTGAACGAAGGCCAGAGCGAGATCGCCGTGGCCACAGGGATGTTCGATTGGCTCGCGTTGTCCGGCTCGTTGAAACCTAGAACGTACGTGTAGCCCGCCGCGACGCCCGCGCTGACTTCGCGGGCGATCCCCGCGGGAGTCTGCTCGTTCGCGTGGCCCCAGACCATCGGGACGAACGGAGTCGACGTGCAGCCCGTGGGACCCAACTCCCAGTCGTACCACCACGCGAGGTCTAAGTTGCCGAGCTCGGCGCAATCCGAGCCGGCGACACCCTTAAGGGGCGACTTGTGCCCTGCGTCGCCCATGGTCGCATCGGGGGCCTCGGCGTCCTTGAAAGGGGCTGCGTCGGCCCCCGTCTCCCCTCCTCCGCTTTCGGGGGCCCCGTCGGTCGCCAATCGTGAGGCGTCGGCGTCCGATGAACCCCCATCGGCGCCGTCCCGCCCGTTGGGCGCAACGCGCACGGACGGGTTTGCGGCGTCCTCTCCTCGGTGCCCCGCGTCCAGCGCGGAGGCGTGGCTAGCGTCGGCTCCGTTGACGCCATCGACCATAGAGGAGCCCCCGTCGTCGCCCCCTTCGGACGCCGGAGCGTTCGCTGACCCAACACACGCACTGCACGCGAGGGCACAAAGGCTCCGCAGCAGACTCGCGGCTCGCTGGTGCGCAGGGGTCATGAGGCAACATCCGGGCGAGCAGGGATGCACACTCGCCTCCACGCGGCGACGTGGCCACGCCCCGCTGAGATGGCAAGCGGCGCCGGGCCACAACGAAGAAGGTCACTCCTTGCAACGGTTCTCCACACGCACATTTTAAGATCTCAGATCGCTGCGTGCATCGTGCCCGTAGGTCGAACGAACAGGATCCGGCAAGACGTGCGCGGTCGGGCACGCGCGGACGACCCACGTCCGGCCTGGCGGGTTCCGTCGGGATCAGCCTGAACGCTGCAAGCCGCCACTCACCGAGATCGCGGGTCGCGTACGTATCTGACACTCGCATACTCTGGCGCGCTTTTCTGCAAGTTGCGCCCATCCGCACCAATTCGATTATCTGGTGCGCAAACTGCCAGGTAGCACTTCTCGCGTTTACCGCGTGATCGTAGCGAGCCAGTGGGGCGAGAGCCGGATTTTATGTTACTATTTGTAATTCGGAACAATGCGGCAATCGTTCCCACGAATCGTCACGGTCATCGTTGCGGCGCTCCTCACGCCTTGCGGATGTTCGTTCTTCGTCGATCTCGACAGCCTCGATCGCGCCGGGCTCGCCGTCGGGGGTGACGACGCCGCGGGCAACATCCCGAACGAGCTCCAAGCCCAGAATGGGCACGACGATGCGGGGCCGGGCGCAGAGGAGTCCTCCATCCCGCCCTACGTCGACCTGTCTCTTCCCGACCGCCCGCTCCCCGACGCGTCGCCCGATGGGGGAGAGGTGTTCGAGACCACGGCGAACGATGACGCCACCAGCGACGCCAGTCTCGAGGCAGAAACGTGCGATGCGGCAATCGATGTGAGGCCCGAAACTGGGGTCGCCGATGCCGCAGCCGACGCGGGGGTGGCCGCCGATAGCGCCCTCCGGGATGGCCCAGCCGCTGACGGCGGTTCCCCGGCGACTTCGTATGCGTCGTGCCTCGCGATCCTCGACGCGGCGCCGACAAGCGCGAGCGGCACGTACGTCATCAACCCAGGGGGGACGTCTTTGACGGTTCACTGCGACATGGCCTTCGCCGGCGGTGGTTGGACGCTCGTCCAATCGACAAGCGGCGGCAGCTGCACTCCTGCCACGGAGACGGCGGGAGCCGTTGCGCAGGGCTCGTGCGCGTACATGCCGAATGGCGTCCTCACCGCGCTCGCCCTTGCGTCGACCACGGTCCACGTTCGCACTGCGAGCGGCTCGGCCGCGCCCGTGGGTTACGTCACCAGTGCCACCGCGGTCCCGATCCAGAACCTACGGATGGGCCTCGTGACGAACGCCAACGAACCCGTTGGCGACGCCGTCACCGAGGAGGCTGCGTGGACGGTCGTGGGCGACCCCGGGAACGCAACCAAACAAGGGCGGACGCCGCCGAGCGTCCTGGCGTTCACCTGCGCCGTCGCCGGAGAGAAGTGGCCTGCCGTTTACCACGCGTGCGGCAACGGCGCGGACGGCTTGGCCCTCGACGTGGTCGACAACGCTTCCTTTTGGAACTGGGGGGTCATGCCCCACGTCAATATCCCGATGGAGGTCTACGTTCGCTGAACGTATCCACTACCCGAGCGCACTCTTCAACAGCGCGAGCAACTCTGCCCATGCCTTCTCCGCCGCGTCGGGTTTGTACACGCGCGAATCCGGCGGACACCAGCCGTGCATCGCCCCTTCGTACACCTCGACTTTCGCTGAGAGAGACGCTTGCGCGAATGCCGCTTTGAGCGTGTCCTTCGCATCCGGTTGCTTCGCATCGTCGTTGGCGGCGATCGCGATGAGGAAATGCGCCTTCATCTTCGGAATCAGAAGGTGGGGGCTGTCCGGCTTGTCCGTCACGAGACCTCCGCCGTGGAACGTCGCAGCCCCTCCGATGCGATCCGGATTCGTCGCGGCCGTGCGCATGACGAGCGGCCCGCCCATGCAGTAGCCGGTCGTTCCCATCTTGCGCGCCTTGTCGACGAACGGCTGCTGGTCGAGCCACGCAGTCAACGCCTTCGCGTCGGTGACCGAGGTCTCCGGCGTGAGCGAATGCGCTAGCGCCATCAGCGCCGTACGCGTCGCCGGGTCGTCGAAGTCCGCGTTCGGAGACGATGTCGGCGCCTTTTTCGTCCGGTAGAAGGGGTTCACGACAAGCACGGCATATCCCGACTCGGCGAGCCGCTTTCCCATCTGACGGAACGCCGGACGGAGACCGAAAATGTCCGGCCAGATGAGCACCGCCGGGGCTGCGCCAGTCGTCGGGTGAACAAAGTAGGCATCACACGCGCCGTCCGGCGTCGTGATACTGACCTCCGACTCGGTCGTCGCGATCACCGCTCCCGATGCCGGCGCCGCCGGTGCGGACACCGGACCCGGCGCTGGATCTGCTGACTTGCACCCGAGCGGCAGGAGCGACGCGAGGCCCGCGCCGAGCGAGACAGAGCTGAAGCCTCGCCGCGAGAGGAGCTCCGAGCGAAGGCGGTACGCGATCATGTCGTCGAACGAATCGTTGTCACACATGACGGCGAGTAGACGCGCTCTTCGGCGGCGCCACAAGAGCGCATGGGCCACTCGCGCGGCTCAAGCCTCGAGAAAGGGGCGAGCGCCTCTGCACGAGCGGCGAACCGGGAACATGACGTGCACCGGTCCGCCGGCGGAGGGCGGTCGGCCCTTCCAACGAACAGGAGGCAGCGATGCAACCAGCGATGAGCGAACGACGAACCCCGGCGCCGCGGCCGGTGGAAGCGAGCGGTACCTTCGCGATCGGCGACCTACGCGTCCGCAGGCTCGGCTTCGGCGCGCAGCCGCGTCAGTAGCCCATGCGCAGGTACAGCTCGCTGTTGGCGATCCGCACCCGCGCGTGAGCGCAGGCGAGCCTCGACCCCGCTCAGACGTCGATCACGACATCTCCGAGCGGCCGCGAGCAGCACGTGAGGACGTTGCCCTCGGCGGGCGGATCGAGCGGCTCGGGGTCGTAGGCGACGCCCCCAGAGACCAGCCCGCTCTCGCACGAGTGGCAAACCCCCGTGCGGCATGACCAGCGCACGGGCACGTCGCAAGCTTCCGCTAGCTCGAGCAGACTCCGATGTTTTGATTGCGACCAGTGAGCCGCGATGCCGCTCCGCGCGAAGGAGACGAGCGGACCGCTTCCAGGATCGTCGCTCGGCACATGAGGCGCGCGCTCCGGGGCGCCGACGACCCCCGGCGTCATCGCCTCCAGTCCCGCGAACATCTCCGTGTGGATCCGGCCTGGGGGAACGCCGCGCGCCTCGAGCCCGGCCTTCAGGTCCTTCATGAAGCGCGCTGGCCCACAGAGATAAAAATCGCCGTCACGCGGCACCGCTAGGGCATCCAGCGTGGCGATATCGAGGTGTCCTGCCGCATCGTAGTCGTGCCCGAGCTTGTCCGCGGGGCCAGGCCTGCTGTAGCGGACGTGGGCCCGACCGCGAGCGAGCGACGCGACGAGGCGGCGAACGTCGATTGCGAACGGATGGCTCTCGCGGTTGCGCGCACCATAGAGCCACCACACTTCGCGAACGGCCGCCATCGCCGCCAGGGACTCCAGCATCGCCAGCACGGGCGTTGCGCCGATCCCCGCGCTGATCAGTACGACTGGACCTTCGCCCGCACCAAGGACGAAGCCTCCACGTGGCGCGCTGGCGTCGAGAACGTCGCCTACGTGCACGCGGTTCTTCAGATACGTTCCGGCCAGGCCTCGGGGCTCGATCTTCACGCTCACGCGATAGCAATCGGCGGAGGGCGGACCCGAGAGCGAGTAGCTGCGGTAGAGCGGGGACCCGCTCGGCGTAGGTTGCAATCGGAGGACGATGAACTGGCCGGGCAACGCCGTGGTGAGGCGACGGTCGTCCGTGGCCTCGAGTGAGAAGGATAGGACGTCGCCACTCTCCTGCTCGATCCGTGAGACACGGAGTGGGAAGAACCCCGGCGTCGTCGCGGTCAACCCAGCAGCCGAGAGCCCAGCATTGCCCGTCGCACCGCCCTGACCCTCGCCGCTTCGCAACAGCGCCTCGAACGACGCCCGCCAGCCCGCAGCGAGCGCCGGAATGTGTGACGCCCGCTCCATCTGAGCACGTGGATGGCTCGGCAGGTACAGGAGCGCGTTGATCTGCTCGATGGTCATGCGCTCGGGACCTTCGGCGACCTTGACGATTGGGTCGTCGGCGCCGACCTCGCCTTCCTCGAGAACGCGCAGGTAGAAGCCGGGCCTGCCGCTCGAGGTCAACAGGGCAGCCATGCGCGGTTCGTTCGTGCGGATTCCGACGCGGTAGCAAGTCACGCGCGGCTGGGTCACCTCGAAGAGCGCCGAGCCGATCCGGTAACGGTCGCCGATGCACACCTCGTCATCCGGCAATCCCTCGACCGTGAAGTTCTCGCAGAACTGTCCGTAGGTGAAGCCGCTTCGCCCGAGCCGCTTCTCCCAGTAGCGATAGGACTCGATCTGATACACGAACACCGCGCGGTGCTCGCCGCCGTGGCCGACGAGGTCGCCCTGCCCGTCGCCGTCGATGTTGAGCCGCCGCACCATGCGCCGTTCCCGTACGGCGTCCTTCCAGATGCTGGTATGCACCGTTTTGCCGTTCCAGAGAATGTCGCGCGGAAGGCCAACATTTACCGATCGCAAGCGCGCCATACTCCACTCTTCCTGGCAAGCGGCGGGCCACTGTCGAGACGCCGCCGCTCGCTTTCTGCTTGCGGCCGCTGGCCTGCCTGAACTACCGCAAGGCCCGGTGCGGCGCCAAGCGTCATCTTCGTTCCACGTAGAGCTCCATGACCTCCGCGGCGCTCAGCGCCCGGTTGTAAATGCGAAACTCGTCGACCTCCCCGGCGAGGTAATGATCATTGGCGTACTGCGAACGCCCAATCCAGTTCTGCGTGGTGACGCCCAGGGCGGACGGATGGAGCGTCTCGGCCCCATTATGAGAGACGGCGACGCCATTGAGGTACAGAGTAGCCGTCGCTGCGGCTTGCGTGACGGCGAGGTGTTGCCAGTTTTGGAGGGGAAGAATACCGCTCGTCAGTACATTTTCTTCGGCCGGGTGCCCACCCGTCGTCACGGCATACCGAAGCGCGTCCGCATCGGTCGTGACGAACATATTGACGGTGGTTCCAGTGCCGAAGTCGAAAAGGCGATCGCCGTATCCCACGGCGCCGCGGCTCTGGTTGATCCAGGCGGAGATCGAGAAGTTCGTCAATGCGCTGACGATGCCGATGGGCAGCATCGTGTATTGATTCGCGCCGCTGAACGTTGCCGCGTTGCCGCGCACCCCGGAGGAGAACGTCGCGCCGCCCACCATCGTCGCCGTGTTGCCATTCCCTGACGAATCGGCCGAGGTCGTGCCGCTCGTTTCGTCGAAGTGGTAGAGAGCCACGAGACCGAGGTCGATGCTGGCGTCCTGGGCCGCAACATCCGATTCTTCGGGCCCGTCGCGAGCGCGTCCGTCCGCAGCCGCTTCGGACTCGGTCGACGCGTCGAAGACGTCCACGCCGATAGCGGACGCGTCGTCGCCGCTCGGCTCGCCCATCGTCGTGTTGTCCAAGCGGATGTCGGCTGCGGAGTCGTCACCACCTTCTGCCGCCGGGGCTTCGATCGTCGAGTCCGTAAACGCGCCGCCGGAGTCGTCCAATGGCGCGGCGACGGCTTGGGTGGCATCGGTGGAGCTGTCGTCACAAGGGGGGCCGACGCATGCGGGCCCGGCGTCGCAGCAAGCCCCGCTATCGGGCCCGCTGTCTCCAATGTCTGGCACATCGGGAAACCCAACAAGGCTCGCGCAACCGGCGGCGAACAGAGGGGTAGCCAAGACAAGCCGAGCCGGGCGCATCCCTCAGAACACTCCCCTGAGCAACATCCCCCCGCCGCCGGGCCCCACGTGCGGCGCAATGAACATCCCCGCGATGGCCGGGTGCTCCCCGGCGTGGCCCGCCGTAAGAAAGATCACCGCGCCTCCGACCAGGAGCGCGCACCCGGCGATGGACGCGACGGTCGCGATCGTGCCGTCGATCATCCCGTTCGAGTGGTCGACGACGGCGCGCGCATGGCCGTCGCTCGTGCAAGACGCGGAGCTTGGGCAGTCGTCTTGCTGATTGTTTTTCTCCGCAATTGTCAACAGCCCAAATGCGCCGCCAAGCGCGACGCCCACCAAGCCGGCACCGCCCGTCACGATCCCCAGCACTTTCCGCGTCCCCGTGGTGCCGCTCCCAGCGGGCCGCTCGGCATCCGGCGGGACCGTAGCGGCAGGCGCGGCCTCTTCGTGCGCGACCGGGAGCGCCCCCGCCAGGCCTGGTTGGGACGGGGGTGTCGCCGCCGTCGATGCAGCGGTCGTCGGCATCGGCACCAAGCTGGCGGCGCCCATCTTCACCACTTCGCGACGCCCCTTCACCCCTTCCGTGATGACGAGTATTCGCGTGACCGGCGGCTGCCCGGCGATCTCGAATGCAAACGCGTGCCGTCCGACATCCACCTGCAGCGATCGGCCGTCCACAACGTCGGTCAATAGTTTGCGGTCGACGGTCACTTTCACCGCACTCACGTCCGCACCCGATGCGTCCTTGACCTCGAAGGCGATGGTGGGCTGAGCCTTGTCGAGCTCATCGAGCCGCCTATTGCAGTCGTCGCGGACAATCGCCGGGCACGACTGGTTGGCGCAGAGAAGAAGGTTTTCTCTTGCAGCCGACAACTTGCCTTCGCGTCGAAGCTCTTGCCCTTCGCCGTTCGCGTCGACGCACTGGTCTTTCGTAACGGTCGCATCGGCTCGAACGGGGGCCGACACGAACGCGAAGAAAACCGCGACCGGCGTAACCAGGAGCAGGCGACCTCTTCGCGCTCTCACAGACATTCCTTCTTGAAGAGCCGGTTGCCCTTGGCGTCAAAGTAGTAGAGTGGATCGCAGTTCGCGGCCGCAGGCGTCGATTGGGGGGGAGCCGACGTCGCAAGAGGGGACCGTGCCGAAATCGCGGGGGCGATGGGCGCAACGACGGCCGGGCTGCCGACGGGCAGATTCTTTTTCGACGCGGCGGGAGCCGGAGGAGCGGCGACCTCTGCGGACCAGGTGGGCGGAGCGGGCGGCAGAGTCTCTATCGGCACGGCTTCCGGAGGTCGAGCGTCATACCGTTCCACGGGATCAACCGCTGGCTGCGACGAGGGCGATGGCATGTCCGCACGCACGCCTGCGGCGCGCTCGGGGCGGTATTTGAGCCGACCGGCGAAGAGGAGAACGCCGACCAACGCGAGGCCGACGCTCGCCGCGACGAGAGGCGGCCCCCGCCAGCGTCCGCGTTGCTTCTTGCCTGAGGCCGTTCTACCTAGGGGCGGCAACGATTCCGCCGACGCCTGGACTCGCGGATCCGGCGGAGAGAGCGGCACCGCCAGCGCGCTCATCGAAAGGCCCGCGGCCTGAATGATCCCCGAGATCCGCTCGACGGAGGACTTGGCCCGCTTCGAAGCGAACGGCTGAAGCGCAAGCGCAAATTCGGCCACGTTGCCATACCGCCGGCGAGGGTCCTTCTTCAGACAATTGGCAATGACCGTTTCGAGTCCGATCGGTGCGTCGGGCCGGAAGCTTCTCATGGCGGGCTCGGGGTCGTTTGCAACCGTGATCGCCAGCTCGGTGAGTGAGTCCGCCTGGAAGGGCGGGCGGCCGGTCAATAGTTCGAAGAGCGTCACGCCGAGAGCCCAGATATCCGTCTGGACGTGGACGTCCTTGGACGAGCGCATCTGTTCGGGCGACATGTAGTGCGGCGAACCCATCACTGCGGACGCCTGGGTGAAGCCGTGCCCCTGCGCCGTCAGGTTGCCGGGGACTGAGCCCTCACGACCGGTGATCTTCGAGATGCCGAAGTCCAGCACCTTGATCGAAAGCTGCCCGTCCGAGCGCCGCACGCAGAAGAGGTTCGCAGGCTTTAGATCTCGATGAACGATGCCGAGCGCGTGCGCCTCGGCCACCGCGACGGCGGCGTGAAGTACGAACTCGACGGCTTGCTCGATGGGCAACGGGCCGCGCTCCGTGAGCCAGTGGGCCAGGTCCCCGCCTTCCAGGTACTCCATGACGATGTATGGAGCACCGTTTGGAAGCGTGCTCACGTCGAAGACGCGGGCAACGTGTTCGCTTCGGATCTTAACCGCCGCGCGTGCCTCGCGGACGAAGCGCGCCACCGCGTCCGCGTTTCCTAGCGCCTCGGGGAGCAAAAACTTGAGGGCCACCGTCTGGTCAAGGTGCATGTCGTGGGCAGCGACGACCGCGCCCACGCCTCCGATCCCGAGGACGCGCTCCACGCGATACTTGTCCGCGAGGATCTCGCCCAAGGCCACCCCAGCAACCTGTCGGAGATCGTCCAGCGCCACTTCCTTCCTGCACCTCTTCCCGAACGTCCGGAGGCGGCGTCAGGGCCCAACCCAGCACGTTCTTTCATGGCAGAACACAGATTCGGACGCTCGTCGAGAGCCAGCGCAGCGCCAGCGCCGGGACTTTCGGGGCTCGACGCGCAGCCCATGCATTCGCGTCGCCCATCCAGAGTCATGCCGA
>Ga0265314_10001149_pt1 | contig 30607 bp, 27 predicted proteins | sample 4126metaG_FD_203106 | JGI IMG/M metagenome (GOLD analysis project Ga0265314, IMG submission 203106) | Rhizosphere microbial communities from Carex aquatilis grown in University of Washington, Seatle, WA, United States - 4-1-26 metaG | ecosystem: Host-associated > Plants > Roots > Rhizosphere >... | reverse complement strand
TACTATCCCGCTGCGTATTTGCCTGTTGCGGCATATCCGCGGCGCGGCGTGCAGCCGACGCGATTCCTGCCGCCGCGGCCGGTGCCGGGCGACCCCACGCGCGTTTCGCGCGGCCCGCTGCGCTGATTTTCCGTCTGCGTTAAACCAGCGCGTGGTGCCGCATGCGCTCGAGCACGCGCAATGGAGCCTTGCTTTCGTCGTGCATCGCGGTCACCGGCAGGTAGAACGTTTGTTCGAGCAGGTGCTGGCCCGCAAGCACCGCATGCTCGACGCCGTCCGTGAACACGATCCACGTCGCATGCGCCGGCAGTTCCACGCGCGTGCGCGTGCAAGTCCGCTGGCGCTCGTCGTCGAGTTTCGCCAGGTCGTGCAGGTTGAGCATTACGTGGTCGTATTCGGTGCGGCGCCCTTTGACTACGCCCAGCTTTTCCATGAGCCACGCGCTGCCCGGCACCTGCCGCGGCACCTTGTCGAGGTAGAGTTGCGCCACGGCTTTGGTCGGCGCACCGAGCTCCCAGACGCGCGGCTCGCCGCGCGGATTGACATTGTGGAACACGCGCAGCAGGCGCAGTCCGCCGGTCGGGCGCGACGCGAAGGCGTCGACATGCAGCCGCGTATCGTCTTTCCTGACCGAACTCGCGCGACCGCGGACTTCGGCGGGACGGAAGCTCGTGAGGCCGTCGCGCAGATGTGGCGCGTAATCCGGGCACAGGCGGGAAACGAGCTCGCGCGCGTGTTTCGCATATCTGGCGAGCAGCCACGTGAGGTGGCCGAGGTCGGCGCTGGTCGCCGAGGTGTGCCCGATCGCGTCGACACGCGGATCGTAGCTGATGTTTTTCGCGCCGTGCGCCAGCCATTTGGGATCGAGCAGATATTGCTCGCCGGGCAGCACCTCGAAGTTCAGATGCGGCATGAACAACACCTTGCCGTCTTCGAGCGCGTCGGTCGCGGCGGCCGTCACGCTGGGCAGATGCCGTTCGTTCCAGTGGGTCACGTCCAAGGTGATGAGCGGATTCATGATGATTTTGGTCCCAGGGTGAAATTATCGTGGGCGGGCGCACTAACGGCCGCGCGGGTATCTACTGACCTATTCTCCATGGCGCGCGCGCAATGCGGTTGACGTGGATCAAATTGCTCCTCATCGGCTGGCGGCGGGCGTAAAGCCGAAACAGGCGGGGAATCGCCCTTTTATCCGCGCTTGCCGCGAGGCGCAAAAGCCGATAATGGCGTCAATTACACAGGCACGGCCCGTGCGCGCCGCGCGCGGCTGCCCCGGGTACGCTATCCATGGCGGAAAAAAAGCCTTTCGAAATTGCGCGCGAAGCGCTCATGCTGCTCGCCACGCGCAAGCTGATTCCGACCCCCGACAACTATCAGGCCGTTTTCAGCGAGATCGCGGGCACGCCGAACGTCGCGCCGTTTCCCGGTGACGCGCTGCGCAACATCGCGCATGCACTGCCGGTTGCTCAAGCGGGCCACAAAAAGCAGCGCGAATTGCTGGAACGCGCGATCGGCGAATCCGACTGGGCGGGCGTGCAAAGCGCGCTGGTCGGCTACGCGAGCTTTGCGCCAGGCGGCGATCGCAAGGCCGCGGGCACGGAGCGGGCCGCCGCGCCGGCGGTCACCGGCGATTTTCTGGAGCAACTCGCGCGCCTGATAGAAAACACGCTGCCCGCGCTGGGCGGCGACGACGCGCGATTTGCCGATCAGGTCACGCAGCTGCTCAAGACGATTCGCGAGCCGGCGGCGGACATTTCCACGGTCAAGGCCATGCTGGGCAATTTCAGTCACCGGCTGTCGTTCGCCGCCGAAGACCAGGCGGAGATCCGCTCGACGCTGCTTAAGCTCCTCCACCTGATCATCGGAAACATCGGCGAGTTGAGTCTCGACGATCAGTGGCTGACGCGCCAGATCGAGGCTTTGCTCGCCGCCGCCACGCCGCCGTTGACGCTGCGCCGGTTGGACGACCTGGAACGGCGGCTGAAAGACGTCATGTTCAAACAGGTCGAGGCCAAGGGCCGCACCCTCGAAGCGCAGGAGCAGATGCGCCAGATGCTCGCGACCTTCATCGAGCGGCTGGCCCAGATGACGGAAACCACCAGCGCTTACCACAACAAGATGGAACACAGCGCGCGCCTGATGGAGCAGGCCAAGTCTTTCGAGCAGATCGCGCCCGTGCTGCAGGACGTGATCAGCACGACGCGCGGCATCGCCTGCGAGATGAGCAACGTGCGCGACGAATTGCGCGGGATGCGCGAAAAGGTCGCCGTCACCGAGTCGGAACTGGTCAGGCTGCGCCACGAACTCGACAGCGCGGGCGCGGAAGCCCGGCACGACGCGCTGACCGGCGCGCTCAACCGCAAGGGCCTGAACGAGGCGCTCGAGCGCGAGCTGGCAGACGTGCGGCGCAAGGAAACGCCGCTGTGCACGGCGCTGCTGGATATCGACAATTTCAAGAAATTGAACGACAGCAAGGGTCACGCAACCGGCGACGCGGCGCTGAACCATCTGGTCGAAGTCACGCGCGAATGCATGCGCGCGCAGGACACGCTCGCGCGCTACGGCGGCGAAGAATTCGTCATCGTGATGCCCGACACGGTCCTCGACCAGGGAATCGACGCGATGACGCGCCTGCAGCGCGCGCTGACCAAGCGTTTTTTTCTGGCCGGAGGGGAAAAAATTCTCATTACCTTCAGCGCCGGGGTGGCGCAGCTCGCGCCGGACGAGGACGGGCAGGACGCGCTGAAGCGCGCCGACCAGGCGATGTACCTCGCGAAGCGCGCCGGCAAAAACCGCGTCGTCGGCGCGTAGCGCGGCATATCCCCGGCGGCCCCGGCGGTCCCCAACCCCGTACGCGGCCCGCCGTCAAGTCTTGCCAAGCGGCGAATTCCCGCGCATTGTTGCTGTCCAAAGGGTCACGGTCGCCGTACTGCCTTCGGTGCCGCCGACGCAATTGCATACCGCACAGACTAGCCTGGGGAGATACCGTACGATGTCGCTCGAAGCGCGTTTTCAATTGCGCGAAAAGCTGGGGGAAGGGGCAACCAGCGAAGTCTATGACGCCTATGACAAAAACCTGCGGCGTCACGTCGCGATCAAGCTCTTCAAGAAGTTCAATCGCGGCGGGGTGTTCGCGCAGCTGAAGGAAAGGTTTCTCGTCGACGCGCGCGCCGCGGCCGGCGTGTCGCATCCGAATATCGTGACGATCTACGACGCCGGCAGCTTCGGCGACGGCATCGCGATCGTGATGGAGCTCATCAAGGACTCTCTGCGCAAAATGCTCGACCGCACCCCGCAATTGCCGCTCGATATCATCGTCGGCATCACGGCGCAGGTCGCCGACGGGCTGAAATGCCTGCATGCAAACGGCATTTTCCACCGCGATATCAAACCGTCGAACATCCTGATCGCGCCCGGCAACGTCGCCAAGATCGGCGATTTCGGCCTCGCCCACCTGCCGATGTCGGATTTGACGCGCACCGGCACCGTGATCGGCACGCCGCGCTACATGTCGCCCGAGCAGGCCCAGGGGCAGATCCTCGACTATCGCACCGATATTTTTTCGCTCGGCGTCGTGCTGTTCGAAATGCTGGCGGGACAAACGCCGTTCGAGCGGCCGCCGTGCAAGGACCATGTGCTGCTCGGCCGCATCGTATCCGAACCGGCGCTGAAGCCTTCGCAGCTGAACCCCAAGGTGCCGGCGGAACTCGACGCAATCGTCGCGTGCGCGCTGGCCAAATCGCCGCAAGGCCGCTATCAGAGCGCCGCCAAATTCGCAGAGGCATTGCGCAGCGTAAAGGTGGCGGCTTAACCATGCCGCTGCGCCGCGGTGAAAATGCAAAATGAATCTCGAACAGATAAGAATTGATTTTGTCCCCGAGCACGACCGCCTGCTGTTGCGGCTGGCGAGCGGCGACCGCAGCGAAATATTGCTGTGGCTCACCCGCCGCTGCGTGCGCCTGTTATGGCCGCTGCTCGTGAAAATGACCGAGTCGGTGCCGCGCATCGCGCAGCAGCCGTTGCCCGAAGCGCGCCAGGCGCTGCTCGGGATGGAGCGCGAACAGGCGTTGTCGAAGGCGAATTTCTCGCGCCCGTACGACGCGACGGGGCGTGAACGGCCGCTCGGCGCCGAGCCCCTCGTCGTTGCGCGACTGAACTCGGGCCGCAACGAGCAGGGCAAACACGTGCTCATGCTGCTGCCGCAACAGGGGCAGGGCGTCACGCTTGCGCTCGACGACACGCTGCTGCACGGACTGTGCAAGCTGTTGCAGGACGTGGTCGCCAAATGCGACTGGGACATGGCGCTCACGCTGCCGACCGGCCCGGCACAAGCCGGCGCCGAAGCGGCGCCGCGGCTGCTCAACTGAAGTCTGATTGCACCCGCCGGTGCGATAATCCGGCTTCTTGAAAAATATTTCCGGAGGATCGATTCATGGCCAAACGCTGGCAACAGCGCCCCGCGGGTTCGAACTGGGGTGAATTCGGCGACGACGACCAGCACGGAAGGCTGAATCTGCTGACGCCCGGGCGCCGCCTGCGCGCCTTGCAGGAAGTGCGGACCGGCGAAGTGTTCTGCCTTTCGCATCCGCTCGACCGGCCCGGCGGCAACATCCTCAATACGGGCCGCTTTCCGCCGGTTTTCCATCCCGTGTTCAAACCGGGCGGTGAAGTGTATTTCAACCTCGCGATGCAGGAGACCGACCCGCGCTATACCGACGTCGGCTCGGACGAGGCGATCATGCTCTATTCGCAGTACTCGACGCACTGGGACGGCTTCGCGCACAAGGGCACGCTGTTCGATGCCGACGGCGACGGCGTGGCGGAGAAGGTTTCGTACAACGGCTTCAAGCTGGTCGACGACGCGGGCCGCGGTCTTCATGGCGAACTCGGCGCCGTCGCGTTGTCGGTCGCCGAAATGGCGGAGACCGGCGTCCAGGGCCGCGCGGTAATGGTGGATCTGCGCCACCATTTCAAGGACGAGCGCGTGGCGGTGACGTGGGAAATGCTCGAGCGTGTATTGCGCGACGATGCGGTCACGGTCGAGCAGGGCGACATCCTGTGCCTGCACACCGGGCTCGGGCAGTTGATCCGCGACGCGAACGGCAAACTCGACAATTCGATCAAGACCCAATGCGCGGTACTCGACGGTTACGATAAGCGGCTGCTCGAATGGATTGCGGACGTCGGTGTCGCGGCGATCGCGGCCGACAACCTCGCGGTGGAAAGATCGTCGACACTCGGCGCTGACCCGCGACTGGCGCACCGCGGCCCGCAACTGCCGCTGCACGAGCACTGTCTCGTCAAGCTCGGCATACACCTCGGCGAATTGTGGTACCTGACCGAACTCGCGGCGTGGCTGCGCAAGAACAAACGCAGCCGCTTCCTGCTGACGGCGCCGCCGCTGCGCATGCCGGGCGCAGCGGGTTCGCCGGTGACGCCGGTGGCGACGGTATGAGGTTGCGCGATGTCTGACATTCTTCGTAGGTACCGCATTCGGACCGGATCTGCGGGTATTCCGCGCGCTGCGGTTCTTGCCGTGTGCGTTTGCGCGTGGTCCGCGCATGGCGCGGAGGAGCCCTATCCGACCAAGCCGATCCGTTTCATCGTGCCGACCGCGACCGGCGGCGGTTCCGATCCGATCGCGCGCGCTCTCGGCGCGAAATATTCGGCGGCGTGGGGCCAGCAGGTCGTGGTCGACAATCGTCCGGGCGCAGGCATGACGATAGGTATCGATCTGGTGGCCAAGGCCACGCCCGACGGCCATACCATGGTGCTCGTCAATCCTTCGCATGCGATCAACGCGACGCTGATGACGCGGCTGCCGTACGACGCCGTGCGCGATCTCACGCCGGTCACGGTGATCGCGACGCAGGCGCTGGTGGTGGTCGTGACGGCATCGCTGCCGGTGAAAAACGTGCGCGAGCTCATCGCTCTCGCCAAAGCCAAGCCGCGCGAGATTTCCTATGCGTCGTCGGGGCCTGGCTCGGCGTCGCATCTCGCGGCCGCGATGTTGAGCGGCATGGCGGGCATCGAATTGAACCACGTGCCGTACAAGGGCACGGGACCGGCGATCCCCGATCTTATAAGCGGCCGCGTACAGCTCTACATCAATCCGCTGCTGGCGATGCTGGGCGCGATCGAGGGCGGGCGCCTGCGCGTGATCGCGGTGACCTCGGCCAAGCGCGTGCATTCGCTGCCCGAGGTGCCGACCGTCGCCGAATCGGGCGTGCCGGGTTACGAGGCGACGTCGTGGTACATGCTGCTGGTGCCGGCGAAGACGCCCGCATCGGTGGTCAACAAGATCAACGCCGAGACCGTCAAGGCGCTGAAGGACAAGGACATGGTCGAGATGCTGGCGCGCGCCGGCACCGATCCTCTCGGCAACTCGCCGCGCGAAGCCGCGGAATTTCTCAAGGTCGAAATCGCCCGCTGGGGCAAGGCGGTCAAACAGGCCGGCGTAAAAATAGAATAGCCGGCGCGCGCCGGGGCGAGACTTCCGCGCGCAGGACTATGTTCGTGAAGGGCCGCGACCAGTGCGTGCTGTTCGCTTTTTTAATTTGCACGCCGTGCTGGCGGAGCGTGCAACTCTATCGAAATGCCAGCGGGTGGAGAAAACATGCAAACCAGATATTGGCTTAAGCTCGGCGCGGTGCTCGCCGCGGCAGGCATCTTGGGTGTTGCCGGTTGCGCCCATCAATCGACGCAAACGGCGCTGCCGCAGTACAAGGTCGATGCGGCGTGGCCCAAGCCGCTCAAAGGCAACTGGATCTGGGGGCAGGTGTCGAGCGTGACTGTCGACAGCCGCGATCACGTGTGGGTATTGCATCGCCCGAACACGCTCCTCGACGACGACAAGGGCGCACAGCAGAAACCGCCGCTGAATCGCTGCTGCGACGCCGCGCCGCCGGTTGTCGAGTTCGACCAGGACGGCAACTTCGCGCAGGGCTGGGGCGGCCCCGGCGAGGGTTATGACTGGCCGAAGAACGAGCACGGCATCCACGTCGACTGGCAGGGCAACGTGTGGATTTCCGGCAACGACCCCGCGGACAATCACATCCTGAAGTTCACGCATGACGGCAAGTTCATTCTGCAGATCGGCAAGCCCGGCAAATCCGAGGGCAGCAACAGCCGCACGCAGCTGGGCCGGCCGGCATCGATCGAATCCGATGCGGCGCACAACGAAATCTTCGTCGGCGACGGTTACGGCAATCGCCGCGTGATCGTGTTCGATGCCACGACCGGCGCTTACAAGCGGCATTGGGGCGCTTACGGTGCGGTGCCGAGCGACGACAAGGTTTCGGCTTACAAGCCCGGCGCCCAGCCCTCGAAACAATTCGGCAACCCGCATTGCGTGCGCCGCGCGCGCGACGGGCTCCTGTACGTGTGCGACCGTCCGAACAACCGCATCCAGGTGTTCCTCTCCGACGGCACTTACGTGCGCGAGTTTTTCATCGACCCGCAGACGTTGAGCGGCCCGATCGCCGATCTCGTGCTGTCGCGCGATACGGGCGAGCGCTATATCCTCGCGGCCGACGGCTCGAATTCGGAAATCAATATCCTGTTGCGCGACGACGGCACGAAACTCGGCAGCTTCGGCCGCCCCGGACGCATGGCGGGCGAATTCCGCTCGCTGCACAATATGGCGATTGATTCGAAGGGCAATATCTACACCGCGGAAGCCGGTTACGGGCGGCGGGTGCAGAAGTTCGCGCTCCAGTAATGCCCGCGCCGCGGCCGGTGCCGGGTACGCGCGCGCGGAATAAAATCCGCCGCCAGGTGTTTGCCGGCATGCAGGAACGTCCCTGCGCAAGACCACAAAGGGAGAATATATGCGCAATCCAAAAATCAGAGCGCTGGTGGCGTTAACGTCCGTGCTGTTGCTGGCGGCATGCGCGAATTTGTCGTATGCGCCGGTCAACTACACCGGCGGGCTCATGACCGGTCGCAACGGCATGACGCTTTACACGTTCGACAAGGACGCAACCGGTTCGGGCAAGAGCGCGTGCAGCGGGCAGTGCGCGGCGAACTGGCCGCCGCTGGCAGCCGCGGCGACCGATCAGTCCGGCGGCGACTGGACGGTGATCACGCGCGACGACGGTTCGAAGCAGTGGGCGTGGCTCGGCCAGCCGCTTTACTACTGGTCGAAGGACCAGAAGCCGGGGGATGTGACCGGCGATGGATTCAACAAGGTGTGGCATGCCGTGCGCCCCCCGCCGCGGGATATCAGCGCGGGTAACATGAACGCGCCGTGATTGACGTGGCGGAAGACTGACCGCGTGAGGGTCGCGACTGTTTTGGCATAACCGCGCGGCGGGCTTTATACTGCTGCACGAAATTGAACCCGCGGCAGCCGCGACTCGGCATCGAGTGAAGCTGCCGCGCCACCAGGGGAGTCGTGATGCGCTGGAATTCGTTGGGAATGCTGTCGTTCGTCGCGCTGGTCGTTTTCAACCCGGCCGCGTCAATGGCACAGGTGAAATTCACCCCGCCGCCGATTACCGCAGAAAATGAAATTTACGTCAGGCCCTTTCCGCCGCTGCATATCGTCGGCAACCTCTATTATGTCGGCACCTACGATCTCGCGGTGTACCTGATCGTCACGCCGGCCGGCAACATGCTGATCAACACGGGCGTCAACGATTCGGTCGCGCCGATCCGCGCCAACATCGAAAAGCTCGGCTTCAAGGTGAGCGACATCAAGCTGCTGCTCGCCACGCACGGCCACTGGGACCACGTTGCAGGCATGGCCGAATTGAAACGCCTGACCGGCGCCAAAATGCTCATGCAGGAAGCGGATGCCGGCATGCTCGAGGACGGCGGCAGCTCGGATTACCGCTATCCGCAGGGGCGCGGGTCGACCTACGAGCCGGTCAAAGTCGATCAGCGTCTGAAAGACGGTGATAAAGTGAAGCTGGGCGACACCGAACTCACCGTCATGCATCATCCGGGACACACCAAGGGCGCGACCAGTTTCTCGTTCACGACGCAGGACGCGGGCCGCACGTACCGCGTGCTGATCGCGAACATGGGATCGATCAATCCGGGCGTGAAGGTGAGCGGGATGCCGGCGTTTCCCGGCATTACCGAAGCCTACGCGCTGACGTTTGCGAAGCAGAAGCAGATCGTTCCCGAGGTATGGGTCGCGTCGCACGCGAAGCAGTTCGGCCTGCACGAAAAATACAAACCCGGCGACGCGTACGATCCTAACCGCTTTGTCGATCCCGAAGGCTACCGCAACGCGGTGGCGAAGCTCGAAAAAATCTATCTGGACCAGCTCGCGCAGGAGCGGCAGGAACAGAAGAAGTAGCCGCCGCCGGGCCGCGCCGCTACTGAAAGAGCTGCTCGACCTTCAGCAGCGTGAGCACGCCCATCGCGGCGAATATCGCGGCCGCGATCGAGTGCACGAGTTTCATCGGAATCTTCGCGGCAAACCGGTTGCCGACGAACACGGCGGGCACGTCCGCGATCAGCATGCCGAGCGTGGTGCCGGCGACGACCGTCACCGGCGCCGCGTAATGCGCCGCGAGCGCGATCGTCGCGAGTTGCGTCTTATCGCCCATCTCGGCCAGAAAAAAAGTTATCAGCGTCGCGCCGAATACGCCCAGGTGTTTCGCGACCTGGGTTTCTTCCTCCTCGATCTTGTCGGGTATCAGCGTCCAGCCCGCCATGCCGATGAACGACAGGCCCAGCACCCAGCGCATGACTTCAGGACTCACCACCGACGTGATCCACGCGCCGAGCGCACCGGCGAGGCCGTGATTGACGAGCGTCGCGACGAGGATGCCGGCGACGATCGGCAGCGGCTTCCTGAAACGCGCCGCGAGGATGAAGGCGAGGAGCTGCGTTTTGTCGCCGATTTCCGCGAGGGCGACGACGCCGGTCGAGATAAGCAGTGCTTCCAAAGTCGCGCGGGGAAATTCCTGAACCGGATTTCAGCCCGCCGTGTCGCGCGCGCGCCGGTCCTGATCGCGCTTGACGTCGTCGGGGGTCGAGATCAGGGATTTTTCATATTGAACGGCGCTGCCTTTTGAGCCGGTGCCTATCGTCGAAAGCGACTTGAAATTTGCCACTCGCTGCACGATGCGGTAACGCTCGGTCTCGTACGTGCGTGCGTAGAGCAGCGTCGACGAATAAATCAAAGTATGCGGCGACTGTACGTTCACCGCATAAGTGATTTCGAAAGCGTTGCCGTTCGGCGCAATGACCAATGATTCACTAGCGCCGTTCACGGCAATCTCCTGGGCAATTGCCTTGTACCAGCGCTTCGCATCGTTGTCATCCATGCCCACTACCCGGATGGTGCCGACGAATGAATTGACGGCGGGCACCGGGTAGCCTGGAGGCGTGACCGGGATGCAGGCGCCGACGCCTTGGCGGGCGAGGAAGACGTTTTTTGCGCCGGGAAGTGAAACCAGGCGTGCGAACTCGCGGTACGAGCGCCCGTTGACGTTCTCCGTCATGCGAGAAATCGTCGAGTCGGAGATGCCCGGCAGGCAGGTCTTGACGAAGTCCCGCGTTGAACCGTCCTCCATGTTGACGAGCTTGTATTCATCGCCGACTTCGACGGATGCCGGATCGAATTGCGCGATCGACCTCGGCAGCGCACTGGGATCGGCCCGCACTTTTTTCCATTGCGCCACGACATCCAGGACCGCGCGCACGTCGTCCAGCATAAGGGGCAGGACATCGCGGTTCTTCGCGATCGCCTCGGTCCATGCTTTGCGTGCCTGCTTTTCCCTGTCGGATGCCGGCGATGACAGGAAGCGATTAACGATGTCTCGTTCTGCAGCGGGTACAGCCTGATCGAGGCGCTGAAACGCTTCCGTTCCCGGCGGCGCGCCGGCAATCAGGGCGAACACGATGTCCAGCGGTTTGGCCGCGGGGAACGTCGACTGCGCCGAGCGGACGTGAAAATCGTAACCGGCCGGGGCGGGATCCAGCGAGATGTGCTTCCTGTCTAGCCACGCCTTGCGCCGCGCGGTGATCGAGTCGCCGGGCTTGCCGAGGTCGGGGTCTATCGAAATGCGGTCGAGTTCGATCTGGCCCACGAAGTACGCGCGTCTCAGCTGGCGCAGATACTGGGTGTATTTCTTTCCCGTATCGCTGCGGAAAAACGCCAGCGCGTCGTCGAGTTCCTGTGCGGACATTCCGTCGGCGTAGAACTTGGCGAGCGCCGTGTCGGGATTCTGAGAGAGGCTGCGGATCATGCCGCCGGCCGTCTGCCAGCGCTGGCGCAGCGTCTGATCGAGGCTGTAGCGGACGTTCGCTCGATAGACGCTCCACGCGCGGTTCCGCGGATTCCACGAACTGCTTAAATCCAGCGCGCGCAGCGTTATCCAGGCCAGGAATTCGATCTGCTCGGGAGGATGCTGCGCCTCGAAATCCACCGGGCGCGACAACGGTATCGTTTGCAGGCGTATCAGCTCCTCGGCCTTGACGACCGATTCCTGCGCACGCGCAGGTACCGTGCCCAGCAATAGTATCGCGGCGAGCGCAACGAACGGCCTGCATTTCGTGTACCGGTCGATCGATCGAACTTTCATGGCAGCGCTTATCATCGTCAAATTTCCTTTCACGCCAGGTCTGGCGTCGAGCCGGAACACTTTCAATACCGGACTGTAACCCGTTACTTCGGCGCCAGCGGCCCTACCTCGGGTTTCGCCTGCGTATTGGCGAGGTTTCCCAGTTCGGCGCGCGCGCCGCGCTCGATCTGAACGATTTCGCTGCCGGCCTGGAAGCAGGTGAAGTCCGGACGGTCCTTCCACGCGAACGGGCCGCACAGTTTCTTGCCGGCCTTGATCGCGGCGTCGTGCACGATGTTGATCGCGCGCTCGTAATCGGGGTCGCCCTGCTTGTAGCCCGAGAAGTTGCCGATGTCGCTGCTCGCCGCGAACACGGCGTGCACGCCGGGCACCTTCGCGATCTCGTCGGCGTTCTTCAGGCCTTCGAGCGTTTCGATCATCACGATCAGCACGAGATTGTCGTTGATGGTGTTGCGATAGCCGCCGGGCACGCCGCCCCACATGTCAGGATGGAACGCGGCGCCGCCGCCGAGACTGCGCTTGCCGAGCGGCGGAAAGTACGCCCAGCCCACGGCTTCGCGCGCTTCTTCGACGGTGTCGACCGTCGGCACGATCAGCACCAGCGCGCCGCCGTCCATCGCGCGCTGGATTTCGCGTTCGTCGGTGTACGCGACGCGCACGCCCGGCACCGCCTTCGCGCGCGGGCAGGATTTCCACGCGTTGATCACGTCGCCCCACGACGACGGCTCGTGCTGCATCTCGGTCCAGATGAAGTCGTAGCCGGCATTGGCCATTGCGCAGTAGGTGGCGGGATCGCGCACGCCGCGCACCGTGCCGCCGACCAGTTTGCCGCCCTGCATCAGTTTGATCTTCGCCGGATTCCAGATCCTGGCGCCGGCCGGCGTCGCAAACGTGTTGCCGTACTGCCACGTCGAGTTGAAATACGGGCCTTGATTCTTGGCGCCGGGCGGGGCGGCCTGGCGTGCGTTGCTGTCCTGGCCGGCGGGTGCTGCGAGCGGAAACTGCGCCTGCTGCGCGCCCGCGTGGTTCATCGCGCCGCCCAGCGCCGCGCATGTCACTATCACTGCGATCGAGTTACGCATTGCCGTTCCTTCCTGTGCGTATGGTCTTTTATGGTGCCACGGTAACAGGATGCTCTTTTCGGGCCGCGGCGGCAATTCCCGCCGTGCGCGGTCGCGGGAAACGCTTACGCGCCGCCGATGACTTTTTTCCACTTTGCGTAATCGGCCCTGATGCGCGCCGCGTATTCCTGCGGCGACGACGGCGACGGGTTGAGCCCCTGCGCCTGCACGGGCCGCGTTGTTTCCGCGTCCGCGAGCGCCGTGCGCAAATGTCGGTTCAGGTGGTTGACGATGGCAACGGGCGTGCCGGCGGGCGCGAGCAGCCCGTACCAGAACGTCGCATCGTAGTTTTTTACGCCGGCTTCGCTCATCGACGGTACGTCGGGCAGGCTGGGATCGCGATTGAGGCTCGTCACCGCGAGCACGCGGATGCGGTTGCGCAGCGAGCCCGCGGACGTCGCGCTGATGAAACTCGTCTGCAGCTCGCCGCTTATCACCGCCGTGAGTATTTCGCTGGCGCCCTTGTACGGAACGTGCGTGAAACGCGTACCTGTCATGCTTTTCAGCAGTTCGCCGGAAAGATAGCCGGCGGAGCCTATGCCCTGCGTGCCGTAGTTCAATTCGCCCGGCTTTTCCCTGGCGAGCGCGATCAGCTGCGCGACGGAATGCACCGGCGAATCCTGGCGTGCGATCAGTGCGTTGCAGAAAGTCAGCGTAAGACCGACCGGCGCAAACGCGGTTTCCGTGTTGTACGGCAGATTTTTTTCGAGGATCTGGTTGATGGTGAGCGCGCCGACGCTGCCCCACAAGAGCGTGTAGCCGTCGGGCCGCGCGACGGCCACGAGTTGCGCGGCGACACTGCCGCCGGCGCCGCCGCGGTTGTCGATGACGATGGTGGTGCCGAGCAGTTCGCCGAGCTTCTTCGCGATTGCGCGCGCCGAGACGTCGGCGCTGCCGCCCGCGGAGAATCCGACCAGCAGGCGCACCGGTTTTTCCGGATAGCCGGCCGCTGCGGCGGCGCCGTTCGCGCCAGCCAGCATCGCGCACGCAAGGTGGATCAGGGTTTTGTGCATCGAAGTTTTCCGGATTGGTTGAGCGGAATCAATCCGCGCGTATGCCTGCGGTGACGACCACTTTGGCCCAGCGCGCGAGATCGGCTTTGAGCGAGGCTGCATATTCGTCGGGCGTGTTGCCGACCGGCTCGGCGCCCTGCGCGGCCAGCCGCTCGCGCACGTCGGGCAGGCGCAATATTTTCACGATCTCGCGGTTCAGGCGCGCGACAATGTCGCGCGGGGTGCGCGCCGGCATCAGCAAGCCGAACTCCGAGCTGAATACAAATTCCGGCAGGCCGGACTCGATGAACGTCGGCACCTGCGGCACCGCGGCCGAACGCGCGCGGCTCGTGATCGCGATGGGGCGTACGCGGCCGCTCACCAGATGCGGCATGGCCGACGGCAATGCGGAGAACATGATGGACACATGGCCGCCCAACAGATCCGTCAGCGCCTGCGCATTGCCTTTATACGGCACGTGCACGAGCTTGACGCCGCCGACCATGCTGCACAACCACTCCGTGAGCAGGTGCGATACTGTGCCGGTGCCCGACGTTGCATAGCTCAATTCGCCGGGACGCGCGCGCGCCAGCGCGATCAGTTCCTGCAGCGAGTGCGCGGGCAGCGCCGGATGGATTACGAGTATGTTGGGCACCGCGGCGAGGAGTATCAGCGGCGTGAAATCGCGCACCGGATCGTACGGCGGCTTTTGCAGCGCGGGCGTCATCGCGAACGTGCTTGTCACGAGCACCATCGTGTAGCCGTCGGGCGGGGCTTTGGCGCCCGCATCGGCGCCGATCACGCCGCCGCCGCCGCCGCGATTGTCGACGACGATCTGCTGGCCGAGAACTTCCCCCAGTTTCTGCCCGACCGTGCGCGCGATGATGTCGGTGCCGGCGCCCGGCGGATACGGCACGATCAGGCGGATCGGCCGCGCCGGATAACTCTGGGCATGCAAGGCGACTGCCGGCGCCGACATTGCGCACGCAAGGGCAAAACGGCCGACGATGCGGTCAATCCGCATGGCGCGCGGCGCGTCCGGCGTCCGCGGTGACGATCGTGCCGCTGATAAATGAAGCGCGCGGCGATGCGAGATAAGCGACGAGATCGGCGATTTCCTGCGGCTGCCCCATCGGGTTCTTGAGCAATTCTTTCCAGCGCGCCGGATCGCCGAACGCGTCCTGTGCCTTCTTCTGCAAACGAGTGCGCAGGCGGTCGGTCTCGATCTGGCCGGGATTGATGCCGACGACGCGCACGCCGTAATCCATGCTGTCGCCGCCCAGCGTGCGAGTGAATGCCATCAGCGCCGCGTTGCCGGTGGTGCCCGCGATATAGTTCTGGCGCGGCCGTTCGCCCGCGACGCCGATCACATTGATGATCACGCCGCTCTTCCGGGCGCGCATGCGCGCGTAGATTTCCCGCGTCAGATTGATATAGCCGAAGAGCTTCAGCTCCCAGCCCTGGCGCCACTGCGCCTCGTCGATCTCGAGCAATTCGCCCGCCGGCGTAACCCCCGCGTTGTTGACGAGGATGTCGACGTCGCCGGCCTGCTTGACCAAGGTCGCGATGTTGCGCGACTCGCCGAGATCGAGCGCATGGCATTCGACTTTCACCTTGTACTTTTGCGCTATCGCTGCGCGCACCGCTTCGAGGTCGGCCGCACTGCGTGAGGCGAGATGCAGGTTGCAGCCTTCGCGCGCAAGCTCATGTGCGACCGCGCGCCCGATGCCGCGCGACGCGCCGGTCACCAGCGCGGTCAGGCCGGTCAGTTTCAAATCCATGCGTGAACTCCCCGGAAATTTCTTGTGGATGCGTGAGGCCGACAGTTTACTACGAGCGGAGCGTTGCATCCGCGCCGTCAACGGTGTACACAGTTCGAAGCTGCAACGAGCCAACGCAAAAACGGAGACTTGAAATGAAAAACCAGCAGGTGTTATTGGCGGCGCGTCCGCGCGGACCGGTCGAGACCAGCCACTTTCGATTCGCCGAGTCGGAAATTCCGCGCGCGGACGAAGGCGAATTCGTGGTGCGCGCGCATTACCTGTCGCTCGATCCGTACATGCGCGGCCGCATGGACGACGCCAAGTCCTACGCCAAAAAAGCGGAGGTCGGCGAAGTGATGGTGGGCACCGCGGTCGGCGAGGTGATCGAATCGCGCCACGCCAAGTTCAAGGTCGGCGATTTCGTCGAAACGCGTACGGGCTGGCAGCTCTACGGCAAAAGCGACGGCGGCGGCGTGCGCAAAATCGATCCGGCATACGTGCCGCTTTCCGCTTATCTCGGCGTGGTGGGCATGCCCGGCGTCACCGCGTGGATCGGGCTCAACGAGCACGGCCGGCCCAAAGCGGGCGAGACAGTCGTCGTGTCGGCGGCGAGCGGCGCGGTGGGCGGCGTAGTCGGCCAGCTGGCGAAGTTGCACGGCTGCCGCGCGGTCGGCATTGCCGGCGGTAAAGCGAAATGCGATTACGTGGTCAACGAGCTCGAGTTCGATGCGTGCATCGACTACAAGGCGGGCAAGCTCGATGCCGAACTCGCCGCGGCATGCCCGCAAGGTGTCGACGTGTATTTCGACAACGTCGGCGGGCCGATACTCGACGCGGTGCTGGCGCAGATGAATGCGTTTTCACGGATTGCGCTGTGCGGACAGATTTCCGGCTACAACAATCCGGACGCCTTGACGGTCCACAACTTCCGCTCGTTCCTCGTCAACCGTATCCAGTTGCGCGGTTTCATCTGCTCGGACCACATGGATTTGTGGCGGCCGGCGCTGAAGGAGCTCGGCACGCTGGTGCATGAAGGCAGGCTCAAGTACCGCGAGAGCATCGTGCAGGGTCTGGAGAACGCGCCGGCGGCTTTCATCGGGCTCTTGAACGGACAGAATTTCGGCAAGCAGTTGGTGAAACTGATTTAGTTTTGCCGCGCGGCTAATCCATCCGTCTGATGCGGCCGAGCGCGGCCGAAGGCGCGGCGAATTCCGCCAGGTACGGATGGCTCGCTTTTTTATAGAGGCTCATGATCTGCCTGACATAATCCTGCGTTTCCTTGTACGGAGGGACGCCGCGGTAGCGCTCGACGGTTTCCTCGCCCGCGTTGTAACCCGCGAGCACCAGTTCGACATCGCCTTTGAAGTAAGCCATCAGCCAGCGCAGGTAGGCGAGCCCGCCTTTGAGATTGTCGACCGCGTTGAACGTGTTCTTCACGCCGAAGCGCGCGGCGGTTGCGGGGATCAACTGCATCAGGCCTTGCGCGTTCTTCGGCGATACGGCGGCCGGATCGAACCGCGATTCGACGCCAATCAAAGCCATCACGAGGGCGGGATCGACGCCATACTCCGGCGCCCACTGCTGGACCAGCAGTTCGACGTCCTTGCGCACAGCCGGCGTTACGCGCGTTGCGGCCATTGCGGCAATCTCGTCGCTCATGCACGCGGGAATCATGCTGCCGGCGCCGCGGCTGATGTACGGGAGAAGTTCCTTCGCGCGCTCGTTGCCCTGCTCGGCGGCCATGTTGATCAGCAGCGCGCCCACGCCTTCATTCGGGCGCATTTCGCGGCCCGACGCGTATATGAGTCCCAGTTCAAGCAACGCATCGACGCTGCCGCGCGCGGCGGCTTTGCAGTAGAGCGAGTTGGACTTTTGTATATCGCGCGCGATTTCTTCGCCGCGCCGGTATTTTTCGGCGAGCGCGTAGAGCGCCGTCGCGTCGCCGCGCTGCGCCGCTTTTTCGAGCGCTTCCACCTCTGTGCCCGGCTGTGCCGCGGTGCTGCCGCACAGCATCGCCAGACACAGCGCCGTTGCGCACAGGGCCGGGATGAGTCGGGGATTGGCAGGACTGGATTGCATGGTGAGGTGCGAATTATAACGGTGGAAACGGTGGGTAAGGCGAATCGACCCGAGGCTGCGGCGTGGCCCGAGACCCCAGAAATTAGGCTGCGAATGCGGGATTAAATTCCCCGCAATTCTGAAACGGTGCCCGCGCCGGAACACCTCTATGTGGGATAGCGCACAGAGCGGGTAGCAAGGCGCAAGCACAATCGCAAAGTCATAGGTTTGCACGCGCCATCCCTTTTACGTCCGGCGTCGAGGTTGGTGTCCAGCGTGCAGGAAGAATAGAGTCATGGAGTCACGCCCTATGGATTCAGCGCATTCGAGCACCGCAGCGCGGTATCGGGCAAGGGCCGCTGCTGCATTGCTGCAAGCGTCGCTGGCGCTGTTGGCGCCGTGCCTGGCGTACGGCGTAGACGAAGCGGAGCCCAGGCTGCCGGAGTTGTGGCTGGCCCAGAAGAAGGATGCTAACGCGATCCCGCCTGCGTCCGTAAGCGAAAAGCCAGCCACCGCATCGGAATGGGGGGCGCAAAAAAGCTATGCGATCCCCGCGCTCGAGATCTTCGGCTTTCAGTTCCTGCTCAATCAGTACGACCGCCACCACTATGCATGCTGCGATTACCGCAGCAACCTGTCGACGATCAGAAACAATCTGCACGGGCCGTGGGTCGTCGACAGCGACGGCTTCACCGTCAATCAGCTCGGCCACCCTTATGCAGGCTCCATGTACTACGGGTTTGCCCGCGCGTCCGGGCTGGGCTTTGCCGAATCGGTCGGCTATGCATTTGCGGGCAGCTTCGTATGGGAAATCGCCGGCGAGTCCACCAAGCCGTCGAAGAACGACCAGATCATGACGAGCTTCGGCGGTAGCTTCCTCGGCGAGCCGCTGTTTCGGATGGCCAATCTTATACTCGAAAACAGCGACGGCCCGCCGCGCATGTGGCGCGAAGCGGCGGCGGCCGTCATATCGCCGCCGACGGCTTTCAACCGCCTGGCGTTCGGCGACCGCTTCAGCGAAATATTCGACAGCCACCATCCGTTCTATTACAGCCGCCTGCAAACGGGCGTAAGCTCGACGACGCAGAACACTTTGGGTCCCACGAAAAGCGTCGAGCGTAACGAGGGCCTGCTCGATTTCTCGATTGATTACGGCTTGCCGGGCAAGCCGGGCTACACCTATACGCGTCCGTTCGACTACTTCAGCTTTCAGATCGTCGGCGCGAGCGGCAGCAGTGTGGAAAGCGTGAACTCGCGCGGGCTGCTGTTCGGCAAGGACTACGAATCGGGGCCGAATTACCGCGGCATATGGGGCCTCTATGGCAGCTACGATTACCTCGCGCCCCAGCTCTTCCGCGTATCGAGCACCGCGTTGTCGCTCGGCACGACCGGCCAGTGGAATGCGACTCGTTCGATGGCGGTCCAGGGCACAGCGACGCTCGGCGTCGGCTATACGTCGGTCGGCACGATAAACGACGCGGCGAATACCAATGACAACCACTACGGCGTATCGCCGCAGGCGTTGCTGGCGGTGCGGTTCATCTTCGGCGAAAAAGCGTCGCTCGATTTAACGGGACGCGAATATTTCGTGAGCCGCCTCGGCGCGGGATCGACGGACGGACATGACAATATCGTGCGCGGCGATGCGTCGTTCACCATGCGCGTGCACAAGCAGCATGCGATTGCCTTGAAATATGTCGTGACACGGCGCGACGACACGACTTCGACGTTCGGCGACAGGACGCAGACTCGCGGCACTATCGGTATCTACTACACGCTGCTGGGTCAGGACCGGTTCGGCGCCTACAACTGGAACGAGTGAACACGGCCGCGTTCGCGTCGCGCAATCAGCCTTGGTCATCTCCGTCGCTGCAACCGCAACCTCGGATCTCCGCGTTATTCAATCCATCATTCGACGCGGGCGCCGGTCGATTTCACGATCTTGCCCCATTTGGCTATTTCGCCCGCGACGAAGGTGCGCATCTCGTCGGGCGTCGCGGTCAGCGATTCGGCACCTTGAATGGCGAGACGCTTTTTGATTTCGGCGGACTCCACGATGGTAGTGATTGCGCGATTGAGCTTGCGCACGATGTCGTCCGGTGTGCCGGCAGGCGCGAGAAAGCCGAACCAGTTCACGATGTCGTAATCCGGGTAACCTGATTCGTCGATGGTCGGCACGCCGGGCAAGAGCGGCGTTCGCTTGAGAGAAGTGACCGCCAGCGCGCGCAGTTTGCCGGACTGCAGATGGCCGCTCACCGGCGAAAGGTTCACGAACAGCACGGGGACGCGGCCGTTGATCGCGTCGGTCAGCGCGAAGCTGCTGCCGCGATACGGAACGTGATTAAGCTTCACGCCGGCCATCGACTGCAGCAATTCCATCGCCAGATGGTTCGCCGCACCGTTGCCCGTCGAGCCGTACGACATCTCGCCGGGATGCTTTTTCAGAAATGCGATGAACTCCCGCAGGTTCGACGCCGGCAGCGAAGGATGCGCCGCGAGACAGAACTGCTCCTCCGCGGCGAGCGCGACCGGCGTGAAGTCCTTCATGAGATCGTAGGTAAGACTCTTGTAAAGACCGGGCGCGATGGCGTGCGGCAGGGAGACGACAAAAATCGTGTAGCCGTCCGCCGGCGAGCGGGCGGCGATCTCGGCGCCGATGTTGGCGCCCGCGCCCGGACGATTGTCGATCACGATCTGCTGGCCGACGCTTTCAGCGAGCCGTGGCGAGATGAGCCGCACCAACACGTCGGAGGCACCGCCGGCGGCCTGCGCGATGATGATTTTTACGGGCTTCACCGGGTAATCGTCGGCGTACGCGCAGCAAATGGCGCATAGCATAAGCGCCATTGCGTGGCGCAACGCGGCAGGCATGCGCAGTTCCAGCGTCGGTGTGGCGTGCTACGCCGGCGCCGCGTGGAGGTAACCGCGCGGATGCCTCGCGCCGTCATCCGCGGTCGGCAGAAAATGCGGGCGGTCGCCCTCGGTCATCGTTTTGTGCATGACCCGCCGCGCCTTGGGATCGAATGCGTCGCGGTGATGCATGGTGCAGCGGTTGTCCCACACCAGCACGTCGCCGACCCGCCATCGATGATGCCACTGAAACCGCGGCTGGTCGGTATGCGCCCACAGCGCGTCGAGCAGGCGCTCGGACTCGTCGACCGGGAGACCGACGATGTACGCGAAATTGCGCCGCCCGAGGTACAGGCAGTTGCGCCCGGTCTCCGCGTGCGTGCGCACGAGCGGATGGATCGGACCGGGGGAGACGCGCACGTCCGTCACCGGTTGATAGCCCCGGCGCAGCATGCCGGCGCTGTTGTAGCTCGCGTCCTGCTTGGTCGACAAGCCGCGGATGCGCTCGCGCAATGCGCGGGGCAGCGTTTCGTACGCGAGATACATGTTGGTGAATCCCGTGTTGCCGCTGCCGTCCGGCGGTATCTCGAGCGAATAGAGCATCGTCGCCGCGTACGGCACTTCTTCGAAGGAGAAATCCGTATGCCAGTACGCTTCGCCATCGCCGAGACTGCCGATCGGAATCCCGTTTTCGATCACATTGGAAACCACGTTGACGTGGGGATGCCTGAATGCCTCGACGTTGCCGTGAAGCTGGTGCCCCGCGACGGGGTGCGACAGTTTGCCGAAGCGCTGCGCGAACGCTACGAGTTCGTCGTCGGTGAGCGTCTGGTCGCGAATGAGCAGCACGAGGTGGTCGAGCCACGCCTGCTTGATGGCATGCGACTGCCGCTGGTCGAGTTTGCGCACGTCGCCGCACACGACTTCGGCGCCGAGCGCGGCGGCGATCGGTTTGACTTCAATGGCGCCGGGCGTCGGCCGGGTGGACCGTTGTACGGATTTCATGACTGCCCCCTCCGGTAGCGCCCGCGTGAGCGCGGTGCGCATCTTGTTCGCAGCTTAACAGACCGGCGCCGCGCGAGACAGTTCGCGGGGATTTCGCGTCGATCGCAGGATGAGGCCGGCAGACCCGAAGCAAGTCCGCGGGTAGAATCATTTACCGATGACAGAAATGGAGGGCAACCGTCATGAAGTACCAACTCTTTTACTGGCCGTCGATCCCCGGCCGCGGGGAATTCGTGAGACTTGCGCTCGAGCAGGCGGGCGCCGCGTACGACGATGTCGCGCGCATGCGCGGGCCGGGCAAGGGCGTGGCCGCGCTGATGCGCGGACTTGATGACCGGCGCAATCCCTTTGCGCCGTTTGCGCCGCCCTATTTGAAAGCGGGCAGGCTCGTCATCGGCCAGACCGCCAACATCCTGCTTTATCTCGGCGCGCGGCACGGGGTTGCGCCGAAGAATGAGGCGGGGCGACTGTGGGCGCACCAGCTGCAGCTGACCATCGCCGATTTCGTCGGGGAAATTCACGACACGCATCACCCGGTCGGGGCGTCGTTTTATTACGAGGAGCAGAAGCCGGAAGCGCGGCGCTATGCGCAGCAGTTTCGCGAGGAGCGCATCCCGAAATATCTCGGTTATTTCGAGCAAGTGATGAAACGCAATCCGCGCGGCAGCCGCTGGATGGTCGCGGGCACGCTTACCTACGTCGATCTCGCGATGTTCCAGGTCATGAGCGGATTGGACTACGCGTTTCCCCGCGCGATGGCGCAGGGCCGGCGCAAGTACCCGTCGCTCAATGCATTGACCGCGCGGGTGGCGGCGCTGCCCCGCATTGCGGCTTATCTCGATTCTCCGCGCCGGCTCGCGTTCAACAACGAAGGCATATTCCGCCATTACCCCGAACTGGACGCCCGCCGGCCATCACGCCGCTGAAGCAAAGAACGGCCGCGGCCGTTGTGGCATTACCGCGTATAAAGTAACATCCTGTCATGTCACTGCATCCATGATGCAGCCTCGACTGACAAGAAACGCCCACCGGAGGAGCGACCATGAAGAAACTGCTGACGGCATTGCTGTGTTCGTGCTGCGCGCTTGCGTACGCGCAGACCGCGGATGAGCTGGCCAACAAGAACGGCAACACCGACAACGTGACGACGTTCGGCATGGGCTACGACATGAAGATGTTCAGCCCGTTAAAGCAGATCAACAAGTCGAACGTGAAGCGGCTGGTGCCGGTGTGGACCTTCAGCACCTCCAACGACATGGGTGACCTGTCGCAGCCGACGGTCTACAACGGCGTCATGTACGTCGTGAACGGCAACTGGACTTTCGCGATCGATCTCGAGACCGGCCGCCAGATCTGGCGCACGCCGGTCAACTACGACCGCGGCGCGTTGCGAGTGGCGGGCGGCGGCGCCTTGATGCGCGGCGCGGCGACCATTTACAACGGCAAGCTCTTTCGCGAGACGCTCGACGCACACGTGATCGCGCTCGACATGAAGACGGGCAAGGAAGTGTGGCGCCAGAAATACGCGGATTTCAAGGAAGGCTACAAAGGCGTGATCGCGCCGATGATTGCGAACGGCGTGCTCGTTTCGGGCACCGGCGGTGGCGAGAGCACGACGCGCGGTTTTGTCGAAGGTTACGATCCGGATACCGGCAAACGCCTGTGGCGCACGTGGACCATACCGGCGCCCGGCGAACCCGGCTCCGAGACGTGGCCGAATGCAAGCAAACCCGACGCCTGGAAGTACGGCGGCGGTTCGACGTGGCAATCGGCTTCGTACGATCCCGAACTGGACCTGATTTACATCGGTACCGGCAATGCGGAGCCGTATAACCCGGTGTATCGCGAAGGCGCCGACAGCCTCTACACCGCGAGCATTCTCGCGATCCGGCCGAAGACCGGCGAGATCGCGTGGTACTACCAGTACATCCCGAACGACACCTACGATTTCGATTCGACCGCGGAAAGCGTGCTCGCCGACATGCAGATCAACGGCGAGAAGCGCAAGGTGCTGATCAACCCGCACAAGAACGGGTTTCTCTATGTGATCGACCGCACCAACGGCAAGCTGATCGCGGCCAATCCGTTCGTGAACGTGAACTGGGCGACGCACATCGACCTCAAGACCGGCAGGCCGGTGCGCACCGACCTGCTCGATCGTGCGATGAAAGGCGAGACGGTTCTGCTCACGCCGTCGCGCGGCACCAATGCGACGCTGGTCGCCTTCAATCCGAAGACTCAGCTCGTTTACCTGAATTCATGGAACTTTCCGCGCACCATGAAGTTCGTCGACGCAAAACTCGTGATGGGTGCCGATTACACCGGCATGCAATCATCGATGGCGGTGCCGACAGGCGAGCCGGCCGGTTATCACGAAGCGATCGATCCGCTGACCGGCAAAGTCGCGTGGAAAATTCCGATGATGGATATGCCGAGTTCGGCCGGCATGCTGGGGACCGACGGCGGATTGCTGTTCACCGGGCTGCTCACGGGCGAAGTGATCGCGCTCGACCAGGACAGCGGCAAGCGCCTGTGGCAATTCAAAACGGGTTCAAGCGTGAATGCGCCGCCGATTACTTACACGTATAAAGGCAAGCAGTACGTGAGCGTGCTGTCGGGGCGCGGCGGCAGCAATGCGGCCCGCTTCGTGACCGACAAGGTGCCGGCGGGCGGCATGGTATGGACGTTTGCTCTGATGCCTGATTAGCCGCCATCCAATTTTAGGAGAAGCCATGAAAAAAATTCTAGCGCTGCTGCTGTGCACCTGGTGCGGATCTGCCTTTGCGCAAACCGCGCAGGAACTTCTGACCGACGGCAGGAACACGGAAAACATCACGACCTACGGCATGGGCTATGACATGAAGCGTTACAGCCCGCTCAAGCAGATCAACACATCCAACGTGAAGCGGCTGGTGCCGGTGTGGAGCATGAGCCTCGCCAACGATCTGGGCGAGCAGGCGCAGCCGATGATCTACGAAGGCGTGATGTACGTGACCAACGTCAAATGGACGTTCGCGATCGACCTCGCCACCGGCAAGCAGATCTGGCGCACGGCGGTCGATTACGATCCGGGCACGCCGCGCGTGGTGTGTTGCGGCATTTCGAACAAGGGTGCGGCGATTTACAACGGCAAACTCTATCGCGTCACGCTTGACGCGCACGTGCTCGCCCTCGACATGAAGACCGGCAAACAGTTATGGAAGAACAAGTTTGCCGAATGGAAAGACGGCTACTCGTCGATCGTGGCGCCGCTGATCGCCAATGGCGTGCTGGTCACCGGCATGTCGGGCGCGGAATTCGGCGTGCGCGGTTTTCTCGACGGCTGGGACCCGGAGACCGGCAAGGCGTTGTGGCGCCGTTACACCATTCCGGGCCCGGGCGAACCCGGCTCCGAAACGTGGCCGACGGAAACTGATGCCTACAAACGCGGCGGCGGCTCGACGTGGGTCACCGGTTCCTACGATCCGCAACTCGACCTGATGTACTGGGGCACCGGCAACGCATCGCCGTGGAACACGCGTTATCGCGGCAAGGACAGCCTTTATTCGGCGAGCGTCATCGCCGTGCGGCCGAAGACCGGTGAAATCGTCTGGCACTATCAGTTCACGCCTGACGATTCGTTCGACTTCGACGGCGTGAACGAAAACGTCATCGCCGACATCAATGTCGATGGCGCGCTGCGCAAGGTGATCCTGCACGCCGACCGCAACGGCTTTTTCTACGTGATCGACCGCACCAACGGCAAACTGCTGCGGGCGTTTGCGTTCGGCAAGGTCAACTGGGCCTCGCACGTTGACCTGAAGACCGGCCGTCCGGTTGAAACCGATGTGCGCTCGCGACTGATCGCCGGCGAGGAAGTCGAGTTGTGGCCGGCCTTCGGCGTGAAGAACTGGGCGCAGATGTCGTTCAATCCTAAGACCGGCATGGTCTACATGAACACCATCAACTTTCCGCAGATGTACAAGCTGGTGCCGATCGACTACAAGGCGGGTTCGCGTTACGCAGGTGCCGAGAGCCGTGCTTTCCCGCGCGCGCCCGGTGACGATGCCGAAGGCTTTCAGGTGGCGATGGATCCGCTCACCGGCAAGTTCAAGTGGCAGAACAAGCTCACCGATTTCGTCTCGCAATCGGGCATGTTGTCCACGGAAGGCGGGCTGGTGTTCACGGGACGCATGACCGGCGAGTTCGAGGCGCTTGATGAAGCGACCGGCAAGGTGTTGTGGAAATTCCAGACCGGCTCGGGCGTCAATGCGCCGCCGGTGACGTATACGTACAAGGGCCGCCAGTACGTCACGGTGCTGTCGGGACTGGCGGGCGATTCCCGCGGGCGCAAGGCATCGCCGACAGTCCCCGCCGGCGGCGCGGTGTGGACTTTCGCGCTGATGGACAATTAGTTCGGGTACAAACCAGGAGACGTACATGATCAGAAAACTCACCGTCATCGCCTGCGCGCTCGCGCTGGCGGGTTGCGCCGGGCCCGGCACGCAAGAAATTCTCAATGCGGGCGCCAATCCCGACAACGTCGTGACTTTCGGCATGGGCTATGACCTGAAGATGTACAGCCCGTTGAAGGAAATCAACAAGACCAACGTCAAGCGCCTCGTGCCCGTGTGGAGCTTCAGCCTTTCGAACGACATGGGCGAGCTCTCGCAGCCGACCGTCTATAACGGCGTGATGTACGTGGTGAACGGCAACTGGACGTTTGCGATCGATCTCGAAACGGGCAACCAGATCTGGCGCACGCCGGTCAACTACGACCGCGGCGCGCTGCGCGTGACGTCCGGGGGCGCTTACATGCGCGGCGCGGCAACAATCTACAACGGCAAACTCTTCCGTCAGACAGTCGATGCGCACATCATGGCGCTCGACATGGCGACCGGCAAGGAGATCTGGAAAACCAAATTCGGCGAGTGGAAGGAGAGTTACGGCGGCATCGTCGCGCCGACGATCGCCAACGGCGTGCTGATATCCGGCATGGCGGGCGGCGATCGCACGGCGCGCGGATTCGTCGACGGCTACGACCCGGAAACCGGCCGGCGCTTGTGGCGCACGTGGACCATCCCCGCGCCGGGCGAGAAAGGCTCCGAGACGTGGCCCAACGACAAGATGCCCGATGCGTGGAAGTACGGCGGCGGCGCGACCTGGCAGCCGGGTTCGTACGATCCCGATCTCGATCTCTATTTCATCGGCGTCGGCAACGCCGAGCCGTACAACCCGAAATATCGAGCGGGCATGGACAGTTTGTACGCCGCCAGCGTGCTCGCGATCCGGCCCAAGACCGGCGAAATGGTGTGGTACTACCAGTTCGTGCCGAACGACAGCTTCGACTTCGACGGCACCGCCGAGAACATCATTGCCGACATCGTGATCGACGGCCAGCCGCGCAAGGTGCTGCTCAACGTCAACAAGAACGGCTTCCTCTATGTGCTGGACCGCGTGACCGGCAAGCCGATCGCAGCGCATCCATACGTGGCGCAGAACTGGGCCAAGTACATCGATCTCAAAACCGGCCGGCCGGTGCTGACCGATTTGCTGGACCGTGCGCTCAAGGGCGAAACCGTCGACCTGATCCCGCGGCTCGGCACCAACGCGACTCTGTCTTCCTACAACGCGAAGACCAACACGCTGTTTCTCAATTCGTGGGAAATCACGCGCGTGCTGAAGTACGTCGACGAAAAATTCGTGGTCGGCGCCGGTTTTACCGGCATCGAGACGAGCTCCAGGATCCCGGAAGTCTCGGGCTACCATGTCGCGATCAACCCGTTGACCGGCGTGCCCAAGTGGAAGGTCCCGCTGCGCGACTATGCGTCGTCGGCAGGTCTGCTCGGGACCGACGGCGGGCTCGTGTTCACGGGCAAGCTGACCGGCGAATTCATCGCGCTCGACCAGGACACGGGCCAGACGCTGTGGCAGTTCAAGACCGGCTCCAGCATCGCAGCACCCCCGATCACGTATACCTACAAGGGCCGCCAGTACGTGACGATCCTGTCGGGACGCGGCGGCAGCAACCCGACACGCTCGGCCGGCGACGCGGTGCCGGCCGGCGGCTCGGTCTACACGTTCGCATTGATGCCGGAGTGATAGTGACGATACGCAACCGGCTTCATTTGATCGGCGGCCTCGTGCTCGTGTACGCGGCCGCCGTTGCTCCGCACGCTGGCGCGCAGCAATTCCCGCCGGAGCAGATCAAGCAGGGGGCGGAACTGTATGCGACGAACTGCGCCGTGTGCCACGGCAATAATATGAAGAACCCGCCGTGGGCGATCGATCTAGCGACGTTTCCGCGCGACAGCCGCGCACGCTTCATCGATTCGGTGACCAACGGCGTGCGCAACATGCCGCCGTGGGGCGACGTGATCAAGCCGGACGGCGTCGCGGCGCTGTGGGCTTACCTGGTAGCCGGCGAGCCCGGCAACTAGCTCAGGCTTGTTGTTTGCCGCGCTTGTCGGAGACGACGCGGCCTTCCTTGAAGACGAGCTGAAGCTGGCGCACGTTGTTGATGTCGGCGAGCGGATTGGCGCCGACGACAATCAAGTCCGCGAGCTTGCCTTTCTCGATGGTGCCCAACTCGTCGCCGACGCCGCACACCGCTGCGGCGTGTTTCGTCGCCGCCAGCAGCGTCTGCCACGGCGTGGCGCCGTCCTTCACCCATAAGCCCATTTCCAGCAGTGCGGCGTCTTTCAGCGGACGAATGTCGGAACCGAGCGCCATTTTGACGCCGGCCTTCAGCGCTTTCTTGAACCAGTTCGCATGCACGTCGGAGGCCGCATCGGCGCGGCAGCAGTGCGAGTGCAGCATGTTGCGCTGCTTCACCCACGCGCGCTCCCACTCGTTGTCGACTTGCTCGGGCGTGAGATGGCTGATAGCGAGGGTGGGCACGTACCACGTGTCGTGCTTCAACATCAAGTCGATGCATTCGTCGTCCATGATGTAGCCGTGCTCGACGCTGTGCGCGCCGAGCCGCACCGCATTTTTTACCGCGGCAGGATTGGTCGCGTGCGCCATCACGCGGAATTCGCGCAGCTTGCAGATGTCGAACGCCGCCTTCAATTCGTCGTCGAGCAGGAACGAGTGCTTGTGCAGGTCCCACGGCGGGCCCATGATGCCGCCGGACAAATTCAATTTGATGTGGTCGACGCCGCTCTTGATCTGCTCGCGGATCGCTTTGACGAAGCCGTACGGACCGTCGCATTCGAGCGCATGACCCGAGGTCAGGAAATGGCCGCCGGTGGTCGTCAGGAAATGGCCGGATGCGAACACGCGCGGGCCCACGTGCTGCCCGGAGTCGAACGCGCGCTTCCACGCGACGTCCATGAAATGGTGCGCGCCGGCGCAACGCAGCCCGGTGATACCGGATTCGGTGAGTGCCGCCATCAGGCGGTGGCCGAAGAGGGCGACCTGGTCGGCCAGCGGCATCTCCGCGAGCGACAGGTAGTCGGGATGAATATGCACGTCCCACAGGCCGGGCATCAGATACGCGCCCTTGAGGTCGATCACCGTCGAGTCGCCGGTCGCGGGCTTACGGCCGTCACGCAGAATTTCCGCGATGCGGCCTTTCTCGATGACGACGGAAGCGTCCGCGGCGGGTTTCGGGTCGACGCAATCGATCAGCGTCGCATGGGTGAGGACAGTGCGGGAGGTTGGCACGGATGGCTTTCTGTGAAGTGTGAGAGACGAGCGAGCAGGACGGGTCAGGTGAGGAGTGAGGTGGACCTAGGCTTTAGTTCTCCTCTCTCCTCACCCCACTCCGCTTCATTCCGGTCTCATTCTGGTTTAACGCCCGCGTCCTGCGCGACTTTCAGCCAGCGGCGCGATTCGCTTTCAATAAACGCGCGGAATTCGGCGGCGCTGTTGCCGGCGGGCTCGATGCCGCGGTCGGTGAAAGTCTGCACGACGTCGGGCGCGCGCAGGATTGCGGTGATCTCCTTGTTGAGGCGTTCGACCACGGCCGCTGGCGTGCGCGCGGGCGCCAGCACGCCAAACCACGTGCCGCCCGAGAATCCCGCGACGCCGGCTTCATCCATTGTCGGCACGTCGGGCGCGAGCGGCGAGCGCTTCGGTGTCGCGACCGCGAGCGCTTTCAATTTCCCCGCGCGTACCTGCGGCAGCACCACCGGCACGGTGTCGAAAGTCATCTGCACCTGGCCGCCCAGCAGATCGGTGATCGCCGGCGCGCTGCCTTTGTACGGGATATGCACGATGTTGATGCCGGCCGCCGCGCGGAACGCTTCGCCGACGAGGTGGTTCGAAGTACCGTTGCCGAACGACGCGAAATTGAGCGCGCCGGGTTTCGCCCTGGCGACGGCTATGAGTTCTTTCACAGTGTTCGCCGTCACCGATGGATGCACGACCAGCATGAAAGGCACGCGGCCGGCCAGTGTCACGGGCTGGAAGTCTTTCAGCGAATCGTACGGCGGGTTTTTCATGAGCGCGCGGTAGATCGCGACTTCGGGCGACGCCGCGAACGACAGCGTGTGGCCGTCAGGCTCTGCTTTGACGACTATGCTCGCGCCTATGGTGCCGCTGGCGCCTGCACGGTTGTCGATCACGACGGTTTGCCCGAACACGGGGGTGAGACGCTGGCCTATCATGCGCGCTGCGATATCGGTACTGCCGCCGGGCGGGTAGCCGACGATCAGGCGCACGGGGCGCGTCGGATACGCGTTGTCCGCGGCGCCGGCTGCCGGGACACAGCAAACAAGAGCAAACGCGATCGAAAAACAGCATCGCATGTGGAAGACTTCCCGGGGAAAGGTCAGCCGCTACTCTAGCAGAAAATGTAGAATCGCTTTCCTGCTCAATGCCGCCGCACTTCCCGACGGGACCCTTGTTATGAAACTGATGCTCACACTGGCGTCCATTGCCGCCGTTGCCGGCGTGCCTGCCCTTGCGCAGACCTACCCCGCCAAGCCGGTGCGCATGATCGTGCCGTTTCCCGCGGGCGGCGCGACCGACATCGTCGCGCGGCTCATCGCGCAGAAACTCGGCGACGCATTCGGCCAGCAGGTGATCGTCGACAACCGCGGCGGCGCCGCCGGCACCATAGGTTCGGACCTCGCGGCGAAAGCGCCGCCGGACGGTTACACGATATTGATCGGCACCAGCAGCACGCACGCGATTGCGCAAAGCCTCTATGCGAAGCTGCCCTACGATTCGATCAGGGATTTCGCGCCGGTCGCCGGCATTGCGACCGCGACCATCGTGCTGTCGGCGCACCCGTCGGTGCCGGCGAAAAACGTCAAAGAGCTGATCGCGCTGGCGAAAGCGAAGCCCGA
>Ga0265314_10001146_pt1 | contig 30698 bp, 31 predicted proteins | sample 4126metaG_FD_203106 | JGI IMG/M metagenome (GOLD analysis project Ga0265314, IMG submission 203106) | Rhizosphere microbial communities from Carex aquatilis grown in University of Washington, Seatle, WA, United States - 4-1-26 metaG | ecosystem: Host-associated > Plants > Roots > Rhizosphere >... | reverse complement strand
TCATGTACATGGCTCTTAGCCAGCACTATCAGCCATCGGTTGTCGCGGTCGCAAGGACCAAGGGCGACCCTAGTCTGTGGATTGACCCGCTTAACAAGTCCGTGCAAGGCCTGGGTATCGTCCTCCCGTTCCGTCCCGTGACGTTTGACACGTGGACGAATTTCACGCTTCTCGAGGAACGCGTCACCGCAGCCGCCGTGACGGGTCTGAGCGCGCTCGGAATGCTGCTCGCGGTGGTGGGGCTGTTCGGTGCGATTTCTTATGCGGTTAGCGAGCGGAAGAAGGAACTGGGCATTCGCGTCGCGCTGGGGGCGCGGCCGGGTCAATTACTGGAAATGGTCCTGCGCCAGACACTGATGATTACTGGAGCAGGGACGGCCATCGGTATACTCCTGGGTGTGGGTGTCACGATGCTACTTCGCTCGCAATTTGATGGAGTGAGCGCCGTGGAGTGGACCGTGCTCGTACCCGTCACCTTCGCGATGCTGGCTGTGTCGGCGCTCGTGGCCTGGCTATGTGCGAGGTCCTGGATCACCATCGACCCGATGGAAGCGGTGCGTCACGCGTAATTACATCCCAATATTGTTGGTGTGCGCAGCGGTGGCGCTCGGGCAGGAGCAGCCCGCTCTGAATACAGAAACGACCTTTGGAACCACCGTGGTCGTCCCCGGCGGTCTTGAGGGCGTCATCTATCACATCTCCAAGCGGTCGAAAGTAATCCCCGATCTTCGCAAGATCAAGCCGCGGGGAAAAATCTACGTTTCGTCGCTTAACATTCCCCTTCGCGACTTCACGGAAGGATTTCCGGGTGTAACCAAGCGTCAGGAGTGGTTCGCGATCGACTACACAGGCCGGTTCTGGATCGAGAAACCTGGGCCGTACCGGTTCGCGCTCACGTCCGACGACGGCTCAAAGCTCTATATCGACGACCAGATGGTCGTGGACAATGACGGCATCCATCCCGTTGACACAAAGTCTGGTAGCGTTGACTTGGCCGGAGGAATCCACAAGATCCAGGTGCAATACTTCCAGGGTCCGCGGCTGCAGGTGGCTTTGGTACTGCAGATCGCGGGTCTGGATGATCCGGAGCAAGCCCTGCGCGTCTTCAGTACGGACGAGTTCAAGCCTCCCGCGAATCCTGCGGACTGGAAGTTCCCCGCTGCCAGCGTGCACTAACGACTCTCCCTCCGGCGTAGGTCCGGCCTAAGACAACTCTTGTGCTCTGAGGACTTCTCCTCTGGCCGATAGATCAGGAGAATGTGCCCTGCCTACACTCGCGCCTTCGTTATTGCGGGAATTCTGCCGTGGTTCTTTCCCGCGTGCTTTGGCCAGACGGTTCAGGATCTTGCGGATCGAAGCCTTGAGGAGTTGCTCAACATAAAGGTCACTTCGGCGGCACACAAGCCCCAGTCCCTGAGAACTACCGCCGCGGCAGCCTTCGTCATTACCTCCGAAGATATTCGCCGCTCCGGGATTCGACTGCTTCCCGACCTGCTGCGCATGGCGCCCGGAGTTCAGGTGGCGCGGACGGATAGCGGTAACTGGGCCATCAGCATCCGCGGATTCAGCTCTGACTTTTCGAATAAGCTCCTGGTGCTGGTGGATGGCCAGAGCGTCTACAACGAAGAGTACGGCGGAGTTTTCTGGGATGCCGAACAGATGCCGGTGGACGATATCGACCGCATCGAGGTCATCCGGGGTCCGGGAGCGGCCCTATGGGGGGCGAACGCGGTCAACGGCGTCATCAACATTCTGACGAAAAACTCCGCGGATACTCTGGGCGGCATGATCAGCGGTGAGGCAGGCCTTGCGGGCACCCCGTCCGGAGTCGCGCGCTTCGGAGACCGGATCGGCTCTAACGCCACGTACCGGGTGACAGCGTATTACACCGGCGAGCGCAGGCTCGCTTCGTCCGGAAACGGGCTTCTGCCGGACAGCGGATTCAACTCGGAGAACATGAGTTTTCGCGTCGACTGGAAGCCGACCGAAAGAGACACGTTGTTTGTTACCGGACGGGCTAACAGAGCCTCCGACAGCCAATTTATCTTCGATACTACCTTGCTTAACCCGGCGCCGGCCCCCAGGTTCGGGAAAACCGATTCCTTCCAGGGCCAGCTTACTTCAAGTTGGACGCGAACACTCTCCGATACGTCTAGCATCACGGCTCGTTTCTCGTTCGATCATATCGATCATAACGAGCTGGCCACTCCCCTTACCTACAACGTCGAAGAATTCAATGTTGAGCACCATTGGAGTCCACTTCCACGAAACGACCTGGTATGGGGCCTGACGTACCGCAATGCGAGATATCAGATCGGGCAGTCGCCAACCTTCCAGCTCCAGAAACTCAATTGGGACCTCGACATCTACGCCGCCTTCGCCGCGGACGAAATCACGTTGGTTCGGGACCGCCTGCAGTTCATAGCCGGCGTGTATGCGGGCCATAACGCCTTCACCGGGATGGAGTACCAGCCCACGGGACGCCTGGTATGGACTCCAACCTCCAGTCTCACCACGTGGGCGGCGGTCTCCAGGGCGGTGCGCACGCCGTCGATCTACGACCGGGGATTTAACTCCGTCTTGGCTGTATTCGATATCGCGCCCGGGCTTCTTGGAGCATTCCGGGGCGTCGCAAACCCAAACTACAGATCCGAGCCCATGGTGGCTTACGAACTGGGCCAGCGCATCAAGATCGGCAACAACATCTCGCTGGATGGAACGGCATTCTTGAACTCCTACCAGCGTGACGACGGCTTCGTCTCTAAGGATCCGGTGTTCGTACCTGCCCAAAACGGCGTTCCGGCCTACATGGAATTTGCGACCGAATCTGAGAACGCCCGTCACGGATACACATTCGGGACAGAGGTCAGCGCGACATGGACCGCAAACCAGCGGTGGAGGCTGATTGGCGGTTACAGCTGGCTCAGGGAGCGAATGAAGTGGCTGCCCGGATTCACCGGTAGCGAGCCCACCCATGATCCAAGCCAACAGTTCCAAATCCGGTCTCAGTTGGATTTGCCGCGGCACTTCCAGTTCGACACAAGCGCGTACTTTTACGGGAATACCACGCCGACCGGCGTCGGCCGGTATCTTCGGGGGGACATACGCCTGGGCTGGAGACCCACTGAAAATCGGGAGTTCGAGATGGGAGTTCGTAACGCTCTGGATCCGCAGCACCCGGAACTGTTCTCAATTCACGCCAACCAGGCGCTTCAGGTCCGCCGGGATGTCTATGGGAGTTTTGCATGGCACTTCTGAAGGCGCGGACCCAACGCGGGCTGACGCTTGCGATCACGGTAGTTCTGTGCGTGCCTTTCTGCCTGCCAATGATCAGCGGGGCTGTCGACGCCGGGTCCACCGATGAATATCGCGTAAAGGCCGCGTTCCTGTTGAACTTCTTGAAATTCGCGCAGTGGCCGGGCACTGCGACGAACAATGCGCTAGTCATTGGAGTGCTCCTCCCGGATCACTTTAACGCCGAGCTGGACAACGCCGCCCGTGCCCTAAAAGTTTCCGGCCGGCCGGTGGAGGTGCGGCGGTTTCGCAAGTTGGCGGACGTGCGGGGATGTGACCTCTTGTTCGTTCCTCGCGACGCTGAATATGCGCCTGCCGAATTGCCGAAAATGGGCAGGCTGACGGTAGGTGAGACCCCGCAGTTTTTGTCCGCCGGCGGAATCATTAGCTTCTACTTGCAGGACAATCAGGTGCGATTTGAGATAGACCCAAGCGCGGCGGAGCGGGCCGGCGTGCGCATCAACGCGCACGTTTTGCAGCTAGGTGCCCGACCGTAACGCGTGACTTAGGCGCCTGAGGTTATTTCTGTTCGGCGGCAGTCGAGTCAGCCGGACCCATCCCGACGATCTGCAACACGCATTCGACATCCTTGGCGCCGTCGTAATGGATCTGCTTGCCGTAGTGCGTGACAAAGCTTCCGGCGGGAATCGCCTTAGTGCTGGCCGGATCGTACTTCGGGCCCCAGCCGACCCACCAGGTTCCCGAGATCACGGTGATGAACCGGTCATTGGGGTGAAAATGCGGGCGGCTCATATGGCCGGGCGACCACTTGGTGAGCACGATGTACAGCCCGGGCTTGGACGGATCGCCATACAGCACCGCGGTGGAATTGCCGGAGGCGCTGGTGCTCCATTTGATGTTGTCCGGCAGCGTGACGTTCATCACCTTGGGGTCGGGCTCGGCGGCGTTCACCAAGCCGAATATCCCGAACATGGAAGCCGCCGAGGCGCCCATCAACACAGTGCGCAACAACCGAGTACGTGTCATGTGTTCTCCTTGCTGCCCATCCATTCTATCCGGGATGCAACAGGCGAATTAATGGGCGAGGTCGATGCCGAGCTTCTTCAATTCCTCAGCGTAGTAGCGCTTGTGGAGTAGCTCCCACTCTTCGGTACCTTCGGCGATTTCCTTCTTTTGCGTGCGGATCTTGGTGCGGGCGGCCTTGTCGACCTTCTCCTCGGTCTGAAGGATTTCCGTCATCACCTTGACCAGCTCCAGGCGGACGTCATTGGGATCGCGCTTCAACCGGAAATCGCGGCTCTTACGAAGGGCCGCCACAACTTTGTGGGAAATGTCGTTGATCTTATCGCGCGAAAGCTTCATGGAGTCGCCGGTATCGCGTCCCGAAGCCCGGATGACCTTACGCTGAGTGATCAGGGTGTTCTTGATGCGCCGGAACATGTCCTGATAGCTCACGCCTTCGCGGCGCATGTAATCGCTGTATTGGCTGAGGAGCTCTCGCACCTCATCGTTGAGCCGATCCTCGATGCTCAAATCCTCTTCGACTACGGTGGCGATGAATTCAGCGGCCACCTGATTATCGGTGGTCTCAATCCACCGCGGGGTCAGTTTGTTGACGATTTGGCGCGAAACGAAGTCGACGAATTCGCGTGCGAGCAGCATTCCCTGGATCTCAGTCTATCGACCCGGGTGCAAGGGTGTCAAACTGGACCGTCACCGCGATGATTCTGAAGGAATTCCTGGTCGATGGGTTTGCGGCCCCGGAAGCCTTCTTCGGTCCGATGCCAGAAGCGGATCTGGTCTTCGCCCAGTTTCCAGCACAGGCATACGTCACGGTCTTGATAGCGGGTCATGAAGTCCAGCAGCCCGATGTCGAGGTCCTTAACTACCGCACCCGCCTCGTGGATCTCGTCCAGGGCCTCCTTGAGAGCGGAAATGCTGGTATCCCGGCGGGCCCGCGTGGCCAGGACTTCGCCGGGGTTGACTCGCGCTCCGCCGGAAGACCGCACGTGGTCGGTGGTGCGGTCCATGTGCTCCTGGGCTTTTTGGGATTCGGTCTTGTGGAACAGGGCCTCGCGGAGATGACGCTCCACCTCAGGCAGCGCGCGCTGCGCTTCGGGCAGCGTGAAGTAACGCATATGTTCTAGTTTACGCGTGTGGTGTCGGTTTTTAAGAAGCGGTCCAATACCGGACGCAAGCGCGAATAGAGATACGAGAGTGCCAGCAGCAGAACGCCCAGCGCCAGGAACGCTGTGATGCGGAACAGCCGGCCCAGGACCCATACATCGACCAGGTATAGCTTCGCTACCACCAGCACGACCAAGGCGAGCCCCAGCATTCGGTGGATCGCCGCTTGCGTTTTCACCCCGATCACTACCAGGATCACCGCATAGATGGTCAGCATCACCGAGATGGCGATGATCTGGACGCCGCTTTGATCTTCGGGCACAACGTTGCGGCTCACCCATCCGCCGATTTCAAGGCTCAATCCGAAGAGCAGGACGACGTGTCCGGCGATATAGGCCACGGCCGCGTCCAGCTGTGTCCTTGAAAAGCCGGGCGCCAGAAATTTCGCCGAAAGCCAAAGGGCTGCGGTCGAGACGGCGAACGTCAGGAAGCGCGCATTGAGAAGCGTAGAGTATTCGGAGCTCTGCGAGTAGACGAAGGTGTCGAGGAGCAGCAGCCGGGAGACTGCGAGCGTCAGGATGGTCCAGCAGCCCATCCGCAGCCAGTAGTTCTGGGATCGAGCGGCGAGCCACGCGAGAACGGCACCTGCCAGAGCCCACGCGATGGTGACGCGGAATCCCGCGAATTGGATGGGAACCGCCAGTGTCGCGAACGCAAGCGCGATGCCGAGGGTTAGGTTCTGAGCTGCGGAGCGTGACTCATACCGACGGGCGAGGAGCATGTGCACTCCGCCGACTGCCGCGGCCAGCAGACCCATGTACTGGTGATGCGCAGCGTTCAGTAGCGTGTAGGACGCTGCAAAGTAGACCGCAGCATTGGCGGCAACGGCTCCTAATCCGGGGAGCTCCTTAGGCTTGCGCCATGATGCCCAACCCAGCAACAGTAGAAATGCCGCGGACAGCGCTGCGAACGGAGCATCCGCGCTGTACCAGAACCGGTAAGGAAGCCAAAAGCAGGCTAAGGTCAGCAGGGGCGCCAGCATCTCGGTGCGCAGGAGTCCCACAGCGACGACGGGAAGATTCCACCAGACGAATCGGCTATCGTCTTTCCAGATGACAGCTAGCGCAATCGAAGCAGTTAGCTGAAATACGGCCCATAGCTCGGCCATTGTTGCGAAGCTGAATTGCGCGTAAAATGCAAACGCGAACACAGTCGCTACCAGACGATTTGTATCGCCAAACCACTGACTGAACCAGCCTGCGTAGAGGATGATGGTCGCCGCCGCGCTGATCGGCTCAAGTGCGCTCCAGCGCCGCATTCGTGCCAGCAGGATGGCTGCGAGGTTCAGCAGGAAGATGTAGCCGAACAGAATCCAGGCATGATCCTCACGGCTGGAAAGTGCCGGCGGAGTCAAGTATCCGCCGATCAAAGCGAGTACCGCGATAGCTTGCGAGTTATACAGTACGGCGAGCCCTACCGCGCCGCCAGTGACGCCACCCATCGCGACAAAAGCCAGACTCTGCGGCAGCAGTTGGTAGAGCACCGATGCGGCGTAGATCGACAGGTACAGCAGGGCGATGCCTAGTCCGATGACTCCCTGTGCGAAGACGGTTTGCCCGCGGCGCCACACCCGATCGCCCGCGAGCAGAGAAAGGATCGCGGCCGCAAAGCCCAGCGCAATGCGAACTCCGGGCCCGAACCAATCGTTATCGACGCCGTATTTGAACAGGAACGCCGCGCCCAACAAAAGCGTGACGACTGCGATGCGGTTGATCCAGTTGAGTCCGATGGTGGTTTCGAGCGGAACTGGCGGAGGAGTGACGGGCACCGCTCCATCACTGTCGCGGCTCGGAAGGGGGGCGGTTGCTCGTGAATCAACGATCGGCAGCGGAGGAGGAGCGGCAACACCGGGCGACTCCAGCGCGCGCACGCGATCTTCCAATTCGCGCTGGCGGCGAACCAATTGTGCCACGGCTTCGGAAAGGCTCTCGATGCTCTCGTCGTCGTGTGTCGACACTGTTTACACTATAGATAGAAACCTATGTCTGAATCCGGAATCCCCCTGCCGCCCGCAACTTTCGAATTTCTGGTGTTTTCCCTGAAGATGCAGGCGGAAATGCGGCTCGGCCTGCTGAAGCTGGGCGAGGGAATGGATGAGGAAGTCAACCTGCCAGCCGCCCGCCACACCATCGATATGCTCGCGATGATCGCCGAGAAGACCAAAGGCAACCTGAGCCTCGACGAGCAAAGGCTGGTCGAAAACTCGCTAACGGAGTTGCGGTTCCGATTCGTGCAAGTCAGCGAGAGTGCGCCCAAGGCAGCGCCCGAAGAAAAATCGCCAGCATCGGAATGAGCACGCCCGCCATTAAGATCACGGTGCTCGGGTCGGGTACCAGTTCGGGCGTTCCCACTATCGGGTGCACTTGTGATGTGTGCTCGTCGACCGATCCGCGCGATAAACGCCTGCGTCCCTCGATCTTGCTGCAGTATGACGGGCGCAACGTTGTGATCGATACCACGCCCGATTTCCGGCAGCAGGTGCTGCGCGTCGGGCTCAGCCGGCTGGATGCGATTCTATACACTCACGCGCACGCCGATCACATCCTTGGTCTCGACGACGTCCGACCTTTCAATTTCCGTCAGCGTGAATCGATCCCGGTCTATGGCACCGAAGAAACGCTGGCAGCGCTCCAGCGCGTGTTCTGCTACGCGTTTGACGAGAAGATCGAGTCCATGGTCCCGAAACTAGATCTGCGAAAGATGGACGGGACGCCGTTTGACGTTTTTGGCGTGGAGTTCGCGCCCGTCCGTGTGGTTCACGGAAAAGGCACCGTGTACGGGTTCAAGTTCGGATCGACAGCTTATCTAACCGATCACAGTGAGATTCCGGCGGAGTCGAAGGCGCAGCTGCGAGGGCTCGACGTGTTGTTCCTGGACGCGCTGCGGCATCGGCCGCATCCCACCCATACGACCTTGGCGCACGCGGTGGAATTGGTCGAGGAACTGCAACCGAAGCGGGCGTTCTTCACCCACATGTGCCACGACCTGCAGCATGCGCGCACCGAAGCGACGCTTCCGCCGCACGTTCGGCTGGCCTACGACGGCTTGGAGATCGACGTTGATCGCACATAGCTTAAGCGAAGCCGCGGGATTCAAGCCGTGCGCGTTGACCATCGGAAACTTCGACGGCGTGCATCGCGCACACCGCCGTCTGCTGCGTACGACCCTGGAAGCTGCTGGTAGCGCCGGTCTTCGGCCGGCGGTTTTGATGTTCGATCCGCATCCATCCTGTGTGGTGGCCCCGGAGCGCGCTCCGCGATTGCTGACTTCGATTGACGAACGCTGTGAGCTGATCCGGGGGGAGGGAATCGAGCAGATTCTGGTTCAGCCATTCACAGCGGAGCTAGCCAGGCTCACGCCTGAGCAGTTCGCGACGCAATTCCTGCGCGATGGATTGGGCACAAAGTGCGTAATCGTCGGCGAGAACTTCCGGTTTGGATGCAAGCAGGCCGGCGACACGCAGATGCTCAAGAATCTGGGGGCGCAGTTGGGCTTCGAGGTGCGCCTACTTGAGACCGTACGCTGGCGCGGGCGGAAAGTGTCGTCGGGTGAGGTCCGCAATCTGGTGGCTGCGGGCGAGGTGGGAATCGCCGGGCGTTTGCTGGAGCGGCCTTACGCGATTTCAGGTGATATCGTCCACGGACACGGTATCGGGTCGAAGCAGACGGTCCCCACGCTGAATCTTCGCACCGACGCGCAAGTGATTCCGGCGCGCGGCGTGTACGTCACGCGCACCACCGAGTTAGGAAGCGCGCGGCAATGGAATTCGATCACCAATATCGGTTATCGCCCGACCTTTGGAGACACTTGCGGCACCGATGACGCACTTTCGATCGAGACGTTTTTGCTCGACCCTTTCGATGGTGCGACGCCGGAGCGGATTCGTCTCGAGTTCCTGCGGCGCGTGCGGGATGAGCGCAAGTTCGAGAGTCCCGAAGCCTTGAAGGCGCAGATCCTGCGCGATGTGGGCCGGGCGAACGCATATTTTCGCAGGGTGAGGTTAAGATAGAACCATGTCTCTTTCAGCCGGCAAGTTAAAGCACATGAAAGCGCTTTCGAACAAGGAAGGGATCATCGCCGCGGCCGCGATGGACCAGCGCGGGAGCTTGCAAAAGTCGATTGCGAGCGCGAAAGGCGTCGACGCCAAAGCGGTCACGCCGGAGATGATGTCGGAGTTCAAAGTCGCGGTGTCGAAGATCCTGACGCCGCATGCCACCGCCATCCTGCTCGATCCCGAGTTCGGCCTGGATGCCGCCAAGGCGCGTGCATCGAACGCCGGTTTGCTGCTCGCCTACGAAGAAACCGGGTACGACAATACCCAGCCTGGCCGGCTGCCGGACCTGTTGCCGCATGTTTCGGTGAAACGCATCGCCGATTGGGGCGCGGATGCGGTGAAGATTCTGATCTACTACACACCCTTCGACGATCCGAAGGTCAACGACATCAAGCATGCGTTCGTCGAGCGCATCGGCGCGGAGTGTGAGTTTTACCAAATCCCGTTTTTCTTGGAGTTTGTCGGCTACGATCCCAAGGGCGGCAATGAAAAAGGTCTGGAGTTCGCCAAGATCAAACCGCAAGTCGTGATCGGGAGCATGAAGGAGTTCACCAAGCCGCAATACAATGTGGACGTCCTGAAGGTGGAAGTGCCGGTGAACGCGGAGTTCGTCGAAGGAAGCGCGGTTTACAAGGGCGAGAAAGCGTACACGCGCGCGGAGGCTCTTGCGTATTACCGGCAGGGTGCCGAGGTCGCGACCAAGCCGTTTATTTACCTGAGCGCCGGCGTCAGCAATGCGCAGTTCGTCGAAAGTCTCAACATGGCCAAGGAAGCCGGGACGGACTTTTCAGGCGTGCTGTGCGGCCGGGCGACCTGGAAAGAGGGCATGCCGATCTACGCCACCAAGGGCGTGAAGGCACTCGAGGACTGGCTTTCGACCGAAGGTGTCAAGAACATCAACGCCGTCAACGCCGCCCTGACAGGCGCCACGCCGTGGACCAAGAAGATGGGCGTCGCGGCCTAGGCTCTGCTAAAAAATTAGCTTGACAGGCGGGCCGCGACCATGCTAAATACTTAGCATGCGCTGGCTTGCGGCCATCCTGCTTGCTTCGATTCGGTTGAGCGCCCAGCCTGCTAACTTCCTCCCGTTCGACGAGTTTGTCACGGACTGGAAGGTTTCCAAGCAATTCACCATCGCGGTCGCCGAAAAGATGCCGGCCGAGTTTTACGGTTTCAAGGCCACCCCTGAGGAGATGTCGTTCGGGGAGCAGATGATCCACATAGCTGCTTCGCTGTTCGAGCGCTTCAGTCAAATCGGCGGTGAGAAATCTCCGCACCCGGAATCGCCGAAGGCCATCGACAAAGCCCTGGCGATCCAATGGCTCAACGAATCGTTCGACTACACTCTCAAGGTTCTGCCCACGTTGACCGACGACCGTCTCACCAAAACCAGGTTTCGAGTAAATTTCGACGGACGCCCAAGTCCTGACATCAACGGCCGGGAGATGGTCCGAAACATCTTCGTCCACGTGGCGCATCACCGCGCCCAGTGCGAAGTATACTTGCGCTTAAAAGGCATCACGCCCCCGACATACACATTTTGACTATGACAGGACTAAGCCGCCGCGAACGCCAGATTCTCGATATCCTCTACAGCCGCGGCAAGGCGACCGCAGCCGAGATCCTGGCGGCGCTCCCCGATCCCCCCGGTTACTCCGCGGCTCGCGCGTTGCTGCGCATCCTGGAACAAAAGGGGCACATCCGGCATGAGTCGGACGGCCCGCGCTACGTGTTTCTGCCCAAAGTGTCGCGGCAAAAGGCCCGTACCAGTGCGCTCAAGCACATGCTCACCACCTTTTTTGACGGATCTGCCGCGGAGGCGGCCGCCGCCCTGGTAGACGGATCCGCCGCGAAACTTTCATCCGAGGAACTCGACCAACTGCAAGCGCTCATTGATCGAACACGCCAAGACAAAGCCCGTAAGGAGAAAAGCAATGACTAATCTCATCCTGATCGCCGCCCTGAAGGGGACCATCGCGCTTGGCGCTGCCTGGATTGCCACGGCGTTGTTGCGCCAGCGTTCCGCCGATTTGCGGCATCGCATCTGGCTGGCTGCGATCATCGCGATGGCTCTGCTGCTGTTACCGGTTTCGGTTCCACAGACCATGCGGATGACGATCGATGCCAGCGCCGCGGCTCCCGCGACTGCGTCGGTCGCGGCACGATCGATTCAAGTGCTCCCGGTGGTGTGGTCCGTAATCGCGGCACTGCTCTTGCTGCGATGGGGATCGGGAGTGTTGCGGCTGTACCGGATCACGCGGCGAGCGCGCGGGACGGGAAGCATACGCGTGAGCGAGTCGATCCAAACTCCGATGACCTGGGGCGCGATCCGGCCCGTGATCTTGTTGCCGGCCTACGTCGAGGATTGGGACGAGGAGCAGCGCGACGTGGTGATCCGGCATGAGCGCGCGCACATCGAGCGGCGCGACTGGCTGTGGCAAGCGTTCGCGCAGGTGATGACCGCCGTGTTCTGGTTCCATCCACTGGTGTGGCTGGCCGCGGCGCAGATGCGTCAGGAAGCCGAGCACGCCGCTGACGATGCGACTCTCGCGACGGGCGTCCAGGCTCCCGATTACGCGGATCGGCTCATGGCAGTGGCGCGGCGGCTTTCCAGCCATTCACCCTCGGCCGCGGCCGTCGCAGGCGTGGCCATGGTCCGCCAGCCCGCGCTGACTTCGCGGATCGCGGCCATATTGGATACGGCCCGGACGCGAACTGGTGCAAGTGTAAGCGCGCGAGTTGGGGTGGTGCTTGCCGCCGTGGCATTGCTGGTTCCGCTTAGTGCGTTTCAAAATCGAGAGGTGCATCGGGCCGGCGTAGACGGGGTCATGGCGCCATCGGTGACGTACAAGGTGGAACCGACCTACACGCCGGAAGCCAAGGAAGCCAAGATCCAGGGAGGCGTTGTCCTCACGCTTGTGGTCAACGCCGAGGGTCGCGCGGATGATATTAAGGTGACCCAGTCGCTGGATCCCGGGCTGGATGCTAATGCCGTGGCCGCCGTGAGCCAGTGGCTGTTCAAGCCAGGAACCAAAGACGGCCAGCCCGTTGACGTGGCTGTGACGATCGAGGTCAACTTCAAACTGCTGTAGTCGCGGCCGTAGCCGGCTCCGCATCGGTGGCGGGGAACTCGATGCCCTCCCACCGTGCGACCACCGCGGTCGCCAGGCAGTTGCCGAGCAGGTTTACCGACGTGCGCGCCATATCCATCAGCGCGTCGACGCCGAGCAGCAACGCCACGCCCTCGATCGGCAGATTGAAGGTCGCCAAAGTTCCGGCCAGGATCACCAGCGAGGCACGCGGAACGGCCGCCACTCCTTTACTGGTCAGCATCAAAGTCAGCATCATGGTGATCTGCGTACCCAAGGACAGATGGATTCCCGCGGCCTGCGCGACAAACATCGAAGCCAGCGAAAGGTACAGCGTTGAGCCGTCCAGGTTGAAGCTGTAGCCCGTCGGCAGCACGAACGCGGCGATGTGCTTGGGCACGCCGAAACCCTGCATGTTTTCGAGCGCTAAAGGCAGTGCGGCTTCGCTCGACGCAGTAGAAAAGGCGATCAGGAACGGCTCGCGCACCCAGCGGATGAAGCGGCGCACGGGGATCCGCGCGATGGCGGTGACGGTTCCGAGCACCACCACGATAAAGAACATCTGCGTGGCGTAGAGCGTCAGCACCAGCTTGCCGAGATTCAGCAAAACACCCAGTCCTTTGTCGCCGATGGTTGCCGCCATCGCTCCGAACACGCCTATGGGTGCGAACAGCATCACGTAGTTGGTGTATCGAAACATCACGTCGGATAGCGCTTGGCAGAAGTCGACCACCGCGCGCGATTTTGCGGGTATTGCCGCGCATGCGGTTCCGAACAAGAACGAAAATACTACGATCTGGAGCACTTCGCCGCGAGCCATGGCGTCGATGATGCTGGTGGGAAATGTGTGCTCGACGGTTTGCTGCAAGCCCGTCGCCGCGGTCGCCAGGCCGGGAGTTGCTCCCACCTGCAGCGCAACCCCGGCGCCTGGTTGAACCAGATTCGCTGCGCCCAATCCGATCACCAGCGCCAGCGTGGTGACGATCTCGAAGTACAGGATCGCCTTGCCGCCGATCCTCCCCATGGTCTTGATGCTGCCAGTGCCCGCAATCCCGACGACCAACGTCGCAAACAGCAGCGGCGCGATGATCGACTTGATCAAGCGCAGAAAGATGGTTCCCAGCAGGCCCAGCTCTTTCGCTGGTCCGGGAAATACGGCACCGAACGCAATTCCCGCAACCAGCGCCACTAGAATCCAAACCGTCAGTGACGGTCGTTTCACCGCTCTCCCGTCACCTTTCACCCCACTTCAGCTTCTCGCGCAGCACGTCGAAGAACATCATGTCGGGCGGGCGCACCAGGCTGATGCAATGCTCCGATCGCCGGCAGACGATGCGATCGCCGGATTCTAGGATCTCGCCGACCTGGCCGTCGATGGTCATATAAGTGGGCGAATTGTAGAGCACGATCACCTGGATCTCGCTCTCATCGGGCACAATCACGGGCCGATTCGTAAGGGTATGCGGGCAGATCGGAGTGATGGCCGTAGCGGCCACCGAGGGGAACATGATGGGACCGCCGGCCGAAAGCGAGTAGGCAGTAGAGCCGGTCGGAGTCGACACGATGAGTCCGTCGGCTTTGTACACGCACACGAAGTGATTGTCGACGTGGACTTCCAGGTCGATCATGCGGGCGATTTCCGCTTTGGTAAGCACCACGTCATTCAAGGCTTCGTGCGATGCAATCCGCCGGTCGCCTCGCCATAGCTCGACGTGAAGCATGCGGCGGCGGGCGACACGAAAGTCGCCGTGAAGGGCGCGTTCGAGTTGCGGATAAAGCTCGTCGATTTTGATCGCGGTAAGGAAGCCGAGGCCACCCAGGTTCACCGCGAACAACGGGAGATCGTGTCCGCCATAGTGTCCTAGTGACGCGCGCGCGGCCGAAAGCAGCGTTCCGTCGCCGCCTAGCACCACCAGCAGTTGCGACTGGGCGGCCACCTGGTCGCGCGACAGGGCGGGAGAGCGTCCCGCGTATCCCGCGGCTCCGTCATCCAGGAAAACCGTGATTCCGCGCGCCTCCAGCCACGCGATTAGTTCCGGCACCAGCGTGGCGCCGCGGTCGCTGCGCGGCTTGGCGATGAGGCCGACGGACTTAACACGTTGGTTAGAGGGCGCGGTGGGCATAAAGCAGGAACTCCCGGTTCCCTTCCGCCCCGCGAATGGGGCTCTCGATGATAGAGGCTCGAAATCCGTGCGCTTCCACGCATGCCTGCACGCGGTCGCACGCCGCGCGGTGTTGGGCGGGATCGCGCACGATGCCTCCTTTGCCGACCTCGCCCTTGCCGACTTCAAATTGCGGTTTCACCAGGACGATCATCTGGCCACGCTCCGTTAACAGCGGCACAATCGACGGAATAAGCAGAGTGGCCGAGATGAAGCTGGTATCGCAAACAGCGAGATCGAACTTTTCCGGGATCGCTTCCGCGGCGAGATAGCGCGCATTGACGCCCTCACGAACCACCACCCGCGGATCGTTCCTCAGTTTCCAATCGAGCTGGCCATGGCCGACGTCGATAGACCAGACGCGTGCTGCGCCGCGCTGGAGCAGGCAATCGGTGAATCCTCCCGTGGAGCTGCCGACGTCCATGCAAACTTGGCCGCTCACGTCGATACCGAAGTGATCCAGCGCTCCGGCCAGTTTGACACCGCCGCGGCTTACATAGGGAAGGCGCGCAGTGACGCTCACCTGGCTATCGCTCGCTACGGAGCGGCCGGGCTTGTCACTTTTCTGTCCGTCGATGAGCACGTCGCCGGCGATGATGAGCGCGCGGGCCTTTTCGCGAGAGTCGGCGAGGCCGCGTTCTACAAGCAATTGGTCCACTCGTACCTTCATGTGGTGCGCTGGACCACGAGATCGGCGAGTTGGAGGAGCCTCTCGGCCCGGTTGCCGAACACCCGCAGTGCCGCGTGCGAAGCCAGACGTTCCTGTTCGGCCATGGCGCGCGAACGCTCCAGGCCGTAGACCGCGGGAAATGTGATCTTCTTCTGCTGGGCGTCCTTGCCGGCGGTTTTCCCGAGAGCCTCGGAAGGCTGCTCCACGTCGAGCACGTCGTCAACAATCTGGAACGCCAGGCCGATATGCTCGCCGAAGCAGGTCAAAGCCGTGAGCTGAGTTTCTTCGGCGCAAGCGTAGATCGCGCCCATGCGAACGCTGGCGCGCAACAGCGCACCCGTCTTCGCGCGGTGGATGGATTCAAGCAAAGTCGCGGTGGGTTCCTTACCTTCTCCTTCGAGATCGTTCACCTGTCCGCCGATCATCCCACCGACTGTCCCGGACGCGGTCGCGAGCTCGGCCACCAGACGAATTCGTCGCTCCGCATCGACGCCGGGTAAGTTTGACAGAGCCTCGAAGGCCAGCGTCAGGAGCGCGTCGCCTGCCAGGATCGCCATCGCGTCGCCGAACACTTTGTGGCATGTGGGACGGCCGCGGCGAAGATCGTCGTTATCCAGGGCAGGGAGGTCGTCGTGGATCAAAGAATAGGTGTGGATCAGTTCCAGCGCGCAGGCCGCATTCTCGATGCCTTCCGGATCGTCCGAAACCGCGTCGGCGGCGGCCATGGCCAGGAGCGGACGAATGCGTTTGCCGCCCGCGAACAAGCTGTAGCGCATGGCGCGATGGATGATAGAAGGGTCCTGAGATTCGGCCGGGACCCAGCGGTCGAGCGCTGTATCCACGCGCTTCTGCTGATCTGCGAGGTATTCCGGAAGCGTCATGCTTTTTCGTTGTTCTTGAACGGCTGCGGCTGGATTTCGCCGGCGCGGCGGGTGAGGATTTCCACCCGTGTTTCCGCCTCTTCCAGTTGCTTGCGGCAGGCGTCGCTGAGCTTCATGCCCTGTTCGAAGAGGGCAATGGCGCGCTCGAGCGGCAGCTCACCCGTTTCCATTTCCTTGACGATGCTTTCCAGTTCCTGGAGACCTGCCTCAAACGTTGGGGGCGGGTTCGGCGTGGGTCTAGCAGTAGGTTCCGCCGTCGTTTTCGACATGGACCCATTATAGGCTTCAGGCAAGTTCAGCTTCCGCGCGCGCCGGGACCGCGTAGATTACAATGAAAGGTTGCTGCTACGCTTGGGCGCGTAGCTCAGTTGGTTAGAGCGCCTGCTTCACACGCAGGAGGTCGCAGGTTCGAGTCCTGCCGCGCCCACCATCCAGAGCGTATCCCTGGACCACCTCACCGCGAAAGTTCGGTTGTAGGTACTCGCCAAGCGCGCCTGGCTCCGGCTGGCCTCGGCCTCCGCAGCCCGTTGCTTTGCCCAGGTCGAAAGTTGTCCGGCAGTCAGCGCGGTGATGACGAATGCGCTGAGCGCGATCCAGTTCGTCGGGTCCGCGATCGTGAAGGTGTAAAGAAGGGCAGGAAGAAGAAGTTGAGGCACAGCATGCTCAGAACGGAGGCAACCAAGCCTAACCAGCGCTCTCAAACCACCGCCACAAACAGGACGACCAACAGCATCGCTAGGGCTACGGTCATCTCATTGATGTGGTTGCGAAACAAGCCGCAGACGCCGGTCACTGCAGTCATGCGAATACGGCTGCTACGTAACCCAGAACTCGAGACTGAAGGCTTCGAGCCATCGCTTGTGGGGCTTGCTGCGGTTGAAGGCGCACCCGGAGTACTATCCGCGCCGGCACCGCCAGCTTCATTCCCTACCGAAGCTATATCCGATACCCACAGAATACTGAGGCACCCAATTGCTCCCGAACTCGAAGAGGTTGTGCACGTAGTGAACATCCACTGCGGGTCGAAGAAAAATGTGATCGTTTAGGTACCAGCGCGTCGCCGCCCCCAGGTGCACCTGGAAATGGGTCGTGTCGGGACACCCCGGGACTTGATCGCAGGATGCCTGGTCGCCAAAGTCATAGCGCACGCGCGCCCACCCAATCCCCGCGCGGAGTTCCGGGGAAAACCGCTTGGTACTACCTTTGCTAGGCCGATAAATTGCATCGAAGCTGGCGAACGAGGGGCGATAAAGAAGTCCTGCGTAATCGCCTTCCGAAGGCCTCCAAGAGAGTTCCGCGCCAACGCCGACATGCTTGTTGAAGAACACGCTCGCACCAAGCTCCGCAAAGAGACCAACTAAGTGCGGCGATTTGTATAGCGTTCCGTCGCCGAAGGTGTCGATTTGATTGCCGTTGGAACTGGCATATGCGCTTCCGAGTCCTAAGTAGGCGGCAACTTCCTGCGCACGAACCGTTTGAACAGGGATCACAACGCCTACGCAAAGGATCGCAACAGTGCTTAATCTCAATCTCAAGTAACAACCTCCTCGGCGACGATCCTATTTCCCGTTCGCCGCAGCCGGCGCGGCGGATTCCGGGTAGATTTCCTTGATGGTGATGCCTCCGAATCCCATGCGCAGATAAAGCCGCTGCGACGGGGCCGGATCGACGTGTGTGAAGCGTTGGCCCATTAAATACTTGCTAAGGGCCGCGCCTGCAAAGTCCGACGAAACGTTGCCGAGCTTAGTTTTCGCATCGATCGAATACGAACCCGGTAGGAGCCAGAGCATGATGTCGCCGCGCCCCGCGCTCGCGTCGATGTCTCCGGTGACCCCGCTAATAGTTACCATTCCGGTGCCGTGATGGATCGCTATTCGTGAATCGCGTGGCACATGAATCTCATACTCCACCCCGACACCGTTGGTGGTCGTTGACGGCAAGGGGGGCGACCAGTTGCCGTGGCGGGAAGCGAGTGTGGTCGAAATCTTCAATTCTGTGGGTGAGGTGCGATTCGTAACAAGCTTGATGCTTTCGAGACGCGGCTGATCCTGATCCTGTGTCGTGGATCCGCCGAAGCGAAGGGACTTCGTTACGGTAATCTCGACCGCGGGCTGGTCCCATCCCTCCACCGTTAGGGATCCGTAGGAGCCGTCTATGCGAATGGTGCCGCCGGGCGCGAAATCCACTCGCTCTGTGCTGTTTACCTGAGGCTGTTTGAGTTCGTCCGCTCCGAACAACGGCAGCATTACGGACAGCATGCTCAGGAAGAAGACGATCGAGAGTTTTTTCAACATGTCACTTTAGCTCGCTTCGCGCCTCCTTCACCGTAGCCAGGTACCTCCGCGACAGTTCATGAATCCACCCGCGCTCCCGCCGTTTGATAGCGTCCGGGTGGATGAGATGTCTACCAATTCCCAACGCGACAGCACCCGCGAGAATAAAATCGCCGGCATTCGTTTGGTCCACCCCGCCCGAGGCAATGAGCGGAACGTCTGGGAACGACAGCTTTAGAGTCCTAATATAGGCGGGGCCGCCGTTTGCGAAACAAGGAAAGATCTTCACGAAGTCCGAGCCGGCCTTCCAGGCGTCCATGATCTCGGTCGGCGTCAAGGCGCCCGGGAACGCCAGGACATTGCGGCCTACCGCAAAGTTCACGATGTCATGATCCAGCCCCGGTGACGTCAGAAATGCTGCGCCGGCATCCACGCAGCGGCGTGCGGTTTCCAGGTAAAGTACGGTTCCCGCTCCCACGATGAGCTCTGAGTTTTGCTTCACGAGTTCGCGAATCACGTCGATCGCACCCGGAACGGTCATGGTGACCTCGACGATGGGGATACCACTGACCGCCACGGCCTCCGTGGCAAACAGAGCATCCTCGGCGGAGTGGACGCGCACAGCGGGGATGATGCCGATCTCTTTGATCCGGTCGCGGATCTGTTCTTTCGTCACGGCAGGCTCCTGGTTCCCACCGCTTGGCGAAGCTGCTCGATCGCCGTCAGGTACGCGGCGAGCGCCTGACGGTAGGACAGTTCGATGGCGTCGTAACTGCGCTGAGCTTGCAGAAAATTGAGCAGAGGCGTCGCGCCGCGGCGGAAAGCGTATTCACTGATATCGCGGCTTTGCTTCGCGTCGTCTAGCACGCCGGAACGGTAGATTTGCACCACGCGGCCGTTTGATTCCACTCCAAGATACGCGTCCCTTACGTCGGCCAGCACCTGCCCCTGCGCTTGCAATTGCTGTTCCTTCGCTTGCGATATGGCAGCGCGTGTCTGTGCAATGTTGCCCTGGTTGCGGTCGAAAATGGGGAGGGGAATGCTCACGGCGAACGTAACAGAGCTGAGGGCGTTGACGTGCGAGTAGTTGGTCGAAAAGGTGACGTCCTGCTTTCCATTCGCTTTCGCCAGCCCGTACTGGCTCTGAGCCGCGGTAATCCCCTGTAGCGCTGCCCGCAGATCTGGGCGATTCTCAAGGGCTTTCATTTGCAGGTCTTCGATCCTGGCCGTCAACGGCTGGTACTCGAACGGCCCCGTCACGTCGTAGCTCGCCGGAACCGATTCCTCACCCAGTTGCAGCCGGAGGTCCGAAAGCGCCTGTGCCCGAGAGAGCGTGGCCTGCTCCACACTCGTTTGAAACTGGGCTAATTGGAGCTTGACCTGCAGGAAGTCGTTCTGACTCATGCCGCCCGCTTTGTATTGGGATTCGCTGATGTTCAGCGTTTGTTGAAAGCTCGACAGATCCGCGTTCGCCAAGTCCAGCGTCGACTTCGCAAGCAGTACGTTGTAGAAGAGCTGGCCCACCTGAAAGGCAAGCGTGCGTTCGTTATCCAACACCGTCGAACGCGTCACGGCGGTGGCGTCCTTGGCTGCTTTAAGACGATTTTGCCGTTTCTGTCCGCGCTCGAACAGGTAACTTATTCCAACATCACCCTCGGTCGAGTCGTGCAGATAGGTAGCCAGGCCGGCATCCGGATGGACACCTGGCAGCGGAAGGTATTCCCAGTCGGTGAACAGCGTGGGATTCGGCCGCAGGTTCGCGGTCACTTCATTGGCTTGGTTCTGCGCGATCGTGGTTCGGGCGGCCAGCAAACTATGGTTGTACTGGATCGCCAGCTTGATGGCGTCTTCGAGCGTGATCTTGGCCGGTCCCGGCGGCGCTTGGCCGCGCGCAGAATCCGGATGCAGAAGGCCAGCGCACGCCGCCAAAGACATCCACACGATAAGTTTCATCGGACTCACCGAAATCACTCCCTTAATGGTCACCGGCTGCCTCCGGCTGCGGAAGCTTATCTCCGTCCCGTGCGAACCACGCGTACAGCGTCGGCAATAGGACGATGCCCAAGATCAGATCTGAAATCAACCCGCCGACAATAACGATTGCGAATGGACGCTGAGAATCGGACCCAATCTCGTGAGATAGCGCCGCCGGCAATAGACCTAGGGTTGCTACCAACATGGTCATCATGATCGGCCGAAGCCTCAGGACCGCGCCCTCGATAGCCGCGTCGACGATGCCATGGCCCCTCGCCCGGAGCTGATTAATGTACTCCAGCATAATGACGCCCGTCTGGACCGACACGCCAAAGAGCGCCAGAAATCCTACTCCCGAGGACACGCTGAAGTGCGTGCCGGTAACGAGAAGGGCTACCAAGCCGCCAATTCGGGCCAGCGCCACATTGGCCAAGATCAGCAGCGCCCATTTGAACGACCGGAACATCGTATAAAGAATTATGAAAATGATGAAGATCGTGATCGGCACGATCAAAAACAAGCGATTCGCAGCGCGCTTGGAACTCTCATACTCGCCTGTCAATCCCAGCCGGTATCCCTGGGGGATTTTGATCTTCTGATTGACCTGGGCCATGGCGTCTTCCACCGAGCTATCCAGGTCCCGCCCGCGCACGTTAAAGGTGATGCTGACGTAACGGCTGCCTTCCTCCCGGTAGATGTCGTACGCGCCGTCGCGAACCTCCATGTTCGTGAGCTGTGCCAGAGAGACCCGCTCTCCGCTGGGTGAAAGGATACGAATATTGCTGATGGCCTTCGGACTGTTGCGATACTGCTCCTGGTAACGCACCATGACGTCATAGCGCTCCGGAGTCCCCATTGGTAAAACCTGACTTACGGCATTCCCGCCCACAGCAGTTTGGATTACGTCTTGTATGTCGCCGACATTAATCCCGAATCGTGCCGCCGCGGTCCGGTTCACCGTGAAATTAATGTTCGGCTGGCCGGTATCGCGATAGAGCTTCACATCAGCGATACCCGGAACCTTTCGCATCAGGTCGCTCACCTGGTCACCGGTGCTCTCGAGGGTTCTCAGGTCGTTCCCGTAGATCTTCAGCGCGAGCTGCCCTTTGGTTCCGGTGAGAGTTTCTCCGACGTTGTCCTCAATCGGCTGGGAGAAGTTCCAAGTAGCGCCGGGCAGCTTATCCAGCTCCCGATTCATGGCAGCGATCAGTTCGTCCTTGTCTTCGTGAAATACGGGACGCCATTCAGCCTTCGGCTTGAGGTCGACGAAATATTCCGTGTTTCCGAATCCGCCGGTATCGGTGCCGTCATCGGGCCTTCCGTTTTGGGAGATGACCTGCTTCGCTTCCGGGAAGGCCGCCAGCACTACGCGTGCCTGGTTCATGAATCGCGTACCTTCCGTGAGATTCGTGCTTTGAGCCAGCGTGCCGCGAACCCAGATCGCGCCTTCGTCGAGGTGCGGCAGGAATTCCCCGCCGATGACTCCGCTGAACGCAAGGTACAACGTCCCGCAAAACGCGGCGAGTCCCACGCCCACGGTTAGGTAGCGATGCCTGACGCACCAGCTCAGTTGCTTCCGGTAGATCTTCGTCAGAAAATCCATGACTGGATTGCGGGTTTCGCGGACGCCCTTGCGAAATAACCAACTCGATAGGACCGGAACAATGAGAATCGAAAATGCCATCGCGCCCAGCAAGGCAAATGCAACCGTCCAGGCCATGGGCCGAAACAGCCGGCCCTCAATGCGCTCCAGCGTGAAGATGGGCAAATAGGCTGTGATGATGATGAGGATGGCATAGAAGACGGGGCGTTGAACCTCATGGGCTGCGTCTCGAATCATCTCCCCAATGGTTTTGGGCTGTCCAGATTGGGTTTCGCGGCCCCGGTGGCTCAGGTGGCGGATAATGTTCTCCATCATCACGACTGCGCCGTCCACCACCATTCCGAAATCCAGCGCACCCAACGAGAGAAGGTTGACAGGAACCTTCGTAGCGCCGAGCAAAATGGAAGCGAACAGCAGCGAGAAAGGAATCGTCAGCGATACAATGAACGCCGCGCGGACGTTCAGGAGAAAGAGGAACAGGATGATCGCCACCAGAATCATCCCTTCGCCCAGGTTGTGCAGAACCGTATGCTGCGTGAATCCCAGAAGATCGCTGCGGTCGATCATCTTCTCCACCGTCACGCCGGGCGGAAGGATGCCATGGTTGAGTTGGTAGATCTTGGCATGTAGGCCATTTGGCGCATCCAAAGTCGGACCGGAATCCGCGCCCTTACGCATCATCACCTGCGAGAAGATCACGTCGTCGTTGTCGACTATGGTGCCGTCTTCCTTTCGGATCGCCCTGCCTTCGTGACCCAGGCGAACCTTCGGACCCTGCGCCACCTCGGCGATATCCTTCACGCGAAGAGGTGTCCCGCTCTTCGTCGTCAAGACCGTCTGTTCGATATCTTTCACGCTCTGGAACAGGCCGATCGCCCGAACGTTCATTTGCTGCAGCCCGGTCTCGATGAAGTTGCCGCCGGCATTGATGTTGTTGTTGGAAAGCTGCTGCTCGAGCTGTCCGATGCTCATTCCGTAAGACACCAGCTTGTTGGGATCGACCCGCACCTGATATTCGCGATGGGCCCCGCCAAAGGGGCTGACGTCGACGATGTCGGGAACGGACTTGATTTCTTTCTCTACGACGTAGTCTTCCAGGGATCTCAGATCCATGAGATCGATCTGGGGATTCGTGCTCTTGAGCACGTACCAGTAAATTTGTCCTGTGGTGCTCCAGTCGGTGCCCATGGAAGGCGAGACGCCGTTCGGCAAATCGGCTTCCCCCATCTTTTCGAGGACTTTCTCCCGGTTCCAAGCATTATCGGAGCCGTCGTCGAAGATGATGATGATGAAAGACAGGCCGAAAAGGGATTCGGAGCGGATGTGAGTCCGCTGGGGGATCCCATTCATCGCAATCTCGAGGGGGATGGTGATCTGTTGCTCCACTTCCTCGGCGGCCCGGCCCGGCCACTGGGTGATGATGGTGGCGTAATTGTCCGCGATATCCGGATACGCCTCCACGGGCAGGTTGTGAAAGGAAATGGCGCCCCAGCCAAGCAGGAGTATCGCGATCGCAATCACGACCACCTTGTTGTTCAGTGCGAAATCTACAAGAGCGCGAATCACTTGCTGAGTCTCCCTACTGGCCCTAATGGGTCTTTATTGATCGATGGTGCGCTCCAGCACCAAGGCGTTGCTCACCAGTTGCTGGCCCGCTTTTATCCCGGACTTGATTTCTTGCATTTTGCCGGGTAGCTCGTCGCCGCTGATCACCTCGACTCGCTTGAACTTGTTATCCGGCGCGGGTACGTAGACGTAATCGCGATCGTGTATGTGCAATATCGCACTCGCCGGGACCGAAGTGTGCATTTCCATGGTTTGACCGCGGAAGGTCGCCGTTACAAACATGCCGAGGCGCATGAAGCCGGGATTTTGCACTTCGATGCGAACTTTGCCCGTCCGGAGAGTCGGGTCGAGGATCGAGCCGATGTTGCTGACCCTTCCTTTGAAGACTTGCCCGGGATATGCGTTCAAGCGAACCTCGGCTGGGTCACCCATGTGTACCGTGGCCAAGTCATTTTCGTAAACGTCGCAGACGATCCAGATCTTGGAGAGATCGGAAATCGTAAACGGGTAGGGCGTGCTGTAGGCCTGCACCAGAGACCCGGCGGTCACTTGCTGATCGGTAATTACGCCGGAAGTGGTCGCGATGACGTCCACGATGCCAGCGGGTTTATCGGGATCGTTGCCCAGCAGCTTCAGATGTTCTTCCGCGGTTTCCACGGCAATCTTGGCCTTGTCTTCGGTGTCCTGCGCCACCTGCAGATCGTTCAGGGCAATGGCGCCATGGTCGTAGAGGTCCTTGGAGCGCTCATATTGAGTTCGGGAAAGAACCTCATCCGCAACAGCCATTCTGTATGTCGAATAGCCGCTGGCGACATCATCGCTACGAATCGTCATCAGCAACTGGCCCTTCTGAACGGTGTCGCCCAGCTTGGTTTTGATCTCGAGCACGCGGCCGGAAGCCAGCGAGACAACCGGGACGTTGCGGGTAAGGTCGGGAGTGACGTTCCCGGTAACAGTCAGCTCCGAGGTCGAGGGATGTTCGGTTGCCGTACTGAACGGGAACTGCTCGGGATGGTCGACGGCGAACAGAGTGATGTCGACGTCGGGAATCACCTTGGAGGCTGGAGGCGCCTCCTTCGCGGGATCTGCCGCCACTTTGCTACAGCCGTGGAGAGTGAGCAGTGCGGGAATACTGAGAACCAGAAGGATTGTTTTCACTGTGGTGTTTTTCATCGGAATGCTCCAAATCCTGCGGGAGGCGCGGAAAACGCGCACTTCACTCAAGTTCAGAATAGGGCGGGGGGGATAAAGAAGGCATAAACGGCCCTGATCGAAATTGCTTATGGATTCGATACGGCGTTTTCATCTGCCGGTTCCCGGAAGCGATAGCCAAAGTGCGGCTCCGTAAGGAGATACGCGGGCGCCGAAGGATCGTCCTCCAGCTTCTTTCGGAGCTGGTGCATGAACACCCGCAGGTACTCCAGTTCCTGGCCATACTCGGCGCCCCAAACAGCTCGTAACAGCTTCGCGTGGGCCAGGGGAACGCCGGGGTGAGACATCAGGTAATGCAGCAGATCGAACTCTTTATTCGTCAGGCGCATGTCCGTTCCGGCTTTACGCACAATCCGGCGCTCGGGGTCGAGCGCGATGTCACCGATCACGATGGGGGCATTGGTATCGACAGGTGGTGTGGATGTGCGTCGAACGGCGGATCTGATGCGGGCCGCTAGTTCCGGCATGGAGAAAGGCTTGGTGATGTAATCGTCCGCACCCGCGTCGAGCGCTTTAATCTTGTCCTCTTCCCGATCGCGAACCGTCACCATTAAGATCTGCAGCCGGGGAGCTTTCTTTCGAATCTGCCGGCACGCTTCGATCCCGCCCATGCCCGGCATGTTGACGTCCAAGAGCACTACGTCAAATGGATGAACCTCGATCTCTCTGAGTGCCTGCTCACCATTGGACGCCTCCCTGGCATCGAATCCCAGAGAGATCAGCGTGCTCCTAAGCACCCTGCGAATATCTGCGTCATCATCCGTTACCAGAACGCTTCCGGCAGTCGAAGGGTTCGCGGGAGCCATACCCTAACACGCGCGAGCCGCGGGAAGGGAAATAGAAAACAACGTTCCGTAATTTGCCTCGCCCTTGGCCCACACCCGTCCATGGTGCGCTTCTACAATCCTTTTAACGATCGAAAGACCCAACCCTGTTCCTGCAGGCAGGTCTTGCGTCTCAGGCGCCCGATAGAATCGCTCAAAAACGCGTTCGCGGTCCGTTGTAGAAACCACCAGTCCCTTGTTGCGCACGGTAAGGACCACTTCGGCGTCTATGGCCATGACCACAACGTCAATGGGCGACCCGGGCTCGGAATACTTGAGGGCATTGTCGAGAAGTTGCGCAACCGAGGTCAGGACTAATTCACGATCCGCGAGTATCGCGACCTCCTCACTCGGCGCGTAAATGTGAAACCGCTCCCGATCCGCCTCTTGATCCAGCCGCTGGATGGCATCGCCCACGAGCCGGGAGAACTGCAGTGGCTCCCGCTGAGGCTTGAAGTCGGCAGTATCCAGCTTTGCGGCTCCCAGCAGCCGGGATGCGAGATCGTCCAGCTTTGTCGCTTGCCGGTCGATCACGGTCACAAGCTCGGCTTGCAGATCCGATAGCCCGCCCGCGGTTAGGAGGCCGGAGCTGGCAGCCCGCGCGACGGTCAAAGGTGTTTTGAACTGATGTGCCAGGGCATCCAGGACAGAAGTGCGCAGTTGTTCGGCCTGACGCGCCGCCTGTGCTCGTGACTCTCTCTGGAGCGTTCGAAAATGTTCCAGCGCGACTCCCGCCAATGAAGCGAGCGCACTGGCCGCGGGCTCACCCATTTCCGCGCCGCTCAAGGCCAAGCCGCCCACGGGCTGAGTCGCGAATCTGAGGACGCAGTATCTGGTGCCGCTTTCAGGATCAAGGGTATCGGTGCCGAGAGTATTTACGGCGCGGGTCAACTGCTCCGCTCCGTGAACAACTTCCCCGCTTTGATAGGTCTTGCCGGACAGCGCATCGAATAGCAGAACGCCTTTGAGTTCGAAGAGTTCTCGAATCAGCGAAGGGATAAGACTCCCCGGCTCGGCGGAACTATCCAGGAGCAGCATCTGGCGGGAGGTTTGATACAGCCGCTCCATATCGCGCCGCCCGGCGATCGCTTCTTTTGTCCGAAGTCGCTCGCGGAGCGACAAGCGGCTGATCACCAGAGCCGTGAACTCAAAGGCTCCGAGAGCAACCCAGTTTTCCGGACTATTTTCAAAACTGAAGAGAGGCGGTATGAAGAAATAGTTTAGGCACGTAGCGGCGGCGATGGAGACCAGGGTCGCCTGCCAGAAGCTGCCATACATCGCTGCGAAGACTACCGGAACCAGATAGAGAAATCCAGTGAAAGCAAAACCTTGATCGAAGTGAAATCCCACCCAGGTGCAAAGCATCACTCCTGCAAGGCATAGAGCGCTTGGCAACGCGGGTCGAAGAGTTTTGCTCGCACCGCGAGCCAGCTTCAACCGAAGAGAGCGACCGGGTGCCGTCCCCGTGGCGTGCAGATCCTGAAGCGGAAGAACGAGGCTTTCGTAATGAGTCATAACGGCCCTAAAGTTCCAGCTTGCCTTGAAACTCCATCTGCGTCAGATCGAACGACTGATCGACAAATATCCGGCCAATTTGCGCCTGAAATTCGGCTTGCCCATCCTTCTCGGTGATTTCCGCGGATAGAGGAAACAGATAGACCACAACCATCTCGCGATCCCGCTGGAACACCTCAACATTGACCGGCCTCACGTCCTTTTTTCCCTGCCGCTTCAAAGCCGCAAGCTTCTGCAGGGGTTGTTTTGTATCGCTCCCGAGATCGGAATCAGGAACCGGAAGCCCGTAGACGGCGATGCGATACCCGTCCTCCGCAGAAGGAGGCTCGACCTCGCGCGCCTTGAACTCCGCGACCCGAACCGGAAGCGCGTTCTCCCAACGTAGTCTCAATGCGATGGGCTGGGAGCCAGATTGGACACTGTGGTCGGCGGTTACGGGAGCGTTTTGGGACTTCAGCGACGCCTTTAGTCCGGTGGTCCCCTTCGCGTCCACATTCTCATTGCCGACGCCCCGGGGCTGTCCCATCTGTCCGGCTTCCCTGAGTTCGTCCTCAGTCCGGCGGCGCATGATTACGGCTGTAGTCGTCTTCGACCAAGGCGACGCGGCGAGGATTTGCTTAGCGTCCTCTTCGGTCCACTCGGCGGTCGACTTGCTCCTCCAGGCCGGATCCGCGGCCATGAGGAGCGCTGCGGCCATGAGGAAAGCCGCAGCCACCATCACGCAGGGCGGTAATATCAGGACATTGCGCATTCAGTTACTCCGAAAAACAGCGGAGCAGCGCGCGGGGGGTACGTCCGAGCGCCGCTCCGTAATTCAACTCAAAACCCGGCGCTAGAACTTCACCATGACGCCGATACTGAGAGTGGCCTGGCCTTTGCGAAGATCGGGGAACCAGACACCTGCTGAGCCGCAGTTCGCGTACGCTGTCGCGAGGTCGCTGGTGCCAGCCGAGCCGCCGGCTCCGCAGACGTATTGGTTAGGAGAACCAGTATTGCCGCCGGGAGGAGTGATCCCGCCGCGGCCCGTCCAGTACGGTACGTCCGAGTGGCGATACACGGCCTCCATCCACCAGGTGATGTATTGCTTGGGCATCCACTGGAAATTGGCGGAGGCATCCCACATGTGGGACTTATCCCCGGGATTCGCGGTGAAGTAGGGCGAACCAGAGATCGCATCCGCGCCGTTGATGGGCGGAAGCAGAGTCAGATAACGGCCCGGGTTGTTCATCTGGCCGCCGCCGACGGTAAAGGCGTACTTGTCATGGCCCCACCAGGTGCGGTCGTAAGCCATCCAGCCCAGGAACGCCTGCTTCGGTCCGCCCGAACCGCCGTGGCAAGTTACACCGCCGCCGTATTCGCATCCCAAGTCTCCCGTGAATGTGAAGGCCATCTTGTCGATGCCTGTGGCCATCGGCTTGTTGAAGTATCTGACCTCGATACTGTCATCCGTGTGGAGACGCGAGCGGCCGGGATTACCAAGAGTATCGGTACCGTTGCCGTAGTTGTTGAAAACGATTCTGATCGCGTCCGTCGGTATCCACAGAATCTGGCCTCCCAGACCCCGATGGCCGTTGAACTTGTTATACGACTGCCACCCGTTGATGATCCAAGGTTCGATTTTCAGTTTCTGGGTCGGGAAATACTGAATGCGCAGTCCGTTGAAGAACCACGGCGTGTTGGAAGACACGAACGACGGCTGATACGTCCAGTTATCGAAGTTGTAGTAGCTGAACAGGCCGATGTAGGACACGAAAATTCCCGCATCGACGTTGAGCCCGTGCCCCACATTGAAGTGGTATCCGCCCCACGCTTCCGAAACGTATTTGTATGCATTGCGGACGTCCCACTGGCCGACGCCGGCGCTACCATCGTTGCGCGGTGTCGTCGTCGCGAACAAGCCAAACATGGTCAGAACTCTTCCACGAACGTTGTCGTAGTGGAAGTCGCCGCCGAAGCTGATTTGCTCCACCTGGAATTCGCCGGAGCGGAATGACTCGGTCGCGCCGCCCATGGTGTGGTCAATCGGCTGATTGAAATCTTCCATGAAGTGCGTATCGAACCGGACTTCGCCCGTGAAGAACTTCGTGTCCACTAAGGGACTGTTGCGCGGGCTGCCGTTGAACCAGCTTTGGTCACCATATGCGAACGGCGTATCCTTGTCGTTCGCGGGAGCCGGATCGGGAGCGGACAAAGGTTCAGGAATCTTAAGCGGCGGAGCCGGAGCTGCAGGCGCGTTCGCGCCACCTTGCGCTTGCTCGTCGATTACTTTTTGCAGCTTGTCTAGGCGGTCTTTGAGAATCTGGATCTCCTTGGCCGCATCTGTTTCTTTGGTGATGGCGGGCCCGATTGCCTCTGGCCCGGGCGCTGGCTCAGGTGCCGCATCGGCGCCCGCGGCAGGCGTGCCCGCCGCGTCGGTGAACGCCTTGGCATAGACTTGTCCGCCGCTATTTTTCGATGTCGGCGTGGTTCGCCTGTGCGTCTCTAGCCAATTGGCCCAGAAGTTCTTGGATCCCTTTCCTGTGTTGATGACAACGTCTGGCTTCGGTGCACTGGGTTTGGCTGCGGATTGATCCCCGCTTACGCCGGTGGACGCTGTATCCGCATTCGCCAGCGCTAGTATTTGTGTCGCGTTCGGCGTAGCGGGGACGCTCAGGCCGGACGTGCTGGCCGTCTGCGCGGAGACCGATACGCTCGCGATGAGGGTCAACAACGAAAAAGACAATGTATGTTTCATGGTTACAACCAATGGTTTCCTTTACGCTCAGGAAGGCCTGACTAACTAACCCTTCTTGAGCTGTCGATTTGATGAACGGTTAAGTACGACTCAGTGAAGTCAGTATGAAGTCCAGTTCCTCAAAAAGGCATGAAAGCCGGAACAGAAATCTCTTATGCGCCTAATAGCAAAAGCTAATAAGTTGAGATTTCCGATGACACCTGGACAGGCACGGGAGGGGGCACTTGAGAGGGGACACCGACAAAGGCTGGGACTTGAGGAGGATGAACCGCGGCACTTGCCGCAGGCATGGGAAGAGGCTCAAAGGGTGGGATGTGCTGGATATACCCGGTCTCGATGGCGCGGCGCTTCCACGTCTTCAGGATCTGGGCGACACGCTGGTGTACCAGCCCGAACCGGATAGCAATGGTTTCATAGCCCCAGCCAAGCGTGAAATACAACTGGACAATCTTCCACTGCAGATCGGGACGGTCGTGCCGTTCAAATACGGGCACCTGGCTCGGGAAGGTGACCAGGTTAGCCCGGATCGCAGCGCGCAGCTGATCGACACGCAGACTACTCAGAGTACTTTGATCGAACGGGGGAAGATCCGGTCGAGACGACCGGTGCAGCCGGCGACCACCGGCCACCAGCGAGTCGTAGTACCGTTGCATCGGAGTTACAGCTTGCACCTGTCAAGTGTGCGGCTAAACCCATAAA
>Ga0265314_10001144_pt1 | contig 30747 bp, 30 predicted proteins | sample 4126metaG_FD_203106 | JGI IMG/M metagenome (GOLD analysis project Ga0265314, IMG submission 203106) | Rhizosphere microbial communities from Carex aquatilis grown in University of Washington, Seatle, WA, United States - 4-1-26 metaG | ecosystem: Host-associated > Plants > Roots > Rhizosphere >... | reverse complement strand
ATGTGCCGGTGAGCGTACTCGACATCGCCCGCGCCAGAAAAGAACTCGGATGGCAACCGAAGACAGACTTGAACGAAGGCTTGCGCCTGACACTCGAACATATCAAATAACAAAAGAACAATATGAGCACCTGTACCTTATCCATCGTCATCCCCGTCTATCGCAGCGCGCCGATACTCCCCAAACTGGTAGAGGCGATCTCCGCCGAGATGCGCGACGAAGGGCTGTCCGACAACTTCGAGCTCATCCTGGTCAACGATTGCAGCCCGGACGACAGCTGGAAGGTCATCCGCCAGCTTGCTGCGAGCCACTCATTCATCAAGGGCATCACGCTGCGCCGCAATGTCGGCCAGCACAATGCCATCATGGCCGGCCTGCATCATGTGAGCGGCGAATACATCGTGCTGATGGACGACGATCTGCAACACCCGCCCTCCGCCATCGCCGACATCGTCAAAGCGCTCGCCGACGGTCACGACGTGTGCTACACACACTATCTGAATCGCCAGCACGCATCCTGGAAAAAACTCGGCAGCTGGTTCAATGACCGCATGGCGACGCTGCTGCTGGGCAAACCGAAAGGGCTGTATCTTTCCTCGTTCAAGGGATTGCGCCGCGAGATCGCGGATGAAGTCATCCAGTATGACGGCCCTTACACTTATCTCGACGGGCTCATCCTCGACATCACGCGCTCGATCACCACGGTCGATATCGAGCATCAGGCCCGTTTCGAAGGCGAGAGCAACTACACCTTCACCCGCCTGTTCTCGCTGTGGATGAAGATGGCGACCAGCTTCTCGGTGTTCCCGCTACGCCTCGCCACCTATGCCGGTTTCGCGCTGGCCGCCCTGAGCCTCGTGATGATCTTCGTGGTGATCGTGCAAAAGATCATGTTCCCCGAATTGCCGCGCGGCTGGGCCTCGACCATCGCCACCATCCTGTTCATCGGCGGCATCCAGACCCTGTTCATCGGCATGATCGGCGAATACCTCGGTCGCACCTATCTGAAACTCAATCGCAAACGGCAGTTCGTCATCGGCAGCACCACCTGGAAGAACCGGGACGAACACACCAATCAATGACTCTCATAAAATGAAACAAGCAGAAACACTGGGCAAGTACTCCATCATCAAGAAACTCGGTCAGGGTGCGACCAGCACCGTATTCCTCGGCTTTGACCCCTTCGCCAAACGCGAGGTCGCGATCAAGGTGCTGAAGCAGGAGATATTGAACGACCCCAAGATGGGCAAGCTGTACCAGCGCCAATTGGACAACGAAGCCTCGCTGGCGGGCAAGCTGTCGCATCCGCACATCGTGTCGATCTACGACGCGATGATCGGCAACGATGCCAGCCACATCGTGATGGAATACGTCAGCGGCGGCACGCTGGAGAAACACGCCGAACCGAACAACTTGTTGCCCATCGACCGCGTGGTGGAATACATGTTCAAGTGTTGCCGCGCACTGAACTACGCGCAGTTCAACGGCGTCATCCACCGTGACATCAAGCCCGCCAACATGTTGCTCACCGAGGACGGCGACATCAAGATCTCCGATATGGGAGCGGCGCTGCTGCTCGATATCGAGCAGACCCAGGTGAACAACATCGGCTCTCCCGGTTATATGTCGCCGGAACAAGTGCGCAGCGAAGTGCTGACGCATCAGACCGACATCTATTCGCTCGGGGTGGTGATGTACCGGCTGCTCACCGGCCATGCTCCCTTCCAAGCGCAGAGCCTGGTCGGACTGTGCCAGCAGATACTGCACGCCGAGCCGCCGCCCATGCACGCTCTGCGCAGCGACATCCCGCCGCAACTGGAACCCATCGTGTTGCGCGCCATGCACAAGAACCTGAATGAACGCTACCAGAACTGGAAGGACTTCGGCAGTGACCTCGCCGCATTGGGGCGTTTCGAACATACCGTGATCGAGATCAACCAGACCGAGAAATTCACCACCCTGCGCGAGATGTCACTGTTCCGTGACTTCACCGACATCGAACTGTGGGAGATACTGCGCGTCGGTGAATGGCAAAAGCAGCCGTCACAGACTGTACTCATGCGCGAGGACGAGATCGGTGATGCCTTCTACGTCATGATCGAGGGCAGTGTGAACGTGACCAAGAATGGGCGCTTGCTCAATGTGATCCGCAGCGATGACTGCTTCGGTGAGATGGCTTATATCAGCGGCAAAGCCGTACCGCGTTCCGCGACCGTGAGTGCCAGCACCGGAGTCACCGTTCTGAAGTTATCGCCGCAGCAACTGGCGAGACTTTCCGACCATTGCCAACTGCATTTCAACCAGGCCTTTTTGCGCGTCATGGCAGACCGGCTCAGAATGGCGGACGACCGCTTCGCCAAGCTCGCCAACTAGAACGATCAAAGGAGATCATCATGTCCAGCAAATTCGTGATCCAGACACCCGACGCACCCGCAGCCATCGGCACCTATTCTCAAGCGGTGCGCGTGGACAACACCGTCTATCTTTCAGGTCAGATCGGTCTCGACCCCAACACCATGACCCTGGTCGATGGCATCGAGGCTCAGGTCCACCGCGTATTCCAGAATCTGCGCGCCGTCGCCGATGCTGCAGGCAGCAGCCTGGACGATGTGGTCAAGCTCAACATCTACCTCACCGACCTCGCGCACTTCACCAAGGTGAACGAGATCATGGCCACCTACTTCCATCAGCCTTACCCTGCCCGTGCCGCCGTCGGCGTCGCATCACTGCCACGCGGTGCGCTGGTGGAAGCCGATGGCGTGCTGTATTTGCAGGAATAGCCCTTGTCCGACACCGAACATCCGATGAAGCACGGCACCCACCTCGGCAAGTACCGTTTGATCAGAAAGCTGGGGCAGGGTGCCACCAGCCTGGTATATCTCGGCCATGACCCCGAGGCCGACCGCGAGGTCGTGCTCAAAGTGATCAAGCAGGAGTTCCTCGAAGACCCCAGGAATGGCAAGCAGAATCACCGGCAACTGGTGATCGAGGCCGCACTGGCCGGCAAGCTGGTCCATCCGAACATCGTTACGACCTACGAGGCCGTCCTCGGCGAGGATGCGAGTTACATCGTGATGGAATATGTGCCGGGCGGCACGCTGGAGAAACACATCCGCCCGGACAATCTGCTGCCGCTCGACCGCGTGGTCGAATACATGTTCAAGTGCTGCCGCGCCCTCAACTATGCGCAGTTCAACGGCGTCATCCATCGCGACATCAAACCCGCCAACCTGTTGCTGGCCAACCCGGACGAGATCAAGATCTCCGATCTGGGAGCCGCCATCCGGCTCGATCTGGAACAGACACACAACAATGTCGGCTCACCCAACTACATGTCGCCGGAACAGGTACGCGGCGACGAGCTCACGCACCAGACCGACATCTATTCGCTCGGAGTCGTGATGTATCGCCTGCTCACCGGACGCTCGCCGTACAGCCCGAAGAGCCTGGCACACCTGTACCAGCAGATCATGCACGAAGCGCCCAAACCGCCAACGCAACTGCGCAACGACCTGCCGCCGCAGCTTGAGCGCATCGTATTGCTGGCCCTGAAGAAAGACCTCAAGGAGCGTTACGCCACTTGGCGCGATTTCGGCAACGAACTGGCCACGGTCGGCCACTTCGAAAAGAGCGACCTGGAGATCAACGAGAACGAGAAATTCACCGCCCTGCGCAAATTGCATGTGTTCCAGGATTTTCCCGACATCGAATTGTGGGAGATCCTGCGCGTGGGCGAATGGCAAAAGCAGCCGGAAAAGACCGTGGTGCTGCGCGAAGAAGAGATGGGCGACACCATCTACATCCTGGTCGAGGGAGGTGTCAGTGTCACGCGCCACAATCGCCTGCTCAACACCCTGAGCAGCGGCGACTGCTTCGGCGAGATGGCCTATGCCAACCGCCGCAGGTTTCCGCGTTCCGCCAGTATCACCGCCAATACCGAGATCACCGTGATGAAGATCACGCATTTCCAGCTCTCGCAACTTTCCGACCGCTGCCAGTTGCACTTCAACCAGGCCTTTTTGTTCACGCTGGCCGACCGGTTGCGCATCGCGGATGAACGTGTCGCCAACATGGCGAACTGAACTTGCTGTGCTGCTGAAGATACCACCCGCCACACAGGTCAAATTCGCCAAACTCGGCATCCACACCCCGTTCGATCTGGTACTGCACCTGCCGTTACGCTACGAGGACGAGACACAGATCACGCGCATCGCCGACCTTGAACCCGGAACTTCGGCTCAGGTGGAAGGCGAGATCATCCACAGCGAAGTGATGTACCGCCCGCGTCGCAGCCTGGTGTGCCAGTTGCAGGATGCCAGCGGCGACATCCTCTACCTGCGCTTCCTGAACTTCTATCCCAGCCAGCAAAAGCAGCTCGCGGTCGGCAAGAAGATCCGCGCGCTGGGCGAGCCGCGCATGGGTTTCTTCGGCGACGAGATGGTGCATCCGAAGTGCCGCGTGGCGGGCGAATCAGTGCCGCTGAAACAGGCGCTCACGCCGATCTATCCGACCACCGCCGGATTGCCGCAAGCGACACTCACCAAACACATCCACACCGCGTTGAACGAACTGGCGCTCGACGACACGCTGCCAGCACAGATACGGCAACGCCTGAGGCTGCCCGATTTCGACAAGAGCGTGAAGCTGTTGCACCAGCCGCCACCCGACATCGACGAGGATACATTGCTCGCCAGAGCGCATCCCGCCTGGATGCGCATCAAGTTCGACGAACTGCTGGCGCAGCAACTCTCCATGCGCGTGCATCACCGCGAGCGCAGCCAGCGTGTCGCGCCCAAGTTGATGGCAAAGAACAAACTCACCGATGCGCTGCTGAAGATGTTGCCGTTCGCACTCACCGGCGCGCAGAAAAAAGTATGGCATGAGATCAGTGCCGATCTTTCACGCCCGCATCCCATGCAGCGCCTGTTGCAGGGCGATGTCGGCAGCGGCAAGACCGTGGTCGCCGCACTCGCCGCGCTGCAAGCCATCGAGAGCGGCTACCAGGTCGCCTTCATGGCGCCGACCGAGATCCTCGCCGAACAGCATTACCTGAAACTGCGAGATTGGTTGAAGCCGCTCGGCATCGAACCGGTATGGCTTTCCGGCAATTTGAAGAAGAAGGACAAGACTGCCGCCGCCGAGCTCATCGCGCAGGGCAATACCCAGCTCGCCATCGGTACGCATGCACTGTTCCAGACTTCGGTAGAGTTCAAGAAATTGGGACTGGTCATCGTGGATGAGCAGCACAAGTTCGGTGTGCAGCAACGGTTGGCATTGCGCGGCAAGGGCACAACATTAAACCCCCTCCATCTCCCCCTTGTCAGGGGGAGTGCCGAATCCGCTCCTCCCCTGACAAGGGGAGGCCGGGAGGGGTTTGAATCTGAGGAACAGCATGGAAACATCCAGGAACCCCACCAGCTCATGATGAGCGCGACTCCCATCCCGCGCACATTGGCGATGAGTTACTACGCCGACCTCGACGTGTCGGTGATCGACGAGCTGCCACCGGGCCGCACGCCTATCGTCACCAAACTCGTTAGCGATGCGCGACGTGAGGAAGTATTCGAGCGCGTGCGCATCGCCTGCCTTGAAGGACGCCAAGCCTACTGGGTCTGCCCGCTCATCGACGAATCGGAAGCGCTGCAATTGCAGACCGCGCTGGAGACCTTTGCCACACTCACCCATATATTCCCCGAACTGCGCATCGGCCTCGCCCATGGCAAACTCAGCAGCACCGAAAAAGCGCAAACCATGGCCGCGTTCAAAGCAGGCGAGTTGCAACTTCTGGTCGCCACCACCGTCATCGAAGTCGGCGTGGACGTACCCAACGCCAGCCTGATGGTGATCGACCATGCCGAACGCATGGGGTTGGCGCAACTGCACCAACTGCGCGGCCGCGTCGGACGCGGTGCAGCGGAAAGCATGTGCGTGCTATTGTTCCAGCAGCCGCTGTCCGAACTCGCCCGCGCACGGCTCAAGATCATTTTCGAGAACACCGACGGCTTCGAGATCGCGCAACAGGATCTGCGTTTGCGCGGCCCGGGTGAGCTGCTCGGCGCAAGACAGAGCGGTGTGCCGATGCTGCGCTTCGCCGACCTGGCCGAGGACGACAAGCTGCTGGACAAAGCGCGCGACATCGCCGACGAGATGCTGCGCGATTTCCCCGCGGAGGCGCAGGCGCATTTACAGCGGTGGATGGCGAATGAGCCGGACTATCTGCGGACTTAATATAATCCGTTCGTGTTGAGCTTGTCGAAACATGAACGCCCGCATAGCCTTCGACAGGCTCAGGCCGAACGGCCTAATATGCACATGCATCGATAAAGAAAATATCACCATGAATATTCCGGAACGCCTGCACCTCTACATCCAGCTCACCCGCCTGCACCGCCCCATCGGCATCCTGCTGCTGCTGTGGCCGACGCTGTGGGCGGTGTGGATCGCTGCCGAGGGGCATCCTTCCTGGCTCATCGTGTGCATCTTCACGCTCGGGACTGCGCTGATGCGCTCCGCCGGATGTGCTGTCAACGACTACGCCGACCGCCACATCGACAAGCATGTCGAGCGCACCAAAGAACGCCCTCTCACCAGCGGCAAGATCAGCGAACGCGAAACGCTGTGGGTCGCCATCGTGCTGGCACTACTTGCGTTCGCCCTCATCCTGCCGCTCAACCCGCTCACCTGGCTGATGTCTTTTCCCGCCGCCTTCCTCGCCGCCAGTTACCCCTTCACCAAACGTTTCTTCGCCATCCCGCAGGCCTATCTCGGCATCGCCTTCGGTTTCGGCATCCCCATGGCCTTCGCCGCGACACTTGGCCATGTGCCGCCGGTAGCGTGGCTGCTACTGCTCGCCAACGTATTCTGGGCGATCGCCTACGACACCGAATACGCGATGGTGGACCGGGACGATGACATCCATCTCGGCATCCACTCCTCGGCATTGTTCTTCGGCAGATACGATGTGGTCGCGGTGATGGTCTGCTATCTGACCACGCTGTTATTGCTCGCGATGGCCGGACTGATGGCCGACTTGGGAATGATCTATTTTGCGGGTTTGGTCGTTGCAGAAGTCATCGCCTTCCATCACTACAAACTCATCAGAGACAGAGAACGCGAAAAATGCTTCGCGGCATTTCTGCATAACAACTGGTTCGGGGCGGCGGTGTTTGCGGGGGTGGTGGGGGATTACTGGTTACGGTGAAATTGCAGGGCGGGCACATTGTGCCCACCCTGCTTTGCAGCTTATTCCTCTAACAAGCTGCGCAGCATCCAGGCATTCTGCTCATGCACCTGCATGCGTGCAGAGAGCATATCCACCGTTGGCTGGTCGCCTGCCTTCTCGGCGATGGGCAGCACTTCACGCGCAGTGCGCACTACGGCTTCCTGTCCGGCGACGAGTTGCTTGATCATCTCTTTCGCACTCACACTGCCGCTACTGTCCTTGATACTGGTGAGCGCGGCGAACTCCTTGTAGCTGCCCGGTGCGGGATAGCCCAGCGCACGGATGCGCTCGGCGACGAGGTCCACCGCGTTCCAGGCTTCGGTGTACTGCGTCATGAACATCAGATGCAGGGTCTGGAACATGGGGCCGGTGACGTTCCAGTGGAAATTGTGGGTCTTGAGATAGAGGGTGTAAGTATCGGCCAGCATGCGCGACAGGCCGTCGGCGATCTTCTTGCGGTCTTTTTCGTTGATACCGATATTGATGACTGATTTGCTCATGATGCGCTCCTTGTGTTGGTTGACTGGAATAATCATGGTTACAAGAACAGGCGGTGACACTTCATCCACACACCGCTGACGCAGCGACCACTCTAGCCTATCCGCTTCCAGGCAAATGTTGCGGTCACAGCCCACGAATGCAATGTACTCTCATGCAACCCATCAATCCAATTGATTAAGTCAACCGGCTTGATTTACCATACAAATCATTCACCCGGAGAAGGTCATGACACTCAACGAACTTCGCTTCATCGTCGCCGTGGCACAGGAACGCAACTTCCGGCGTGCGGCGGCAAAATCTTTCATCAGCCAACCGGCGCTGTCACTGGCGATACAGAAACTGGAGGATGAGCTGGGCCTGAAGATCTTCGAGCGCGGCCCGAGCGAGGTCACACTCACACCGGTCGGAACGGCCATCGTGGAACAGGCGCAACGCGTGCTGGAAGAAGCGGAAGGCATCCGCATGATCGCCACACAGGGCAAGAACCAGCTCGCCACACCATTGCACATCGGCGTCATCCACAGTGTCGGCCCCTACCTGCTGCCCGACCTCATCCCTGCCCTGAAGAAAGTCGCGCCGCAGATGCCGCTGGAAGTCGAAGAGAACGTCACCGCGAATTTGGATACCCTGCTACGCAACGGCAAGCTGGATGTCATCATCATTGCATTGCCATTCGGCGATTCCGGCATCCTCACCCAAGCTTTGTATGACGAACAATTCGAAGTCGTGGTTGGTAGCGACCATCCCTGGGCCGAACGGCGCAGCATCAAATCGCAAGAACTGGCGGGCGAGAAGGTGTTGTTGCTGGATTCGGGACACTGCTTCAGCAACCAGGTGGCCGAAGCCTGCCCCGCCCTCAACCAGAAAGGCGCGAGCATCCAGCGCGGCACCTCACTGGAAACCATCCGCAACATGGTCGCTTCCGGACTCGGCATCACCGTGCTGCCCGCTTCGGCGAACAGCGCGCGCTATCGCAGCAAGTTGCTGACCGTCATCCCTTTCACCAAGCCGATACCCGCGCGGCGCATCGCACTGGCCTGGCGCAAGAGCTTCGCGCGACCACAGGCCATCGAAGCGCTGGCGCAGGCCGTGGCGCAGGCCAAGGTCACCGGCATCCAGCACCTGGCATGAGCTGACTCTACGATCCAAAGGTTATCGCCCGACTGCTATACCCAGTCTTTTGGCACGAGGAATCTTTCATACAACTCCGCTTCCGGCGTACCTTGTTCCGGATGCCAGTCGTAGCGCCATTTCACCAGCGGCGGCATGGAGAGCAGGATGGACTCGGTGCGACCGTTCGATTGCAAACCGAAGATGGTGCCGCGATCGACGACCAGATTGAACTCCACATAGCGCCCGCGACGATAGAGCTGGAAATCGCGCTCGCGTTCACCATAAGGCGTGTCACGGCGCTTTTCCAGGATGGGCACATAGGCCGACAGGTAGTGGTCGCCCACGCTCTGCTGGATGGCGAAACAGCTATCGAAATCCGGCTCGGAGAGATCATCAAAGAAGATGCCGCCCACACCACGCGGCTCGTTGCGATGCTTGAGGAAGAAATACTCGTCGCACCATTTCTTGTATTTGGCATGCAGCGACGGATCGAACGGAGTGAGTGCGTTCTTGCAGATCTGGTGGAAGTGCACGGCATCTTCCTCGAAACCGTAATAGGGCGAGAGGTCCATGCCGCCGCCGAACCAGAACACCTTGCTGCCATCCGGCTTATGCGCCATGAACATGCGCACATTGCAATGCGAGGTCGGCGCATAGGGATTGCGCGGATGCATCACCAGCGACACGCCCATCGCCTCCCAACTGCTGCCCGCCAGCTCCGGGCGGTGCTGCGTAGCCGAGACCGGCATCTTGTCGCCGGTCACATGCGAGAACGCCACACCGCCGCGCTCGATCACATTGCCCTCCTCGATGATGCAACTCAACCCGCCGCCGGTACCATTCGGTCGCTCCCATTTGTCGCGCAGGAACTTCTTGCCGTCCACCTGCTCCAGACGATCGACGATAAGCTCTTGCAGTTCGAGAAGATAGGTTTTGACTGCGGCGGAATCGACGTTGCTCATGCACTTCTCCAGATACGTTTACGAGCGGACGATTCTATCACCGCCCCATACGCGTATCGTCGAAGGACGCTTGCGTTTGCCCACCCTGCCGCGCAATACCCACACTGATCTTCCGAATAAACGCCGGCATTCGGCAAAGGTCTTCGCGGCTCGCTGGCCGCTGCGATTGGCACTGGTAGAGACCAGCGCACTGCCTGCACTGCGACAGAGGTTCTTTGCAAACGGATGCGCAGTCAGCCGCACTGCCAGCGTTTCATGTGCCCCGCGCAACCAGCGCGGGCAGGAGGGTTTGGTCGGCATCAGATTGGTGACCACCTGCGCGCCCTCCGCCTGCAACCGGGCCTGCTCGGCCAAAGTAAGCGGCCGGATGTAACGCGCCACCTGCCGGTAATCGGAAGCGATGAGGATCAACCCCTTGTGCTGCGGACGCTGCTTAAGCTTGAGGATGCGCAGCACCGCACGACGATTGGACGGATCGCACCCCAGCCCGAAACAGGATTCGGTGGGGTAGGCGATGAGGCCGCCGCGTTTAAGGTGGGCAGCGAGGGCGCGGGTATTGGCTGAGTTCATCTTTCCATGATGCCTTTGCGCATGGCAGGCGGCAAGTGCTTCTCTGTGTTTATCCCCTGCCCGCCCCTCCGCGTTAGAATGACCCCCATCCCACGGCTCACCGCCGAACCATCAGGACAAGCCCATGAGCGAAGAACGTCTGGAAACCATCGAAACCAAGATCAGCTACCAGGAAGACCAGATCGAGGAACTGAACAAGACGGTTTATCAGCAGCAACAAAAGCTGGAGCAGCTGCAAGCGATCTGTGAAGCACTCGCAAGAGAACTCCGCGCGCTGGCTGAAGCGGGAAATGACGGCAAATCAGCAAACGAAAAGCCGCCGCATTATTAGCATGCAACCCCGCTGGCGGGGTTTGCTTTGTGCTCCTGGCATTACTTGGTGGACTAGTTAGTTGCTGGTGATTTCCGTGCCCATGCAACCGCATCAGCAATGTCTTGCTCACTCAAGTTCAATTCAGCCAGCGTGGCGCGCACGGCATCGCCACGCTGAATACGCACCGGGGTGAGCACGATCTGAACGTTGCGGGTTTCGGCGATGGCCTTGTCGTGTGCGCCGACTTTGCGATCCAGTTGGTTAAGCTTTTGTGCCAGTTCCTTGTTGCCCGCAACCAGTTCGCGCATGCGGACAAAGGCGCGGACTACATGGACGCTAATTTCAATGGCGCGCGCTGAATTGAGGACACTAGCAGCCATGATGGAGCCATGCTCAGTGAAGGCATAGGGCAACTTGCGTCGGCCACCCCAACTTGATGTCGCAAATTGCGACTTCAAGTTTGCGAATTCTTCAGCGGTAAGTTGAAACATGAAGTCTTCTGGGAATCGCTCAATATTGCGGCTAACCTGTTCATTCAACCGTCTGGTCTCCACCCCATAGAGTTCCGCCAGATCCGCATCCAGCATGACCTTTTGCCCACGGATGAGCAGGATTCTGGATTCGATGATTCCGGTAACAACGAGCGTCTTCTTTGCCGCCATCGCGCCGCCCCCCTTTCCCTTTGGAGCGCGAATAGTAACTGTTATGCCAAGCGCTTGGTATATGCCGTTTGGCCTATACCTTTTTGCTTGTTGGAAATAAAACGGGGAGGCATTCGCCTCCCCGTTTGCAGGTGTTCACCCTTCGATACACCGCGCTGTGCGCGGCACTCAGGGCGAGCGGATTTCTTACTTCCGCCCTATCGCCCGATACCCGATGTCCCTGCGCATCTGCTGCCCGGCGAAGTGGATGCCATCGGCGATGTCGTAGGCGTGCTTTTGCGCCACCTTCACCATGTCGCCCAGCGCCACCACGCACAGCACACGCCCGCCGCTGGTGACGACTTTGCCATCTTGCATGGTGGTGCCGGCGTGGAAGACGTGCGCGTCTTCCAGCTTATTGGGCAAGCCTTCGATGACGTCGCCTTTGCGCGGGGTATCGGGATAGTTGGCCGCCGCCATCACCACGCCCAGTGCGGTGCGCCGGTCCCACTCCGCTTCCACTTTGTCCAGGGTGCCGTCGATGGCGTGTTCGACGATGGCGGCGAGGTCGCTCTTCAGGCGCAGCATGATGGGTTGGGTTTCGGGGTCGCCCATGCGGCAGTTGAATTCCAGCACTTTGAGGCCGCCATCGGGCGAGATCATCAGCCCCGCATAGAGGAAGCCGGTGTAGATGATGCCTTCGGATTCCATGCCGCGCACCACGGGCCCTATTACTTCGCGCAGCACGCGCGCGTGGATCTCGGGGGTGACGACCGGTGCAGGGGAATACGCGCCCATGCCGCCGGTGTTGGGGCCTTCGTCGTTGTCTTTGAGGCGCTTGTGGTCCTGGCTGGTGGCCATCGCCAGCACGTGCTTGCCATCAACCATGACGATAAAGCTGGCTTCTTCACCGGCGAGGAATTCTTCGATCACCACTCTGGCACCGGCATCGCCCAGCTTGTTATCCGAGAGCATCATGTCGATGGCGTCGAACGCTTCCTGCTTGCTCATCGCCACCACCACACCCTTGCCTGCGGCCAGGCCATCGGCCTTGATCACGATCGGCGCGCCGTGCTTTTCCACATAGGCACGCGCGGGTTTGATATCGCTGAAGGTCTCGAAGAACGCAGTGGAGATGTTGTGGCGCGTCATGAAGCGCTTGGCAAAATCCTTGGAGGATTCCAGTTGCGCGGCCGCTTTGGTGGGGCCGAATATCTTGAGGCCTTCCGCGCGGAAGGCATCGACGATGCCCGCCGCCAGCGGCGCTTCCGGGCCGACGACGGTCATGTGGATATCGTTGTCTTTGGAAAATTTGATGAGCTCGGGGATGGCGGTGATGGCGACGTTCTCCACGCCGTCTTCAAGTGCGGTACCCGCATTGCCCGGTGCGACATACACCTTTTGCACCTTGGCGCCCTGCGCCAGGCGCCAGGCCAGTGCGTGTTCTCTACCGCCGTTACCGATGACTAATATTTTCATATTGAAACCTGATGAAACTGTAATTTATCCGTTCGCCCTGATAACCAGCGACTTGCCCGCTTGCGGGCTTAGTCGAATGGCTAGTTGTTCTATCAGCCTGTCGAAGGGCGGCTTACTGCTTAACTGATCCTCCATTCATGCTTCGACAAGCTCAGCACGAACGGAGGGACTATCGCCATTCCGATCAATGGCGGAAATGACGGAAGCCGGTGAACACCATCGCCAACCCATGCTCGTCTGCTGCGGCGATCACTTCTTCATCGCGCATCGAGCCACCCGGCTGGATGACAGCTGTCGCACCCGCAGTCGCCAGCACGTCGATGCCATCGCGGAAGGGAAAGAAGGCGTCGGATGAAACCACGGAACCGGCCAGACTCAGGCCCGCGTTCTGTGCCTTGATGCTGGCGATGCGCGTGCTATCCACTCGGCTCATCTGGCCCGCGCCCACGCCCAGCGTTTGACCGCCCTTACAGAATACGATGGCGTTGGATTTCACGTATTTCGCCACGCGCCAGGCGAACAGCAGGTCGGTGAGCTGTTCTTTGGTCGGCTGTATTTTGGTCACGACTTTGAGTTGGGCCAATTGCACGTTCAAGGCATCCGGCGTCTGCACCAGCAGGCCACCGGCCACGCGCTTGAAGTCGTACTGGTTGTGCGCGCGGGAGAGCGGCACGGTGAGCACGCGCACGTTCTGTTTGGCACCGGTGACTTTCAATGCGGCTTCGGTCGCGCTCGGCGCAATGATGACTTCGACGAACTGGTTGGCGGTGATCTGCGTGGCGGTCTCGGCATCCAACTCGCGGTTGAAGGCGATGATGCCGCCGAACGCAGAGGTGGTATCGGTCGAGTAAGCCAGCTTGTAGGCATTCAGCGCGGTATCGGCAATCGCCACGCCGCACGGGTTGGCATGCTTGACGATGACGCAGGCCGGTTCATCGAAGGTCTTCGCCAGTTCCCATGCCGCATCGGAATCGCCGATGTTGTTGTAGCTGAGTTCCTTGCCCTGCACCTGGGTGTAACCGGAGATGCCGCCCACCAATGGCACGAGATCGCGGTAGAACGCGGCCTTCTGGTGCGGGTTCTCGCCGTAGCGCATCTCTTGCACTTTGGCGAAGTTGAAATTGATCTGCGCGGGAAACTCGCTCTTGCTGCCGTCGCTGTTGATGGCGGTGAGGTAGTTGCTGATCATGCTGTCGTAGGCGGCGGTGTGCGAGAACGCCTTCTTCGCGAGGTCGAATTTGGTGGCGGCGGAGACTTCGCCATTGTTGGTCTGCATCTCGGCCAGCACGTCGGCGTAGTCGGCCGGGTCGGTGACGATGGCGACATGCGCATGGTTCTTGGCGGCGGAGCGCACCATGGTCGGCCCGCCGATGTCGATGTTCTCGATGGCGTCTTCCAGCGTGCAGCCGGGCTTGGCGATAGTGGCCGCGAACGGATACAAGTTCACCACGACGAGGTCGATGGTGGGGATGTCGTGCTTCTTCAGCGTGGCGACATGCTCGGGCAGGTCGCGCCGCGCGAGGATGCCCGCGTGCACTTTCGGTTGCAGCGTCTTCACGCGGCCATCGAGCATCTCGGGGAAGCCGGTGTAGTCCGCCACTTCGGTGACGGGGATGCCGTTGTCGGCGAAGAGCTTGGCGGTGCCGCCGGTGGACAATATCTTCACGCCGAGGGCATGCAGGCCTTTGGCGAATTCGAGGACGCCGGATTTATCGGAGACGCTGATGAGTGCTTGGGTGATGGGCATTTTGTGCTTTTCCTAATTAACTTAAATTCCGTTCGCCCTGAGCTTGTCGAAGGGCGAGTTCTACAATTTGCTCCCATCCATTCATGGTTCGACAAGCTCACCACGAACGGATAGACATTTCGAATACCCTTACTTGATCCGGTGATCCTGCATCTTCTTGCGCAGGGTATTGCGGTTGATGCCGAGCAACTCGGCAGCGCGCGTCTGGTTGCCGCCTGCATGGTGCAACACGGTCTCGATCAGCGGCTTTTCCGCGCAGCAGATCACCATGTCGTAGATACCACACGACGGCTCTTCACCGTCGAGGTCTTTGAAATAATCGTTCACGGCTTTGCGCACGTGCTTGGCGATGTCGTTCTCGTTGATCCCGCAATCTTCTGTCATGCCGCCAGCTCCCTGTCGTAGCGCAGTCTATCGCTGCTCATTTTGTGTTCTTCAAAGAAATCCTCCACAGCTTGCATCTGTTCGTTGACACTTTCCAGTTGGTTCATGCGATGGCGGAACACGGCCGATCCCGGCAATCCTTTGGTGTACCAGGAGATGTGTTTGCGCGCCACGCGCAGGCCGGTGTGTTCGCCGTAAAAATCGTAAAGGTCCGCCATGTGCGCGATCAGGACGTTCTGAATCTCTTCCACATGCGGCGACAGCAAATGTGTGCCGGTTTGCAGAAAGTGTTCGATCTCGCGGAACAGCCAGGGACGGCCTTGAGCGGCGCGGCCAATCATCACGGCATCGGCGCCGGTGTGTTGCAGCACATATTTGGCTTTTTCCGGCGTGGTGATGTCGCCGTTGGCGATGATGGGGATGCGCACTTCGGCTTTCACAGCGCGGATGGTGTCGTATTCGGCATCGCCGGTGTAGGCGCAGGCGCGAGTGCGACCATGGATGGCGAGTGCCTGGATGCCGCTGCTCTCCGCGATGCGCGCGATGTTGATCGCGTTGCGGTTGGCTTTATCCCAACCAGTACGAATCTTCAGGGTGACCGGCACATCCACTGCGCCGACCACCGCTTCCAATATCTCGGCCACCAGCTTCTCGTTCTGCATCAGCGCAGAACCCGCCATGACGTTGCAGATCTTTTTGGCCGGGCAGCCCATGTTGATGTCGATGATCTGCGCGCCGTTGTCGACGTTGTATTGCGCCGCCTGCGCCAGCATCTTGGGATCGGCACCGACGATCTGCACCGAGATGGGATCGACTTCGCCCGCATGATTGGCGCGGCGTTTGGTCTTTTCGGAGCCGTATAAAAGGGAGTTGGAAGCCACCATCTCGCTCACTGCCATACCCGCGCCCATGCGCTTGCACAGCATGCGGAACGGCCTGTCTGTCACGCCCGCCATGGGGGCGACGATCAGGTTGTTCTTGAGCTTGTATTTTCCGATTTGCATGGTGATTTCCGAAGGGGGCGGCGATTATAAATTAATCAACCCACCCATGCTATGATGCCCGTAAACTTTTTTGCGGAGATCAACATGGAATTCGATATCGTTATCAACGGTGGCGGCCTGGTTGGTGCCAGTCTTGCGGCAGCGCTCAGATCCAGCGGGTTGAAGATAGCCCTGATCGAAGGTCAGGCTCTTCCCGGCCTCGATTCCGAGTGGGACAGTCGTATATATGCTTTCACTCCCGGCAATGTGGATTTCCTGAAGGAACTCGGTGCCTGGCAAAGAATGGATCAGTCGCGCGTGCAGCAAGTGGAAGAGATGCGCGTGTTCGGCGACACCGGTGCCGAACTGGATTTCAGCGCCTATCAGGTCGGCGCACCAGAGCTGGCCTTTATCCTCGAAAGCCGTTTGTTACAGCACGCGCTATGGCAAGGTCTGGGCGAGCAGGAGAATCTCACCATCCTGCAACCGGCACAGTGTGCCGAGCTCAGCATCGACGACGATGCTGCCCGCCTGAAACTGAAGGACGGGCGAGAGATCAAGACCCGGCTCATCGTCGGCGCAGACGGTCGCGATTCCTGGGTGCGTAACCAGACGCTCATGCCGGAAGTGCCCACGCCCTATTTCCAGCACGGAGTGGTCGCCAACTTCACAACCGGCAAAGCGCATCGCGGCATCGCTTACCAATGGTTCTCGCCGGAGGGCATCCTCGCGCTGCTGCCCTTGCCGGGCAAACGCATCTCCATCGTGTGGTCGGTCAGCCCCGAGAAATCGGCCGAACTGTTGGCGCTCACTCCCGCAGAGCTCTGCGCGCAAGTTGCTGCCGCGTCCAAACATACGCTGGGCGAGTTGCAAGTCATCACACCGCCCGCCTCTTTTGCGTTGCGCGTGCTGAATCTGGCGCACCTGACCAAACCGCGTCTGGCCCTGATCGGCGATGCGGCGCATAACATCCATCCGTTGTCCGGCCACGGTGTGAACCTCGGCCTGCGCGATGCGCAGCAACTGGCGCAGGTCTTGTTGCAACGCGGCACCCAGGATTGCGGCGATCTGGCGTTGCTGCGCCGTTATGAAAGGGCGCGTCAGGGCGACATCATGTCCATGCAGCTCACCACCGATACGCTGAAGAATCTCTTCGTCAATGACAATCCGCTGTTGCGTACATTGCGCAACCTCGGTCTCGCCGCCACCAACAAGCTCGTGCCGCTGAAGAAGATGATGGTGCGGCACGCACTTACTTGATCTACTTTACAAGGACTACATTGATGTTCAGAACACTCCTCCTGGCTTTACTTTCGATCTCCCTCGCGCACGCTGCCGACAGCGACACTGCGGCGATCAAAGACACGCTGAAAAAGAACTACGAGCAGCTCATCGGCCCGGTCAGCCAGGTCAACAGATCGCCCATCGCCGGTCTGTATGAAGTCGTCACGAGCGATCACATCTTCTATACCGACAAGAGCGCGCAATACCTTATCGATGGCAGCATGTTCGACATGAAGACGCGCAGCAACCTGACCGAGGCGCGTTCACGCCATTTCTTCGCGATCGATTTCAGCAAATTGCCGCTCGACCTGGCCGTGAAGAAGGTCAAGGGCAACGGCAGCCGCAAGATGGCCTATTTCACCGATCCGAACTGCGGTTACTGCAAGAAGCTGGAGCATGAGTTGCAGAACGTGACCGATGTCACGCTGTATCTCTTCCTCTACCCCATCTTCGACGGTTCAGCCGAAAAGGTGCAGGCGATCTGGTGCAGCGCAGACCAGGCCAAGGCTTGGGATGATCTGATGCTGAACGGCGTGCAACCCGCTGCCGGAAAATGCGATGCGCCCAGCAATAAGGTGCTGGCATTAGGCCGCAGCCTGAAAGTGAACGGCACGCCCGCGCTGGTGTTCGCCAACGGCATCATCAATCCCGGCTACATGCCCGCTGCCGAGCTGGAAAAGGCCCTGAACGAAAACAGTAGATAGTCGTGTTCACCCTGCCCCGCCATCTCGTATCCCTGAGCATCACCTTGTGGGTAGGCGGCATGTGGCTGCTCGGCTTCGTGGTCGTGCCGGCGCTGTTCGAGTGGCTGCCGGATCGCCAGCTCGCCGGAATGGTGGCTGGCAGGCTGTTCACCCTGCAGGCCCTGATCGGCATCGTTTGCGCGCTCTATCTGCTCGTCTTTGAAGTATGGCAGCATGGACGCTTTGCCTCCCGCCACCCTGCCTTCCGCCTCACGCTGGCCATGCTGCTGCTCGTCCTCGTCGGCGAATTCATACTGCAACCCATCCTCGCCGATCTCAAGGCGCAATCGCTTCCGATGGACGTGATGAGCAGCAGTCTCGCCTCGCGCTTCAAGATGTGGCATGCCGTTTCCGGCACACTCTATCTGATCCAGAGCCTGCTCGGCATCGCACTGGTACTTGATTCAAGAATCCCCCGTTCACGCCGATACGAATGGTGACGCTGTCAGCCGTATTGACGTAACATCTGCACACAGTTAGCGTGTACATCCTGAGATCGGGGAGCGGTAGGAATGTTGAAGAATCTGCATCGTGAGATCTATGTCGCCGGAGAGAGCATCTTCGAGGAAGGTGACCCCGGTGACTGTGCCTATATCATCGAAGAAGGCAGCGTCGAAGTCATCGTCAGCAGTTCTCAGCTCACGAAGATCCACAAAGGCGAGCTGTTCGGCGAGATCGCTCTGGTCGACCAGCAACCGCGCACTGCTACGGTACGCGCTGCAGAAAGCACCGTGCTGATCCCCATTCCGCGCAAGCTGGTCAGGGAACTGCTGGATAAGACCGATCCGGTGGTGCGTCATCTGCTGCTCACCATCCTCGAACGTTACCGCTCCACTCGCACCCAGCCCGCTTTCGATCCCTCGCGCTCGACCACCTTCAGACGCGACACCACGCGCGGCGACGCCACGCAGCAACTGCGCCTGGCGCATGACATCGCACAGGCTTTGCGCGAAGAACAGTTCGAGATGTTCTACCAGCCCATCTGCGACCTTTCCAGCGGACGCATCGCCGGGTTCGAGGCGTTGATCCGCTGGCATCATCCGGTCGAAGGCATGGTCTCGCCCATGGACTTCCTGTGGGTAGCCGAGCAGACCGGACAGATACGCGAAATCGGCCTGTGGACACTGGAGCGCGCCTGTCTCGACTGGCCGACCTTGCGCCAGCGCATCAATCACCACAAGCCTTTCGTCAGCGTCAACCTCTCGCCCTCGCAGCTCACCGGTGACGGTTTCGTCGGCGAGGTGAAAACCATCGTCAGCCGTCACCGCATGCCTGCTCCCGAGCTCAAGCTGGAACTGACCGAGACCGTCATCATCAACAACCCGGAGCTCGCACTGCAACTGCTCTCCAAGCTCACCGATTCGGGCAGCACACTTGCTCTGGACGACTTCGGCACCGGACACTCCAGTCTGGATGCGCTGCACCGCTACCCCATCGGCACCATGAAGCTGGATCGCATCTTCATCAGCCAGATGCTCGCCTCCCCCCATAGCGCCAAGATCGTCCACGCTTCCATCGAACTTGCGCATTCGCTCAAGATGGACGTGGTCGCGGAAGGCATCGAGACCGAGGAAGAACGCCTTGCGCTGCTGGAACGCGGTTGCGATTACGGACAAGGCTGGCTGTTCGGAAAACCGGCTTCGCTCAGAGCACTTTGAGGTTCCGCCAAATTCAACTGACCGCCGAGAAGCAGACAGCCTGACAACATGGACTCGAACAAGATCGATTTCAAGAAGATCCCGGTGCAGGCAGGCGTTATCTCCAACATCATCAATCTGGATATCGATTCCAACGATTATTTCCGCAAGCTGGACGATTACATCGGCTCGGACCAGGGCGTCGCGTCGTTGGTGCTCAAGGTGGTCAACTCCCCGCTCTACACTCGCGGCAACAAGGTGGGCACCATCCCGCTGGCGATCAGCCTGCTCGGCTACAGCGTGGTGCGCTCGCTCGCTTTGCTGGCCTTCAGCCGTTCGCTGTTCTCGCAAACCAAAAATGCGTTGTTCCGATTGCATATCTGGCAGCACTCGCTGCTGACTGCGATCGCCAGTCAGAGCATCTGCCGCATGCTGGGGAACGACAAGCTCACCGACGAGGCTTTCATCGCCGGGTTGATGCACGATACCGGCAAGGTGCTGATGTTCACGCAGCATCCAAAGCTGTACGAGCAGACATTCGAATTTCTGTTCGCGAACGATTGCACCAGCCAGCACGCCGAACAAAGATTCTTCGGTTTCGACCATTGCCGGGTCGGACTCGATGCGGTCAAGGAGTGGCGACTGCCGGACCGTTTCAACATCTACATGGGTTCCGAGCTCACGGAACGGCAGCAGGAACTGCAGGCAGACCCGGTGTTGCTCAGCCTGACCGCAGCCAATTATCTGGTCAGGTCTGCCGGCTTCGGTGGCAATGCCGTTGATGATCCCGAAGCGAAAGACGCGATGCTGCGCAACTTCGGGCTGGATGAAGGATCGCGCGAACAACTGTTGCAGGAGCGTTTCATCGAAAGCCTGATGGAGAACGAGATCTACCAACTATGCGCGAGCATCTAGCATGACTCCACTCACCGACGCTCCCGATCCCCAGCCGGTCTCGGTGACTTCGCTCGAACACAGCATCTGGCCCGGACTGCATGCAAAGCTGGATGTCTCGCTCAAACGGCTGGCGCTTGCACACCTGTCCGCACCCACCAAACTGGTGCTGCACGACGCGGTGGATTGCACCGTCAAGGCGCTGCACTTCGATGTGTTCCGGCGTCTGGCCGAAGCCGATTTCGGCATGCTGGCCGACGACAACGAGAACAATCTGGAAGGACTGTTCAGCGCCGAGGTGTCCGAACACGGTTCACAGAACATCGCCCAGTACTGCAAGGAGAACGACTGGCATGTGGACATCGGTTTCCCGCATGACGGCGATGCAATCGTATCGATCAGCAGCCTCATCAGGGGCGATGTCACAAGCTGCAACACGGCCAAGCTGGTCGAGGCGCTGGGCTATGTGTGGGAAGAGAGTGCGCTGGCGGAATTTCCTGCAGGATGCAAGCTCACACTGCGGAAACGGGCAGAGCGGAAGACTCCCGCCAATTCAGCCATCCTGCTCGATACCACTGCCGGACTGGACGGGGTCCGGCAGGTTTGCGAAAAACTGGGATATGGCCTCCTGCGTTTCTCCAGCGCGGGTGAGTTGATCGCGGCTTCCCGCTCCATACTCGAAAACCTGAAATTGCCCGTGGACGAGACAGCGCTCGACCGGCTTGCCGCTGCGATCCCTTTCAATTTCTATTTCGACACCATCTGGGGTCTGGCGTTGACGGGACAGAACGGCGTGTTCGAGAACTACCGCACGCGGGTGCGCCCGGATGGCGATGAAGAGCGCTCCGTACTGTTCAACGTGAGCGGCTACCGCGACGCGCAAGCCGTCATCCATACGCTGTGGCAGGTCGTATCCTTTGACGATGGCGGTGCCGGGCTGGGCGAAGGTTCGATCCTGAGCGAGGCGAGGATACACAACATCACGCGCAACTACGTGCCGCAACTGGTCGAGGAGAAAGCGCGCGAGGCGGTGAGGCTGGGCAAGGACAAACTCATCAACGAGGAATGCCGCATCGCCGTGTTGTTCTGCGACATCGTCGGCTTCACATCCTTTGTGGAAAGCAATGCCAGCAGCGAGTCCGTCATCAATACGCTCAACACCATCCTGCGCCGTGTATCCAGCTCGGTCAAACGCTACCACGGCTCCATCGACAAGTTCATGGGCGACAGCGTGATGGCGATCTTCAGGGATCCGGGCAACGCCGTCTCTGCGGCGCTCGACATGCAGAAGCATTCCGAAGATATCAACGGGCTGCGTTCACGCGCCGGTCAGGATGCCCTGCGACTGCGCATCGGCATACACTGGGGCGAGGTCGTCATCGGTAACGTGGGCACGCCGGAGAGGCTGGACTGGACTGCGATCGGCGATGTGGTCAACACCGCATCGCGCATCGAGAAGAATTGCAATCCCGGCTCCATCCTGATCAGCAGGGAATTGCGTGATGCCATCGATCTGTCACAACATCAGGAGATCATCTGCGCAGAACCCTTCGATATCAACGTCAAAGGCAAGCGCGAATCACTTTCGGTATGTCATGTGCGACATGCCGACGACACCGACGACTAATACAGCGTCGGTTCGCTACCCTTGGGGAACAGCACCCACATGCGTCCCGTCTGCTTCATGCTGCCCGCACGGATCGCGGCATATTCTCCGAACCCCCAGAAGAAATCGGCACGCACCGCGCCCTTGATCGCACCGCCGGTATCCTGAGCGAACACCAAACGGTTGAGCGGATCGTTGCTGTTGGGATGGGTGGTGGCGAGAAACACCGGCATGCCGAGCGGGATGGTGCGCTGGTCGACGGCGATGCTGTATTCGTTGGTGAGCGGCACTCCCAACGCACCGAGCGGAGCGGAAAGCGTATCGGGCAACTCGCGGAAGAAGACATAACTCGGATTCTGCCCGAGCAGCACGGACAGTTTCTCCGGATTTTTCTCGACCCAATCCTTGATGCCTTGCATCGACGCCTCTTCCGGTTTCAGTTCTCCCGCATCGATGAGTTTTCTGCCGATGGAAGCGTAAGGATGGCCGTTCTGTTCTGCATAGCCGACCTTCACACGTTTGCCATCCTCCAGTTCGATACGGCCGGAGCCTTGTATCTGCAGGAAGAATAGATCTACCGGGTCTGCCACCCAGAACAGTTCGCGGCCCTGCAACGCGGTGGCAAGACCGGCATCGATCTCGGCACGATTGAAATACGGCACGACGCGTTTGCCTTGCAGGCGGCCGTGCACGGTCTTGCCCCTGAACTGCGGAAAGAGTTCGCTCATATCCACTTCCAGCATGTCGTCGGGCGGCCCATAGATGGGATAGGCGAAGCGCTCACTGCGCGTGCGGCTGCCTTTGAGCAGAGGTTCGTAGTAGCCGGTGATGAGTCCGGTATCGCTGCCGTCAGGATTGAGCACCTGATACGGTGTGAACCATTTCTCGTAGAAGGTGCGCTGCGCCGCCACGTCGCCCTTGTCCACTTTGTTCGCCTCGGCACAGACCGGCAGCCATATCGGCTTGAGCCTGAGCGCGCGGCAGCTTTGCAGCAATGCGGGCCACGAAGCGGGCAGGTCCTGCGTGAGCCAATCAGGAAGTGTCTCCCATTTGCTGAGCAGGAAATCGGGTGCGGGCTTGCCGACCGGCGGCTTGACCACGATCGGCGGTGCGACCGGGGTGGGACATGCGGTCAGCAACAGGCATAGCGGCAACAGCCAGAGGTATCCACGCTGCATCATGTTCATTCTCAATGCAGTACGCGCGGCACGCTCAGCACGAACTGCGGGATGGGAACCGGGAATTCTCCGCCATCCACTTCGCGCATCTGATAACTGCCGGACATGGTGCCGACCTGCGTCGCCAACACCGTACCGCTGGTGTACTCGAAGCTCTGCCCCGGCTTGATGACCGGTTGCTCGCCCACTACGCCCTTGCCTTTCACTTCCTGCACGTGATTGTTGGCATCGGTGATGATCCAGTGCCGACTCAACAATTGCACGGCGTGCTCGCCTTCGTTGGTAAGGGTGATGGTGTAGGCGAATACATGGCGGTTATCGGCATCATCGGACTGGTCGGCGAGATAGCGCACTTGCACGGCGACCTGGATGCGGTAGTGGGTGGTGTCATTCATTGCCGCATTTCACCGTATTTTGCGCGGCATGACAAGCCGCGCGATGTCATCAGGGAAGTTTCGGGTAAAATGCCGGTTCAAATTCCAATAATTTTCCAGGGGACCACCATGTACCAGATCGCACCCAGCATCCTTTCTGCCAACTTCGCCAAGCTCGGCGAAGAAGTCGACAACGTGCTCGCCTCCGGCGCCGACATCGTTCACTTCGATGTGATGGACAACCACTACGTACCGAACCTGACCATCGGCCCGCTGGTATGCGAAGCGCTGCGCAAGCACGGCGTGACCGCCCCCATCGATGTGCATCTGATGGTCAAGCCTGTCGACCGCATCATTCCCGATTTCGCCAAAGCGGGCGCGACCTATATCACCTTCCATCCGGAAGCTTCCGAGCACATCGACCGCACCATCGGTCTGATCAAGGAAAGCGGTTGCAAGGCCGGTCTGGTGTTCAACCCTGCCACACCGCTGGACATTCTCGAATACACACTGCCCAAACTGGACATGGTGTTGCTGATGTCGGTCAACCCCGGTTTCGGCGGCCAGAAGTTCATCCCCCATGTGCTGGACAAGGCACGCGCCGTGCGCAAGATGATCGATGCAGGCAAATACAACTGCCGCCTGGAGATCGACGGCGGCGTCGGCCCGGCCAACATCAAGGAAGTGGCCGAAGCGGGCGTGGACACTTTCGTGGCCGGTTCCGCGGTGTTCGGCAAATTCAACGCCAGCGACAAGAACCACTACAACACCATCATCGGCGAACTGCGCGCAGAGTTGGCCAAAGTAAAGAAATAATGGGTTTCAAGCAGTTCCCGCTGCCCGTCGCGGCCATCGTCATCGACCTCGACGGCACACTGCTGCATACCGCACCGGAACTGGCAGAGGCAGCGAACCGCATGCTGCGCGACATGGGACGACCGGCCGTGTCGCAAGACCTGTTGATGAGCTACATCGGTAACGGCATCTCATGGCTGGTGAAGCGTGCACTGACCGGCGACATGCACGCCGAGCCGGATGCCGCGCTGTATGACCGCGCATTGCCGATCTTCGAGAAGCATTACACGCAGCTGCTGTTGCAAAGCAAACCGTTCTCCGGTGTCGTGCAAGGATTGGACGCGTTGAAGGCGGCGGGTTTCAGACTTGGTTGCATCACCAACAAGGTGGCGCGCTATACCGAGCCTCTGCTGCAAGGAATCGGCCTCGCGCACTATTTCGACATCGTGCTGTCCGGCGACACGCTGCCGGAGAAGAAACCGCACCCGCTGCCATTGCTGCATTCGGCGCAGTTCTTCGGCGTTCCGATCGAGAGGCTGCTGCTGATCGGCGACTCGCTGAACGACGCCATTGCCGCACGTGCTGCGGGTTGCCCGGTGTTCTGCGTGCCTTATGGTTATAATCACGGCGAACGGGTGGACGGGCTCGATCTGGATGCAGTGATTCCCGACCTGCCAGCCGCACTTGAATTGATAAGACGCGTTTGACCCATGATACATAACGACCTCTCTGTGAAAACGAACTATTGGCGATGGTGATTGCGCATCACCGGACGTTGCGTCCGCCCGTCGCTATCGAATCCAATTTAGAGAGGTAACTATGCTGTCCCCCATCACCGAACAGGAATTCCTCAGCCTTGCCAAGCAAGGCTATAACCGCATCCCGCTAGCCATCGAGACCTTTGCCGACCTCGATACGCCGCTGTCGCTGTATCTCAAGCTCGCCAACAAACCTTTCTCCTACCTGCTCGAATCGGTGCAGGGCGGCGAACGCTTCGGCCGCTATTCGTTCATCGGTCTGCCCGCCGACACACGCATCTCGGTGCGCGGCAAACAGGTCACATTGACGACCCTGACCGGAGAGACCACGCAAGAGGTGCCCAACCCGCTGGACTATATCGAGGAATACCAGGCGCGCTTCAAGGTCGCACCTTTGTCCGGACTGCCGCGTTTCACCGGCGGCCTCGCAGGCTATTTTGGTTACGACACCGTGCGCTATATCGAACCGCGTCTGGACAAGACCGCCAAGAAGGACGTGCTGGGCACTCCCGACATCCTGCTCATGCTCACCGAACAACTGGCGGTGGTCGACAACCTCTCCGGCAAGTTGATGTTCATCGTATATGCCGATCCGGCACATGCCGACGCCTACCGCACCGCACTGCAGCGCCTCGACGGCCTGCAACGCGCGCTGCGCCAACCGGTGCAGATCCCCGACGCACCGCAGATGCGCCGCCAGGAGGCGAAATCGGAATTCGGCGAGGCGGCGTTCAAGGCTGCCGTGGAAAAGTCCAAGCGCTACATCTTCGACGGCGACATCATGCAGGTGGTGCTGTCGCAACGCATGTCGCAGCCCTTCCCCGCTTCGCCGCTTTCGCTGTACCGCGCACTGCGCAGCATCAACCCATCGCCTTACATGTTCTATTACGACATGGACGACCATCATGTGGTCGGCTCCTCTCCTGAGATTCTTGCACGACTGGAAGGCGACACCGTCACCGTACGCCCCATCGCAGGCACGCGACCGCGCGGCAAGACGCCGATCAAGGATGCAGAACTGGCGGAGGAATTATTGGCCGATCCGAAAGAACTGGCCGAACACCTGATGCTCATCGACCTTGGCCGCAACGATATCGGCCGTGTGGCACAGAACGGCACGGTGAAGCTCACCGACAAGATGGTGATCGAGCGCTACTCGCACGTGATGCATATCGTCTCCAACGTCGAGGCCAAGCTGAAAGAAGGACTGAGCGCGATGGATGTGCTCAAGGCCACCTTCCCGGCCGGCACCGTTAGTGGTGCTGCGAAAGTGCGCGCGATGGAGATCATCGACGAGTTGGAACCAAGCAAGCGCGGCATCTACGCCGGTGCGGTCGGCTACCTCGGCTTCAACGGCGACATGGATGTCGCCATCGCGCTGCGCACAGCCGTGGTAAAGGACAAGACACTGTACGTGCAGGCGGGGGCAGGCATCGTCGCCGACTCGGTGCCGGAAAGCGAATGGCTGGAGACGCAGAACAAGGCTCGCGCGGTGTTACGCGCGGCGGAGATGGTGCTGGACGGGCTCGATGCCCCGTCGCACCGCTAGGAGAACACCATGCTATTGATGATAGACAACTACGATTCCTTCACTTACAACCTGGTGCAATACTTCGCCGAGCTCGGCGCAGAGGTGGTGGTGTATCGCAACGACGAGATCACGGTGGATGACATCGCAAAGATGAACCCGCAGCATCTGGTGATCTCGCCCGGCCCGTGCACGCCGAATGAAGCCGGTGTATCGGTCGCTGCGATCAAGCAGTTCGCGGGCAAGATACCGCTGCTCGGTGTGTGCCTCGGCCACCAGAGCATAGGTCAGGCCTTTGGCGGCAGGATCATCCACGCCAAGACATTGATGCACGGCAAGACCTCGCTCATCCACCACCACAGCAACAGCGTGTTCACCGGCCTGCCCGATCCGTTCACTGCGACGCGTTACCATTCGCTGGTGATCGAGCGCGAGACGCTGCCGGATTGTCTGGAGGTCACCGCATGGACGGACGACGGCGAGATCATGGGCGTGCGTCACAAGACACTGGCGGTGCATGGCGTGCAGTTCCATCCCGAATCCATCCTGACCGAGCATGGGCACGACATGCTGAAGAATTTTTTGCAAGGTGCAAAGTAACGACATCCGTTCGCCCTGAGCTTGTCGAAGGGTGAACGGCCGTTCGTGGTGAACTTGTCGAACCATGAACGGCCTTCTTAACTGAACTGGAGGGCAAACCATGAAACCGCAAGACGCACTCAAGCGCATCATCGAACACCGCGAGATATTCCACGATGAGATGGTCTCGCTGATGCACCAGATCATGGGCGGAGAAGTCACCCCGGTGATGATCGCGGCCATCATCACCGGCTTGCGCGTGAAGAAAGAGACCATCGGCGAGATCGCCGGTGCGGCGAGCGTGATGCGCGAACTTTCCACCAAGGTGAGTATCGCCGACGACAGCAGGCTGGTGGATACCTGCGGCACCGGCGGCGACGGCGCGCATACCTTCAATATCTCCACCGCTGCGGCGTTCGTTGCGGCTGCAGCGGGCGCGAAGATCGCCAAGCACGGCGGGCGCTCGGTATCGTCGCAATCCGGCAGTGCCGATGTGCTGGAAGCGCTGGGCATCAACATCAACCTGACGCCGGAGCAGACCGCGAAATGCATCGCCGAAGCGGGTTTCGGTTTCATGTTCGCACCCAACTACCACAGCGCGATGAAGCATGCCGCACCGGTGCGCAAAGAGCTGGGCGTGCGTACCCTGTTCAACATCCTCGGCCCGCTGACCAACCCCGCGGGCGCGAAGCAGCAGTTGCTGGGCGTGTTCCACCCCGACCTGGTCGGCATCCAGGCGCGCGTGCTGCAACGTCTCGGCAGCCAACGCGTGATGGTGGTGCACGGCATGGACGGACTGGACGAGATCACACTCACCGGCGACACCCTGGTGGCGGAACTCAAGGATGGCGAGGTGCGCGAATATACTGTGCACCCGAAGCAGTTCGGTCTTTCCACCGCCTCGCTGGATGACATCCAGGCCGCCAATGTGCAGGCCTCACGCGACATGATCCTCGACGTGCTCGACAATCAGCCCGGTGCCGCACTAGACATCGTGCTGATGAATGCAGGTGCTTCCATCTACCTCGCCGGACTGGCCGACACGCTGGAGAACGGCGTGCAGAAAGCCGCCGAGGTCATCGCCAGCGGAGCCGCCCGGAAGAAGCTGGCGCAACTGGTCCAGGTCAGCAACGCCTGACCATCAGCCCTCCGTGGTTTCCGTCCAGCATCAATTCCCTCCGCTCGCCGGAGAGGACAGCGCCGACATCCAGAACTGGCTCGCGGCATTGTCCGGCGTGTTCGCCCCTGCCGAGATCGAACTGATCCGCAAGGCGTGCGAATTCGCCGCGCCGCTCTATCACGGCCAGCACGAGATCACCGGCACGCCGCTGTTGCAGCACGCACTCGGTTCCGCCTCCATCCTCATCGGCCTGCACATGGACCACGAGACCATCGCTGCCACGGCGCTGCATGCCGTGCCCGGCTTTGTGGAGGACTGGAGCACCGTGCTGACCGAACGTTTCGGCCGCAACGTGACGGCGCTGGTCGAAGGCATCTCGCGCATGGAGCAGGTGCGCCAGTTCAGCGAGATGCGCAGTCCGACCGCCAAAGACAAGGAAGAGGCCGCACAGCAGATCGAAAGCCTGCGCCAGATGTTGCTGGCGATGGTGGAAGACATCCGCGTGGTGCTCATCAAGCTGGCCGAACGCACGCAGACCCTGCGCACCCTCTCCGGCGCCAATACAGAACAGCAGAAACTGATCGCACAGGAGACGCACAGCATCTTCGCGCCGCTGGCCAACCGCCTTGGCGTGTGGCAGATCAAATGGGAACTGGAAGATCTCTCGGTGCGCTATCTGGAGCCGGTGCTCTACAAGAAGATCGCCAAGTTGCTCGATGAGCGCCGTGTGGATCGCGAGCGTTACATCGTCGATATCCTCGAACAACTGCAAACCGCATTGAAGCAGGCACACATCAAGGCCGAGGTGAGCGGCCGCCCGAAACACATCTACAGCATCATCAACAAGATGAAGCGCAAGCAGCTTGATTTCGACCAGCTCTATGATGTGCGCGCGGTGCGTATCCTCGTGGAGGATGTGGAACAGTGCTACGCCGCCCTGTCGCTGGTGCACGAGCTGTGGACGCCGATCCAGAAGGAATTCGACGACTACATCGCGCGCCCCAAGCCCAACGGTTATCGCTCGCTGCACACTGCCATATTCGGTCCGCGCGACCTGCCGGTGGAAGTGCAGATCCGCACGCAGCAGATGCACCATGATTCTGAACTGGGCGTAGCCGCACACTGGCGCTACAAGGAAAACAAAAAATCCGAGAGCGGCGTGGACGACAAGATCGCCTGGCTGCGCCAGATCCTGGCGTGGAAGGCCGAACTGGCCGACAGCGGCGAGTTGCAGGAACAATTCAGGAATGAACTGCTGCAAGACCGCGTGTATGTGCTGACGCCGCAAGGCAAGGTGATCGACCTGCCCAAGGGCGCCACGCCGGTGGATTTCGCCTATGTGTTGCACACCGATCTCGGCCACCGCACACGCGGCGCAAAAATCGATGGCAGCATCGTGCCGCTCAACTACAAACTGCAGACCGGGCAGCGCGTGGAGGTACTCACCACCAAAGTGGGCGCTCCCAGCCGCGACTGGCTGAGTCCGCAACTCGGCTACCTGAAGTCCGCCCGCGCCCGCGCCAAGGTGCGCCACTGGTTCTCCACACAGAACCTCGACGCGAGCATCGCCGAAGGCCGCACAGTGCTCGACCGCGAACTGCATCGCCTTGGTGTGACCGATATCAACCAGGAAAGACTCGCGCAGCGGCTGCGCTTCAACAAACTGGACGAACTGCTGGCCGCCATCGGCCGTGATGAGGTGAAGCAGAACCGCATCGCCACCGCCGTACAGCAGGAAGCCCCCACCAAGGTCATCATCCCCGCCAGAGCTGCACCGCAGAAGGCCGCCGCCCCGCGCACGTCATCCACCGGCGTGCTCATCGAAGGCGTGAGCGGACTCACGGTGCGCATGGCAAAATGCTGCAAACCCGAATCGCCCGACCGCATCATCGGCTACACCACCCGCCTCGGCATCACCCTGCATCGAGTGGATTGCAGCTTCGTCGCACGCGTGCCGGAAGAGAAGCAAGACAGACTGCTGGCTGCGGCATGGGCGAGCAAGAAGGTTTGAGAAAATACTGTCGATTGGTTAATTGTTATTAGCGTCTCAAATTCGGACTTAAGCGACACCAGCGGTTTGCTGAAATGGATGCATATGCAGACCGGGGTGATGACCGCTTACCGCAGAGAAGCGGTCGTTGCCAGGCAGAGTTTTGATGGTGATCGAAGGACGGTTCCTAACCCATAGCGGTCATTTTGAAACCGCGGTCTGAGCTAGCCCGTCTTTCCCAGACAGTTCAATTCAGCACCACACAGTTGGCCTCTTCAAACGCAACCGGGCTGACATAACCCAGCGTCTGATGAATCCGCTGGCGATTATAGAACAGCTCTATGTA